>Ga0189276_10194_pt1 | contig 61024 bp, 58 predicted proteins | sample N26A31minimetaG_FD_130321 | JGI IMG/M metagenome (GOLD analysis project Ga0189276, IMG submission 130321) | Marine microbial communities from the Costa Rica Dome - N26 A3-1 mini metaG | ecosystem: Environmental > Aquatic > Marine > Oceanic > Photic zone | place: Costa Rica: the Eastern Pacific... | reverse complement strand
TCTAGCAACCTAACGTAAGCACCCACACAAATTACTTGATACTGTTTTGTTAAAGAGCGTTTGCTTGCAGAACTCGCTGCAGCAAAGAAGCGAGAATTATACAGCTCTCCGCCAGGCTGTCAACCGAAATACTTGAATCATTTTTGAGTCAGAAATTTCAGTCTTGAATCACTGTTAATTTGCTTTGCGAACAAAGCTCATCAACTGAGGCTGCGCATCTTACGTCAGCGCTGGAGGCATTGCAACAGCTAATTTTCGTCGCTGTCATCATTCTGTCATTTTGGTCCTGATAAAAGACAATATCAAGAGTTACTTAGCTGTTTTTCTGCTGTAAAAAATAAAATGCAATAAATAGACTTATTGGCAGTGAGATGTGAGCCTGGTCACGGACTGTTCTCGGGCTTTGCTTAATGATGAGCTTGAGACAGCCAGAAGCCAGTGACTGAAATGTCTGCCTGGATGAATTTTCTTGGTGGCAGAAATGAAAAAGGGCTATGCTTGAAATAAGCATAACCCTTTTGAATTCTTGGTGGGCCGTCTGCGACTCGAACGCAGGACCAACGGATTAAAAGTCCGGTGCTCTACCAACTGAGCTAACGGCCCCGAAGAAGCGCAAAATGATACCTTATTTGAGATAAATGACAACCCCTAAACGAACATTTTTTTCTATTTATTGAGGTGGCAGACATGGCCGTCATTGCAAAACCGGATAAACCCACTTTTTCGACTGCTTTGAATAATGCTGAGTTGCTTCGTGAAACCGGTAATGACCATCATCATATCGGTCATGCTTTGCTGTATCTGGAGGAACGCAGCCGGATGCTGGAAGCGATCGCGCATGCAGCTGAAGAATATATTCGCTTTGGCGAGGATGCGCAGTTACACACAAAATTGATGAAGGCACTGGAAGCTTTTGAGACCTATGAACTGGAAGCGGAGACCGATGAAGCGCCCCGTTTCGGTCTTGATCAGGGCGCATAACGCGTCGGATCTTTGATACCGGCCTGCTCAAAACCCTGCCTGCGGAAGCGGCAGGAGTCACACTCCCCGCAGGCACGACCCATTTCATCGGCTTGATAGCAGGATACTGTCAAACTGTAATCTACGCCGAGCTCAATACCGCGTCGGACAATATCTTGTTTGCTCAAATCAATTAGGGGCGTAGCAATCTTGAGTGGATGCCCTTCCACCCCAGACTTGGTGGCGAGATTTGCCATTTTCTCAAAGGCCGCAATATAGTCAGGACGGCAGTCTGGATAACCGGAATAATCCACAGCATTAACGCCAACAAATATCGCCTCTGCTTCAAGCACTTCGGCCCAGCCCAGAGCAATTGACATAAATACTGTATTACGTGCCGGTACATAGGTGACCGGAATACCCTCATGGTGTTCGTGCGGTACATCTATACTGCTGTCGGTCAGCGCTGATCCGCCAATAGCAGTGAGGTCAATATTGATCACTTTGTGCGCTATAGCCCCGAGTTGTTTTGATAACAAGGCTGAGGCCGAGAGTTCAGCGCGATGACGCTGACCATAGTCGAAGCTGATGGTATAGCAGTCGTAACCTTCCGATTTGGCAATGGCCAGTACGGTTGCCGAATCCAGACCACCAGATAACAGAATCACGGCTCGCTTCATCGGCCTTTTTCGTCTCCCCACAGATATTTGTGTATTTGCAGCTGCATTCTGACCGGCAGGTTATCTTCTACAATCCAGTCTGCAAGTTGTGCCGGTTTAAGTTCAGCGTGAATTGGAGAAAACAGGACCTCACAGCGCCCTGCAAGCTGATACTCTTTCAGCTTGGCCACTGCCCAATCATAATCTTCACGATTGCAAATGACGAATTTGAGCTGATCCTGCTCGCGCAATAATTCAATATTACTGTAACGGTTTTTGTTCTCTTCTCCGGAACCGGGAGTTTTCAGATCCATGACCTTCACTACCCGGGGATCGACTTTGCTGATATCCATCGCGCCGCTGGTTTCCAGCGAGACTTCAACACCTAAATCACAGATTGCGCTAAGCAGAGGAAGGCAATTGGGTTGTGCCAGTGGTTCACCACCGGTGACACAAACATAGCGCGGCTGATAACTGGCTACCTGCTCGATGATATCGGCGATTTCCATTTTCTCGCCGCCGTAGAAAGCGTACTCGGTGTCACAGTAACCACAACGCAGCGGACAGCCCGTCAGTCTGACAAAAACCGTGGGCAAGCCCACGGTCCGGGTCTCGCCCTGTAAAGAATAGAATATTTCGGTAATGCGGCACTGGGCCATAATGATTTCCGGCTCAGTGTTTATTGTGATTGATTGATGCGATCCAGTCTGACCTGCGCCAGCTTGGCCGCAGAACTGTCAGGATATTGTTGGATGACTTGATTCAAAGTTGCCACAGCGCGTTGTGTGTCGCCCATTTCATGTTCACTGAACCCGCGTTTGAGTAAGGCATCTGACACTTTAGAGCTGGATGGATATTGTTCAATCACGATCTGGAACAGGGCGGCGGCATCGGCAAACTCACGCAACACATATTTGGCTTCACCCTGCCAGTAATAGGCATTAGGCAAGTAAATGCTACCTGGATACTCTTCAGGAAAAGCCTGCAAAGCAGTGATCGCTTCTTGATACTGACCGCTCCGCAGTGATTGCAAGGCTGCCTGATAAGCGGCTTCACCGTTTTCTACTGCAGCCGGCGCTGAACCTGGAGTGACTGTGTTGCTTGGTTCAGCCCCGTCCGTCATTTCGCCTTCGTCTGGCGGTGTCATGTCCGGATTCTGATTAGCGGGCATCTCTGCCGGTACCTGCGGTGTTGCCTTCGCTTGCTGAGTCAGTCTTTCATCCAGATCGATATACATTTCGCGCTGACGTTTCTGCATCTGTTCCAATTCATGGCGCAGCGTTTCATTTTCACCATTGAGACGCTTAATTTCATTCTGTAACTGATCAACGCGGGTGATGAGGTTCATCAATCCTTGACCCTGGATAATGCGCTCCAAGCGCTCAACACGCTGCTGTAGCGGCTCTGCTTCTTCTGCCCAGCTGATGCCGGGCAGAGTAGCAGCCAGAATCACGGCACTGAGAATGGTTTTCTTGCCGTTAAACTGCATTTTTTATCGACCTATATATTTAAGTTCAACACGACGGTTTTGTGACCAGGCGTATTCGCTGCTACCGTCTTCGGCAGGGCGTTCTTCACCAAAACTGGTGACCTGGAACTGATCAATACTGGCACCTTGCAGCATCAGGATTTGACGTACTGACAAAGCCCGGCGTTCACCAAGAGCCAGGTTGTATTCACGTGAACCGCGTTCATCTGTATGCCCTTCCAGACGTACAGTCAAATTAGGGTTTTTTGCCAGGTAAGCACCATGGGCACGCAAAGTTTCCTGATCTTCACTGCGAACCACATCGCTGTCGTAATCAAAGTAGACAACACGGTTAGACAGTGGGCTTGACGGGTCATTCAGCTCATTGCCGGCATAACCATCTTCCCCAACCACAACTTTGGCTTCGGCGCCCATATCCTCGCCGTCTGCACCCTGTCCACTGACACCCGCAGTGTCAGCACCACGCTCTTCAACGGCGACATCGCCACCGTCCATACCTTTATCAGGTGACGAGCTACACGCTGCCAGGAAAAACAGAGGCAGTACCATTGCAAGTAATTTTAAAAACTTCATTGAAAATCTCCTATCGGATTAACGTCTAAAAGGCGACCATGCTGGTTCACGTACCGCGCTACCTGATTCACCCAGGCGCTGTTTGATTCGGCCATCAACGGACACAGCCGCTAATACACCTCTGCCTTTTTGCTCGGTAGCATATAAGATCATGCGGCCGTTAGGCGCAAAGCTCGGGGATTCGTCTGCAGTGGTGTCAGTCAACACCTGTACTGCGCCAGTCTGCAGATCCTGGATGGCAATATGAAATTTGCCATTGACAGCATGAACCATGGCCATGGTTTTGCCATCCGGGGAAATGTCTGCAGACGCATTATAACTGCCTTCAAAGGTGACACGCTCGGCGCGGCCGCCATCGGCATCTACACGATAGATCTGCGGACGTCCGCCGCGATCAGAAGTAAACAGAATCTCACGGCCGTTGGGCATCCAGACAGCCTCGGTATCTATCGCACCTGAATTGTGTGTCACTCGAGATAAATTACCAGACGCCAGCTCAAGCACATAAATTTCCGGGTTGCCATTTTTTGATAAGGTCAGTGCCAGTTTTTTGCCGTCAGGCGACCAGGCCGGGGCGCTGTTAAGGCCGCGGAAAGAGGCCACCGAATTACGACGACCGCTGCTCAGTTCCTGAACAAAAACTTCGGATTTGGCGTTTTCGAATGAAACATAAGCCAAGCGCTCTCCGTCGGGCGCCCAGCTGGGTGACATAATCGGTTGAGTCGATTGCAACACGGTGCGAGGATTAGCACCATCGGCATCAGAAACCTGCAGGGCATAGCGCTTGCTGCCATCCGCATTTTTCATTTCGCTGACAAAGGCGAGACGGGTCGAAAAGACGCCTTTCTCACCGGTTAGTGTTTCATAGACGACATCGGCAATCTGGTGTGCGAGGCTGCGCAAACCCGACGCCGGTACGTTATAACGTTTACCGACCAGTTGTTCGGCTTTGTAAACGTCGAATAACTGAAACTGTACCTGAAAATTTTCACCATCCTGGCTGCTGATCTTGCCTATCAACAAACCTTCTGAGCGTAGCAGGCGCCAGTCCTGAAAATTAACCTGCTCCCCTTCATGCGGTTGTGAAATCAGATCCCGTTTTTCCAGCGGGGCGAAACGACCGCTACTTGCCAGGTCATTACTGATGATCTCGGAAATATCTTCCGGCGGCGCGTAACCCTCGACACCAAAAGGCACAATCGCAATGGGTAATGCGGCCTCTGATCCACCGGTGATTTCAATTTTCAGAACGGCATTAGCCTTTAATGGCAATACCATTACTAACATTACCAAAAGATAACGCAAGACAGTTTGTGCCATTATGTTTTCCTCTTATTCGGGTTTAAATTCAAACTCAATACCTTCGCTGATGATCTTCTGTGTTGCATCGGGGTCAGAAGGCATGGGCATGGGTGCCGCTTTATAGACAGCATTCTCAGCAGAGCGGTCAAAAATCGGGTCGCCGCTGGATTTGATGACTTTGACACTCTTCACGTCGCCACCGGGTATGAGTTTCACTTCCAGAGTCACTGACATCCCTGATTTAGCGTTTATCGGTTTCGACCAATAACGCTTGACTCGGCTTTGAATCTGCTGGGCATAGATATTTAATACCCCCGCCACGCGTTTTCGATTCATTTCTTCCGCTTCGGCGGCCAGCTGATCCTGCAGCAATTGTTCATCCCGACGCTTGGCCTCTTCTGCTGCTTTGCGTTTAGCTTCTTCCGCAGCTTTTCGTTTCTCTTCAGCTAATCTTTTTTGTTCCTCTTCGGCCTTGCGCTTTTCTTCCTCGAGTCGTTTGCGTTCTGCCTCAGCTTTACGTTTTTCTTCCTCGATGCGCTGACGTTCGGCTTCAGCCTTTTGCTTTTCTTCCTCTATGCGCTGGCGCTCGGCTTCAGCTTTGCGCTTTTCTTCTTCAATGCGCTGGCGCTCGGCTTCAGCTTGCTGCTTTTCTTGCTCTATGCGCTGACGCTCAAGCTCGGCCTGGCGTTTCTGTTCTTCAATCTGTTTGCGTTCTGCTTCAGCTTTCTGGCGACGTTGTTCTTCGAGTTGTCGTTGTTTTTCCGCTTCCAGTCGCTTCTGTTCTTCCAATTTTCGCTGTTTTTCCAGTTCTTGAATACGCTGTTGTTCTGCTTCGGCTTCTTTTTCACGCTGCTTTTTATCCAGCTCAGCGCGCTCCTGCATGTCGAGATATTCCTGTTCCTGGCGTGCCAGTTCTTCCTGAGTCTGTTCCAGTTTTTCTTCCAGCTTCTGTTGGCGTTCCTGCTCGGCGTCGCGTTCCTGCTTCTCACGCTCCTCCAGTTTTGCCATTTCCTGTTCTATCAGATTTTCATCCAGCACTGTGGCCTGCACGATCTCCACATTGGGATTCGAGGCAAGCTCAGGCGTGCTGGTCGACTCCAGCCCTATGACCAGCAGGACGACCAGTAGCAAATGCAGTAACAGCGAATAACTGCCTGCCAGGAAGTTTTCAACGAAAGCCTTTTTCATGTTTGTTCTTATTCGTCGTTCACCACCGGATCCGGCTGCTGTGTTATCAGACCCACGCTCGGCGCCCCGGCTTTCTGTAACAGTGCCATGGCTGTGACGACATAGCCATAGTTGACTGCATTATCGCCTCTTACCATGACCGGCGTCTGCGGATTACGTCGCAGTACAGCAGCCGTCTTTGTCATCAGCTCACGCGCCTCTATGGGTTCATCCTGCCGATCACCAATAGCCACATAAAAATTACCCTCGGCGTCAACGGAGACGACCAGCGGTTCGGTATTTTCATCCGGCATTTCCACCGCCTCGGCTTCCGCCTGCGGCAGGTTCACCTTCACACCCTGAGTCAGCATCGGTGCTGTGACCATAAAAATGATCAACAGCACGAGCATCACGTCGATGTAAGGTACGACGTTGATTTCGCCCATGGGCTTGCGTCGTTGTCGTATCGATTTATGCACAGCCATGATTAATCCTGTTGACGCTGCAGGATGGAAGAAAATTCCTCAAGGAACGTATCGTAACGGTTAATCAGCCTTTCCACTTCATGCGAATAGCGGTTGTAAGCAATTACTGCCGGTATGGCAGCAAACAGGCCCATCGCTGTCGCAATCAGCGCTTCGGCAATACCGGGTGCCACCATCGCCAGTGTCGCGTGCTGCACATTCCCCAGCGCACGGAATGAATTCATAATCCCCCAGACCGTGCCGAACAGACCGATGTAGGGACTGGTAGACCCGGCCGTGGCCAGGAACGGCAATGAGGTTTCCAATTGGTCAATTTCGCGTGCGAGTGAGATCCGCATTACCCGCTGAGAACCTTCCAGAACCGCATTACTGCCGTTAGTGGACTTCTTCAGCCGAACGAACTCTTTAAAACCGACTTCGAAAATACCCTCCATACCGCGACTGGCGTGGGGACGGGAAGAAATATCTTCATACAGTCGGTTGAGCTCATTACCCGACCAGAATTTGTCTTCGAATGCATCGGCATCGCGTTTTGCCTGCTCAAGTTCGCTGCGTTTGCGGAAAATCAGCAGCCAGGAGTAAAACGAGATCAGCAGCAACGCCAACATAACCAGTTTAACCAGTAAACTGGCTTCGGAAATCAGCGCGATAATAGATAGATCAGCAGACACTATGCATCTCCGTCAAAATGAAGGGTGGTATGGATTTGGGGCGAAAAGACTCAGCGTCGAGGCACGCAATTCTGACTGACGCCTCGCACAACAGTTCCTCGCCACGATAGATGTTTTGTTCAAATTGCATACTAGCACCGGAGGCTTTATGTAAACGTGATTTGATCAACAAAGCATCGTTAAAACGCGCTGGCTTACGATAAGTGATTTGCATCGAATGCACAGCGAACAACAGCTTATTCTCTGTCCTGAGCTGGTCCTGTTCAAACCCCAGTGCACGCAACCATTCAGTCCGTGCCCGTTCCATGAAGTTTAAATATTGCGAATGATACACGACTCCGCCGCTGTCGGTATCTTCATAATAAACCCGTACCGGCCAGTCGAATTCACCCATTAATTCCCGTCCAGCGTTAAATCCGGTGTATTAAGTCCGAGGTGCAGCCAGGCACGACGTGTCGCAACGCGTCCACGCGGAGTGCGCATGATGAAACCTTCCTGAATTAAGTACGGTTCCAGCACATCTTCGATGGTGCCTCTTTCCTCACCGATAGCGGCTGCCAGGTTATCAATACCGACCGGACCGCCTTCGAATTTCTCAATGATGGCCAGCAGCAGCTTGCGATCCAGCATATCAAAACCATAGTTATCGACATCCAGCAGATCCAGTGCCTGACGGGCGACTTCGGCAGTGACTTCGCCATTGAACTTCACTTCGGCATAATCCCGCACCCGTCTCAGCAGACGGTTGGCAATTCGTGGTGTACCCCGCGAACGGCGGGCAATTTCTGTGGCACCGCTCTGTTCCAGTTTGACGTTAAGAATACCGGCACTGCGCTGCACAATGGTGCTCAGGTCTTCAGCAGAATAGAATTCCAGCCGCTGCACAATGCCGAAACGATCCCGCAGGGGAGATGTCAACGAGCCGGCCCGGGTGGTGGCGCCCACCAGCGTGAAGGGCTCCAGATCCAGCTTGATTGATCTTGCTGCCGGGCCTTCACCGATCATAATATCAATCTGATAATCTTCCATCGCCGGGTACAGCACTTCTTCCACCACCGGGCTCAAACGGTGAATCTCATCCACAAACAGCACATCGTTGGGTTCAAGATTGGTCAGCAGGGCGGCCAGATCACCGGGACGCTCCAATACTGGCCCCGAGGTTTGTCTCAGGTTCACGCCCATTTCGTTGGCGATAATATTGGCCAGAGTGGTTTTACCCAGTCCGGGCGGACCAAAGATCAAAGTATGATCGAGCGCTTCGCCGCGTTTTCTGGCGGCTGAGACAAACAACTCCATCTGTTCCCGCACTACCGGCTGACCAATATAATCATCGAGCGTGATCGGACGAATGGCGCGGTCAATCCGCTCCTCGTTATCGGTGGCCTGCGGGGTAATAAATCGTTCTTCCATCAGTGCCTCTGCAGTGCCTGACGAATAATTTGCTCGGTAGACATGCCGTCACTGTCAAAACTGCGTAACATTTTGTCGGCCTCAGCCGCTTTGTAGCCCAATGCCACCAGCGCTTCCACGGCTTCGTTGCGAGCGCCACCCGCTGCAGCAGTGGCATTCACATCCGTCGTGAAGTTTTGCAGGCCCATGGCAGAGCTGACTTCCTTAAGTCGATCACGCATTTCCACAATCAGCCGCTCGGCGGTTTTTTTGCCGACACCGGGTAGCCGCGTCAGACTTGCCGTGTCACCGTCCTGCACACTGCGGGCAAAGGTATCGACATCACTGCCGGAAAGAATGGTTAATGCCAGCTTGGCGCCAACACCATTGACCTTGAGCAGACTGCGGAACAGCAGACGTTCCCGCTCGGAGGCAAAACCATAGAGCAATTGCGCGTCCTCGCGCACGACCATGTGGGTGAATAAGGTGACTTCGCCGTTGACCGCCGGCAGATTGAAGAACGTCGACATCGGTGCAGACAATTCATAACCGACGCCCTGAACATCCAGAACCAGTTCAGGTGGCTGCTTTTCGATAATAATGCCCCGCAAACGTCCAATCATCGACTATATCGTCCTCCACGACGGCTAGTGCGCATGCCCTCCGGCAACTTGCGCTGGCTACTGCCGACGGATGCATGGTGGGCGTGTGTCAGTGCACAGGCTAACGCATCGGCGGCATCTTCATCCGGCACTTCCGGCAGGTTCAGAATCACAGACATCATATACTGGACCTGATCTTTTTTCGCGTGGCCGTTACCGACCACGGCTTTTTTAATCTGAGTAGCACTATACTCAGCGACACTAAGCTCACGGCTTACTGCTGCGCATATCGCCGCGCCGCGGGCCTGTCCCAGTTTCAGCGCCGAGTCTGCATTTTTATGCAGAAACACTTTTTCCACCGCCATCATCTGCGGCTGGTAACGATCAATCAGATCAGTGAGACCTTCAAAGATCTGCTTGAGTCTGTCAGCAAACTCGCCGTCCCCCACCATAAGCCGGCCGTTAATGACATGTTTAATTTTCTTGCCTTCCAGCTCGATAATGCCAAAACCGGTTTTACGCGACCCCGGGTCAATACCTAATATGCGGGTCATGAGATGGACGTCAGCTATCCAGCTGCGCCATCACCTCATCTGTAAAGTCGGCGTTGGAATACACTTCCTGCACATCATCCAGTTCTTCGAAAGCCTCGATAAGCCCAATCGCTTTCCTGGCATCATCCACGTCGAGGCTGACGGTATTGTCGGGATGCATGGTGACCTGCGACGATTCTACTTCGATACCGGCAGCATCCAGCGCATCTTTCACTGCTGAATAATCTTCCGGTGCAGTGAACACATCAATGCTGCCATCATCATTAGTCACAATATCTTCGGCGCCGGATTCCAAAGCGGCTTCCATGATGTCATCTTCCTTGGTGCCTGCCGGTAATGTAATGATGCCTTTTTGATTAAACATGAAGGCAACGCAACCGTCGGTGCCCATATTACCGCCACGTTTGCTGAACACATTACGTACCGCCGCGACCGTGCGGTTTTTATTGTCGGTCATGCAGTCGACCATGATGGCAATGCCGTTAGGACCGTAACCTTCATAACGGATTTCCTCGTAGCTGACACCTTCCAGCTCACCGGCACCGCGCTTGGCGGCACGCTCGATGACATCCTTGGTCATATTGCTGCCCAGCGCCTTGTCGATGGCCGCCCGCAAGCGAGGGTTGGTGGCGGGGTCGCTGCCGCCCATCCGGGCTGAGACGGTGATCTCGCGAATCAGCTTGGTGAACAGTTTGCCGCGTTTGGCATCCTGCGCGCCTTTACGGTGCTGAATATTTGCCCACTTACTATGACCTGCCATTGTGCTTAATACCTCTTTATTTAGCGCCAGCCGGGCAGCGTCACCCGACTGTTTTTAATGTTTGTCTCAGACCAGCGTATTCCAGTTCTGGTAAACCTCACTGCGCCCCAGCACCTGATCGAAATACATGGATTGCAGTTTCTCGGTAATCGGACCACGGGTGCCGCTGCCGATAGGACGGTTATCCAACTCACGAATCGGCGTGACTTCCGCCGCGGTGCCGGTAAAGAAGGCTTCATCGGCGATATAAACTTCGTCACGGGTGATGCGTTTTTCTACGACTTTGAGGCCGATGTCACGCGCCAGGGTGATAACCGTGTCGCGGGTAATCCCTTCCAAAGCGGATGTCAGTTCCGGCGTGTAGAGCACACCATCACGCACCATAAAGAAGTTCTCACCACTGCCTTCACAGACAAAGCCCTGCGCGTCGAGAAGCAGGGCTTCGTCATAACCGCAGCTCACCGCTTCCTGCAGTGCCATCATCGAGTTCATATAGTTGCCGTTAGCCTTGGCTTTACACATAGTGATATTGACGTGATGACGGGTAAACGAGGAAGTCTTGATGCGAATGCCCTTGGTCATGTTCTCTTCACCGAGATATGCGCCCCAGCTCCAGGCCGCAACCATCGTATGTACATTCAGGTTATCAGCGCGGATCCCCATCCCTTCTGAACCATAAAAACACATCGGACGGATGTAAGCTGATTCAAGATTATTGTCTCGAACCACGGTGCGCTGAGCTTCATTGATAGTGTCTTTATCAAACTGAATTTTCATGCCCAGAATTTTAGCGCTGCGGAACAGGCGATCCGTGTGTTCCTGTAAACGGAATATGGCAGTGCCGTTGTCAGCTTTGTAAGCGCGCACGCCTTCGAATACGCCCATGCCGTAATGCAGGGTGTGGGTGAGTACGTGGACTTTCGCTTCCCGCCACGGCACCAGTTCGCCGTCCAGCCAGATAACGCCATCACGATCCGCCATTGTTGCTGCTACCATAATCCTAAATTCCAAGTCTGTCTGTTAATCGGCACTGCTTAGGTTCTCACCTAACCAGCGTTGCCAAATAGTGGCTACATGCTCCGGATAATCGCCTACCCGCGCTTTGTTGATCAGCGCCGGTCTTTCCTGCAATACGCAGTGATTGGCCTCACTACGATAGAAACGATAGGCTTCGGCAAGCATGTCACCTTCCGCCTGCGCCAGTCTGCCGGTGGCGACCAGCGCTTCCAAAATCCTGATATTATCTGTGTAAACCAGTAGTTCAGGCAAGTTTGCTGACCAGGCAAGCACCGCATATTGCACCATAAACTCAATATCGGTGATAGCACCGATCCCTTGTTTCAGATCAAACAGTTGGCTGTCGCTCTTGTCGAGCTGTCCGCGCATCTTGCTGCGCATCTCGCGGACCTTGTCGGCCAGTGCGGCTTCATCACGAGATTGGGATAATACCTGCTCCCTTATCTGCCAGACTTTGGCCGCCAGCGCTTCATCTCCCCCCACACAGCGGGCTCGTACCAGCGCCTGATGTTCCCAGGTCCAGGCTTCATCGCGCTGATAATCGGCAAAGCCACTTAAAGGGCTGACCAGCAAACCCGAAGCGCCACTGGGCCGGAGCCGCATATCCACCTCATAGAGTATGCCGCCGGGCGTAATGGTGGTCAGCAGATGAATCATGCGCTGGGCAAGTCGGGTATAGAACACCATCGGCTCGACCGGCTTGTCGCCATCGGTCATGCCTGTCTGCTCGTCATCAAAAATGAAGACGAGATCCAGATCCGAGCCATAACCCAGCTCCAGCCCACCCAGCTTGCCATAAGCCAGAATCGTAAAACCGCAACTGGCCGGGTCATCAGTTTTGACAGCGGGCGGGTAGCCATGGCGTTTGACCAGGTGAGCCCAGGCCAGTTGCAAGACTTTCTCAAGCTGAATTTCAGCCAGTTCCGAAAGCTGGTCGCCAACCCGCATCAGAGGTAATACATCAGTGACATCGGCAGCAGCCACATGCAATGTGGCAATCTGGCGAAATTCACGCAAGCGATTCATCATCTGTTCCAGATCGTCTTCATCGACCGACGCCAGGAACAGTTCCAGCTGCTTTTTAAGCTCATCACGCGCCGGCACTTCATAGAGTGAACGTGGGTCCAGCAGTTCATCCAGTAACACCGGGTAACGTGCCAGTTGGTGGCTAATCAGCGGACTGGCTGCACACAGCTTGACCAACTGCGACAAGGCCAGCGGGTTTTCCACCAGCAAAGACATATAAGCGCTGCGACGCATGATCGATTCCAGCAGCGGCATCAGCCTCGGCAAGGTTTCATCGGGGTTTTCAGTACCTGCCGCGGCCTGCACTAACAAGGGCAGTAATTTTTCCAGCCGCTGGCGCCCGGTCTGGCTGAGATTGCGACAAATATGCTGTTCCAGCAGCTTGTCCAGTACTTCCAGACAGGCTTCTGGTTGTTGGTAGCCGCACGCATCCAGGTACTCCAGCTTTTCTTCTTCTCCGGCATTGAGTAGCGAAATATTATTGGTCGCTGCTTCGTCTTCTGCCTGGGGCGCTGCCAGCAACTGATTGAAGTGATCATGGACTTGCTGACGATGCTGCCAGAGTTGCTCATTGAAGGCTTCCCAGTTATCAAAGCCCATGCTGTGCGCCAAGCGCTGTCTGGCCTCTGGCTCTGTGGGTAAAACATGGGTTTGCTGATCGGCCCAGGCCTGAATACGGTGTTCGGTACGGCGCAGAAAATCGTATGCCTGTTTTAATTCATTGACCGCGTAATCGGACAGCACATTGCGTTCAGCCAGACAGTCGAGAATGGTCAGAATCGGTCTTTGCTGCAAAGGTTTATCGCGACCGCCGTAAATGAGCTGAAATACCTGACCGATAAATTCAATTTCACGAATACCGCCAGCGCCCAGCTTGATATTATCTTCCATGCCTCTGCGATGCAGTTGGCCTGCGATCATCGACTTCATTTCCCGTAACGAGTCAAACATGCCGTAATCAAGGTAACGCCGGTAGACAAAAGGGCGCAGCATGTCTGACAGCGCTTTCCTGGCTTCCTCACTGCCGGTGATGGCACGCGCTTTAATCATCGCGTAACGTTCCCATTCCCTGCCCTGAGTCTGGTAGTACTCTTCCATCGCTTCGTAGCTGGAGGCGAGTACCCCACTCTCACCGAATGGGCGCAGACGCATATCGACACGGAACACAAAGCCATCGGCGGTCTGATTATCCAATGCCTGAATCAGTTTGCGTCCGAGCCGGGCGAAAAACTCTTCATTGCTGAGCGTCTTACGCCCATCCCGGGTTTCGCCTTCCTCGGGATAAGTGAATATCAAATCAATATCAGAAGACAGATTCAGTTCACGGGCGCCCAGCTTACCCATACCCAGTACCACCAGCGTCTGTTCATTACCGTCATCATCGCAGGGGCGACCGTAAAGCGCTGTCTGCCATTCATGCAGCAGACTCAGGCTCTGCTGGATGCAGACATCCGCCATTGCAGAAAGATCCGCCATCGTTTCGGCCAGATCGGCCCAGCCGGCCAAGTCCCGCCAGATAATTCTCACCATTTGCAATTGACGGAAAAAACGCAGTTCACGCTGCAAACCGGTCTCATCGCTAACCGCGTCCAGTCGTTGTGCCAGCATTTGCTCAAATGCCGTCTTGTCCAGTTTCTGTTCAACCAGCCCGGAAGAAATCAGTGCGTCCAATTGAGCCGGTTGACTCTGCCCCCATTGCATCACAAACTCACTCGCGGCCAGTACCGTATTCGCAGTACATTCCAACTCTGGCGTGGCTGAAAGTGCCTTGCTCCAGTTTTCAGATAAAGAAAAACCGGCTGACATATTTATCCCTTTTTTTGATTTATGTTGACCAAGCCCCACTCTAACGCAAGCAGTAGCAAACACACTAAATTTGAATGAGTTCTCAACATTAAATTTTGGCTATTGCTATTGTGTCAGAGTGTTAAGCATAACCTGAACGCCTGGACTCAGAATCATCAAATTCAACTTTGCCAAGCTACCATCTCAGGTTGTCCTTGAGTCTTTATTGTTTTGATAAGGAGAGTCCCATGAATGTCTTCAGACGCTTTACCAAATTTGTACCGATTTTATCGATACTGGCGCTGTTCAGCATGCACATCGCTCCACTGCAGGCGGCGATGGTGGATAACGGTCAATTGGTTGCGCAATCCCAACATGACCTGAACAAACAGGAAATTCTGGCTCAGCTGGATCGTCAGGATGTGCAGGATCGTCTTGTCGCAATGGGTGTTGATATGGACACCGCCAAACAACGCATCAATCAGATGACGGAGCAGGAGCTTGCCAGCGTAGCGCAAGATTTTGAAAACATGCCTGCAGGTAGCGGCGCCATCATCGGCGCTTTACTCGTTATCTTCGTGGTTCTGGTTGTGACCGATATGCTTGGTGCCACGGATGTATTCGGCTTTGTCCATGATATCAATCATTGAGGCAATGTTTTTCCTCTGTAGCAGTTAGCACACAATTCCACTGCCAGCTACAGCATAATTATCTCGCAATCGATATAAGCTTTTGTTAACGTTGGACTATGCGGTCACAATTCAACCGTACAGTCCAACACTTGGAAAAGGAGTAACTATGAATTTCTTCAGACGCCTTGGAAAAGTAGTACCCATTCTTTCGATCCTGGCATTACTGAGCATTCACACCGTACCGCTGCAAGCAGCCATGGTGGACAATGACCAGATCCTTGCCAATGCACAGCAGGAAATCACCAAAACTCAGATCCTGGGTGAATTGGATAAACAGGACGTTCAGGACAAACTGGTTGCCGCTGGGGTTAATATTGATGATGCCAAACAGCGTATCCAGCAAATGAATAATCAGGAGCTGGCGCAGCTTCAACAGGACTTTGAAAATATGCCTGCCGGAAGCGGTATCATCGGCGCGCTACTCGTTGTCTTCGTGGTACTTGTGGTGACGGATATGTTAGGCGCCACCAACGTATTCGGTTTCGTCCACGATATAAATCATTAGTATGCAATTAACTTACTTCAAAAAAGGCGCCAGGCTTTTGTCTGGCGCCTTTTTTGTTCTACTGCTCAGTGCCTGTGCCGGCACACCACAAAGCAATCGTCTCAGTGATCAACCACCAGCCGGTATTGCAACCAGCCATGAACTGACTGAGGTCGCTTTTTTCCCGCAGGAAAAATATCAGTGTGGACCTGCTGCGCTCGCAACCGTGCTGGATCGTCAGCATATAGAAGTCACGCCGGAGCAGTTGGTCGACAAGGTCTATATCCCGGCGCGCAAAGGCAGTCTGCAAATCGAAATGATTGCCACGGCGCGAAGCTATGACCTGCTGACCTACAAACTGGCCAGCAACCTTGGCGATATTCTGAGGGAAGTGGCTTCCGGGCGGCCGGTTTTGGTGTTCCAGAACCTCGCACTGGAATGGGTACCGCAGTGGCATTATGCCGTTGTGGTCGGTTATGACCTCAAGCAGCAGCAATTGATTCTGCGCTCCGGAACCAGCAAACGGCATCTGGTCCCGTTTTCCACTTTTGAACGCACCTGGCAACGCGCCGATCACTGGGCTTATGTGATGGTACCGCCCGATGAAGTGCCGGTTACTGCCAATGTCGTCGAATACAGTCGCAGTGCTGTGGCACTGATGCAATCAGGCCGTGAAAAAGCCGCCATGCAGGCTTTTAATACTGCCGGTGATTATTGGCCCGATCAGGCCCTGCCGCAAATGACGCTGGGTAATGCCTTATACGCCATGAAAGATTTTGAAGGTGCCCAAGCAGCGTTCACCCAAGCTGTGAATAACGAACCGGATAATGCGCAGGCCTGGAATAATCTGGCTTATGTACTAATGGCACGACAATGCCGTGTCGGCGCGATCAAAGCGATAGGTTGTGCAGTCAGGCTCGACCCTGAGGATCAGAATCTCTCCGACAGTCTCAAAGAAATTGTCGGTCAACGTGATGTGCCTGCCGGTCAGTGCGAGGTGCCCAAATGTCCGCTTTACCAATGAACATGCCCCCAAGGAAAGGAAATGACTTACCTGAGCTGGGAAACCTTTCAGCAAGTTGAATTACGGGTCGGCACCATTATCGAGGCCACAGCTTTTCCTGAAGCACGCAACCCGAGCTATATCCTGCAGATCGACTTCGGTCCGGATATTGGTGTCCGCAAATCCAGTGCCCAAATCACCGATTTATACACACCAGACAAGCTGCTCGGTAAACAGGTCATTGCAGTGACTAATTTCCCACCCAAGCAGATCGGGCCGATTATGTCGGAATGCCTGGTAACCGGTTTCCACAGGTCAAACCACAGCGTTGTTCTGGCCACTACCGATATGTCAGTCCCTGACGGCACCCGCCTCGCCTGATAACGCTGGACAAGTGAATCATGCCGTGGCTACTATCAGCATGAACATCACCATCCTGACGTTGTTTAGATGCCATCGCAGGATATGTCTTCAACTGTTGGCGTGAATTAAAGTCATCCCACGCCATTGTCTAGGATTTGATCTCAAGGAGCGCTGAGCATGTTGAAGGAATTTAAAGAGTTTGCCATGCGTGGCAATGTGGTTGATATGGCGGTGGGCATTATTATCGGTGGCGCTTTTGCCACTATCGTCAAAAGTCTTGTCGCTGATGTCATCATGCCGCCCGTCGGTTTGCTTCTGGGTGGTGTCGATTTTACTGATCTGTTTATTTTGCTGAAAGAAGGTACAACGGCGGCACCCTACGCCACCCTAGCTGCTGCTCAGGAATCAGGGGCTGTTGTTATCAGCTACGGTGTATTTATCAATGCCGTTATCAGCTTCATTATTGTCGCTTTCGCTGTTTTCCTGCTGATCCGAAGCATTAACCGTCTACGTCGTGAAGAAGAAATTCCCGCTGCTGAGCCCACCACTAAAGATTGTCAGTACTGCTACAGTTCGGTTGCTATCAAAGCCACCCGCTGTCCGTACTGCACTTCAGAGATTGCCTGAGCATCAGCTGTTTCGTCTGACAGGCTGATTGCAGCTTAAACTAAGCATTAATAAAAATAGGGTTATCACTATCTCCGCTCAGTAATCACCAGGAAAGATATGACAGAAAATTATCAGCACCCACCTCATCATGAGACCCGTTGCTTATCAGACAGGCTGGCCTATCGAATTGTTAAATTCATGCGCTTTTTTGCTGATGCCTTCTTTGCGGGCCGATATGGGCACCGCGCGGTGGTGCTGGAGACCGTCGCCGCAGTACCGGGCATGGTAGGCGGTGCGATACAGCATCTGCATTCACTAAGACGGATGAAAGATGATGACGGTTGGATTAGGACCTTGCTGGATGAGGCTGAAAACGAGCGTATGCACTTACTGACATTCATCCAGATTGCCAAACCCAGTCTGTTCGAACGGCTGGTCGTGCTCATCGCGCAGGGCGTGTTTTATAACCTCTTTTTCCTGCTTTATCTGTGTTCATCACGCGTGGCTCATCGTATTGTCGGTTATCTGGAAGAAGAAGCCGTTTACAGTTATACCGAATATCTCGAGGGCGTCGACTGTGGCAGATATGATAATGTCCCCGCACCGCAGATTGCCATCGATTACTGGCAGCTATCGCCGGATGCCAGACTGCGTGATGTGATCCTGGTAGTACGGGACGACGAAGCCAAGCATCGTGATGTGAACCATGACTTTGCCAATCAATTGCAAAGCAAATCACAGGGTTAAATATGGCTGTATTATTGTTCCGACTGAATCAAGTCCCGGAGGATGAGGCCGAGGATGTACGTCACATTCTTGATGAGGCGGGCATTGAGGTCTATGAAAGTTCAGCCGGTTTTTTCGGGCTGGGCGTTGCGGCTATCTGGCTGCGTGATAACGAGGATCTGCCTCACGCCCGCGAGCTGATTGATGACTACCAAAAAGCGCGGGCTGAGAAAATGCGGACTGACTACGAGGCCCGCCTCCGCGCAGGCGATGAAGTCGGTTTCTGGCAGCAAAGTCTGCAACATCCTTTCAGATTGCTCGGCAGTGTCGCGTTACTTGTACTGATCCTGGCAATCATCATGCTGCCATTCTGGAAAACATTACATCCCTGATTGCGCTTCAGATCGCTGATAGCAAATAAAAGCCCCGGCATTTTCATGCCGGGGCTTTTTATTTGGACGCTCTGTAAAACTGACAGTGTCAGATTACATCATGCCGCCCATGCCACCCATGTCTGGCATTGCCGGGGCGCCTTCTTCTTTAGGCAGCTCGGCAATCATGGCTTCGGTGGTCAGCATCAGACCGGCAACAGAACCGGCGTTTTGCAGTGCCGTACGGGTCACCTTGGTGGGATCCAGGATACCCATATCGATCATGTCACCGTATTCACCGGTAGCGGCGTTGTAACCGAAGTTACCTTGACCGTCAGCCACTTCGTTATGAACAACAGAAGCTTCGGCACCGGCATTCATGACGATTTGACGCAGTGGTTCCTGCATCGCACGACGGGCCAGCTTGATACCCATGTCCTGATCGTGGTTGTCACCTCTCAGCTCACCCAGGTTGCTTTCAGCACGAACCAGTGCAACACCACCACCAGGCACAACGCCTTCTTCTACCGCTGCACGGGTTGCGTGCAGGGCGTCTTCAACGCGGGCTTTCTTCTCTTTCATTTCCATTTCGGTGGCAGCACCGACTTTGATGACGGCCACACCGCCAGCCAGTTTAGCCACACGTTCCTGCAGTTTTTCCTTGTCGTAGTCTGAAGAAGACTCGGCAATCTGGGCACGGATTTGTTCAACACGGGCCTGAATTTCATCACCGCGGCCGGCACCATCAACGATAGTGGTGTTTTCTTTGCTGACAGTGATTTTCTTGGCTTGACCCAGGTGATCCAGTGTCGCTTTTTCCAGGCTCAGGCCAACTTCTTCAGAAATGACGGTACCACCGGTCAGTACAGCGATGTCTTCCAGCATCGCTTTACGACGGTCACCGAAGCCAGGCGCTTTAACTGCACAGACTTTAACAATGCCGCGCATGTTATTCACAACCAGTGTAGCCAGCGCTTCACCTTCAACATCTTCAGAGACGATCAGCAGCGGACGGCTGGATTTCGCCACTTGCTCCAGTGTTGGCAGCAATTCACGGATGTTAGAGATTTTTTTATCGAACAGCAGGATGTAAGGGTCTTCCAGTTCTGCCGTCATGGTTTGCTGTTCAGTCACAAAGTAAGGTGACTGGTAACCACGGTCGAACTGCATACCTTCAACCACATCCAGTTCATTTTCGAAACCACTGCCGTCTTCCACAGTGATAACGCCTTCTTTACCGACTTTCTGCATGGCTTCAGCAATGATTTTGCCGACAGAGTGATCGGAGTTGGCAGAAATCGTACCGACCTGCGCGATAGCTTTATCGTCATCGCAAGGAGATGACATCTTGCGCAGTTCTTCAACCGCAGCCTGAACCGCTTTGTCGATACCGCGTTTCAGATCCATCGGGTTCATGCCGGCTTCAACTGACTTCATACCTTCACGCAGAATGGCTTGTGCCAGTACGGTCGCCGTGGTGGTACCGTCACCAGCAGCATCAGAAGTGTGCGAAGCTACCTCTTTCACCATCTGGGCGCCCATGTTTTCGAATTTGTCTTCCAGTTCGATCTCTTTCGCTACTGAAACACCGTCTTTGGTGACGGTCGGTGCACCGAAGCTCTTATCCAGAACCACGTTCCGGCCTTTCGGGCCCAGTGTTACTTTTACCGCGTTGGCCAGGACATTAACGCCTTTAACCATTTTTTGGCGCGCATCAGCGCCGAATTTGACTTCTTTAGCAGCCATGTTTATTCCTCTTATCCTTTATAAAGCAAATGAATCCAGAAGATTAACCTTCGATAACAGCCACAATGTCATCTTCACGCATGACAAGCAGTTCTTCGCCTTCGACTTTTACTTCAGTACCGGCGTACTTACCGAACAGGACTTTGTCACCGACTTTGACTGTCAATGCACGAACTTCGCCTGAATCCGTTACTTTGCCATCACCCACGGCAAGCACTTCACCGCGTGAGGGTTTTTCTGCCGCGTTATCGGGGATAACGATACCACCGGCACTCATTGTTTCTTCTTCCATGCGACGTACGATCACACGATCATGAAGGGGACGAAGATTCATCTGTAATTCCTCCGAAAAAAATGTCTGTTTAGGACCAATATTGTTTGTTTTGGCATCCCTTAAATGGGGGTTGAAAAACTGCTTTCAAGGGCTTAGATGAAAAAAATCTGCTTTTGCATCAGCGGAGGTGACGGGGATCATCTTCATCAACGACTTCACCATCAATGATGTCTTCATCGCGACGTGAAGAATAATGTGACTGACGATAGAAGCCGGCACCGCGGCCACTGAAAATGAACTGACTGTTTTTGAGCATCTGCGCTATCAGCAACTGACGCATTGGCGGGATGAGCAATAAAAACCCCATGGTATCAGTGACAAAGCCCGGCGTCAGTAATAATGCACCACTCACCAGCAGACAGAGGCCTTCCAGCATTTCGGTGGCCGGTAATTGTCCCCGCTGCATCGTATTCTGTGCCCGGTGCAGTGTCTGAAAGCCCTGCAGTCTCAATAAAAATGCCCCGATAACCGCAGTAGCAACAACCAAAAATATCGTCCAGCCGGCTCCGATGACCTGCCCTACCTGGATCAGAAAAAAGATCTCCACCAGCGGCACGATCAGAAATAGAACAAATAATAATCGAAACATGGGACTTCCCGGTTTGATGAATGTAATACAAGACATTGGGTCAGCTACGAATTTTTCAAGCTAAATCCGCCCAGTGGTATCTAAGCAACAAAAAAGCCTGATTTGTATCACTGTCATCAAAATGTCACAAAATGTTCATCACGGTGAAACATTCCGGGCATAAGGTGTGCGGGACTTCGGCGTTAGTCCGAACTTGATGAACCAACCAAGAGGATAGTCCCTTGAAACTGAAATCAACATCTCTATTAGTTGCAGGTGCCTTGTTTGGCGCAGCCGTCATGCCCGCTCATGCCGGCAACGAGGCCATGATGGACCTGCTGAAAGTACTGCGCGATAAAGGCACTATCAGCGCACAAGATTACGACATGCTGAAAAACGCCGCAGCTGCAGATAATGAAATGGCAGAAGCTGATAAGGCTGAAATCAAAAAAGAAGTGGAAGAAGCCACTGCCAATATGCCGGTTATCGAAACTGACGGCAAACTGGTTGTTTCTGATCGTGATGGCAACTGGTCATTCCAGCCTATCGGCCGCGTCATGTGGGATGCGGTTAACGCTGATGCTGACACCGACGACAGTGATGATGATGTCAAGGGTACCGAACTGCGCCGTGCACGCTTGGGTTTCTCGGGCGATATCTACGACTGGAGCTATAAATTTGAAGCCGACTTCGCTGGTAACGACGTCTCTGTTAAAGATGCATACTTGGGCTACGGCAACAAACTGACTGATAACACAAAATGGGGCGTTAAACTTGGTCAATCGCATATCCCATTCGGTCTGAACACTAAAATCAGCTCTAAATACATGACCTTTATGGATCGTCCGATGTTTGCTGATAGCACAGTCTCTCCAGCCCGCGAGAGTGGTGTTGTCGCGGCCATCAACGATAATGATTACAACTGGTTACTTTCTGCCGGTCTGACTAACGGTCCACTGGATGATGATGGCCAAACCTGGGACAACAACGGCAGTACCTTTGCTGTTCGTGGTTCCTTCCTTCCATATAAAGAAGGTAAAAACCTGGTGCAACTGGGTGCTGGTTATCTGCGTCAAGGCGGCGGTGACAATTTCAAATTCCAACCAGATCTGGTCAGCCATGACGACAGCTTCAAACCTGTATCAACCGGCACTATTGCTCTGGACCAAGCAGATGCTTTCACCGTTGATGCAATGGCTATCTTTGGTTCATTCCACGCCATGGCTGAGTACCTGGATCACACTGCTGAACCTGAAACCGGTAGCGATATAGACACCGCAGGTTACGCAGTTGAAGCCGGTTACTTCCTGACTGGTGAACAACTGAAATGGAAAAAAGGTTATACCTCTGGTATTTCACCTAAATCCGGGTGGGGTGCATGGCAGGTTGCTGCCCGCTTTGAGAGCGTAGAAATCGATCCAGGCTCATCATTGGAAGATGAATACGACCAGTTCACCGTTGGTGTTAACTACTATCCAACCAAAAATACACGTCTGATGCTGAACTACTCTAAAGTCACTGACTTGACTGTAGATGGTAGCGGCGCGGATGAAGAACCTTCTGCACTGAAATTCCGTGCGCAGGCTTACTGGTAGTCTGAACGGAGAAGAAATACTCTTCGGAAATTGGCCTCACCTTCGGGTGGGGCCTTTTTTTTTAGCGACTGCTAAGACCTGTCATAAAAGCTTCATTTTACTGTCATCAAACTGACTGAAAAAAATGTGATATTGAACACGCTTATTTGTCAGTCGCAGCGAGCAATCTTGTATCAGTAAGCCTGTTTATGACAAATACACTCCTCATCTCTCGTGGTGATTTCCCTGCCTCTACGGAGGCAGGACTTTTTTGACACTGGCTTATAATGACACAAGAAGAACTCCGCCATTTTCACTCACTGGAAGATATTCTCAGCCAGGGATCGCTGACACCACTGTTTCAGCCTATCGTCTCGCTGCAACATCAACAGATTTTCGCTTATGAAGCACTGATCCGCGGGCCTTCCGCCAGTCCGCTGCATTCTCCTATCAACCTGTTCAATACCGCCAATCGACATGGTCGGCTGGCTGAACTGGATTTGCTGTGCCGTGAGACTGTGATTCGCCGTTACGGCGAGTTGGGCAAGGAACAAAAGCTGTTCATCAATACCAGTCCAGCAGCCTTGCTGCAGGATGATTACCCTCACGGACTAACCCTGCAGTTCCTGGAAGAGGCCGGCCTGTCTCCGCAACAGGTAGTGATTGAACTGACAGAGCAGTATCCGATCGACGATTATGACCTGATGCGTGAGGCCACCCGTCACTACCGGGAGATGGGTTTTTCGATTGCTATCGATGATCTTGGTGCCGGTTATTCAGGTCTTCGCACTTGGTCGGAACTGAAGCCTGATTTCGTCAAGCTGGATCGCCACTTCATGCAGAATATCCATGAAGACCGCCAGAAACGTCAGTTTGTACAATCCATGATTGATATTGCCCAGAGTGTCGGCTGTCAGGTTATCGGCGAAGGCATCGAAGTGCGTCAGGAATACCTGGCGGCGCAGGGACTCGATATGCAGTTCGTCCAGGGCTACTATTTCGGCCGCCCCAACCGCTATCCGCAGAAACACATCGATGTGAATCTGTTTGCCCAACGTCAGCAAACTAGTCTCATTAGTGCCGGGCGGCCTCGTGCTAACACGCTGGTAGGCAGCCTGTTGACCGATCTGGATCCGTTGCGGGAAAGCGATAATGTTGAACTGGCCGCGGATCGTTTTCAGCGAAACCTGAAGCTGACCGCGCTGCCCGTCGTGGATGACACCAACCGGGTCAAAGGTATGGTCTGGCGTGATGAGTTCATGACCCTCTATGCCAGCCGCTTCGGCCGCGAACTGCATGGCCGTAAAGCAGTCCAGTCATTTATGGATAAATCGCCGGTGGTGGTAGAAACTTCGCTGCCGTTAAAAAAGCTGAGTTACCAGATCACCAGCCAGCAAAGCCCGCAACAACGCAGTTTGTTTGTGATTACTGAGGATAGCCGTTATCGGGGCGTTGGCAGCCTGATGGACTTGCTGCGGCAAATCACTGATATGCAGATCACCATGGCCCGCCATGCCAACCCACTCAGTGGCCTGCCGGGTAATGTACCGCTCAGCGAGCATACCCGCGAAGCCATTGAACAGGAACGTGATGTTACCGTTTGCTATTTCGATCTGGACAACTTCAAGCCTTATAACGATATTTACGGCTACAGCAAGGGGGATCAGGTCATCACCCTCACTGCCAAAACACTGACAGAACAGATTAATACCGATATCGATTTTATCGGTCATGTCGGCGGCGACGATTTTATTATCGTATTCGAGAGTCCTGACTGGCGTGAGCGCTGCAGTGCAATGCTGGATGCTTTCAGCGCACTACACGGACAGTTTTACAATTCGCGCCACCTGCAACAGAGAGGTATCCATGCCGTTGACCGCCATGGCCGTGAGACCTTTTATCCGTTGCTGAGCCTCTCCATCGGTGCTGTCAGACTGAGAGACTTCAATGGTATTGGTGCAGAGAATGATTTAGCCGAATGTGCCAGTAAGGCCAAGTCCATGGCCAAGCAAATCAGCGGTAACAGTCTGTACCAGTTGCACCGGCATCAATGCGATTGCAAAGAAGAGCCGATTGCCTCAGTCAAACTGAGCGGCTAATCAAAACCGGCTTCAGACAGCCGTTTCCAACGCGACCTGTTCAATCACAAATTCCACCCGTTGACGGACTTTCTCACGGGTTTCACGAAATTCATTGAGTAATTCCTGATGACTACCGCGCATCTTAGCCGGATCCGGCAGCGGCAAATGCACCTTGATCGTATGCGGACTCAACAGGGGACACTGCTCTTCAGCGTTATCACACAGAGTCACCAGCAGATCCGCCCACTCCAGCATCTCCCCATTAACGCGTATCGATTCCTGGGCAGAAATATCAATACCGACTTCGGCCATCACCCTGACCGCCAATACATTCTGTCCATGCGCTTCAATACCAGCCGATTTAATTTCAATATCTTTTCCTGCCAGCGCACGGGCCCAGCCTTCAGCCATCTGAGAGCGGCAAGCGTTCCCCGTACATAAAAACATGACTCTTAACTTATCCATTTCATATCACCCTTATTTTTCGCACGACGACGGTAACAGCCTTATATGACAGACTGATGAAGACATGGATTGTGATGAATGGGTCGCAGATTAGGACAGCTACAGTTGAAGCAGGGCCTTACGCATCTGCTAAAATGCGGCTTTGACTTCAAGACAAAGCGAATCACCGTGAAAAATTTCATCCGCTGCACCCTGCTTCTGGCCGCTCTCAGCTTGCCCGCCCTCAGCCAGGCACAAACCACCCGTTATGTGTCTGACGAACTGGAAATCACCATGCGCAGCGGTCAGGGTATTAAATTTGGTATCAAAAAGATGCTGGAATCCGGCACTCGCCTGGATGTACTGGAAACCGATCCCAATGGCTACTCCAAAGTCCGCACTGATGAAGGCGTTGAAGGTTGGGTCTTAACCCGCTACCTCAGCAATAGTGCCAGTGCGCGCGATCAACTCGAAGCCAGTCAGCAGCGGGTAGCTAACCTGGAACTGGAAATCGCCAAATACAAGGAAGAGATTGCAGCGCTCAGCAACCAGAACAGCAATGTCGATACCCAGAACCTGACTTTGCGTGAAAAGTCACAACGTCTGAGTAAGGAACTGGATGATCTGCGTCGTACCGCCTCCAATGCCGTCGCGCTTGAAAATGAAAATCGTCAGTTGAAAGAAAAGCTGCAGCAGATTGACCACAAAAACCAGTCCCTGGTGATTGAGAATAACGCCCTCAAGGATAACAGCACCCGCAGCTGGTTTCTGGTCGGCGCAGCCGTCCTGTTTGCTGGTATTTTGCTGGGCCTGATTTTGCCGAGATTACGTGTTCGCAAAAAAGACAGCTGGGGCAGTCTCTGAATTTAAAAAAGGGCATTTATCGCCCTTTTTTATTGAGGTCTCAGTCCTTCGACACGTCTCTTTTTATATGGCCCCCTCTCAGCTGAGACAAGCGCTCACCTGATAATGTACCGCCCTCAATCTGATACGCCTTGCCAAAGCCTTTAACATAACGCCCACCCTCCGGGTGGAGACGAAACAGTTTAAAGTCACCTAACTGACTGAGGCTTTTTATCCGCTCACCATGCCGCTCTTGCAGGCATGCAATCCCTTCTGGCCAGTCTCTGCTGTCAGGGCTGATTAGTTCAGCATAAATCCGGTACTGCACGCGTAAGCGGGCGAATAATTCGGCAGCAGTATTTTCGTCTTCAATGATTAGCACTGACGCCTGCGGGTGCAATTGCAGGTTTCTGGCGTGGACGGCTATGTCACTGATGAGTAGGTAAAGGCAATCGTCGCCGATCGCAAACGGTGCATAGGAAGCATAAGGCAGCCCCTCCTGATCCAGTGATGACAGCATCAACGATTGACGCTCATCAATGAAACGCAGGATCTCCTCGCGAATTTCCTTTTCCAGCCCCTTATTATTCATGCTTTGCTCCCTGCTGATACTGTGCCCTCAATGCCTTAAACCGCTCAGTTTGCATGGCAATCAGCTCCCCTGAAGTATCCCGGCCCAGAAACAGCTTGAAAATGACCTCATTGGCAGCATTTTCAAACACAAAAGCATAACTCTCGCGGCCACGATGCGGTTTATCCTGAAACCGGATATGTGATACCAGGTCCAGATTCAGATGACCATGAAACCCGGGCATGTCGCCTTCCAGGTTATAAAAGCCATGGCCTTGTTTGCCTCTTGGGAACGACCCCTTGAATTCAAACACTGAGCCGCCATGCAATACGATGGTTGTCACCCACGCCCAGTCGGCAATCTCCTCCAGCAGCATTGTTGCCTGGCTGCCTGGCATACAGTCATTTTTTTCCGGGTTCATTTTTAAACCTTACTCATCCAGATTGAAATGTCAGTGGTTTTTATCCGTTTTGATTAAAATTTGTTACAGCATAGCAAGTTGCAGGCAGAACTAAATCACTGCTTTTCGAACTGATTGTGGATTATCAAATAGGCTTACAAGATTTACCGACCTCATCAGGGTAAAATAATCTCATCAGTTGCAGCGGTAATGAATCAAAGCCGTTTTCACCGCTGATGAAGTACATGCCAGGCCCTGGCTGTCTATCTGACAAAGACGGCACAAAGATAGCGATGACAACAGAAACAAATTACGATCTCAAAGGCATTTTGCAACAGGCACTGGGTTATAAAAAACACCTGGTCAAAGCCAATGTGCTGGCTATTCTGGCGACAGTGTGTGCGGTGCCGGTGCCATTACTGCTGCCGCTGATGGTGGATGAAGTTCTGTTAGACCAGCCCGGTCCTACCGTTGGCTTTATCGAACAGTTCACACCCGAGCACTGGCATGGTCCGGTCCTGTTCATTTCAGCGGTGCTGCTGTTTACTTTGATTCTGCGGGTCATCTCACTGGTATTGAATGTGGCCCAGTCTCGTTACTTCACGCTGATCGCCAAACGCATTACCTTTCGCATCCGCCACAAGCTGATTAAACGTCTGGGTCGTATTGCGATCAGCGAATACGAAACCCGCGGCAGTGCCGGTATCGCCTCACACTTTGTCACTGATATCGAAGTTATCGATAATTTTATCGGTAACACGATCAGCCGTTTCATCGTTGCCGTCCTCAGCATCCTCGGTACTGCGGTCATTCTGCTGTTCCTGCACTGGCAACTGGCTCTACTGATCCTGTTTATGAATCCGCTGGTGATTTACTTCACGATGGTGGTGGGCAAGCACGTCAAAGCACTGAAGAAAAAAGAAAACTCGGCCTTTGAAATTTTCCAGCAGAGCCTGACTGAAACTTTGGATGCGGTGCAGCAAATCCGGACCGCCAACCGTGAAAAACACTATCTGCGCCGGGTGATTGATAATGCCCGCGATGTGCGTCAGCATGCCTCCGAATTTGCCTGGAAAAGTGATGCCGCCAACCGCTTTTCTTTTGTGATTTTTCTGTTCGGTTTTGATGTGTTCCGCGCCGTCAGCATGTTTATGGTGGTCTTCTCGGACCTGTCCATCGGCCAGATGTTTGCCGTGTTCGGTTACCTCTGGTTCATGATGAGTCCGGTGCAGGAGATCCTGAATATTCAGTATTCCTTCTATGCCGCGGGGGCGGCAGTGGGTCGCCTCAATACGCTGTTTTCAATGAAGGAAGAAGAACGCTACCCGGACAAAATCAATCCTTTTGTGCCGGGCCGGGCCAGCAGTATCCGGATTGAGGATCTGCACTTTAAATACGATGACAATAATAAAGTGCTCAATGGCGTCTCCCTGAATATCAAAGCCGGCGAAAAAGTGGCTCTGGTTGGTGCCAGTGGTGCCGGTAAGTCAACCCTGGTCAATGTGCTGTTGGGGTTATATCCGTCGGATAAAGGCATGGTGTATTTCAACGATGTCGCCGTCAGTGATATTGGTCTGGAAACAGTACGTGAACATGTCGCCACAGTCCTGCAGGCGCCGGCGCTGTTTAATGACAGCGTTCGTCAGAACATTACCATGGGCCGCAATTATAATGATGAGGCGGTATGGGAAGCGATCAGGATTGCGCAATTAGAAGATGTGATTGTCGCCATGCCCAAAAAGCTCGACACGATTATCGGCCGCGCCGGGGTCAAACTCTCCGGTGGGCAGCGCCAGCGTTTGGCCATTGCCCGTATGGCATTGATTAACCCCTGCGTGGTGGTGCTGGATGAGGCAACCTCAGCGCTGGACAGTGAAACCGAATATCATCTGCATATGGCCTTGGAGCAATATCTGCAGGACCGCACTACCATCATTATTGCCCATCGTCTCAGCGCAGTGCGTCAGGCCGATCGGGTGGTGGTCTTTGATGGCGGCGATATTATCGCCGAGGGCTCTCATGAGTCGCTGATTCAGCAGGAAGGCCTGTACCAGAAACTCTATGCGCAACAGGTTTAATTATCTTTGAGTTTGATTGAACCACAGAGGCACAGAGGACACAGAGATAGTTGGTATTGTCTGAGCCATGATGTGTGCTGCTGTATATCTGTCCACAGATTACGCAGATTAACGCCGATTTTTCCAGTGATACTTTCGAATCTGTGCTAATCAGCGAAATCTGCGGATAACTCTGTCAAAAGTATAGCCAAAGCCCGCGCATTCCCTGCTATTAATCTCTGTGTCCCCTGTGCCTCTGTGGTGACTCACTCACAAACTCAGCGACGTTTGAGCTGCTCGACATCTCTCACAGCACCTTTGGCCGCCGAGGTGGTCAGCGCTGCATAAGCCTGCAGCGCCAGGCTGACAGTTCGCTCCCGCGCCACAGGTTTCCACGCATTTTCACCGCGGGCTTCCATCTTGGCACGTCGATGCGCGAGTTCTTCATCGGTCAGGTCGACGTTGATTTTACGATTCGGAATATCGATAACAATCATATCGCCCTCTTCCACCAGACCGATATTGCCGCCCTCTGCTGCTTCCGGCGAAGCGTGACCGATTGACAGGCCGGATGTACCGCCGGAAAAGCGACCATCGGTCAGCAATGCACACGCTTTACCCAGGCCTTTGGACTTCAGGTAACTGGTCGGGTACAACATTTCCTGCATACCGGGACCGCCTTTAGGGCCTTCATAACGAATCAGCACGACATCGCCTTCCTTGATCGCACCACTGAGAATGCTGGCGACTGCCGCGTCCTGTGATTCGAAAATTCTGGCCGGACCGGAGAAGGTCAGTATCGACTCATCGACACCGGCGGTTTTCACGATACAGCCGTCTTCTGCCAGATTACCGTAGAGCACGGCGAGACCGCCATCCTGACTGTAGGCATGTTCAATATCACGGATACAGCCGTTTTCACGGTCCAGATCCAGCTCCGGCCAGCGGCAGTCCTGGCTGAAGGCGACCTGAGTCGGAATACCCGCCGGTCCTGCCAGATAGCGCAATAATGCCGGTTCATGCTGGCTGCGTTTAATGTCCCATTGTGCCAGCCCGTCTGCCATCGTTTTACTATGCACTGTCGGCACATCGGTATGCAGCAAGCCGCCCGCCGCCAATTCGCCCAAAATCGAGACCACACCACCAGCACGATGCACATCTTCCATATGATATTTGTTGGTCGCCGGTGCCACTTTGCACAGATTCGGGATCTTGCGTGACATCCGGTCAATATCGGCCATGGTGAAATCGACTTCGGCTTCATTCGCCGCTGCCAGCAAGTGCAATACCGTATTGGTGGAGCCGCCCATCGCAATATCGAGTGCAATCGCATTTTCAAATGCGGCCTTGGTGGCAATCGCCCGTGGCAGCACGTCATCTTCGTCGTTTTCGTAGTAGCGCTTGGCCAAGTCAACAATGCGGCGGCCGGCTTCCAGGAACAATTCTTCCCGATCAGCATGAGTCGCCAGCAGCGAACCATTGCCTGGCAGGGACAGGCCCAGCGCTTCAGTGAGACAGTTCATCGAGTTGGCGGTAAACATACCCGAGCAGCTACCACAGGTCGGGCAGGCACTGCGTTCAACCTGGGCGACATCTTCATCACTGATACTCTCGTCAGCCGCCTGTACCATCGCATCGACCAGATCCAGTTTAACGTCCTTGCCTGCCAGCTTGGTTTTACCCGCTTCCATCGGGCCGCCGGAAACAAAAATGACCGGAACATTGAGGCGCAGTGCCGCCATCAGCATGCCCGGTGTAATTTTGTCGCAGTTGGAAATGCAGACCAGCGCATCGGCGCAGTGGGCATTCACCATGTATTCGACCGAGTCAGCAATAATATCGCGGGATGGCAGGCTGTAAAGCATCCCGCTGTGCCCCATGGCGATACCGTCATCGACAGCAATGGTATTGAATTCTTTAGCTACACCGCCGGCACGCTCAATTTCTCGGGCCACCAGCTGTCCCAGGTCTTTCAGATGCACATGGCCGGGCACAAACTGGGTAAATGAGTTGGCAATGGCAATTATCGGCTTGTTGAAATCATCGTCTTTCATTCCTGTGGCCCGCCATAAAGCACGGGCGCCAGCCATATTCCGGCCGGCAGTGGACGTTTTAGAACGATATTGAGGCATGCTGAACACTCCAAAAAGCTGAATTTCAACGCGAAATGCTATGATCGCGCTTTTATTCTGTTGTTATTAAATCCGTGAAATTTTACACGACACTTGGCAAGCATGCCGAGTCTGCGATAAAAAGAAGCCTATGAACGACGCGCAACCCATGAATAACCACCAGAACCTGGTCACCACGACCAGTTGGTTCCGCACGGCTGCGCCCTATATTCATGCTCACCGCGGCGCTACCTTTGTGATTGCTTTTGATGGCGAAACCATCGACAGCGATGGCTTTGACCCACTGCTGCACGATATCGCCATCCTCAGCAGTCTCGGTATCAAACTGGTGCTGGCTTATGGCGCCCGGCCGCAAATCGAAGCGCAATGCGAGCAGCACGACATTGAGGTGCATTACCATCGCGGTCTGCGTGTCACCGACGATGCCAGTCTCAAAGTCGCCAAAGCGGTGATCGGCAAACTGCGCCTCGATATCGAATCGAAACTCTCGTTTGGCCTGCCACACACACCGATGGCCGATGCCCGTATCCGCTGCACCAGCGGCAACCTGGTCACCGCCAGGCCTGCCGGCATCATTGATGGGGTCGATCTGGGTCATACCGGTGAAGTGCGCCGTATTGATGTCGACGGCATTAATCAGCAACTGAGCCTTGGCAATATCGTGCTGCTACCGCCATTGGGTTATTCTTTGACCGGTGAAAGCTTCAATTTATCATCAGAAGCGATTGCCACTGCCGTGGCGGTATCACTGCATGCCGACAAGTTAATTTTTATCGGTCCCAGCAATCGAGAACTGCCCAGAGAATTGACCCTTCAGCAGGCCAGAGACAATATGAATGCGCATCCTTCACTGGCTTCTGCAGTGAAAGCCTGTGAGTCCGGCGTTAGCCGCGTACATTTGCTGGATCGGGCGCAGGATGGTGCGCTGCTGCAAGAATTGTTCAGCCGTGATGGTGCCGGCACCCTGCTCACCGCGACTTCTTTCGAAACTACCCGTCAGGCCAGTATTGAAGATGTCGCCGGTATTCTGGAACTGTTGCAACCGCTGGAAGACAACGGCACGTTGGTCAAACGTTCACGGGAGTTACTGGAGCGTGAAATCGACCATTTCACCGTGATGGAACGTGATGGCACGGTGGTCGCCTGTGCTGCACTTTATCCCTATCCGGAAAACAACATGGCGGAACTGGCCTGTCTGGCAGTATCCAATAACTATCAGAGCAAAGGCCGTGGCAAGCAGTTGCTTACCTCACTGGAGCAAACCGCGTTGCGCGTTGGGATATCATCGCTTTGTGTGCTTACCACTCAAACTGCACACTGGTTCCTCGAGCATGGATTTAAACCGGCAGAAATCAAAGATTTGCCTATCGCCAAACAGGCACTCTACAACTACCAGCGCAACTCGCGGGTATTTCTCAAACAACTGGGCTAGCCGCTATTTCCCTTTCCTCGATTCGGCCGGCGGCGATATTCGGGAAAAAGAACCGGGGCAAACTCGTGTAAGGCTTTTTCATAGACCCGGCGTTTGAAAAACACGATTTCTTCCACCGGCCTCCAATAATCGACCCAGCGCCAATCATCAAACTCGGGCTTTTCATGCAAGTCGAGGCGTACGTCACCTTCATCACCGGTGAAGCGCATCAGAAACCAGCGTTGTTTCTGACCAATACATAAAGGTTTATTCCCATAGCGCAGATAACGCTTGGGCAGACGATAGCGCAACCAACCACGGGTCGACGCCAGCAGCTCAACATGTTCAGGTGACAGACCGACTTCTTCCATCAATTCACGATAAGCCGCCTGCTCAGGGCTTTCGTGGGCTTTTATTCCCCCCTGGGGAAATTGCCATGAATCATGTTGCGCACGCTGTGCCCATAGCACCTGATTGTTTTCATTGCAGAGTATGATCCCCACATTTGGCCTGAAGCCGTCTTTATCAATCACGACAAAAGTCTCTGACTGGCTGAGCGTCTTTAACTCAGCAGATTAATCTCAATTACAGCTTAGATTATTAAAAGGGCGGTCAGGTTGCAATGCATTTTGGCTTACAATAAACCCTTACTTGAATTTAAACGGAGACAGGTTAATCACCATGGCGTTGGCAATTTTTGACCTTGATAACACGCTGCTGGGCGGCGATAGCGACTTTTTATGGGGACGCTATCTGTGTGAAAACGGCATTGTTGATGAACAGGCTTACCGTCGCGCTAACGAGCATTATTACCAGCAGTATCTGGAAGGCAGCCTTGATATCTACGAGTTTCTGGAATTTGTCTTCAAACCCCTGGCCAGTCACGATATGCACACCCTGGAAGGCTGGCGCGAAGCCTATCTGGAACAGAAGATTAAACCGATTCTTCTACCGGCAGCTGATGCCCTGGTGGAGAAGCATCGATCACAGGGTGACACTTTATTGATTATTACGGCCACCAACAGCTTCCTGACTGCGCCCATTGCGCAAATGCTGGGCATTGAAAACCTGATTGCGACCGACCCGGAAATTATCAATGGCCGCTTCAGTGGCCGCGTCGCCGGCCAACCTTCATTTCAACACGGCAAGGTCGAACGTCTGCGCCAGTGGTTGCAAAGCCGCGGTGAAGCACTGAGCGATAGTACCTTTTACAGTGACTCCCACAATGATCTGCCCTTGCTGGAACTGGTCGACATCCCCATTGCGGTGGATCCGGATCCGAAACTGCAGGCGTTGGCACAGCAGCGTGGCTGGCAGATCCTCAGTTTGCGCTAGCGCAGAATTAGAAGCAGCGCCAATCGCCATATATTGTTACAATTCATCGTTTTTTAACACTGACAATCAGGCCGTCATTATGGAATGGGAAGTTGTTATCGGGCTGGAAATTCACGCCCAACTCGCCACCAAAAGTAAGATTTTCTCCGGTGCTGCCACTGCCTACGGTGCCGCCCCCAACACACAGGCTTGTGCTGTTGACCTTGGCTTGCCTGGCGTACTGCCGGTTTTGAACGAAGAAGCGGTTAAAATGGCGATTAAATTCGGACTGGCCGTCGAAGCCGAAATTGCCGATCGCTCTGTTTTTGCCCGGAAAAATTACTTTTATCCTGACCTGCCCAAAGGCTATCAAATCAGCCAGTACGAACTCCCCGTCGTTGGCAAAGGTGACATCAGCATTGAGTTAGAGGATGGTAGTGAAAAAGTCATTGGCATTACCCGCGCCCACCTGGAAGAAGACGCTGGTAAATCCCTGCATGAAGACTTCCATGGTCAAACCGGGATCGATCTGAACCGGGCCGGCACGCCGTTGCTGGAAATCGTTTCCGAACCGGATATGCGCAGCGCTAAAGAAGCGGTGGCTTATATGAAAAAAATCCACTCGCTGGTGCGTTATCTGGAAATCTGTGACGGCAATATGCAGGAAGGTTCATTCCGTTGCGATGCCAACGTCTCGATTCGTCCTAAAGGCCAGGAAAAGTTCGGTACCCGTGCCGAGCTGAAAAATATCAACTCCTTCCGCAACGTTGAACGTGCTATCAACTATGAAGTTGAGCGTCAGATCGACGTACTTGAGGGCGGCGGCGAAGTCGTTCAGGAGACTCGTCTCTACAACGCCGATAAGGACGAAACCCGCTCCATGCGCAGCAAGGAAGAAGCTAATGATTACCGCTATTTCCCGGATCCGGATCTGCTGCCGCTGGTGATCGACAACGACCTCATTGAATCAGTGCGCGCGACCTTGCCGGAGCTGCCCAATGAAAAACGGGATCGCTTCGTCAACGAACTGGGGCTTTCATCCTATGATGCCGCTATCCTCACCAGCACTCGTGAACTAGCAGATTTCTATGAAGCCGTGCTGGCCGCCACTGACGGTAAAGATCCGAAACAATGTGCCAACTGGGTCACCGGTGAACTGTCCGGGGCACTCAATAAAGCCGGTCTTGATATCACTGAATCCCCGGTCAGTGCAGAACAACTGGCCGGTGTGCTCAAGCGCATCAGCGACAATACTATTTCCGGCAAAATCGCCAAGACGGTGTTTGAAGCCCTGTGGAATGGTGAAGCTAAGGATGCCGATGCCGTCATTGAGGCAAAAGGCCTGAAACAAGTCACCGATACCGGGGCGATTGAAGCCATGATCGATGAAGTATTGGCGAATAGCCCGGATCAAGTTCAGCAATTCAAAGAAGGCAAAGAGCAGGTGTTTGGCTTTTTTGTCGGTCAGGTGATGAAAGCCTCAAAAGGTAAAGCCAACCCGGCTCAGGTTAATGAAATCCTGAAGAAAAAACTGGCTGAGTAAATCGGTTAAGCCCTGCAATACAGAAAAAAGCCGCAGAGAGTCTTGCGGCTTTTTACTTTTATGGCCCATGATAAATTGTGAAACGGATCACAGTTTTTATTGCGGACTATTTCCCCATCGAGATTGAACTGATGTAGTATCAACCGATGCTTTATTCACGCTACTTGTTCCGGCGCAGGATGCGTCGCTTATACGGAGCCAGATTCGCTTACTCATGAAGTTTGAACAGGAACACCTCCCCGCCAAGACGGGCATCAATAAACTGCCTTCCTCCTCTCCTTTGCCGGATGCAAACTGGGTCTTGGTTTTCGGTTCAGTTAACCGTTTCAATGAACGCGGTTTCGCCAAAAACCTGAGAAAACGTTATCCCGATGCACAAATCATCGGCTGTACCACTTCAGGTGAAATTACCGGCGACGGTGTTTATGACGACAGTATTCATATCACCGCGATGAAATGGGAACGCAGTACGCTGCGGTTTATCTCCAAGCCGGTCAACAGCATGGAACAGTCCCATGCACTGGGCGCTCAGATCGCCGGTGAACTGAGAATGGATGATCTCAAGGGCGTATTCGTACTCAGTGATGGCCTTAACGTTAACGGCTCGGAACTGGTAGAAGGTCTGCAGGAAGTCTTGCCCAATATTCCAATTACCGGCGGGCTGGCTGGAGATGATGCCAAGTTCGCCCAGACATTACTGCTTAATAACGACAAGATTCAGGACCGGGTGGTCATCGCTGTGGGAATTTACGGTGAAGATGCGATTGTCACCAGCGGTGCACTGGGCGGCTGGAAACCCTATGGCCCGCCACGGCGGATCACCCGCTCCAATAAAAACGTGGTTTATGAGTTGGACAATAAGCCGGCATTGCCGCTCTACAAAATGTACATCGGCTATTATGCCAATGAATTGCCCGCATCCGGTCTCAACTTCCCGTTTGCCATCATGGATGAGAAAAACGTCAATGTGATTCGCACCCTGCTGTCGGTCAACGAAAAAGACAACAGTCTGACTTTTGCCGGTAATATCGATCAGGGGTCGACCGTGCGTTTCCTCAAGTCGGATCATGACAGCCTGGTCATGGGCGCCAGTGAAGCGGCGCGTCAGATCCTGCAGAAAGACGTTAATATCAATGATAAAGCGCTGGCAATCTGTGTCAGTTGTGTAGGCCGTAAACTGGTAATGGAAGCGCAGGTTGCTGATGAAGTGTTTGCGGTCCAGCGTTTGCTGGGAATGCAGACTGGTATCACCGGTTTTTATTCCAACGGCGAAATCTGTTCCGGTGAGGACGACAGTCACAGCCAGTTACATAATCAGACCATGACTATCGCCTACTTAAGCGAGCACAACGCCTAGACAAGCTCCCGAGCAGCTGCCAGCAAGGCCAGCCTGGCAATCACACCATAGGCATAAAAGCGATTAGGCTCGGAATCCGGCTGCTCGTTCTGATCGGGTGTGATACAGGACTGGGCAAAAGCCAGGGGCTCGAAATGCATGCCCGGCGCATTCAGGTTTTCATCAGTGCCCCGACCGGTATGAACCCGGTAAAAGCCGCCGATAACGAAATGATCCATCATGTAGATAACCGGTTCCGCCACGGCCTGCCCATCACCGAGCGTTTCAAAAGTATAGACCCCTTCCTGCACCAGCACATTATCCACCACCAGGCCTTCTTTGGCTGATGACATCTTGTTGCGCTGTTTACGGTTGAGGTTATAAATATCGTCCGGGCTTTTAACGGTCATAATGCCCATGCCATAGGTGCCTGAATCCGCTTTCACCACGACAAAAGGGTCACGGTCGATATTGTATTCACGGTATTTGCTGCGTATAGACATCAACAGGTTATCAATATTGCGCGCCAGACATTCAAGCCCGGCTTTTTCCTTGAAATTCACCTCGCCGCACTGCAGCGTCATGGGTGAAATCAGCCATGGGTCAATATCAATCTGCTTGGCAAACTCCTTGGCCACATTGCTGTAGTGCGTGAAATGATTCGATTTTTTACGGGTCGACCAGCCGGCATGTAATGGCGGCATAATTTCCTGTTCCAGCCCTTCGAGAATCGCCGGTCTGCCGGCTGAGAGATCATTGTTCAGCAACACCAGGCAGGGCGAGAAATCACCCACAGCAACACGGTTGCCTTTTCTGACCAGCGGTTCCAGCAGGCAGTGTTTTCCGGATGGCAAATCCATGGTCACCGGCTCAGTAATATCGTCCCGCAGACTGCCAATGCGTGCTTCCAGCCCGGCCTTTTGAAAAATATCACGCAGGGTTTCCAGGCTTTCCAGATAGAACAGGTTGCGGGTATGGTTTTCTGCCACTATCAAAACCCGTTTGGCTGTAGGACAGGCGCGCTCAACAGCGGACTGTGCCGCCTGGATAGAGAGCGGGATAAACGCGGGGTTCAGGTTGTTGAAACCGGCCGGAAACAAATTCGTATCCACCGGCGCCAGTTTGAAGCCGGCATTACGCAAATCCACCGATGCATAGAACGGAGACGGTGTTTTCAGCCACTGCTCACGCAGCCAGGTTTCAACCTGTGTTTGTTTCTCCAGAAGGTGGGATTCCAGTTGCAGCAAAGGTCCGTTAAGGGCGGTGATTAGGTGCGGGACGCCAGTGGTCATAATTTATCTCGCTATTGGGGATTGCAGATTGGGGTAAAAGTGCTGTCCATACTGTGACATGGGACACAGTTTGCATTTTTCAAGTCATACATACTCTTTGGTCGTTTAAATTCGGGCCATGACGCAACGAAGCAAGCTTTTTTACATTACTAGCCTGCGGACTAAAAATCGGTTATCTTCGTTCCTCAGGGCGAGTTGTAAGAATTAGAATGATGACTTTATCAGGTAATGCATGACCGTGAGCGAGAACCAATCTGAATTTTCCGGCCTGAAGGTCATGGTGATTGATGACAGCAACACTATTCGTCGAACCGCTGAGACTTTACTGAAAAAAGCCGGCTGTGACGTGCTTACCGCTGATAATGGCTTTGAAGCTTTACCTGTCATCAGCGCCCAACATCCCGATATTCTCTTTATTGATATTATGATGCCTCGTCTGGATGGATACCAGACCTGTGCCTTGGTGAAAAATAATCCCAAGTTCAGGGACATTCCCGTCGTCATGCTCTCCAGTAAGGACGGCCTGTTCGACAGGGCAAAAGGACGTGTCGTTGGTGCAGAACAGTATCTCACCAAACCCTTTACCAGAGACGACCTGCTGGGTGCCATCCGTAAACATTTGCTTGAAAAACACCAGGACGCTGAATAGCTTATGGCACGGATTCTGATTGCTGATGACTCACCGACGGAAGTCTACGTTTTACAAAAGATGCTGGAAAAAAACGGGCACGAAGTGCTCGTTGCCGAGGATGGCGAACAAGCAGTTAGTCAGACTCAGCAACTCAAGCCAGACCTGATTCTTATGGATGTGGTTATGCCTAATCTGAATGGTTTCCAAGCCACCCGCAAACTGACCAAAGACCCGGAAACCAGCCATATTCCGATTGTTATCGTGTCATCTAAAAACCAGGAGACCGATAAAATGTGGGGCCTGCGTCAGGGTGCCCGGGGCTATCTCGGCAAACCAGTTACCGAACAGGATCTGATGCATCAGATCAACGAATTGCTGGGGCAATAACCATGGCCTTACTGCAAACACCTGAAGATATTATTTCGCTCCTGCATGACATGGAACGCCGCAGCAAGCAGAAAGCAGCCGGTCTCGGGCAACAGGACACCGCGGGCCAGAGCTGGACCGCCATTGGCTTTCGCATCGGCCAGCAACATTTTGTGACACCGCTGAGTGAGACCCGCGAAGTCTTTCCGGTGCCCGAACAGATTACCCCGGTACCCAAATCTCAGCGCTGGGTATTTGGCATTGTCAATCTGCGCGGTGAATTACTGCCGGTGTTTGATCTCAACCTGTTTTTACATGACAAACCGGTCAAACTAACTAAACGCAGTCGTATTGTGGTGATTAACGACAGTGAGATCGTCAGCGGTGTTACTGTCGATGAAGTGTTTGGCTTAAAGCACTTTCAGCAGCAGCCTGAGCCGATGCAGGCCGGTCAAGCCAGTGAGCTCGCCCCCTACCTGACCGGAAAACTCTTTCAGCAGGAGATCGAATGGCAGGTGTTCAGTTTCAGACATCTGGTGACGGATCCCCGTTTTCTTAATGCCGCCGCCTAACTATTGATATCAGGATTAAGGTTTATGACATCCACCAGCAAGCTTTTTTTCTCTTCCCTGATGCGCAGACAAAACTGGCTCAACCTGTTTTTTGTGATTGTGTTCAGTGTCATCGCTCTGGGCGGCCTGTGGCTGATAGCCAGCGGCCAGTATCAAACATACTATGACAATATCCTGCATATCAGTATCGCGGTTGCCGTCGCCTTTATTCTGACGCTGGTCACCGTGGTCAGACTGAGTTTTCCCTCGATCCGCTCGCTGAAAACCTCGATGGACGAGATGGAACTGCAAAACCGTCACAACCAGGATGCGATTCTGCGATTGCTGGACGAAATGGGTGACCTGGCTGACGGTGACCTCACCGTGAGTGCGACCGTCACCGAGGATATTACCGGCGCGATTGCCGACTCGGTCAACTACACCATCGACGCGCTGCGCAGTCTGGTCGAGCAAATCAACTCCACGACGCTGCAGGTAGCCTCCGCTGCACAGGAAACCCAGGCCACGGCGCTGCATCTCACCGATGCCAGTGAACATCAGGCACAACAGATCACCGAGGTCAGTTCTGCTATCACCCAGATGGCGGGTTCCATCGAGCAGGTATCTGAAAACGCCAGTCAGTCCTCTGAAGTAGCGAAGCAATCGGTATCACTCGCGGTTCAGGGTAATACAGCGGTGAAGAAAGCGATTCGTGGCATGGATACGATTCGTGAACAGATTCAGGAAACCTCAAAGCGGATCAAACGGCTGGGTGAGAGCTCGCAACAGATCGGTGACATAGTCGAGTTGATTAACGATATCGCCGAGCAAACCAATATCCTGTCTCTGAATGCCGCCATTCAGGCAGCCATGGCTGGTGAAGCCGGCCGCGGCTTTGCTGTCGTAGCAGATGAGGTTCAGCGTCTGGCCGAGCGCTCCAGTAACGCAACACGCCAGATTGATGCGCTGGTGAAAACGATTCAGAGCGACACCAGTGAGGCGATTGCTTCGATGGAACAAAGTACCTCCGAAGTCGTCTCCGGGGCCAGACTGTCACAGGATGCCGGTGCTTCGCTGGAACAGATTGAAGCGGTTTCACAGCAACTGGCGGAACTCATCAACAACATCACCGCAAATGCCAAACAGCAGGCCACTGCGGCAGTCAGCACCTCTGAAAACATGAACGTGATTCAGGAGATCACCATGCAGACATCGACCGGCACTAATGAGAGTGCGGCGGCGATCGGACGCCTGTTGGATCTCACCAATGAACTGCGTAAGTCGGTTTCCGGCTTTAAACTGCCGCATTAAACTCAGATAAGGCGGGAGCGAACAGCAAACATGGCTCAATTAATCAAAGGCAACTACAACGCTTTGATGTGGCTGCAAACAGAACTGCAGCAGTCACTAACTCTTGCCTTGAATGCCATGAACAGCTTTATTGACGGTGACGGTGAAGCCAAAACATTGTCTGACTGCACAGAGGCTTTGTATCAGGTCAAAGGCACACTGGATATGGTCAATATCAGTGGTGCCGCCATGCTCGCTGATGAAATGCAGCACACTGTGATGGCGCTGCGCGACAACAAACTGACTAACAAAAATCTGGCGGAAGATGCCCTGGTGCGCTCACTGCTGCTGTTACCGAATTATCTCAAGCTGCTCAGTGAAGAGTTTGAAGATCACCCACTGGCTCTGCTCGACAGCATCAACGAACTACGCCAGGCTCGCGAGGATCAACCTCTCAGTGAGGAAGCCCTGTTTAAACCGGTGCTGACCCAGGCGTTGCCTGACAGTATCGCGCCCAACCCGCATCGCAGGCTGCCAGCCATTGCGATTGAAAAGCACAAGTTGGGGCATGCATTTCAAGTCATGCTCCTGAACTGGCTACGTAAGCAGGATGATGAAAGTCTGCGCAAAATGCGCGGTGTTGTCCATTTTCTGCGTCTCGCCTGCCACGAAGAAAAAACCACCCTGCTCTGGTGGGCTTCGGAAGCATTGCTGGAAGCACTTGAACACAAAGGTTTGCAAGCTGAAGCATCAGTCAAGCAGTTGCTGGGCAAACTGGTCATGCCGATTAAAACTCAGTGCGAGCAGAGTGAAGCTGCTTTGTTACAAAGCTTTCCCACCGAATTGGTGAACCGACTGTTGCGCTTTGTGGCACATACACAGAGCCATGGTCCCCAGGTGACCTTGCTGAAAACCACTTTCCATCTGCATTTCTTTGATCACAAGCAGAAAATCTACGGCATGAGCGATAATGCCCTCGGTGATGCACACCTGGCCCTGCTGGAACAGCTTGAAGATCTGAAAACACAAATCGATCATTACCATCCTGATCAGGATCTGGATAACACGCAGCTTGATGCCATATTGCAGCAACTGCAAAGCATGACTGATACGCTGGCACTGCTGGCTGAATATGAAGCCAGCAACCTGCTGCATCATCAGGCAGAACGGATCCAGGCTCTCGTCGATGACGGGCAGAGACCCGATGAGATAATGCTGACCGAAATGGCCGACGCCCTGCTGCAGGTTGAACAATTCCTGCAGTCTTCAAGCCAGGCCGATGTCAGTGACAAACTGCGCAAAACGGTGATCAGCGAATGCCTGCTGGAAATGGCCAATATCAAGGAAACGCTGACATTAATGAGTCAGGCCCAGCGGCATCCGGATGAACTGGGTGACACCGAGCAACAGCTGCAACTGATTAGCGGCAGCCTGGAGATGCTCAACTATCCGGAAGCATCGGATATATTGCAGCAGACTGTCGATAAGATTTATCACCACAGTGAGAGCCACGAAGCTTTCACCCCGACCCAGCTGAATCGTCTCGCCGATATTCTCGCCTGTTGTGATATCTACATGGAGGGCATTCGTCAGCACGGTCACGCTGAGAACAATTATCTGTCTGACGCCGCAGAAATACTGTCAGCTTTTGATCAGCCCGAGATAAGCGATGAAGCCACCACTGTCTCCACCGTTGAAGACAACAACACGGAACAAGATCCGGCACTGGACGAGCTTGATTCCCTGCTAAGCGATGATGAAACCTCCTTGTTGTTTGAATCTGACCCAGAGCCTGAGCCAGCAGATTCAAGCATTGCAATGTCTCAGCAACAATACACCGATGCTGAAGTGGAAGAAGACAGTCCGACAACGTCTCAACCGGAAGCAAATGCCGCATGGCATTTTGCGGAAGGGGTTGATCCGGAAATAGCCGAAGTCTTTATTGAAGAAGCGGAAGAGGTCCTGGCTGAACTCGATAGCTTGATGCCCAAATGGCTCAGTGATGGCGACCCAGAGGCCCTCACCGACATTCGCCGTCATTTTCATACCCTTAAGGGCAGCGGCCGTATGGCTGGTGCCACAGTCATCGGAGAACTGGCCTGGTCTGTGGAACAAGTGCTCAATCATGTGATTGACGGCACCCGCCCTGACAGCGATCAGGTTAGGCGACTGGCGGCCGAGTCTCACCAGATTGTGCCGGCTTTAATCCAGCGCTTCACCCGCGCCGATAACAGCGCCCCGGCTGAAGTGGGAGCACTGCATGCGCTCAAAGACGAATGCTTATCTTCCCAGTCTTCTGCGCCCACCGCGCCCGAAGATGAATTGTCAGCGCCTCCAGGTAGCGACACTCTGACCTGGCCGGAATCTGCAGAAGAGGATTTCGAGCTTGTTGAGGAAAATGAAGCGCTGATTATTATCGAACCGGAGACGGACCCGTCGCTGATGGAGTTTGATGTCTCAGCTTATCAGCAAACACGGGATGACAGAGTTGAGCATGACTCAGATGACGCGTCGAGATTCCAGATTGATACAGAAGTGCTCACCGGTGTTGAACGTTACATCCGCAATCAGGCAGTCAAATCAACAGCTCAACCTCCGACTGCAGATATGGATACCGGCAAAGAAAAGCCGCTGACTGGTGTCGAGCAATATATCCAGTCGCAGGCTGAACAGACTGCTGTTTTACCTGCTGACACAGAAGAAGTCGACGCTGGCACTGAAGTCAGACCAGTGAGTGGGGTCGAAGCCTACATTCAGCAGAGGCAACGCGAAACCGGTGTCAGCCGTTACCTGCGCCAGCAAAAGGCCGACGCAAAATCGACAGCGGCCTCTCAGACTGTGTCGCCACAGCCGGTCGTTCCAATATTCAGACCACTGACTTCGGTTGATCGTTATCTGATTAATCAGGCGCGGCAACAACGCCCGGAAACCGGCGTGGCTCGTTATCTCGCCATGCTGGATGCGCATGTGGAAGCGGACAAGGTGGCAGAGGAAGAAAATGACGAGTTATTGCTGATTTTTGCCGCCGAAGCCGCACAGCATATTATCAATCTGCGGCAGGGCCTGGAGGAAATCGACTTTTCCCGTCAGGTGACCAAGCCCATGCTCAGAGCAGTTCACTCCCTCAAAGGCTGCGCCAATATTGCCGGCATCAAACCGATGGGACTGATTGCTACCGAGCTTGATGCCGTTATGAAACAACTTCATGCTCAGGATGTGGTGCTTGATAGCGAGCAGATGCAAGGCTTGAATCACATTGTTGAGCAACTGGATCAGATGCTCCTCAGTATCACTGATAACCGGCCTGAACCGGATATCCGCGATTTGTCCGCTGCGGTCAGTCAGCTCAAGCCGACAGGGGGCACACCGGTAGCGCCAATGATCGATCCTGAGTTCCTGGTCGTCTTTCTGGAAGAGACCGATGAACTGCTGGATAGCTACACCCGGCAATTGGCACAATGGCAGCAGCAACCTGACGACAAGGACAATCTGCAGGCACTGGACCGGTCGCTATACGATTTAGAACAGGCCGCTCATCAGGCGGAGCAGAAGCATATTGCTGATGTTTATGCCGCGCTGTCGCGATTGATCCAGCAACAACAACCGGACACCCCGGGTCTCAATGATCTGCTTGAACTCGGTTATGAACAGCTGAATCAGCACATTGAAAACCTGTTGCAGAACAAGCCGCCAAGCGCTGACTTCGACTTTGCCGCAAGGGTCGACAGTTATCTGGCTATTCAGTCTGAACCACAGTCCGTTGCGCCGGATATGGATGTGGACGAGAGTGAATTCCTGATCCCGGATGATGTTGATCCTGAATTACTCGAGGCTTTCAGCGAAGAAGCATCAGAACTGCTGAGCTCAAGCGGGCAGGCCATCAAGTCATGGCAAACCGACCACGACAGTGAAGTCGATTCCTTACAATTGCAACGTGATCTGCACACCCTGAAAGGCGGCGCCCGGCTCACAGGTATTAATCCCATGGCTGATCTCACGCATCAGGTGGAAACTCTGGTGATTGCCGTCAGTGATCATAAAGTCCCGGCCGATGAAGATTTCTTTGATCTTCTGCAACGCTGCCAGGATAAACTCAGTGAAATGCAGGAGCAGCTGGCACAACGTCAACCGCTGAAAACTGCCTTGTCACTTATCAAGGAAATCAGCTGGCGTACTGAAGGCGCCGACCTGGAAATAGATGATCGGCCGTTGCCGGAACCGGAAAAAGTCTTAACATCAATCCCTCAGTCAGAGCCGCAACCCGCCCTCCCTGAGACAGAAATACCGTCAGTTAAACCTGCATCGCAGCATGTGGAACAGGTCCGTGTACGTGCCGATCTACTCGATTACCTGACCAACTTTGCCGGCGAGGTCAGCATTTCCCGTGACCGCGTCACCCAGCAACATACCGCTTTGCGCCAGCAACTACTGGAGATGGAAGAAACCGTCAGCCGCCTCCATGATCAACTACGCAAGCTGGAAATTGAAACTGAAACTCAGATCCTGTTCCGCTATGAAGATGAAAGACTGAAACAGGATTCCGATTTCGACCCACTGGAGCTGGACCGGTTCTCCATGATCCAGCAGCTATCCCGCGGCCTCACCGAGAGCGTCATCGATCTCAATGACATCAGCCGCTCAATGGATACGCTGGTTAAAGAAACCGATGCCATTTTGCTGCAACAATCTCGTCTCAATGCCGACTTGCAGGAAGGTTTGATGGCAACGCGTCTGTTGCCTTTCAATGGTGTGGTGCCGAGACTGGAACGGATTGTCAGACAAACCGCCACAGAACTCGACAAAAAAGCCGATTTCAGCATTCGTGGTGCCGAGCTTGAAATGGACCGGACCATTCTCGATCGCCTGGTCGCGCCGCTCGAGCATATTCTTCGTAATGCCATTGCGCATGGAATCGAATCCCCCGGTGTGCGTCTTGCTAACGGTAAACCCGAACAGGGGCAGTTGCAGTTACAAATCCTGCGTGAAGGGTCGGAGATGGTCGTAACCATCAGTGATGACGGGCGGGGTATTGATGTCGATAAAATACGCCAGAAAGCGCTCGATCTGAATCTGATAACACCCGACGATAGCCCGTCGGAAGAGGAGCTGATCCAACTGATCCTGACTTCCGGATTCAGTACCGCCGAGAATATTTCACAGCTTTCCGGGCGCGGTGTCGGCATGGATGTAGTCAGCAACGAGATTCGCGGTCTCAAAGGTCGCCTGACCATTCAGTCCCAGCGCGGCAAGGGCACACAGTTTGTTATCCGTCTGCCGCTGACACTGTCAGTCATTCAGGCCTTGCTGGTCAAAGTGCAGGACGAGCAGTATGCAGTGCCGCTGGGCAGCGTGAATGCCGGCGAACGGATCAGCGTACGCGATATCAAGCTGATGCTGGGGACGCATGACCCCAAATACAATTTCAACGGCGAGCAATATGATTTCATCCCACTCGCCTCGCTGCTGGACAAACCTCTAATCTTGCCCGCTAATCTCAAACATCAGTTGCCGATGTTGTTGTTCCGTTCCGGTGATATTCGGGTTGCGCTCCTGGTTGACAACATTATCAGCAACCGCGAAATCGTCATTAAATCGGTCGGTCGCCAGCTGGGCACCATCAGTGCTGTTAACGGTGCCACGATCCTGGGTGACGGACGGGTGGTCTTTATTCTCGATATTCCCACGCTGATCGATACCTCTCGCGATATCCATCTCGACACTAATGATGCGATTAACCTTGAGCGTGAACTGACTCAGATTCAGGAGCAGCCACCGCTTGCGATGGTGGTGGATGACTCGATTACCATGCGCAAAGCGACCGGCAACCTGCTGAAGCGACTGGGATTTGAGGTTCTGACAGCCCGTGACGGTGTTGATGCCCTGTCACAACTGCACGAGCAGAAGCCGGACATCATTTTACTGGACGTAGAAATGCCACGTATGGACGGCTTTGAATTTGCTTCTATTGTCCGCAATGATGCCCAGTTCCGTCATCTGCCAATCATCATGATTACTTCCCGTACCGGTCAGAAACACCGTGAGCGCGCGCTGGAAATCGGTGTCAATGCCTACCTCGGTAAGCCTTACCAGGAAGAAGAGCTGGTCAGCCAGATGCAGAAACTACTGGGGCAGCAGCGTTTCCCCGGACAGCATCATTAACTCTCAAGGCCTGATATGACAGCACAAGCACAACAAACGCAGTTCGTTCATTGCATGCTGATCCCACTGCAGCAGCATTATCTGCTGCTGCCCAACAGCAGCATCGCCGAAGTCATTCCCCGTACCGGTGTGGTGCAGGAGCAGGCCAGTGAATCATCATGGCTGAGTTTTATTGACTGGCAACAACAACGTCTGCCGCTAATCTATCTGGAAAATCTGCTGACCGGCGGCAATGAACCGCAGTCAGCCGGCAATAAACTGTGCATCGTCAATGGCATCAATCCAGATGCCAACATCGATTTTTACGCCATTCCCTGTTCCGGCTCACCACAATTAATCACACTCAATCAGGCGGCGCTGCACCTGACTCATGATGATAACAACTCCCCCTATCTGCACTGTCAGATCAAAATCAGCAACAAGGTAGCGCTGATCCCCAACCTTGACCAGATTGAAACCAGTATCCGCGAGCAACAGGGCTAATTTTTCCTAAATATAATTTCCGCCTCTTTTTGTGATCAGATCCTGCTGATTTTTACCTCGCTGATGGTTTAAGATAGCGGCATGCGACGGATCAAAACCCTGCTGTTTTATTTTGCCTTTCTGGCGCTGCCTCACTATGCCATTGCAGACAGCAGTGCGCAGCTCGAAAAACAGCGCCAGACCTTCGAATTTGCGCATAAAGCGCTGCAGACCAATCAGGTTTCTCTCTACCGGCAATTTTATGACCGACTCGATGGCTATCCTCTACAGGGCTACCTGCAATATCTTTATCTGCGCCACCGGCTCGGACAGGTTTCGGCACAGGAGATAAAGACTTTCCTGGACGAGGAAGAAGACACCTTCTATGCCGAACGACTGCGTGCTTTCTGGCTCGACAGGCTGGCCAAACAGCAGCGTTGGCAGCAATACCTGCAGTTCTACCAGGCCCCTCAATCGGCAGAACGCGACTGCTACCACTTACAGGCCCTGCTAGCGACGGGTCAAACCAGCAAAGCCTTTGAGTTAACACCAGAGATGTGGCTGGTCCCTCAGTCCCAACATAAAGCCTGCGATCCGGTGTTTTCCCGCTGGCAACAGGCTGGTCTGCTCACTGAAGACCTACGGCATCAGCGCATGATGCTGGCCCTGCGTGACAACCAGTTTTCGATTGCCAGCTATCTGGCCCGCTCTGGCCCCAATACGACAGAGGAACTGGCCTGGATTGAACGCTGGAAAACGATACACAGCAACCCGCTTTCATTATTGAAACAATTACCGGCGACAGCACCGGCAGATGGTTCGGTGACGCTGGCCCGTGATGAAGCTCTGTCACGCGAAATTATTGTCCATGGCCTGTCCAGACTGGCACGCCGCTCGCCTGAAAAGGCTTTTGAACAGTGGCTGAAACTTCGGGAACATTACCTGTTCAGCGAGCAGGATCAAATTTCAGTTCGTCGTGCCATCGGCACCTGGGCAGCGTTAAACCGTGATGACAAAGCACTGATTTATTTCGGCAATATTCCCGGTGGTGAATGGCAGGCGCGGGCAGCTATCTGGCAGCAGGACTGGCGCGCTGCCACCAAAGCCATCAAGCAGATGAATATTGATGAGCAGGCTTCTACCCGCTGGCAATACTGGCTGGGCCGTAGTCAGGCCGGGCTGGGTAAAAAGGAAGCCGCCAGGGAAACCTTTGCGGCTATTATCGGCCAGCGGGATTATTATTCCTTTCTTGCCTCCGATGAGCTCGCCCGCCCTTATGCAATGAATCACCGGCCGATTGCCGTGTCACCAGAAACGCTCAATGATTTCCGCCAGCAGCCTGCTGTGCAGCGCCTGCAGGAGTTCTATCTGCAGGATATGATGCTGGAGGCACGGCGCGAAGCCTATTATCAATCTCAACATCGCAGCGATGCCGAATTGCAGATACTCGCCATGATCACCCATGAGTGGGGCTGGCATAACCAGACCATCGCACTGCTGGGTAAGGCTCAGTACTGGGATGCGCTGGACCTGCGTTTTCCGGTCATTTTCGATCAGGCTATACAGCAAGCCGGTCAAAACACCGGCCTTGATGCTTCCTGGCTACTCGCCATCGCTCGCCAGGAAAGCGCTTTCAATCCCACCGCCCGCTCTCATGCCGGCGCGCTGGGCCTGATGCAGTTGATGCCGGACACCGGCCGCCTGATATCCAGACTGATTAACCGGCCACTCAAACAACTGGATGAGCTCTATCACCCGGAACGCAATATCGAACTGGGCAGTGCTTATCTCAAGCGCATGCTGGATGAAAATCAGTCTAACCCGGTACTGGCGACCGCGGCCTATAATGCCGGCCCTCACAGGGTCAAAAACTGGCTGCCGTCAAACCGTCTCGATGCCACGATCTGGGCCGAAAACATTCCCTATAACGAAACCCGACATTACGTGCAGACGGTAATGAGTTACGCCGCCATTTTCGACAGTCAACGAAACCAGGCCATTAAACCGTTGTCAGAACGTATGCCTGCAATCAAACCCAAAACACCTTAGACTGTTGTTATGCAATGCTTTCTCGTAGGCGGCTGTGTCCGTGACAAACTCCTGGGCTTGCCGGTCAAAGACCGAGACTGGGTCGTGGTCGGTGCTGATCCGCAAACCATGCTCACCCACGGTTTCAGACCGGTGGGGAAAGATTTCCCTGTGTTTCTCCATCCCGAAACCCAGGAAGAATATGCTTTGGCCCGTACCGAGCGAAAGTCCGGCCGCGGCTACCATGGTTTCAGTTTCCATGCCGCGCCTGATGTGACTCTGGAGCAGGATCTGGCACGCCGTGATTTGACCATCAATGCCATTGCCGAGGATGAAAACGGTCAGATTATCGATCCTTTTAACGGCCAGCAGGATCTGCAACAAGGTCTCCTGCGTCATGTCTCTCCTGCTTTTGTGGAAGATCCGGTGCGCGTACTCAGACTCGCCCGCTTTGCTGCCCGTTTCGGCTTCAAAATCGCCGATGAAACGAAAGCGCTGATTGCTGAGATGATCGACAATGGTGAGCTGGAATTCCTGGTCCCGGAGCGCGTCTGGCAGGAACTCTCCAAAGCCCTGCAAAGCGACCAGCCCTCGCTGTTTTTCACCACGCTACGTGAAGTCGGCGCCCTGAAAGTCTTATTTCCGGAAGTCGATGCCTTGTTCGGTGTCCCCCAGCATCCCAAATGGCACCCGGAAATTGATACCGGTGTGCATGTGATGATGGTGATCGACCAGGCAGCCAGACTCACTGAGGATGTCCCGGTACGCTTCGCCACGCTATGCCATGATTTGGGTAAAGGTCAGACTCCGGAAGCGATTCTGCCCAGTCATAAAGGCCACGAGGCCACCAGCGTCGAGCTGACCCGTGATTTGTGTCAGCGTTTACGCGTACCGAAAGACACCAGCACGCTGGCGGTCAAAGTGGCTGAATTTCATACTGATGTGCACCTGCTGTTTGAGCTAAGCGCTGAACGAGTCCTGCATGTGCTGGAAGGCGTCGACAGCTTCCGTCGGCCCGAACGCTTCCAACAGTACCTGCTCGCCGGTGAAGCCGATTTTCGCGGTCGACCCGGCTATGAAGATGCCCCTATGCCTGAAGGTCCGGCTTTCCAGGCCTGCTTTGAAGCCGCTGCTGCTGTCTCTGCCACGGAATTTATTGAAGCCGGAATGTCCGGTATCGCGATTGGTGAGGCGATTCGTCAGAAACGAATTGAAGTAATCGAACAAACGCTTGAGGCCCATCGACCCGCAGCCTGATCCAGTTACTGAAAAACCTGTGCTGATAAAGGCTTGCAAGATTACAGGCCGCCCCCATATCACGTATAATCCGCTTATTTTTCGACTTTAAATTAGGACTTATCATGAGCAGTGAACTCTCAGCCAACTGGACCAGCGTCAATGCTGCCTGCCAGCCGCTGGTCGATGCATTGGTTGCCGATGCACAGGCCCTCAACCTGGAAATCAGTACTCTGGAAAACGGTACCCGTATCGTTGATGCCGGTATCAACTGCAAAGGCGGACTGGAAGCAGGCCGTCGCATCGGCGAAATCTGCATGGGTGGTCTCGGCACAGCTACGCTGGGCACCAACAGTGGCTTTGACAACTGGCCCTGGTCAGTCAATGTTCATGCCAAGACGCCGGTCCTGAGCTGTCTCGGCAGTCAATATGCCGGCTGGAGCCTGTCGCACAAAAGTGAAGACGGCAAGTTTTTTGCGCTGGGCAGCGGTCCCGGCCGCGCACTGGCGGCACGCGAGGAACTGTTCAAGGAGTTCGGTTATCAGGATAAAGCGGATTCAACCGTGATTGTGCTGGAAGTCGATAGCTTCCCCCCGGTTGAAGTCGCTGAAAAAGTTGCTGATAACTGTGGCATCAAGCCGGAAAACCTGACCTTTATCCTGACCCCGACATCAAGCCTGGCAGGCGTGATGCAGATTGCGATACGCGTTCTCGAAGTTGCGATGCATAAAGCACATGAACTGCATTTCCCGCTGGAAAAAATTGTCGACGGCTATGGGGTAACACCGGTCGCGCCACCGGGCGGTGATTTCATGACCGGTATGGGCCGTACCAATGATGCGATTCTATTCGGTGGTCAGGTGCATCTGTTTGTCGATGCCACTGACGAAGAAGCCAAAGATCTGGCTGAGAAAATGCCCAGTAACACGTCTTCTGACTACGGCCGGCCCTTTGCTGAAATCTTCAAAGCTTATGAATATGACTTCTTCAAGATTGACGGCAGCCTGTTCAGCCCGGGCAAGGTGATTATCACCAATGCCAACACCGGCAAGAGTTTCAGTGCCGGGGAGCTGAATCATGACCTGCTGAACCAGTCTTTCGGTCTGTAAGCTTTTTATGAGCGCTCCCCGCGTCGTCATTTTCAACGATACCCATGGCTGGCACAGTGCACAGTTAACGGCGGCACTGGGCCGGCTGGGTATCGACACGGTGCTGACCGATCTGGCCGAATGCCGGATCGATCTTGATTCCCCCACCGGCCTGTCTATACCCGGCTTTGACGACGAATTACCTACCGCAGCCATTGTGCGTGGTATCGCACCGGGTTTTCTGGAGCAGATCACGCTGCGCATGGATGTGCTGCACACCCTGTCAGAACTCGGCGTACCGGTACTGAACCCGGCCAGCGCGATTGAACATACGGTGGATAAAGCCCGCACTTCCCTGCGTCTGCACCTGGCCAGGCTCACGACACCACGCACCTGGGCCTGTGAAAATGCCAGCGCCGCCAGAGCCATCGTTGAAAGAGAACTTGCGGCGGACCATCTGCTGGTGATGAAACCTCTGTTTGGCTGCCAGGGTAAGGGGATCCACCTGATAGAAACCCTGTCACAGTTTGAACAACAGGCACCTGTCGGCGACGCTTTTTATCTGCAGCAGTATGTCGCCCCGGAACAGCCTGGCGCCTGGCAGGACTGGCGGCTGCTGGTGATTGATGGAGAGGTCTGTGCGGCCATGTCTCGCCGTTCCAGTCACTGGATCACCAATTTTGCACAGGGTGCCAGCTGTTTTGCGACACCGGTATCCGAAGAAATGCGCGCATTGGCAATTCGTGCAACAGCGGCTGTGCAGGCGGATTATGCCGGTGTCGACTTGATACGCGGTCCTGACGGCCAATTCAGCGTGCTGGAAGTCAATAGCGTGCCAGCCTGGAAAGGTCTTTACCACGCTACCGGCGCCGATATTGCGGGCACACTGGCCCAGGCGGTTAACCAACGTATTATGAAGGTGCTTGCTTCGCATCATGCTGTCTGAAGATGAGATAGCGCAATCTGTATTCTGGGCCTGTGAGCAAGAGGTCAGGGCCCCTAAACCGGGCAATGTGAATTGCTTTAGTGACGGTCATAATATGGCTGTCGACGATTTTATCCGCAGTGCCCGGGCGATTGCGCCGGTCATGGCCCGCCCAGGGTTGACAGTGGGTGAGCGAATTCTCGGCGCGATAGAAGCCACCCGGCAAGTCGTTAACTGCAACACTAACCTCGGTATTGTGCTGTTATTTGCCCCCCTGTGCTGTGCCATTGAACAGTGTCGAAGTTTTGAAGATTTACCTGCTGAACTTGCCGCTACCCTTCAAAAACTCAGTGTTGAAGATGCCAAACTGGCTTATCAGGCGATCCGGATGGCCGAGGCCGGTGGGCTGGGGCAGCATCCGGAGCAGGATGTTAGCGGAGATCCAAGCGTTACCTTACTCGAGGCCATGCAAATGGCTGCCGAGCGGGATCTCATAGCCCTGCAATATGTAAGTAATTTCAGCACATTATGGCAAACAGGATTGCCGGGATTGACAAGCGCGATGAATTCTGGAGAAAGTGTTGAATGGGCAACGGCTTTCGCGTATCTTAAGCTCTTATCAGAGGCTCCCGACAGCTTGATATGTCGCAAGCAATCCAGGGAGCAAGCGACCGCAGTGACAGCAAAGGCAAAACAACTCGTTTTTGAAATGAATAAAAACAGTACGTTAAATGCTTATTTAGATCGGCTCACTGCCTGGGACAACGAATTAAAGCAGAATGCCATCAATCCGGGTACCACCGCAGACCTTATCGCGGCCACGCTGTTGCTTCACGCATTTCAGTGCCGGCTTTCTGCTGACCGAATTTCAGTACCATGATGCATCCAGCGGACGGCACTGAGCAGGTGATACGTTCCTTTATTACGTATAAACCCTTCCTTGAAAGCAAGGAGGGAAAAAAATGAGCCTTTTTGACAATTTTTTTGGAACAGGAAAATATAACATGCCAGTAATCGATCGCGTACTTGTAGGTGAATCGCTGGTCATCGAAGACGGTGACCTGGACAACGTCGCACACATTGATCTTCTTATGGGCCCACGCGGTTCAGCTGCAGAAGATGCTTTCTGCCGTACACTGACTGACCAGAAGCAAGGGGTTAATGGTCTGTTGGCAGTGGTTGCGCCTAACCTGATGGTTAAGCCGGCAACCGTCATGTTCAACAAAGTCACCATCAAAAACATGAAGCAAGCCGTTCAAATGTTCGGCCCGGCACAGCGTGGTGTTTCCCTGGCTGTGGCTGAGTGTGTTGAAGACGGTACCATTCCTGCCGGTGAAGCAGATGACTGCTTTATCTGTGTTGGTGTTTTCATCTCACCAACCGCTGACAGCGATGAAAAAATCCAGGACTGGAACTACCGTGCAACGAAAGAAGCGATCAAACGCGCTGTTGCTCGTGAGCCGAAAGCGGCTGATGTCGTGGCACAATACAAATCTTCTGAACACCCATTCGGTGCCAAGTAAGATTTAAAGCTGTTGATAAACGGCCCTTCCTCGGAAGGGCCGTTTCAACTTTTTATCAACAGTCGCTTCAGTGATTGTTTGCTGAGCGCGCCGGTGTGTAATGCACTGGCTATCAGTACCCCTGTGGCCCCCGTTTTCTGCGCCTCAATCAAATCTGATTCATGACGGATACCTCCTGCAAGGTACCAGTCCACTCCCTGAGATTGAGCATGCTGGGTCTGCAGCCATTCCAGATCCGGGCCCTGGGCTTCACCGACACAATCCAGATTCATCAGGATCACCTTGCGTGTCCACAGCGCCGGATTTGAGAATAGATCCGCTTTCCCCAGATAAGTCTCCTTTTTCTTGTCCAATGACAAAATCAGTTTCGATGCCCTATCTGTCTGCGTCAGCATGTTTGTCTCCGCCAGCGTTTCACTCCCTGCCACCAGGCTTAGATTGCTGATGCCCTCATAGGCTGCAATTTCGTCAGACCTCTTAATGCCGCTGTCCAGCCAGAAATCCGTTTGCGGAAACTGCCAGCAAAGCGCCCGGTAAAAATCCACTTGCTGACAACCCTGTTCTATCGCATCCAGATCGGCAATGTAAATGCAGGGAAATGGCAGCCATCGCAATAGATCAGCAATGACCCCAGCCGGCGATGTTGACTTCGTCAACACCGACTTCAGAACAGGATATTGTTGACGGTTGCCACCACGAGCATGGACCACGACCCCGCCGCGAATATCGATGACCGGTATAATCTGCAACATAAAATGGGTTCTTTCTCTTATCCGGGTCGCTGAAATTCATTACCCGGCATAAAACCATGAGTTTCAAACAGCATCAATGACGCTATTTATCTATGAACATCTTACCAGTGGAGCGCTGGCTGATGAGGCAATTTCGCCGTCTCTGCTACGGGAGGGAGAGGCCATGCTCAGCGCTGTCTGTCATGACCTTGCAGCGCTGGGTTGTCACATCACCGTAATGCGCGACAGCAGGTTGTCAGCACTGCAAGATATATCAGGTCTTATTTCAACATTGCTGGTCGACAGCCCGGCAGCCTATCACCAGGTCTGGCAGCAGAGCCTTAACCAGTTCAGCCGGTTTTTGGTGATAGCCCCCGAAACCGATGGCCTGCTCGGACAACTGGTCACTCAGCTTGAGCAAAAACAAAAACATCACTTGGGCTGTAGCGCTGACGCCATAAGACTTTGCACTGATAAGCTTTTATCGAGCCAGTGGCTGATTAAACAGGGTATTGCCACTCCCCACACCGTCAAAGCCGATGACTGGTTGAAACAAGCTTTGCCGGACACAAAAACGGATTGGATTATCAAACCGCTCGACGGCGCCGGCTGCGAACAGACTTTCAGAATGTCAGCCCAACAGGCATGCGCTTATCTCAACACCTTATCCTCAAATCTGCTCAAGCAAAGAATTGTGCAGCCCTATATCAAAGGCACAGCTCTCAGCCTGAGCCTGTTTATCTCTGACAACGATATCGAGGTTTTATCGGTGAACCGGCAGCATATTGAAGAGTCTGATCATCAATTACATCTCAGCCACTGCGAAGCAGGCCGGTATGATCTTATTGACCCCGCTCTGGTAAGCAGGCTGACACAGCAGATTCATGCTACGATTCCCGGACTGTGGGGCTTCGTCGGTATTGACCTGGTGCAGTCCGGTGATGCGCTGTGGCTGATTGAAATTAATCCAAGGTTGACGGTTTCCTATGCCGAAGCTGCGCTGAGGCAAGGCCATAACCCGGCTTTATCTTTACAGCTTTATCTTCAAGAGGACTAAATTGAAACAACCCGGTTTTTGCGGATGGGATATCGGCGGTGCACATCTTAAAGTCGCCTGTTGTGACGCCCATGGACAACTAACACAGGTCATTCAGTTTCCCTGTGCTTTGTGGCGCGGTATTGATGAGTTAAAAAAAGCGCTACAACAGGCTATAGAGGCGCTGGACTGCGCCTCAGACAGTCATGCCATCACAATGACAGGTGAACTGGTCGATGCCTTCAGTCATCGCCGTGAGGGGGTTGCCGCTATTATTGAGTGTGTGACCCAGCTATTACCCGTCGATCATTGCCATATTTATGCCGGCGAACAAGGCTGGCTGAATCCACAGCAGGCAAAAAATAACTGGCAGGCCGTGGCCTCAATGAACTGGCTGGCCAGTGCCGCCTATACCGCCAGCCAGACTGAGAACGGTTTGTTTATTGATATTGGCAGCACGACCTGCGATATCGTGCCTTTTACATCACATCATCTACAGCCATTGGGCTTAAGTGATCATCAGCGTCAGCGCAGTGGCAGTCTGGTTTACACCGGCGCTATCCGAACTCCGTTAATGGCGCTCGCGGGAGAAGCCCCCTTCAATGGCAACAAGGTCGCCCTGACCGCAGAATGGTTTGCCAGTTCAGCAGACATCTGGCGGCTACTGGATAAACTGGATGAAAACCGGATTCAGGACAGCAGCGCTGATGGACAGCCCTGGACAGCTGCTCACTGTCGACAGCGACTCGCCAGAATGCTGGCTGCTGATGCTGACGATGCGGATCCCAAGCAATGGCAAATGATCGCCCAGTGGTTCGCGGAAAAGCAGTTGCAACGCATCACTGAAGCCTGTCTGCAGGTTCAGAGTGCCTCACCACTGCCAATCGACAGTCCGCTTATCGGTGCCGGTGTCGGCCGTTTTATCGTAGAAATGGTGGCAGCCAGGCTCAACCGCCCCTATCTTGATTTCAGTCAGCTTTGTCAGTCTCAGAGTGCCGCGGCCGATCATGCCCCGGCAGCGGCACTCGCCCTTCTGGCAGCGCAGCAGTTATCGTAAAATAGACTCATGAGCCAGCCACTCCCACCGCTTTGTGTTGAACTGCCTTACCCGGGCGACAGCGAGCCCTATTTTAATAAACTGCGTCAGCATCGCTGGCCGGTCATGCTTGATAGCGCCAATACCGCTTTGCCCGATGGCCGCTATGACATGATGGCCGCTGACCCTTTTATTACGCTGGAATGCCATGGTGAGAAAACGCAGCTTACGACTCCGGCCGGCACTGAAATCCGCAGTGAGGATCCTTTTTCCCTGCTTGATGGTTTACTAAAAACTTATCGCCAGCCCCGTACCCAGCTGCCTTTTGCCGGCGGTGCCATCGGTTATTTCGGCTATGACCTGGGTCGACGCATTGAAACCCTGCCCTCTACTGCACTGGATGCGGAACAGATCCCGGATATGGCGGTCGGTATTTATGACTGGGTGGTAGTGACCGATCATCAACAGCAGCGATGCTGGTTGGCCAGCTTCGGACATGATCCTGAAACAGAAAGAAAGTGGTCGGATTTAATCGCTCTGCTCACTGACTCAGGCGAAACAGCTGATGACGAGACAACATTCAAGGTCAGCGGCGAACTGCACTGTAATCTCAGAAAAAACGACTATAACCGGGCTTTTAACCGCATCCAGCACTACATCACCGAAGGTGACTGCTATCAGGTCAACCTGGCGAAACGTTTTGAAATAGAAGCGAAAGGCGAACCCTGGTTTGCCTATCAGCGTTTGCGTCAGCAAAATGCTGCCCCCTTCTCCGCTTTTTTCAGCACCGGTGAGGTGGCGGTGATGAGTTCTTCACCCGAACGGCTGCTTCAGGTTCATGATGGCCAGGTTGAAACCAAACCGATTAAGGGCACACGCCCTCGACACCTGACTGATACTGCACAGGATGAGGCTCTGGCCCGGGATTTACAAAACAGTCTCAAGGACCGGGCAGAGAACCTGATGATCGTCGATCTGTTACGCAATGATCTGGGCAAAGTCTGTCAGGCTGGCAGTATTCGCGTTCCCAAACCGTTTGCGCTGGAAAGCTTTGCCACGGTGCATCATCTGGTCAGTACCATCACCGGCACGCTGGCGGGTAATCAATCAGCCGTCACGCTGCTCAGAGCCTGTTTTCCCGGTGGTTCCATTACCGGTGCGCCCAAACTGCGGGCGATGGAGATTATTGAGGAACTGGAGCCGAATCGTCGTGGGGTGTATTGCGGCAGCATCGGTTATATCGGTTTCGACGGTAATATGGACAGCAATATCACCATCCGTACGCTGGTCTTCAGCGACAACAGGCTGCGTTTCTGGGCCGGAGGTGGTATTGTAAAGGATTCGCAAGCTGAGGCTGAATATCAGGAGGTTCATGATAAAGCCGCGGCGATGCTGCGTCTGATCGAGGGGTTACGCTGATCATGCGGATTATCAAATTGGGTGGCAGCCTGTTTCATACACCGGAATTGCGGCAATGGCTTGAGCTGCTCGATAGTGCCAGCCAGGACGAAGTGGTGGTGATTGTGCCCGGTGGCGGGCCCTTCGCCGATGAGGTTCGTCACGCCCAGCGTCTGCACAGATTCAGTGACAGCTCGGCACATCATATGGCGTTATTGGCTATGGCTCAATTCGGTCTGCTGCTTGCCGATCTCGCCCCCAACAGTCAGGCTTTTTATTATCCCCGGCAACAGGCAGAAACACTGAAACCGGGTCTGCATGTGTGGCTGCCTGATCGCTCATTGCTGGACATGTCTGATATTCCGCATAGCTGGGATATCAGCTCAGACAGTCTCGCCTTATGGCTAAGCCAACAGCTCAAAGCTGACGAACTGGTCATGATCAAGCGTTCTACCGTGGTCTCAAGCCGCATTCAGGCTCTGATTCAACATGGCGTGCTGGATAAAGGCTTCACTGCGCTGTATCAACGGCAGCCGGTTCATACCCAGTTATTTCATTTTCAGCAGCAGGCGCTGTTTCCGGATAAAGGACTGATTCTGCAATGAATCAGCCGCTGGCTGTCAGTCAGGCCAACACCCTGTTAACGGCACTTTTAGCCCTGCATGCAGAAGCTGATACCAGTTCAGCAACCCATTACCATGATCTGTTAGTGGAAGCCGATCATTTTGTGCCTGCTGACAAGGCGGCGCATATGACGCCGGATCTGGCACCCTACAGTCTGCTTGGCCTGCAACTGGCCGCATTACATCAGGGAAATTTATTATCCGCCGAACTCTATCCTCAACTCAGACAGGCAGAGCTCGATACCCTCAACTGGCTCAAGCAATCTTTTAGTTTGCCCTACGCTCATTTCAGTCACGGGGGCAGTGAAAATAATCTGCAGGCTTTATGGCAGGCCCGTGACCGCCATGAGGGTACAAGGCAGACAGTCTTTGCCAGCAGGGCCCGGCATTACTCTGTCGATAAAGCCTGCCGGATTCTTGGTCTCAAGCTGCAACTGATTGCCACTGATTCACAGGACCGTATGGATGTGACGGCACTGGAAGCAGCCTGTAGAAAACAAGCGCCTCTGGCCATTATCGTGACCGCCGGTACTAGCGCAGCCGGCGCAGTGGATCCCTTACAGTCCGTCTCGACCATGGCAGTGCAGTATCACAGCTGGCTGCATATTGATGCGGCTTGGGGCGGCGCCTCGTTAATGCTGCCGGAACAACGCGCGCTTCTTACATCGCTGAAACAGGTCGACAGTTTGTGCTTCGATCCGCATAAGTCACTGTTTCAACCCCGGCCGTGCAGTGTTTATCTGAGCCGATACCCACTGGAACAAGGCTATCAGACTGATTATCTCGACAGTGCACCCAGCGGCCGCCTGACCGGCTCCTATGGCGCCGAACTGTTTCTGCCATTGTGGTTGAATCTGAAAGTGCTGGGAGAAGCGTGGTTTTTTAGACAAACACGGGCACGCCTGCATCAGGCTCAGCGTTTTTCTTCTATGCTGGAGCAACAGAATATAAAAATCTGGAATGGGGGCAGCGGTATTGTCTGCTTTGAGGCTGAAGACGACGAACTCGATAAGCTGGTCATTGACGGTACACTGTCACGGGCCAAAATCAATGAGCAAGCCGTTTATCGCACTGTTTTCGCCGGCAGCCGGACAACAGCCGAGGCATTATTCAGGGCGTTACGCCTTTCTCGTTAATTTGTTTCTGTACGCTGTCAAAACGTCGCAGCCAGGTGGGGATGCTATTGAGTGGGGCGGGCCAACTATTACTGGCATTGAGCGCAGCTTTTCTGGATGGATAAACGCCATAAACCAGTACATGCCAGGGTTTGTTATTACGCAGGCTGGTAAAAGTAGCCACTTCCCCTGTCAGTGCATATTTGTCGATAAACTCATCAACTTCGGCGGCATCCCAGGCCCCCATCAGCTGGAAAGTGTAGTTATTCGCTTTCTGCTGCAGGACCCAATCTTTATTGTGAACTGAGGCTGTCTTTTCACTGGCTTGCTGTTCATTACCGCTGACAACCTCCTTTTCTGGCACTGGCGTGGCGTTGGCTTCGTTGTCTGCAGTCTCAGCCTGATCCTTTTCCTCTGATTCAGTCAGTCCGGAGACTTCGGTCTCGGTCTCGGTCTCGGTCTCGGTCTCGGTCTCGGTCTCGGTCTCGGTCTC
>Ga0189276_10192_pt1 | contig 62823 bp, 78 predicted proteins | sample N26A31minimetaG_FD_130321 | JGI IMG/M metagenome (GOLD analysis project Ga0189276, IMG submission 130321) | Marine microbial communities from the Costa Rica Dome - N26 A3-1 mini metaG | ecosystem: Environmental > Aquatic > Marine > Oceanic > Photic zone | place: Costa Rica: the Eastern Pacific... | reverse complement strand
TCCCATCCCGAACAGAGAAGTTAAGCCCTGCAGCGCCGATGGTACTGGGGTTACACCCGGGAGAGTAGGTCGCCGCCACATTATTCAAACCTCAGCCTAACCGCTGGGGTTTTTGTGTTTTAGTGCTACAGAGAAGCGAGAGACGAGAGGAAAGGCGGAATTCTCAAGTCAGAAAGCTGAAAGGACGGACGTCTAGTCGCTCTCAAATTGGAAGATTTCGACCAATTAAAAGTCGTTTCTATGCAATAATAGTAGGCAGTGTTGAGTAGGCAGTAGGGAAGTTTGGAGGTTTATCTCGTAAAGGAAGGCTCAAGTGAGAATGCTGAAAGGGCGGAATGGCATTGCAGCGCCGATGGTACTGGTACGCCGCGGCGCACGGGAGAGTAGGTCGCCGCCACATTATTCAAACCTCAGCCTAACCGCTGGGGTTTTTTTGTTTTAGTGCTACAGAGAAGCGAGAGGCTAGAAGCGAGAGACGAGAGGAAAGGCGGAATTCTCAAGTCAGAAAGCTGAAAGGGCGGAATTCTGGTTATTCTTTCCATTGAAGTTTATTCAGTTCAAGTATACTAGGCAGCATTGAGTAGGCTTGAAAAGATGAAAGCTTAAGTTAGAAAGCTGAAAGAACGGACCACTGGTTATTCGTCCCAATGAAGTTTATTCAGTGCAGGAATAGTACGCAGCATTGAGTAGGCAGTAGGCTTGAAACGATGAAGGCTTAAATGAGAAAGCTGAAATTATTAAGGCCTAGCTTTGAATTTTTTCCAAAAACCCGATAACAAATAACTCAATAACCAATAACTCAATCATTAATAACCCAATAACCAATAACCCAATTACTCCTCCTACGAAGGGTAATGAATAGATTTATCCCCTGACACTGAAGTTTATTTTTCATTTTTAGAATATTGTTGCAGTTTTGTAGCAAATCAGAAATAATGGCTGTACTATTCAGAGGTATCACCCTCATTGCTTCAGGAAAATCTACTCAAGGAGATTTTATTTTTGATCAAGGGAATTTCACTCCTTTTTCTCCATCCAAAGAATCACCCAATAATGAAATAAATGCATCAGGCTGGATTGCTAGTCCAGGCTGGACTGATCTTCGCGTTAAAGCCGGAGAACCTGGATTGGAATACAAGGAAACTATTGAAAGTTTATGCGAATCACTTCAAGTAAGTGGTTTTTCAAAGGCTGTTTTAATGCCGAATACAGATCCCGTCGTTCAATCCAAAAATGAGGTTGATTTCATCAAATCCAAGGCTGCTCAGTATTCTCCTAAATTGATTGTACAAGGTGCTGTAACGAAGAACACCGACGGAGAAGATCTGACCGAAATCTTGGATATGCATTACCAATCTGGTGTTAGAATTTTTGGAGAAGGTAATAAGCCCCTTTCTAATAGCGATCGCTATTTAAAAGTTATTCAGTATTTACAGAAGTTCGAGGGTATTCTGTTTGACCATGCATATGACCCTTTATTATCTATTTTCGGACAAATGCACGAAGGAGAGATGTCTACACATTTGGGTATGAAAGGGATGCCATCTTTGGCTGAAGAAGTGGCCATACACCGTAACCTGGAATTGATTCGCTACGCTGGTGGCAGAGTACATTTTCAAACAGTATCTACAGCAAAAGGGGTGGAATTAATTAGACAAGCTAAAAAAATAGGCTTGGCTGTTACTGCTGATGCATCCATCTATCAACTCTTGTTTTCAGACTCTGACTTAAAGGATTTTGATCCCAATTATAAAGTGATTCCACCTTTCAGAGGTGTTCCAGATCGAAAAGCCTTGATTAAAGGCCTCAAAGATGGAACTATAGATGCCTTGGTATCCAACCATCAGCCTCAGGATTTTGACTCCAAATTTATGGAGTTTGACCTCGCCTCTTTTGGGATGTCTGGCCTTCAAACATTTCTTCCTGCTATGGTAAAGCTTGAAAAAGATTTGGGCTGGGATCTTTTGATTGAAAAAATCACGGATGGGCCTACCAAAGTTTTATCCGATAACCAGGATAGTTCTTGGACGATTTTTGATCCAGCTGAAAAGTGGACCTATAACCGTAAATCCAATAAGTCTCTCTCAGCAAATCACCCTTGGTTTGGAACTGAGTTGACCGGTAAAGTGAAGTATGTGTTTCAAAAAGGGCAATTGATAAAAATTGATGAATAAATATTTTGGATCTGCGTATCAATTCGGAACCTTAGGTGGAATCTTAAGTGTCATAGCTTTCGGGATATTAGCTTGGATGGAACCGGATCCTACGAATCTTAATTTGATTTTCGGCTATGTCATCACTCCCATATCCATATTTTTGGCTTTGAAGTTTTTCAAAGATTATTCTAATAACGGCTTTATTTCTTTTGCCGAAGGGATGTCGGTTGGTTTCGTGACCTATTGCTTGATTGCCATTATCTCCGGCTTAGGTATTTGGATTATTTTGCTTTCATTTCCTGAATTATTTGAAGAAATCAAATCTTCCAAACTTGAAGTCTTGGGATCAAGTAAAGACACTATCATATCTCAAGTGGGAGAGGATTCTTATCAGAGTACTTTAAAAAATGTACAATCCATGGTTCCTTTTGACATTGGATTGAATGATGCTATATGGAAAATCATCCCCGGACTGTTTTTTACCATTATTATTTCTATTATTTTGAGGAAAAACCCTAATTGATCACTTATGGAAGAGCAACAAACTCCCTTTAAAGCCGCAGTCCAACCTGGTTTGACAATCGGCCTAGTTTCTTTGGCAATAACTTATATAGCGTATTTCATTGATTCTACTTTACTCGCTTCTGGTTGGTTTGGCTTAGTTGCAATCGTATTATTTTTTGTATTGATAATTTACTTTGGAAGGCAATACAGAGCCGAATTAGGTGGGTTCATGAGTTTTGGGACTGCCTTTAACTTTAGCTTTATAGCTATTATCATCTCAGGAATAATTAGCATTATAGGGCAAATCCTACTATTTCATGTGATAGACCCATCATTACCAGATGTACTCGCAGATGCATCAGTTCAGAATACTCTGGAAATTATGGAGAGTTTTGGTGCTAATCCTGATAATATGAGCACTGAGCAGCTGGATGAGATGAGGGAAGCTACCAGGAATAATTTTACGCTAGGAGGCCAAATCAAAAACTTTGGCTTTGGATTGATAGTATATGCAATCATTGCCTTAATTTTGGGGGCTATCCTTAAAAAAAGAGATAAGTCCCTAGATTATTAAAATGCTTCAAGTCTCAGCTGTAGTTCCAGTATTTAACGAGGAAGAATCTTTACCGGAATTGACCCAATGGATTAGCCGTGTCTGTAATGACCACGGCTTTTCTTATGAAATTATACTGGTCAATGATGGAAGTACCGATCAGTCTTGGGATGTAATCCAGCGCCTCGCCAAAGAAAACGGAAATATAAAAGGACTTAATTTCATTCGAAATTATGGCAAATCTGCAGCTCTCGATGCTGGATTTAAAAAGGCTGAAGGGCAAGTAGTGATTACTTTGGACGCTGATTTGCAAGACAGTCCCGACGAAATTCCGGGACTGTTTAAAATGATAACAGTAGAAGGGTATGATGTAGTGTCTGGCTGGAAAAAAGAACGGCATGACCCTATTTCCAAAACTATTCCTTCCCGATTTTTTAATGCAGTTACCCGATGGATATCAGGAATAAAACTTCATGATTTCAATTGCGGATTGAAAGCCTATAGGTCTAAAGTGGTTAAAAACATTCAAATCTATGGGGAGATGCATCGCTATATCCCCCTTTTGGCAAAGTGGAATGGGTTTGCGAAAATCGGTGAAAAAGTTGTTCAGCATCAGGCCAGAAAATATGGATATTCCAAATTTGGGATCGAGCGTTTCCTGAATGGGTTTTTAGACCTGATTTCGGTTTCATTTGTGCATAGATACAAAAAGAAGCCCATGCATTTTTTCGGATTATGGGGTACCCTTTCCTTCTTTTCAGGATTTATTATTACCTGCTGGCTGATTTTTCAAAAAGTTTATGGACTAAGCCAGGGAAAACCAGTTCGGGAAATAGTAGACCAGCCTTTATTCTTTTTGGCCTTGGTTGCCTTGATTATAGGAGTTCAGTTGTTTGTGACAGGCTTCATTGCAGAATTGATGACATCCAATCAATCTAAGGAAACTGAATACAAAATTGATGAAGAAATCAATTTTCACTTTTAATGAAATTTTCGGTAATCATACCGGTCTATAATCGTCCTCATGAAATTCGAGAACTTTTAGAAAGTCTACAAAATCAGAGCTATTCAGATTTTGAAGTTGTCATTGTTGAGGATGGGTCTTATATAAAATCTGAAGAAATTGCGGCTTCTTTTTCCCCAGACCTAGAGGTCCGGTATTTTTATCAGGAAAATTCAGGTCAGGGCTTTGCCCGAAATTTTGGGATGAAAAATGCTTCTGGTGACTTTTTTGTCATTCTAGACTCGGATGTAATTCTCCCACCAAATTTTCTGCAAGTCTTATCGAAGGAAATTCCGAAAAGGAAATTGGATGCATATGGAGGGCCAGATGCTGCAAAAGAAGAATTTACAGCTCTTCAGAAGGCAATGGATTTTGCCATGACCTCTTTCTGGACAACTGGAGGTATTAGAGGTAAATTAAAAGATCCCTCCAAGTATCAGGCAAGGGGCTTTAATATGGGAGTTTCCAGAGAAGTTTTCGAAAGCACAGGTGGGTTTGTAGATCCAAATAGAGGAGAGGATATTGAATGGAGTATCCGAATAAAAAAGGCAGGATTTAAATTGGAGTTAATAGAAGATGCCTTTGTTTATCATAAGCGAAAAAATACACTTTTAAGCTTCACCAAACAGGCATTTTCTTTTGGGAGAAACAGAGTGAATGTGTCAAGGTTTCATCCAGGAGCAATCAAGCTGGTTCATTTGTTTCCTTCTCTTTTTCTCCTATTTCTATTAATTACTTTGATTGGTTGGCATCCTCTTACTATTCAACTTCAACGGGGATTGATCTGTCTTTGGGCCTTCTTAATCCTAGTTTCTGCATCTCTTCAAACCAAGTCATTGCTTACAGGATTTTTGGCCTTAGTCTGCTCAGTTATACAACTCTCGGCTTATGGGAAAGGTCTGATTTACGAACTGGTGTTAAAACAATTCAAAGGCTAATCTCCTTTTTTACAGACAAAAATGATTTCCTGAGAAGGTAAAGCAAAGTGAGATACTTTCTTTTCGGATAATTCTTTCACGAATTGATTTTCTTCTATGCGCAATCCTGAGCGTCTTAATCTTTCTGCGTAATCTTTACCGAATTTTCGAACATGGTCTCTTTGGCCAAAGAGTTTTTCTCTTTCTGCAGGGTCTGTAATCGAAGAGTCTTCCAGAGTTGTTTCTATAGGATATACTGGAGACTGGAGAATACCCCATCCGCTTGGCTTCAGGACTCTGTTAAACTCCTGACAAGCCCTTATATCGTCTTCTACGTGTTCCAGAACATGGTTGCAGAATACTACGTCAAAAGAATTTTCAGGAAAGGGAATATCATGAACGTCCATTTTAACTTTTGCCAAGGGAGACTCAATATCTGCTGTGACATACTCCAAATTTGGAAGGGTTTCAAATCGCTGGATGAAACAATGCTCCGGTGCAACATGCAAAACTTTCAATGGAGCCGTGAAGAAGTTGGTTTTTTCTTTCAGAAAGAGCCACATCAATCTGTGCCTTTCTAAGGAAAGGCAGTTGGGACAAAGAGCATTTTCCCTTGCTATCCGGCCGTAAGGGAGGAATTTTTTGTAAGAATTTTCACAAACTGGGCATTGAACTGCGCTGCCACGATTAGTGATAGCAAAAAATTTCATGGCCAAAGGACTCACTCTTTGTAAAAATGGCCTGGGAATATACCGGATGACAAAACTGATTATCTTCTTCATATCGCTTTTCAGGCTGCAAGATAATCAATCATTTTTGCCTGAAAGAATCATCAAATACAAGGGATTTAGGATTTTTTAGGATTTGGGATTCTACGCTTAATTTGTAATTCGTAGAACTATCATTATTTTAGTTCAAATTACCATTTTATGATTTAAAATCTGATGATAAAAAGATACTTTATTGGCTTATTATTTTTTGCTCTGACTTACTTTCCAACCGATTTAAAAGCCCAAAATGAAGCTACTTATACGCTTCAGGAAATGGTTCAACGAGCTAAAGATAGATCTCCCGCAGCATTAAGAGCATTGACCAGAAAGGAAAATAGATTTTGGCAATACAGGCTTTTCAGGTCCAATTACAATCCTCAACTTCGCCTTAATGGGACAATTCCCAGTTACTCTCAGGCTTTTAATAGTATCACTCAGCCAGATGGTAGCATTGAGTTTTTGCAGGTAAGACAGAATTTCATGGACTTGGAGCTGGGGCTGCAGCAGGTAATAGCACCTACGGGTGGTGTAATTTCGGTGAATACTTCAACCAACCGCTTTGATAATTTCTTAGCTGGACCTAATGAGATACAAACTCGCTGGTCGGGAGTTCCTGTAAATGTCAGATTGCAACAGCCGCTTTTTGCTTATAATCCATTCAAATGGGATAAGAAGATTCAGCCTTTGCTATTCGAAGAAAGCAAAAGAGAGTATGTACAGGAGATGGAAGAAGTTTCGTTGTTTGTGACTCAATTGTTTTTTGACTACCTGATAGCTCAGGTAAACTTACAGGTCGCAACTCAAAATCTCGAGAATACAGAGGAGATTTTCTCTATTGAAAAGAAGCGTTACGAATTAGGAACTACTTTCGAAGATAGACTTTTGCAGGTTGAATTACAGGCCTTACAGGCAAGACAGGATTTAGCTCAGGCGAAATTAGACTTGGAGAGTTCGGCGCTTTCAGTCAACTCATTTATTGGATTAGATCCAAGCACCAAAATCAATTTGTTGTCTCCTGAAAACTTGCCTGATTTTGAAGTCAATGTGGAAGAAGCAATTCGATTGGCTTTTCAAAACCGGTCTGAAGCCCTGGGGTTTGATCGCAGGAAATTGGAGGCAGAAGCTCAGGTGGCAGAAGCCAAAGGTCAGAGAATAGGAATGCAACTGAATGCGAGTTACGGTTATAATAATGCAGCTTTTGCTTTTCCTGATATTTTCAATAATCCAAATACCCAGGCTCTGGTGAATTTAGGGGTTTCGGTGCCTATTTTGGATTGGGGAAGAAATAAGGCGAGAATGGCTCAGGCGGAAGCTAATCAGCAGCTCGTAAATTATACTGTGCAGCAGGATGTGATAAATTTTGAACAGGAAATATTTACCAAAGTCAAAAACTTCCTTATGATCAAGGAACGGCTGAATGTGACCAAAACTTCCGATGAAGTGGCTCAAAGAAGATACGAAATTGCTTTGAAACGATACCAGACAGGCAATGTCACGGTGACTGATCTGAATATTGCTCAAAATGAAAAAGACAGCAATAAGAGAGCTTATTTCGATGCATTGAAAGATTTTTGGGTCGCCTATTATGAATTAAGGGCTTTGACCTTGTATGACTTTGAAAAAGAGGAATTATTGTATAAACCTGAGATTTAAATGAAAAAAGACGGCTATATGCCGTCTTCATTTTCTCTAATATACTTCTCGAGTTTTTCAATGTCCTTTTTCAAGCCTTCAATACTTTTCTTTTGCTTGGAAATTTTCTTTGTGATTTTCTCGACATCATTTGGGGAAAGTTTCCCCGCTGCATTGTCTTTTTCAAATTTGGTTTGGGTTTTGACCAGCTTTGCTTCTTCTTTTTGAAGCTTTTCTAATTTTTTCCCCAAATCAATCTTCGCCTTGACTAGCTTTTCGGCCGATTTGATTTCTTTTTTTTCTTCTTTAGACATCTCCGACGTCTGAGCTGAAGCAAGATTTGGAATTGTAATCAATCCAAAAACTGCAATCAGGCTTAAAAGAAGTGTTTTCTTTATCGTGTTCATTTTAAAGTTCGTTTATCTAATTTACTCACTTAATATAAGGAAATGATTCTCTTTGGAGTTCAATTATTAGCCTTTGACTAAGAATTTTTCGGAAGCCTGCCTGCTTTTTTAAGCGCTTCTCTGATCACCCATTCTAATTGACCATTGGTACTACGAAATTCATCTGCAGCCCATTTTTCGATGGCCTTCATGGTTTCTTCATCGATACGAAGTGCAAATGCTTTCTTTTTTGACATAATCTAATCCTCCCTCCAATCATTGATAAAAACTCGTAACTCAGGCCCTTTTTGTGTTCCCAGCATTATCTTTTTAGACTCTCCAGTATCGATTAATAAGCCTTCATCCCCTACTATGCTATAAGCCTTGGTGGACTTGTTTCCTTTCAAACCCCATCCTCCATAATCGGTGATTGGACTGTAATGGATCACTTCTATAGAATTGATTTTTTCTCTTGGAATATGTCTCCATTTGTTGATGAATGGGAAAAACTTATAGGATATACCCTGATCATCAATTCTTGTTTGCAGTTGAATATTCATTATTAACAAGAATGTGCCAATGATGGCGATGGATGCAATAGTAAGGCCCACCAAGTTCTCTGTGACTTCTTTGTCAGAGTTTATCAAAACCACAGAAAGAAGTATGAGTATGGGCAGTTCTGTCATGAGCAAAAGGTACATGACCCAAGTTCCTCTATAGTTTTGATTTTCGTTGAAGACTCTATTAGCCATTTTATTGATGTAAGGTTCCTACATTCAACACCGGGCTAGCACTCTTATCTGAGCAAAGAACTACCATCAAGTTGGAAACCATGGTAGCTTTTTTCTCCTCATCAAACTCGATAATATCTTTCACTTTGAGGTCTTCTAAAGCCATTTCCACCATGCCAACAGCCCCTTCTACAATTTTCTGTCTTGCTGCTACGATTGCAGTGGCTTGCTGTCTTTGAAGCATGGCTGAGGCGATCTCTGAAGCATAGGCTAGGTGGGAAATTCTAGCTTCAATTACTTTAATCCCGGCATGATTAAGTCTTTCTACAATCTCCTCCTCTAAGGAATGATTTACTTCTTCCACACCTGAACGTAGAGTAACCTCGGCCTCTTCATCTTCAAAATTATCGTAAGGATAGGATCCGGCCATTTTTCGAACTGCCGCATCCGATTGAAGATGTACAAAGTTTTCATAATCGTCCACATCAAAAGTAGCCTTGAAAGTGTCTTCCACCTGCCAAACTACGATGGTACCAACCATGACCGGATTACCGATTTTGTCATTCACCTTCAATGGCTTGTTTTCAAAGTTTCTTACCCGAAGTGAAATTTTCTTCTTGGTCATAAAGGGGTTGACCCAGAAAAAACCATTTGCCTTCACTGTTCCCTTGTATTCTCCAAACAAAAGCAATACCATGGCTTTATTGGGTTCTACTATAAAGTAGCCCGGTATAAGTAGGACGAATGCAAGTATAGAGGCTACTCCCAGCACCGCTTGTTCATTTATTAATGAAAAGATGGCTGCTGGAATTAAGGCTAGATTCAATAAAAGAATCACATAGCCTGAGATGGGTTTGGTTATTTTTTCCATTTCAATATGATGTTAAAATGATATCATATTAAATTACGATAGAAAAAATTAAATGTTCAAATTTTTGCAAAAAAAAAGCTCCGGAAATTCCAGAGCTTCTTTGGTTTGTGGCTTTCTATTATTTCTTGGTGAAAAGAGAATCAACGAACTCCTTTCGATTGAAGATTTGTAGATCAGTCATTTTTTCCCCAACCCCTATGTATTTAACCGGGATTTTGAATTGGTCAGAAATACCAATAACTACTCCTCCTTTGGCTGTTCCGTCTAACTTGGTAATGGCCAAGGATGTGATTTCCGTTGCCTTGGTAAACTCTTTTGCTTGAATGAAGGCATTTTGTCCCGTAGAACCATCAAGTACGAGTAATATCTCATGAGGTGCGTCCGGGATAAACTTTTGCATTACCCGCTTGATCTTGCTCAACTCATTCATCAGATTAATTTTCGTATGAAGTCTACCTGCAGTATCTACAATTACAACGTCAGCTTTTTGGTCGACGCCTTGCTTAACCGCGTCAAATGCTACAGAAGCTGGATCAGTATTCATCCCGTGAGAAATTACAGGTACTCCGACACGATCGCCCCAGAGAATCAATTGGTCTACCGCGGCTGCTCTAAAAGTATCAGCAGCTCCTAAAATCACATTTTTACCGGCACTTTTAAAAAGGTTAGCGAGTTTTCCGATAGTAGTTGTTTTGCCAACTCCATTCACCCCAACAACCATTATGACATAAGGCTTTTTGTCTTCAGGTAAATCAAAGTCCAGAAAATCCTGAGAATTATTCTCTTCCAACAAAGCCGCTATTTCCTCTTTTAAGATAACATCCAGCTCCTCAGTATTCAGGTATTTGTCACGAGCTACTCTTTCCTCAATTCTTCGGATGACTTTAATGGTGGTGTCAACACCCACATCAGAGGTGATTAGGATCTCCTCCAGCTCATCCAATACATCTTCGTCTACCTTGGATTTCCCAACTACAGCTTTGCTGAGTTTGGAAAAGATATTGTCGCTGGACTTTTGAAGTCCTTGATCCAGACTTTCTTTTTTATCCTTTGAAAAGAAACCAAAGATTCCCATGATAGTATGATTTAAAAGTGGAATATAATGAAAAAGTCCCTGCTGACCGATGGACAGAGGGACTAGAAATCATTACGATGCTTTCGGCAAATTATTTCTTAAGGGTATCCTGAACCAATGTGGAAGGAACCATTTCTTCTCTGAAGGTGTATGCACCGGTCTTCTCAGACTTCACGGCTCTAATCACTTTGGCGTAAGACACGCCACCTTCTTTTTTTAGGGTTGCTACTACTTTCTTAGCCATATCTTTGTCGTTTTATCGGATTAAATCCGAGCTTAAATTACTTAATTTCTTTATGAACAGTAACTTTCTTAAGAATAGGGTTGAATTTTTTCAACTCCAATCTCTCAGTTGTATTCTTTCTGTTCTTGGTAGTGATGTATCTGGAAGTACCTGGCATGCCAGAGTTCTTGTGCTCTGTGCATTCCATTATCACTTGTACTCTATTTCCTTTCTTAGCCATCTTCTTATTCTTTTATTGCGTCGTGACTTTGATTATCTGATTACAATCATTCCTTTATCCTGAGCTTCTTTCAAAACTGCAGTGATACCTTTTTTGTTGATCGTCTTCAATGCTTTAGAGCACACTTTTAAAGTGATCCATGCATCCTCTTCAGGTACGTAGAATGTCTTCTTATGAAGATTTGGGTAAAATCTACGCTTCGTTTTGTTGTTTGCATGGGACACGTTGTTACCTACTCGAGGTCTTTTTCCGGTAATGTCACAAACTTTTGCCATGATTATGTATCGTAATTTGTATGCGTTTCTGTAATGAGTCTGCAAATATCGGAACTTTTTGGGAATTAACAACAAAGGCTTTTAAAAATATCCAGGAATATTTTCAGCCTTTGGGATAGGGACAGTGTTTGCAGCCACTGCCACAGCAATAACCACGTTTGAGGTGGTACTTTTCTGTGAAGACCATCAGGCCTTGCTCATTCAAATAATAATCTCCCGGCTCCAAGGCAGGTAATTTACCCTGCTTCTTTTCTGATTTCATAGTAGCCCTCTTCTGCATTTGTTATATTTGCATTAGAGGAATTAATTAAGAACTCAAATTTACGAAAAAACATGGAGACTATCACTTCGAGCAAGCAGGCAATCGCCTTGGAAGATAAATATGGAGCACATAATTACCATCCTTTGCCTGTGGTATTAAGCAAGGGTGAGGGGGTGTTCCTATGGGATGTGGAAGGAAAAAAATATTATGATTTCCTATCTGCGTATTCCGCGGTCAATCAAGGACATTGTCATCCTCGTATAAAAGATGCATTAATTGAGCAGGCTGGAACTCTTACTTTGACTTCCAGAGCTTTTTATAATGATGTGCTTGGGCCTTTTGAAAAATATATCACCGAGTATTTCGGCTTTGACAAAGTGCTACCGATGAATACTGGTGCGGAGGGTGTGGAAACTGCCATCAAAATCGCTAGGAAATGGGGTTATGAGAGAAAAGGAGTTGCTGAAAACAAGGCCAAAATCATAGTTGCTGAAAACAACTTCCACGGAAGAACCACTACTATCATTTCATTTTCCAATGATGCCAATGCTAGGAAAAATTTTGGTCCTTATACTGATGGATTCATTCGCATACCTTATAATGATATAACAGCATTAAAGGTCGCTTTGAAACAGGAAGATGTAGTTGCATTTTTGGTGGAGCCTATACAAGGTGAAGCTGGAGTGTATACACCGGCAGATGATTATATCAGACAAGCAAAGGCAGCCTGTCAGGAGCAAAATGTGTTGTTGATTGCTGATGAGATTCAAACAGGAATTGCAAGGACCGGGTCTTTATTGGCAGTTTGCGGCAACTGTACTTGCCAAGGTCATTGTGAAAAGCAGGAGACTTATACAAAACCGGATATGCTGATTTTGGGGAAGGCAATTTCAGGCGGCTTCTATCCGGTTTCTGCAGTTTTGGCAGATAAAGATATCATGGACGTGATCAAGCCAGGTCAGCATGGGTCTACTTTTGGAGGAAACCCTCTGGGGGTAAAAGTAGCTATGACAGCTTTAGAGGTTGTTCGAGATGAAAAATTAGCCCAAAATGCTAGAAAACTTGGACAACTTTTCAGGGATCGCATGCAGAAAATGGTGGACAAATTCCCTATTGCAAAATTGGTTCGTGGCAAAGGGTTGTTGAATGCTGTTGTCATTAATGACTCTGAAGATAGTTCTACAGCATGGGATATTTGTGTTAAACTCGCAGAAAATGGTCTCTTGGCTAAACCAACGCATGGGAATATTATCCGCTTTGCGCCACCTTTGGTGATGACCGAGGAGCAATTGCATGAGTGCTGCGATATTATAGAAAGAGTAATTGCTGAATTCAACCGATAATTTCTTGTCATTTCTATTAGTCGCTTTTCATTTGAATATGGAAAGCGACTCTTTTATTATATAACTATGAGTAAAGCAGTGATTTTTGATATGGACGGAGTGATCTGTCATACCAATCCATTTCATTCGATGGCATTCAAAGAGTTTTTTGCAAAAAGAAACTTATTTCCAACAGAAGAAGAGTTTGCGGCCCATATGTATGGGAAAAGTAACTCATATATAATGAGTCATTTTTTTGGGCGAAAGATAGAAGGAGAGGAGCTATTGAGTTTGGAAGATGAAAAAGAAGGCTTGTTTCGTGAAATTTATCAGCACCATGTCAATCCAATTGATGGTTTCTTGGAATTTTTTCACGGTCTGAAAAGAAACAACCTAAAAACCGGAGTAGCGACATCAGCGCCAAAAGCAAATTTGGAATTAATTGCTGGGAAGCTGGATCTATTTCCGCATTTTGAATCCAGCATGGCAAGTGAGGATGTGAATAAACATAAGCCTGACCCGGAAGTTTATCTGAAGTCTGCTTCAAATCTTAAGGTAAAGCCGGAGAATTGTTTGGTGTTTGAGGATTCTTTTTCTGGGGTAACTGCGGGGTTGAATGCAGGGATGAAAGTTGTAGCGGTGTTATCCTCCCATAAAAAAGAAGAATTACCTTCAAGTAATTATTACATTCAGGATTACAGGGAGATAACTCCAGACTTAGTGCTGGAAATTTTAAATTCTTGATTTAGTATTCAAATAAGATAGGAGCATACCTTTGTGATTGAAATTTTCAAAAAATGAATAGAAGACCCAGAAGAAACAGAAAGTCAGAGGCTGTCAGAAACTTGGTAGAAGAGACTTCCTTATCTGTCAAGGATTTGATTTTTCCAATGTTTTTGGTGGAAGGGAGTGGAAAGAGAATTCCTGTAGACTCCATGCCTGGCATTTATAGATATTCTCTTGATACCTTACTAAGCGAGGTTGAATCCTGTATGAAGTTGGGGATTCGGGCAATTGATGTTTTTCCGGCATATCCTGAAAGTCTAAAGGATGCGATGGCTACTGAAAGCTATAATCCGGAGACATTTTATCTAAAAGCCTTGAGGGAAATAAAGAAAAACTTTCCTGAAATCTGTTTGATGTCTGATGTTGCTATGGATCCTTATAGCAGCGATGGTCATGATGGCGTAGTGAAAGGTGGAAAGATTTTGAATGATGAAACCTTGGAAGTATTGGGAAGAATGTCCTTGGCTCAGGCTGATGCCGGGGTTGATATCTTAGGGCCTTCTGATATGATGGATGGAAGAGTGGGCTATATCCGAGAATTATTGGATCAGAATGGGTTTTCGGATACTTCTATCATGTCATATACTGCAAAGTATGCAAGTGCATTTTATGGTCCTTTCCGGGATGCATTGGATTCAGCTCCGAAGTTTGGAGATAAAAAGACCTATCAAATGAACCCTGCAAATTCTCAGGAGGCACTAGTTGAGGCTGATCTGGATATGGAGGAAGGTGCAGATTTTTTAATGGTTAAGCCTGCCTTAGCTTATTTAGATATTATCAAGCTTTTAAAAGATAATTATCCCTTGCCTATTGCTGCTTATAATGTGTCTGGTGAGTATAGTATGCTGAAAGCTTCAGCAGAGAAAGGTTGGCTCGATAATGATCGTGCTATGATAGAAATGCTTACAAGTATCAAGAGATCAGGAGCTAAGATTATCCTAACTTATTTTGCAAAGGAGTTTGCTCTTCTTTCCAGGTAAATAGTTAGATTTATTTAAATCCTAAGGCCCGGTAATTATCGGGTTTTTTTATTTTTGTAGTTAAAAATTAACCCTCTATTTCGGTTAAAACTGATTTTTTTTCGAGGTTTGATTAAAAAAAATACTGATTTTTTAAAATTTATATATTTGATAATCCTGATACTTTAGTATTAAATTTAGTTTTTTTCTGTTTTTCAGAATAATAGTTCGAAAATAGGTTATTTAATTTTTATTTATTCTGATTTCAATTTCCCGCAACCGATTTCAAAAAATAATACTTACCTCTTCAAAATATTATTTTATCAATCAATTGGTCTGTAAAATGATCTATTTTAAATAATTTTTTGAAAAATCGTTAATATTTGGTTCAAAAATCAATTAAAAATTCAAGTAAATATGACTTTTTATAAAAATGTGATTTGTTTTTTAATCAAAAATTAAATTACATTCGTTCAAAGCTTTTGCTTTCAAACCTATCGAAAATTTTGAAATAAGTTCAAATTTTAATCTCAAACCTATGAAGTATTTCGCAACCCTGTTGGCCAATGATGTGGCCGCGATGGATCTCTCTTTGGAGATATCTCAAAACATCCTCACGACGAACAATGTCTGGATGATGCTTTCCACCGCCTTGGTATTTATTATGCACCTCGGATTTGCTGGAGTGGAAGCAGGATTTGGCCAAGCCAAAAACACGGTGAACATCCTGTTCAAAAACACCGTCACCCCAATTATCGGAATTATCTCCTATGCCGCCATTGGATTTTATCTAATGTATCCTGGTTTTGAAACACCAGGATGGCTAAGTTTTGATTTCGCCGGTTGGAACATGTTCTGGTTTTCACCTGCCAGTGCTGATGTAAGTTCTGCTTATGCAGATGGAGGCTACACCTATTGGACTGATTTCTTGTTCCAAGCCATGTTTGCCGCAACAGCTGCCACAATTGTATCTGGCGCGATAGCTGAGCGTGTAAAACTAGGTGCCTATTTGGTATTTACTCTCTTCTTTGTTGGAATTGTTTATCCTTTGATAGGCAGCTGGAAATGGGGTGGAGGTGCATTGGATGCCATGGGATTCTATGACTTTGCTGGAAGCACGCTAGTTCACTCTGTAGGTGGATGGGGAGCCTTAGCCGGTGTGATCTTGGTTGGCCCTCGAATCGGTAAGTATGTAAACGGAAAAATCGTAGAAAAGCCTGGTGCATCTGTGCCTTTGGCAGTAATCGGTGTATTCTTACTTTGGCTAGGCTGGTTTGGATTTAATGGTGGCTCAGTGCTATCCGCTGATCCTGGATTAGTTTCCTTTGTTTTGGTAACTACTTCTCTTGCGGCCTGTGCAGGAGGATTGGGTGGATTCCTTACAGCTTATTTTGCCTTCAAAAGGCTAGACTTAGGAATGGTTTTAAACGGAATACTAGCCGGTCTTGTAGCGATTACTGCCGGAGCCGATGTAATTAACCCGGGGTCCGCAGTACTGGTAGGTTTAATCGGAGGTATTTTGGTGGTACTTTCTGCCATTCTTTTAGATAAATTTCATTTGGATGATGTAGTAGGAGCTGTTTCAGTTCACCTGACCTGTGGGGTTTGGGGTACATTGGCAGTGGGTATTTTTTCTACCAATCCTGAACATACATTTCTTACTCAACTTATCGGTGTTGCAATCTGTGGCGTAACTGCCTTTACTGCAGCTTTTGTAATCTTCTATGTATTGAAGAAAACAGTTGGAATTCGTGTCTCAGAAGAGCATGAGCGTACAGGTCTTGATTCCCATGAACATGGGATCAGAGGTTACACTATCGTTTACGACGAATAGTATCAAAAAAATAAAGAACCCCGCCCGTAGAAAAAAATGCGACTCTCTTTCAAGCGGGCAGGGGTCCTATTGGTCAACTCTATCATTCACCAACACTCAAAATTAAAATGAAAAATACATTACTACTAATCCTATTCATAGTTGTTTCTTCCTTCCATGTATCTTTTGCTCAAGAAGAAACTGAAAAAGCCCCTCCTGCTTTAACACTTTCCGGTTCTGTTGATGCGTATTTCAGAACTAATCTCAATGCACCTAATAAAGGTGAGAACATCATGGCACCCGCCACTTCTTTCGGTAACCTCCCTGGATTTTCATTGGGTATGGCAAATATTATAGCCACTTATGAGGGCGATAAGATTGGAGCTGTGGTTGATTTAGTATTCGGCCCAAGAGGCGAGGATGCCGTATTTGGATCCCCTCTTTATGCAGGGGGAATGGCCGGCAGTTCCCAAATCATCAATCAAATGTATGTCTATTGGAATGCAAGTGACAAAGTGACTTTCACTTTGGGGAACTTCAATACCTTCTTGGGTTATGAAGTGATCTCTCCGACAGGGAATTTCAATTACTCTACTTCCTATATGTTTTCATATGGTCCTTTTTCTCATACAGGCTTGAAGGCTGATATTGCACTTTCGGATAAATTCTCCTTTATGGCTGCAGTGATGAATCCGACAGATATGACAGAGTTTAACCTGAACGGCACCTATACCCTCGGAGCTCAGTTGGGTTATTCTACAGATGCAGGAAGTACATTCTTGAATGTGGTATATGGAGATCAGGATGGAAAATTAAGCAATGACGGATCTTTAATTTCCGGACAAACTTCTGGTGGAAATACATTTCAGGTAGATTTGACTACGGGCTTTAATCTAACTGATGCCATGTATTTAGGGGTAAACACTACCTACAACACTACTTCTTCCGGAGAGTTTTTCAGTGGATCTGATGTACAGGATTCTGAGGGTGATGGTTATGGGTTTTATGGATTTGCCGGCTACTTGCAGGCTACTACTTCTGAAAAATTCGCTTTGGGCTTACGTGGAGAGTACTTCAGTGTATTTAATTCGGGTTTAGACGGAGTAGTAGGATTAGATGGTTCAGGTGATGGAAATGTATTTGCCTTGACGCTTTCCGGAAATGCTAGAATAGGTAAGAATTTGACCCTAATTCCTGAAATCCGATTGGATACCATGGGAAATGAATTCTTTATGAATAAAGATTTGGCAGCGACCAAGAATCTTTCTTCGTTTTTACTGGCTGCAGTATTTGCATTTTAAGCTAATAAACAGGGTCTATTGTTGTATGAAAGCCGGGGTGATTTTCGCCTCGGTTTTTTTTATTTCATAATTTCTTTAAGATTTTCGGATCAAATGGAATGATGAACAAACAATAATGCTGCTATTTTTTAATTATTGGGATGAAATTAAAACTGAACAGAAAATAAGTTTTTGAACATTTTTTAAAATTTAATTTCTAATCCTCGAATTTTTTGAAGAAAAAATATTGAAAAGTGAAACAATTTCTTTTTTCTGCTGTATATCTTTGTACAACCCAAATATACAGATATGAAAAAGTTATTGCTCTTTCTATCAGCCTTTTGCATCCTAGGTTTCGCTCAAGCACAAAGCTTATCCAAAGGACCTAAAGCCAAAAATGCTAAAGTCTGGAAAAGCCAAAATAAATCCCTCAAAGTTGTTTTCCATTCTTCTCCTCAAACTTTAACCGGAGCAGAAGCTAAAAATTTTAAGCAGTGGAATTCTGATTCTGCAAAACTTCAGATTAGAACTAGATCGGAAATCAACAACCCTAAAGGTCTCGAAGCTAAAAACAGAAAGGTCTGGGAGGAATCTCAAAAAGTTCAGGTCAACTCCAAGGCATCCTATATTGAGCCTAAATCCATGAGGAAGAAAAAACTCTGGTGGCATTAAAAAAGAAAACTCGGTTTATATACCGAGCTTTTTTTAATTATAGGTCTTGTTCTCTTTCCAGCATCAAGATGGATGCCTGTGAGACTATAAAGTATTTTTCTCCTTCATACATTACTTCGTGAGCCCCAGAAAGAAGGAATATGGCTAAGTCTCCTTCTTTTGCCTGTAGAGGGACATACTTTACTTTTTCTTCATTTTCCATCCAGGGTTCATGATCATCTGTAGGCATAGGAATGGGATATCCCGGGCCTGCCTTTATGATGTAGCCTTGTTGAACTTTTTCTTTTTCCTGAACTCCAGGAGGCAGATAAATATAGGGCACAGAACAAACCGTCCTAAAACGGTGATTTAATATTTTTAAAGAAAAACGGGCTTTCCTGCAAATGGAGGCCTTTTTTTATGGGTTATCCAGGGAAAACGGCTCGAATTCAAAACGTCCTAGCCTATCATCGTCTATCATCGTCCTATCATTACTTCCGGCAAAGTAGCTAAAAAGGGTCAAAAAACTTCCATTATGACCCTTTAAATGGGTTTAAAAGCGGTTTTAAAAAGCACTTTTTTTGAACAATGGAAGCGGATTTCTATAAAAAATTGGCAGGATAAGGTGTCCGCAAAATGCGAATTTCTTCGAATAGTGGGATCAATAGTGGGACAAATAGTGGGACATTTTTGGGCCAAAAAAAAGGTTTTTAATCATACATAAACCCAACTAATGGTTTTAAAAGCTATTATTTAAGCATATAGAGACCCCTATAATTCCAAATTAAAAACAAATGGAAATACTATTAATTGATTGATAAACAAATGGTTAATCGGATTTCAAGAGGTTTTTAAAGAAAAAAAGTGTGTGTGCGTGAAACCGATTAGTTTCAATTGTACCTATAAGGACCTAGAAGTATCATGGGCACTTTTCTTGGCAATCGGGTCTTTAAGTAAAATTATTTCCTTGAGAGCCATTATCGTTTCCTTTTGAGAATCTATTGTTGTTTCCTGGGCTTTTATAGCTCGGTGTAAGGCATCGATTGTGGCTTGGACATTATAAGTGAGTGGGCCTGGGGATTCAGCTGCGATAGGGTTTCTGTCCTCTTTTTCTTTATAACCTATCTGATTTCGTTTGATTTTTCCTTTTCCGGAGAGCAAAAAATTACCATCGATTTCCACGCATTTTGAGTACACTAGATCGTAATCAATACTGCCTCTTGCGTACCAACTAGACAAAGTAGTCTTGGCTATTCCTAAGAAATCAGCGAATTCCGCATCTGTACTGAAGCCATAATGATCTTTTATTGCCTTCAGTATCAAGGCCTTGTCTTTCATGATACGCAAAATGAGGATAAAAATGTACGCAAGTACTTGACTTGTACGCAAAATGCGTTTATACTTGTGTTAATATTAACAAATGTAATAATGAGCGCTGAAATAAAAAATGTCAAGTACCCCGAGAACAGATATCTCAAGATTGAAGTGGTCAAGGCAGACAGAACAATTACAGATCTAGCAAACGAAATAGGATGCAGTAGGGAAGTTCTCAGCATGACTGTCAATGGCCACTATAAGGGCGAAAACATCGTCCCTCGCCTCAAGCAAGTTCTAGGGCTCAATTAAATTTTTTAGCCATGCAGATATTACCATACGAAACCCACACCAATCAAATAGGAGTCAGGATCAGCTTCCTAGTATCAGATGAAGACAAGTCTCATCCAAACAGCCTAAAGATCTGCTCTTACGAGGCTCTTAAAAAGCGAGCTAAACGGTATCCAGGATTAAGATTACGGGAAGGAAAGGGCCCAGGAAACGAGGCCTTGATTTCCTGGAAGAGCATGCCATACGAATGGAAGGAAGCATGCCGGGAAAAACTCGGAAATCCAGAATCAGATTACAATCCCCTTGAAAAATACTGGAAGTTGTCCGCTGATGCGAAAACGTTCTATGATCGATTCCAATTCGAAAATGATGAATATCTCACTGCTGATCAAAAAGACAAATACACCATCAATGCTTCAGTGCTTGAAGCAGTGATTCGAATGAAAGCGGACCGAACGGCACAAAGGAAAAGCCGGGGAGGTAGCGCAAAAGGAATGTGGGACGGTGTAAGAAATGATGTGGTGTCATTTCAAGACTGCCTTAAAAAAATGGGCTTGACGCCTCATACACTGCCATCATCGGTAAAACGCCTCAAAATGCGTTTGAATGACTTCTTGAAATTCAAGTATGAAAGCTTGATAGATGGCAGAAACAACAATAAAAATGCCCAGGTAGTCACTCCGGAGATGATTGAGCTATGGCAAAACATCTTTGCCGGACAGCGAAACAGAAAACCTACCTACATCGAGGTAGCTCTTCGCTACGAGTCCTTTTTGAAAGGCGACCTGGAAATCATCAACAATTCTACAGGCGAACTATTTGACCGGGAAGACAAAGCCTACCGAAATGCCTCTGAAAGCACCATTTACTCTTACCAATCCGCCTGGGCTCAGCGATCAATAAGCCATGCCCTAAGATCCGGAGACAGGCAGAAGTTCAAAGCAGCCTACGAACCGTGGCACAAGCTCGCCCAGCCAAACTATGCAGGATCGATGATTTCCATTGATGACCGCCAGCCTCCATTTGAGTATGCTACCGGAAAGCGTATGTGGTTCTACAATGCTATAGACCTAGGTTCTGAAGCTTTCACTTGCTGGGTATGGGGCGATACCAAAGAAGGAATTATTGAAGGCTTCTATCGGCAGATGGTCCGAAACTATGCTGCTTGGGGCCTTAACCTCCCTTGGGAGCTGGAAGGCGAAATGTCCTTAAACAGCATGTACAAAGACAATTTGCTTCAAAACGGCGCCATGTTCCAGCATGTCCGAATCGAAGCGAATAACGCCCGAGGAAAGCGAATAGAGGCTTATTATCGCCCCCTTCGCTACAAGTACGAAAAGGATGAAATCGGATGGCTGGCCAGACCTCACGCTCTCAGCGAATCAAATCAAGCAGGCCCCAGTAAGAAGATCCAGCTTCCAAAAACCGAGATCGTTCAAAAAGCCCTCAAGGCCATCGAGCGATGGAACAATGATCTCCACAGCAATCAGGAAAAATACCCTGGCATGAGCCGATGGGATGTCTTCCTTGACAATCAGCATCCGGACCTCAAGCCCATCAACTGGGCTGGAATTCTTCCATACATCGGATACGAGACAGAAAGCAGCATGAAGCTGGGCCGAATCACACTCCAGGGAAAACATCGAGTAGTGGGCTTTGATGGCGAAGTGGCCACAGGGGAAAAGCTCATCAACATCATGAAGCGAATAGAAGGAAAGCAGGTGGTAGTTCGCTGGCTGGACGATATGGAAGGCAATGTCCTCAAAAGCCTGGTCTATGATCAGTCCGGAAACCTGATCTGCGAGCTTTTGGGAGATCTAGAATACAGCAGATCTATCCTGGAGAGAACAGAATCCGATGAGCAAAACAGAGAGCTGATGAGCGCCTACGCTGCCACGGTACAAGGCTACATCCGAAAAAATGCTCATGAGGTAGAGTCGATCACCATCATCGAAAAGCCAAAAGAAAGCAAAGGACGCTTTGTCATGCCTGGACTCGAAAAATACGAGGCAAGCACCAATGAGCCAGAGGTAATAGAGCCAGTAGAGGTCAATAATGACATCTACGCCAGAAAATTCAATTCATCAACAGCATCAAGATTTTAACCACAAATAACTATGAAACTAACACCTGAATTCAAATTCAAGATCATCGAGGAGCTGAAAGATGTCCGAACTCGATATGGAGGCTCAGACTCGGCATTTGCCAAGCAATGGGGAATTAATAGCTCTATCTGGTCCCGAATCAAAAATGGGGAAACGGAGGGAGTCCTAAAGGACGCTCAATGGCTAAATATCGGAAGGGAACTTAATGTGGTCATGAATCAACGCAAGTGGAACATGGCCCGAACAGAGGTCTTTGATGCGATCAAATCAGACGTGGAGTTCTGCCAGATCAATGCCAAAGGCATGCTGCTAGTTGATGACTGCGCTATCGGCAAAACCTTCACAGCAAAGCACCTCTCCAAGACGATGCAAAACTGCTTCTACGTGGATGCTTCGCAGTGCAAAACCAAAAGCCTCTTTATCAGGGCTCTTGCCAGGGCTATCGGTCTAGATCAGACAGGAAGGATAGCAGACATCAAAGCAAACATCAAGTATTACCTCCGGATGCTCGAAAACCCGGTATTGATCATCGATGAAGCCGGAGACTTGGAATATAGCGCATTCCTAGAGCTGAAGGAATTCTGGAACGCTACAGAAGGAGTCTGCGGCTGGTACCTAATGGGAGCTGATGGACTCAAGGCCAAAATGGAGCGAGGCATCAATAACAAAAAGGTAGGATACCGGGAGCTTCTCAGCAGGTATTCTGACAAGTACATGAAGATCGTTCCCTCCGACCGGACCGACCGCATGGCCTTCTACAAGAAGATGATCCATGACGTCTTGGCGGTCAATATCAAGGATAGAGATAAGCTAAACGGCCTCGTGACCAAATGTATGGCCACGGATGCCAATGGGGACATAGGAGGCCTAAGAAGGGCCGAAACACTCCTAATACTTCATGATAAGTAAGTATGGCGGGAGAGCGAATAAAAAGAGCCCTCAGCGTCAATGACATCCTTTCCAAGCAATATGAACTTATCGAATTCGAAGGTGAATGGTACCAGGCCTTTTCCAAGCCGGAAAACAAAGGAGTCTGGTTTGTCTGGGGAAATAGCGGCAACGGCAAAACGTCCTTCATTCTTCAGCTCATCAAGGAATTATGCAGGCATTACCGGGTGGTATTTGACAGCCTTGAGGAAGGAGACGGACACACGATCCAAAAGGCATTTCAACGAGAAGGAATGTCAACAGCCAGCCGGAAGCTGATTGTGACAAGCGAAAGCATGTCCGAGCTGGATAAAAGACTGAGTAGGCGCAAAAGCCCGGAGGTAGCAGTGATTGACTCCTACCAATACACAGAATTGAGCTTCAAAGAGTACCTGAGATTCAAGCGGAAGCATCCTGACAAGCTCCTGATTTTCGTCTCTCAGGCGGATGGGAAAAGACCCATGGGAAGGGCTGCGGTATCAGTCATGTACGATGCCAGCCTAAAAGTCTGGATCGAAGGATACAAAGCATTTTCCAAAGGAAGGTACATCGGACCAAACGGAGGAACATACACGATTTACAAAGAAGGGGCCGCCCTCTATCACGGAACAGAGTAATGAAAACAAAAACGCCCCATATCCAACAGCAAAGAGACCTGATCCAAAGCGGTCAGGATCTCGCTCAAAATCTCCTGCATTGGAGCCATGAGGAGTATTGCCTCCATCAGTTTGAGGAGTATTGCCTCTTTGTGGAAGCATTGACAGAAGGATGGCCAGCAGTTCGGCAAAACATCCTTTATAGCCCCGTCTTCCGGGGATTTTGGAACTCAGAATGGTCTAAAAGAAATCAGGAGGACTTTCTTGAGTTCGCTCCCGATTGCCCGGACTATCACTACCTGAAGACTGAGTATTTATTCATTCACTGCCATGAGCGGCTCCTAGAGGATGAAGAGTTTATGGCTCGCTACAGTAACCTTATCAGAATCCTATGAATGAGCAATCAGAAAAGGTGATTGATGCAGTCTGCGACTATTTCAAAATAGAAAAGGAGAGTCTTGGCTCCGGATCCAGAAAGGCCCCGATACCACTGGCCAAAAAGCTGATCATCCACCTTCTGCCAAATGTAAACAGTGCACTATTACAGCAGACGCTAAACCTCAGTAAAAGCTCCATATACAACCATCGGACTGAGATCAACCTGCTATCTGAGGTCGATATGGAAATCAAGCAATCGATCCACTCAATCAAATCAAGCCTCGAAGAAATGACTGTCAAACTCAACAAATCCCAGATCGGAAGTCTCTATGAGATTTTTGAAAGCTTTCTCACAATGACTCCGGATAATCCCACACTCGAACTGGTATGCATCCTAATAGATGAGATCAAGGAAAAATGCCGGAAAAAACTCAGATCCGGAAAAGAAAACCTCAGCCTGGATGAGAAGCAGCTCCGGGGATTCCTCATCTGGTACCAGCACTTTGGAGGCATGTGGGAAAAGCGACATCCCTACGCCCACATGACACTCTTAGACATGATCAATCAACTTAAACCCTTCAACTATGCAAAAATCTTCCCAATCACAACTTGAGGAACGAATCCAGGCCCTCAATCAGCGGATCGAAAAGGAACGAAACCCGGAGCTGATCAGAGCCTACTCCGCTGACCTGATTGCCCTGGAGTCACAGCTACAGAAATCTAAACTTAAATCTAAATACAAACAAAAATGAATGAAGCAATCCTAAACAAGCCCGTGTCAGAATTGACCACCGAGGAGCTGGACCTTTTGCTGAAAGATAGAGAGCAAAAGGCCCGAGCTGAAAAAGAGCGAAAAGAGAGACAGTACCAAAAGACCAAAAATGAACTGGTCAACGAGCTGGTGCATGATGCCCTGGGAATCCAGGAAGTACTGAAGGAATTCAAAGGTGCAGCCTTTTCAAGGCTTAAAGAGCACTATGAGCGCATGAAGGAGTTCGGAGATGTAAGAAGCAATCACAAAGGCAATTTTCAGCTGAAATCTGACTGTGGTGACTTCAAAGTAGAATTTTCAAACCAGGTGATCAAAGAATTTGATGAGCGGGCAGAGCTGGCGGCTGAGCACCTCAATCAGTTCTTGCTGACACATGTCAAGAAAAAGGACACTGAAATGTACGAATATATCAAGGGCCTCAGCGAAAAGAAAAACGACAAGTTTGATATCAACCTCGTAGGAAGGCTATTCGCCATGGAAGATAAGTTTCAGCATGAAAGCTGGAAGAAAGCTATTGAGCTTTTTAAAGCCTCTTATGTAGAGGTCGACAGTGCCCAGTACGTGCGCTTTTTTAAGCGAAATGATGAAACCGGAGCTTTTGAAAATATCAACCTAAACTTCGCTTCAGTATGAGAACATGGTTCCTATGCAAGGTCAAATATGCCAAAGAAAACGAGCAGGGCCTTTTGAAAAATATCACTGAGCAGTACTTGGTAGATGCCGTTTCCTTCACTGAAGCTGAGGCGGTATTATATGACCGTCTGGCCTCACAGATAAGAGGAGATTTCCAAGTCACAGGAGTAGGCAAGAGCAATATCGTGGAAGTCTTCGAATATGATGATTCCGACCTATGGCACAAAGCTAAAGTCACCTATCTAGTGGTAGATGGAGACTCGGGAAAAGAAAAACTGGTTGTGCAATACATGATCGTCACCGCCCAGGATGTCAAGGAAGCCTATGACAGAATCCTAGAGAGCTTGAGCAATATGCTGGTATCCTTCCGGGTACCAAAGGTCGAAGAGACATCAATTATCGAAGTTTTCCCTTACGAAAAACCCCAAGACGATGAAGATTAAAGCACTGCTACTCCTCGCCTTGCTAATGGCCTCTTCCTGTGCATACAATGCTGGCTATCGACAAACCAAGCAGCAACGCAATATGATGCCTGAAAAGGTGAACAAGCGCAACAAGAAAAACCTCAAAAAATGGGGGATCGGTACCATCGTCATCTATCAGGAGGTAAATCATGGGTAAGATTGAAAACAAAGTCGAAATCAAGGACTTGGATGCATGCCTTGAAATCTGTAAAAATATGGCGGCTGACAATTCCTACAAGCTCAGCCGGGCCAAAAGTCCACAGTCCAAAAGAACTGCGAAAGAAAGCCTTTCCTTCTGGTCTTCCACGGGTTACTATCTATCCATCTTGGAGACGATGGCAGATGATGAGTTTCTAGATTTTGAGGCTCGATTAAGCTCTAAGAAAGGAGGCGAAAATGGCTAAGCATCGAAAGCTACACTTCGAAGACCAGGGTCAGGACTTCCTTTGGTGGGAGATCAACGACCAGGATGAGGTAGTCGATTGTGGACCATTTCAAGCCTCGGTTTGGGTCGGATGCCAGCTGATCATAGACAATGAGTCGGGTCTTCTCGAAGGGGACTGTCCCCACTTCATGACCAAGGACGGGCAATTCTTGACCCTGCTCTATTGCATCGAGGAGATTGAGGAAATGGAGGTGGATCATGCCTAAGACCAAAGCAGTGACCTGGAATGAAATTGATGAGCTGATCGAGCTGATCAGCGAGAAGCAAGTGACCGGAACGACTGCCTTTCCGGATAAGACCTATGAGGACGGAATTAGAGCCGCTATCGAATGGGTCACAGGTATGGGGGATGCACACCCCTTGGACAAAGAGTAAGTTGTTTTTTCACCTACCCTGGCTCATTCTGAGTCAGGGTTACCTAACACCAAAAATTATGATAATCACACTATTTATAATCTCCGGATGCCTGATTATGGGATGCTGCATCCTGATCGGATTTCTCTTGGGGAAATTTATCGGTCAAGCGACGATAGAGCAAAAGGTACTGAATGAAATACAAAAGTATCCCTCTATTCAGATGATCCGAATGGCAGAGAAGGTATTCGGAGCGAGTAAAACCATTAAAATCAAACAAGATGTACACTGATCTCATGCTAGACATAGAGACACTGGGCACTGCCCCAGGCTGTGTCATTTTATCGGTTGCGGCGGTGCCGTTTTACAAGTCGGATGGAAAGATAGCAGAAAGCCACTTTCACATGAACGTAGACATTGAGAGCTGCCTGGATGCCGGATTAAAGATAGACCCAAATACCCTTCACTGGTGGATCCAGAAGTCAAGCCTTTTCCTGGAGCTACAAAAGGACACCTACGAGTTGAAAGGAGTGCTACTGAGCTTGGATCGCTTCATCAAGTACCACTGCAAAGATGACGTAAGAGTATGGGGCAAAGGCCCATCCTTTGACAGTGCCATCCTTCGGGATGCTTATGACAGATTCAAGTTGAGTCTTCCCTGGAAGTACTCCAAAGAACGATGTGTAAGGACCGACCTGTGCGGCTATGAGGAGCTGCTGAAAAAGTACCTACCCTTTGATGGTCCGGAACATCATCCGGTCAAAGATGCCATGCATCAGATCAAGTCCATGACCAAGATACGATCAATGATCACTAACCAGCAAGAAGATGGAGACCTGTTCATTTAGCCTGATCGATATCCTTTGGATGTTCCTCTTTTGGCTCCTGACCTTGCTGCTCAGTCACAGGGTCGGATTGCTCAAAGGCAAGTCAATCGCTAAAAAGATGATCGGCAAAAACATCCGAAACCTGATGCTGCTGGCGCTGATCCCGGCGCTGATCTCCTGTGGATCTGCCAAGCCCGCTTTGATGACCTACACCGGATCAGTGATTTTGGTCAATGACTGTGAAGTCTGTGTGAGCTACGGCAACGTAGGCGAATCTGACAACAGCAAAACCTTTGGCTGCTTTGCCCACTACGAGGGCCACAGCTACCAGGTCGGAGATACCTATCCTGATCCCAATAAGCACTCCACCGGAATCCCCATGCAGTGCGGCACCTCTGACAAAACAAATTCACCAAAACACAAAAAACCATGAACGAAAACGCCCCAGAACAAACCAAGAAAATGAAATCTATCCGAGAAGGCATCTTTCTGGATACCCCACTGATCTACATTGCCGGAAAAGTCTCCGGGCTTCACTACAGCGAGGTAGTCGAGAAGTTTAACAAACGAGCAGAAGAGCTCACGGCCAAAGGATACGCTGTCTTTAACCCCTGCGAGCATGTAGATGAATCCTGCAACTGGGAAGAGGCCATGCGCATCTGTATGGCTCACCTGCCTTACTGCGACTATATCGACCTGCTCCCAGACTGGCAAGCTTCCAAAGGAGCCACTTTCGAGCGGGAATGTGCACTGAAGATGGGAATCCCGATCTACAAAGAGGAGCCCGAAAACCGAGTAGCTGAAATGATGAAAACCGACTTCTGATGCTACTGGGATTCAAAAAACAATTTGCCCCGAAGATTCTGGATGGATCGAAGAAATTCACCATCCGGAATCCCCGGAAGCGTGAACCGAAAATCGGTGAGCAGCTTCACATGTACACAGGCCTTCGTACCAAGCACACTGAAAAGATCACCTCGGAGCATTCGCTCAAAGGAATCCAGCTGGTGGATATTTTCATTGAGAACAAACATACTGAAGACAATATCCGGCTAAACTATTCCATCGAGGTTAGACTTGGGATCACGGTAGATGGAAGGCCATTAAGAGAAGAAGAGTATTTACCTTTTTGCATTGCTGATGGTTTTGAAACCGTGTCCGATTTTCAAAGGTATTGGCTGTCAGAAAAATCGGTTTTAACACAACATTTCCAAGAAGGTCAAAAAAGACCATTAATGAATATTTATAAGGTTGATCAAAAAGACCTCGTCATCTATCACTGGACAGATTTAAGGTTTTAACTATGTACCACGTAAGTATAAAAAAATCTAGACACAATTGGGATAAAAAAAACCTAGTGTCAAAGCCTGGAAAAAAAGGCCATTATGATGAAGTAGAATGCACAAACTGCGGAATTAAAGGAAGAAGATATGGATTTACTGAGGTTTCTATTTCGGAGTCCTATTCAAAGGAAAAAGCCTTTAATTGTCCAAAGGCTCCCCCATTATGTATCCCTGAAAGAATCAAAATTACATTTTGCACTGCGTCAGGCCGTGCTTTTGGAAATCTTATCCCTGGAAGCGAACATGATGTACTTGAATGTCCTCCAGAGCCATACAAGAATGACAATAGCGGTGTCTGGGTAATGGGAGTTGGCGAGCCAGTTAAAGTTTTAAGGGAAGAATTTGTTGAAGTAAAATGAAGCTCGAACACGCCAAAGCCATAGCAGAGGAGCTGGTGAAGCAACTGGCTCCTCACTGCGAGCGGATTCAGATCGCAGGATCGATCCGGAGAGAAAAGCCCGAAGTCAAGGACATCGAGATCGTAGCCATCCCCAAACCCTATGATGTCGGACTATTCGAGTCCGGTATCGCTACCGTGGTCAATCGTTGGGAAAAGGTCAAGGGTGAACTTCCCTGTAAGTACACTCAAAGGGTTATTTATCCTCTTCATATCAATGGAGATATTCATGTTCCTGATGTAAGCATCAAACTCGACCTCTTCTTTGCCCGGCCTGAAAACTGGGGATTAATCCTAGCCATCCGCACCGGATCAGCGGAGTACTCTCATAGAGTCCTAGCAAACGGATGGGTAAGTAAAGGATATCACTCAGTAGACGGAATGCTATTCCACGAAAAGAGTAAGTGGGAGCGGAAGATTACCGAAGAGTGGCAACTCTTTCAGTTGATCGGGGTCCCAATGCCGGATCCTAAGGATAGGGAGGTGAAGCCATGACCCGCAACTACCCCCAATTCTTTGCCTTGATCCGGCAGTTTGGAATGGATAAGGAAGAAGTGGCCCTGTCTAGCTCTTTGGGCCGCACAGCAAGCTTGAGAAGCCTCACGGATGAAGAGTGGACAAGCATGATGCATCAGCTCACAGGCATGCAGAAAGCTAAAGACTGGACACCTCCTCCCGGAGACGCCCAGCGCAAGAAAATGTTCAGCCTGGCACGCCAGATGAACTGGCACATCAATCCGCCGGAAGACCTGCCGAAATGGTGGAGATCAGAATCTCAAGTCTTAAGGTTCAGGCTGGACGCTTGGTGCCTCAAGCAGAAATTCAAAAAGTCACTCATGCAGCACACGGTCCAGGAGCTGAATATCCTGGTAAGCATATTTGAAGAGAAAGTATTTAAAAGCTATCTGGAAGGACTGAATAAATGAAAGAGACGGAAGACCGAAGACCGGAGGAGGAAGATCTAGAAGATGACCTCTGTCCAAGATGTCAATGCTGCTCCTCCGAGTGGGAAGAATGCTGGAACTGCGGAGGCGAAGGAGGCTGGGACGGTGAGGAGCTGATGGAAGAGGATCCGCTCTGGTACATGCCGGATGACTTTGAAGTCTGCGATGTGTGCGATGGAAATGGAGGCTGGAATACCTGCCTTGGACAATGCGATGAAAACGGAAAACACGAACATCATGAAAACAACCTACGAACTCACCTCTAATGCCCGAAAAGGAAGCTTGAAACTGACCTATGAAAATGGGCTTTTAATTGGCTTTGAAATCGCATTTAAACCAGCTGTCGAAAGGGAAAAACATATACGGCTATTTTCAACCATGCCTGTCCTGGAGCCGGATCTCAGTATGTTGGAAAGACTTGGACTGAAAGTATCCAAAGTGATGCAGCCCAATGAAAAGCTCGCTCTATTCTGCCGGGTCTATGAAAAGCACAAGGGAATCAAGTACAAGGTCACCGCAGCCGACTCTGGCAAGATCAAGCAGATCAACCCGACCGAAGAGCAGCTGCATTCTTACTTCCGCTCGGATAATTTCCTCTTCAAGGGAAAGCAGTCCATCTCCAACCTCGTCAAGTACTGGAACGAGTTCCGGGCAGAGCTAGCCGGGCAGGGTACCAATAAAAAGTATCCGGACGAATGGCAGCCGGAACTGGTCAAAAAGCTGAGTCCTCCGGAATACATGGAATATCAAAAGCACCTCCGGAGCCTCGGCCTCGAGCCCATTAAAATGCCAACGGGGCATATCATCGGGTTTAAGTAACTGCTAACGGCCCACAGCTATGGAGGGTGGCTTTAATCACTCTCCCAAACTATAACAAGTCTTTCCAAGCCATCCTCTATATGTGGTGTTAGCAGATATACTTATTTTAGGCACAAAAATTTTATGAAATATTACTTTATCAAATCTATCAATTTGCCATTTGAAAGAGAATGGAATATTTATAATGGTTGGATTTCTTCCGACAGAAATCTTTTAATAGAAAGGGTAAGAAAAGACTTAGAGTCAGAAGTTTTGCTGGAACCAACAACATTAACCGAAGTAGATGGATGGTTATTGGTTAACAATAGTCTTGAAAAATGGCTTTTTGTAAGCGAGCTCGATTTGATTTCTTAGTATATCTGCTAACATCAAGCTTTGCTATCGTCCCGATGCAATCGGGATGGAGCCAAGCGACTGTTAGCAGTTGCGGGATTAAAAATACCCTGTACAGGGTATTGGTCTAAAAGCAAATGATAACTAATTTTAAATCAAATTTAAATGCTATGAAAAAGACTTTCCTCGCCCTGGTAATTGCCCTTGTTCCCGCACTGGCAATTGCACAATTGGAATTGACACCAAAGGGTTTTCAATCAATGCGGGATGGTAAAGGCTTTGTTGTGTTGGATAGTGAGAAATCACAGCAAGAGCTGTTCAATGAATCACTAACTTATCTTAATGGCTTATTTGAAAATCCGCTAAACGCTATTTCAAAGGTGGATGGACACTCCATCACAGTGAATGGATTTTCTCCAAGGACAATCAAGAGCCGATACAAGAATTTGAAATATACTTATGACCTTGACTATTCTGTCACTTTTGAATTTAAAGAAGGAAAGGTGAAATATGAGGTTGTTTCTTGGCAAGCTGGGCCACTAGTAAATGTAGGGGATTATAAAGCCCTGAAAAATGCCTATGGTGTCTACAGTGATTCGCTAGAGCTCCAAAATGAAGCCGCAAAAGAATCCTTGGAATCCTTTTTCAATGCTTTCTTAACTCTTTATGACCAAAGTGTCTTGAAGAAAGAGGATTGGTAGTTTTTCCTGAAACAATCCAGAAACTTATTTGCACCCTGTCAATGTGGCAGGGTATTTTTGTTTGATGCCCTATGTACGTGACAATTATATCCGAACTGCACAGCACATCCGGGAGGTTTACCTTCAAGTGAAAGAGGAGGATATTCCTGATACCAGAATCGTCAGAAATATTTTTCCCCGGTTCAATATCTTCATCAGTTACAGACAGTGGATGAATATCAAGAGCATGAAGATCAACCGAAGCGAGGAATTGATCAACCCCGATCAGCTCGCCTTATTTTGAAAATACTTTGTATTGGTTATAGTGGTTTAGTATGACGAAAACCCCTCCTGAGATTCGGGAGGGTGTTTTTTTGATAAGTTTACTTCTCTTTTTACTTGCTTTAAATGATAACTTTGATTATCTTTATTTTAATAAAACGAAGCAAAAATGACCACGATCAACGCAGTATTTACCGGAAGGCCAGACGATTTAGAGACCGCCTTAGTTTTCTCAATTCACTACACTAGCACCCGCCGCATCTTAGGCCACAGACTATATGTCAGCTGGATCTGCGAGACAGAAGACTACGAAGCAGCACTTCAGGATTGCATGGAAAGTGTCCGCATGGATCACCTTGGACCAGTAGAAATTTTAAGATTTGGATAAAATGGTAGAAATACGTGAAATGATCGGACAGCAAGTAGCTGAGATCCGAAAGCAAAGAGGAATGACCCAAGAGGAACTTGGTGAGCGTGCCGGACTAAGTAGAGTCAGCATTGGAAAGATCGAGAGAGGAATCTCAGAACCAACGATTACCAACTTAAGTCAGATTTCACAGGTATTAGACTGTAAATTTATCCTGGAGCTTATACCTATAGATCGAAGTAAAAGGTCTTTTTTTTAACTGTCCTCTACCCTTATTTTTTTTATTTGCATCTTTGAAATTCACTAAACCACACACATCATGAGTCTAATCGGACACAAAATCAAAGCGAATCTCCTGGATGAATATGGAGATGTTCAATCTCAGGTAAGCGGTACTATCTTAGAAAAGATAGTAGGCATCAAAAAAGTAAGAAATCAATTGCCAACTGGAAAAAATGAAAACACCAGTTCGTATTTTCACCATGTGGCCGTTGACTTCTACCTGATCCAAACTGAGGATGGCCTTAAAAAAGTCGAGTGCCTGGAGGTATTGGAAGTAGATGGATTTTCAAGTAAGAGTCCCTCAGAAATCTTCCCCTATGTAGGACATGAGTAACAAAAAAGCCCCGGCCTATCAGGTCGGGGTTTTTCATTTTTTTAATCACCAAAAAAATCATTTGTCAAGTCGGTATTTGACTTTCAGTCGCTGGTTGATGCCGTACCATTGCATCATCATTTGATCGTCAAATACAAGTTTTCGGCTCAGCTCTCCGCTCATGGCGGCTCTGCCGTAGTACCACTTTTGCTCCTCATCCAGCTCGATCCACTTCACAGGATAGCGCTCAAAGTATCCCAGGCCTCCGATTGGAAAGCCAAAGTATAGGACTAATAAGCCCCAGGGAATCGAAAGCTGAAGGATAAACTCCCAACCCAGAATTAACCAGAGTATGCCAATCAACAGAAAGCCATTGAAGCTCCAGAAGCTTCCACGGTCGGTCACATTGTATCGGCTTTGGCTAAGCCAGGACATCCATTTGAAATAGCGGGTGGACTGCCAGAACGCTCGATCCGGAAGCTTCCACCAGTAGCGCCCAAATAGGTATTTTACAAGAAATGCTCTCATAGTGTATAAAGTTTGGTTAGACTGCTGAGGAATCGTGAAACTCACAGTAGAAGGTCATGTCTACTATTTTGATCTGATCTTCACGGGCCATTTCTACCTGACTGATCCGGCGAAGCCTGGATAGACCCGGCTCGGAATAGCCCTGAAGAGCCTTGTACACTTCTCGGAGTATTCGGTAATAGTCCAAGGCTCTGGCTCGGACCACTTCCGGGCTTTTGGCTGCGGAGGTTCCGGCATAGTTGAATCCCAGCCTGATCCCTACTTGAGTACTGCATTTTTGGAGCTTGCCTCCGAGCTCTTCGCACCGTGGAAGGTCTATGCTGATCAGGGCACAGGGAAAGGAAACAGCCGGACGTGTATCCACATCCAGCTGACCGATGTTTTGATCTACCCAGCTGATATCCGGTAATACTTTCAGTTTGTCCTGGATGAGGATGAAAAGGTCTTCTAGGTTCATGACTTGGTGGGTTTTGCAGCCGCTACAATGCGGCGGATGATACGTTCATTGAGTTCAAAGGCATAGCCCATATACTGCCTTTGGGGTATTCGTACTTGTGAAGCTTTGAAGCTCAGTCCCCTGCCTGCTTTGGTTCCTTTTCGGAATCGGTTATTAGCCTTATTCCTATTGCGGATAAATAGCTCAGATCTTGCAGCACGTTGGATGACTCCTCCTTCATTGTGAATCCGGGCATAGGGTATTTTTGAATTACCTGCACTGATCACCACTTTTGAATCTGTGCGCTCGGTTTCTTTGATGGAGTTCATCAGCTTCGAGCTCCGGATCATCATGGATCCACGCTTTGGTTTATACCGTTTGCTCAGTGCAGTCCATGGCTTGCCGTCAAATGCTTTTTTGCGAAAGGCTTCTTTGTAATACTCCACCGAGGTTTTTCCGATGATGGCAGGGATTTCCTTACCAAAGAACCTGCTTTGCTTTTGAAAAAACTGATTCAATTGTGCCTCTGGATTTTTCATTTCAGCAGCATTCCTTTTCGTTTGGACTCGATGTTTTTGATCTTACTCCAGGACACCAAATTCAGCTCTGTTCTTGTCAGCTCTCCGATCACCTGGAAAGCCTGTCCTTCATAGTAAGTCAGATAAGAAATCCTATAGCCCGATTTGGTGACGGTTGCCCATACTTCGCTTGGCTTCAATAGCGTATCTCTCACGGCTTCCAATAGCTGGATTCCTTTAGCCACATCGAGTGGGAAGTTCAAAGCCCGCTGATTGTAATCCGAGAGGATGGCTTTACCATTGAGCGTGTCCAAATCCCCAACAAAGCGTTCTACTGTATCCAGGTATTCCGGAATGAGTCTATTCGCCTTCCCGAGGAGCTCAGCGGCTGGTTTGAGCTGATAATCCTTGGGCTCCAGATCATTGATCATCCGGGTGGATTGAGTCAGATTTTTCCCGGTGATATACTGCTGATTGGCAGTGAATACCTCTCCGGTCAATGCCCGGTTCACACCAAATCCACCTTTGACGGCCCGCTCGAAGTCCTCGGTACCAAAGTAAGTATCCACCCGCTCTTGCATGGATTGGAAGTTGACACCCTGCACTTCCTCACGTGTCCTGGCTACGATGTAGCATCGGCAGTTCCAGCCATTGGGCGGAAATATCTTAGCCCATCTCGGATCATTAGCCGGAAGAATCAAGCCATCCAATGCCGCATGCTCTTCTCTGACAGCTGCATCCCCAGCGGTGCGATACTCCCAAAATGGAAATACCTCCAAATCCCGCATCAGGCTGTGGTAATTGTTTGCGGACTCTCCGACCAAGACAGCCGTGTCAAACTCAGTTCGCAGCCATCGCTCGTTAAATACATCCCCGATCCGACTTGCATTTATCCGGAAGATGTCAAAGCTGGGAGCATCCCGGAAGGCTTGATTCAGGGCCTGAACCTGTGCCAGTGTTTTGCCCGCCGAGAAGCGGAATAGGTTCATCTCAAAAGCTGCCAGCAAGTGAGGAGAGTCGACGCCATAGGCAAACTCAGTGGCTGCAAGTTTAATTTTGCGGCCATCCAATTTTTTATTGAATCCCTTGGTCAAGGTTTTTGCGGTGTCCCTGAAGGTTTCCGGATCAAAGCTCAGCTCTCCTCTTGCCTCTTCTACCCGCTGTATCAGCGGGTTACTTTTTGGGGCGTCTTTTGGCAGGGATAGTTTTGAGATGTGGTGAGCTCCGCAGCATGCCCCGTCTTGCGGGGCTACCGGAAAAAAATCGGGATCCTCCTCGCTTTTCCTACCAGACAATGCAAGAGCTAGTGTAGTAGCAAGATCACTCTGAGCCTTCGCTCCGGTAATTTCTACTCCAAACTTATCCCTGAGCCAATCCGGGTCAAAATCGTAGAATGGAATCAGTCCCTGGACAAATTTCCAAAGCTGTGCAACATCCTCAGCCTGGTCAAATTCAAAGGTCAATCCCTCTTTAAGGATTCCATGCTTTACCAATGCCGGAATGATCATCGTATTCCAGTACTCCTCCAGCATCGCCATATCCGACTGCACGAGAAGCCAGAGCATATCCATGGATACTTCATCCTTTGCCCGATTTCCATTCTCGGTATCTTGTCCGATCATCCCTCCGGATATGAGATTGCAGATTTTGTCCCGGCAATGGTTGACCAGGTTCTTATAAACGTCCCCGTTTGTGGCCACACCCTTCGCAAACTCAAACTCCTCCGTCTCATCGATAATAAACCAGGAAGCGGATCCCATGTCCCGCATCATATTTTCAGCTCTCTTGAGCATGGTAGCGTCTTGGGTATTGGTTTTCATTACCCTGGGAGGAATACCGTAGATCTCGCACAGCTCAGACCAGCAGGCTTCCGCAAATCGAGTGAAGAGTGCCGGAGCTACCAGCTTATTCATCAAGCCAAGATTGCCGGAGTAAAACTCCAAGATCCAAGTCCCAAATTCAGGGAGCTCCCGATACTTGACGTGTCTGGAAGTGTCTCCATACTCCGGATAGAATAGCCCCGTCTGAGGTACAATATTGTATCGAGGTACCAGGTCAGAACTGAGGTAAGAATTCTCTCCGATCTTTTTGAAGGAAAGCTCTACCACATTATATCCAAATAACAAGCTGTCTAAGGCCGCATTCGTCAGTGATCGATAAACTGGGGCTTTCTTCAATATGGCGGTTTGCTCTTCATCCACTTCGCCGTTGGCTCCCTTCAGTGAAAAATCCGCACTGAATACCTGATTCTTCCGATTGTTCCACTGACTGGAAACAAGCGGATCCAAGTCCACTTCATCATAGGTCAGTTGAAGCTGCCAGTTTTGCGGATGCTCAGCCAATCGAGCCATGTTGAGGCCCGTGTTCCAGGTTTTGATGTCCTGCCGAGTTCGGCTGATTGATTTTGGGTTCCAGGGCAGATAGCGTCTGCCTACTTTGGAATTGCTGGTGTTATCTGCCATAATTAGAAGCCTGAATGGTTGAACTTAGGATTGGAGCCAGAGCGGAAGGGTTTGTCAGAAACTTCCTCCTCCAGGAGTGGCCAGCCAGCCTGTAAAGTAGACCGGATGTCCTTCAGCTCCTTAAGGGCTGCGATATACCGACGCTCTGCCAGATCCAAATCGACCGTGACATTGGCGACGGCTATGAAGTGCCATTTTGCAATGTCCTTGACATAGGTGATAAGGTTGGCGTATTTGGCCTTGTCCTCAGCCGTACCGGAAGCAAAGATGACAGCGGTGTCATAGCGTGTCAGGTATTGAGAAGCCTGAAGGATGGCCGAATCGATGGCTTCCTGGACTTTGGTGTCATCCTCTCTGGAAATGGCATCCATCCCCTCGGGATAGATGTGAGTTGCAAGATCGTCGGGAGTGATTAAAGGCATGATTAGAAGTGATTATTCGTGCGCTCACCGACCACATAAGTGGAGTCCCGGTGAGCGGTACGACGGTTGACAATGGTAAATGCACCATGGACAGCGTCAGGGCCATCATCGTGCGCCTGTGAGCCTTTTTCGAAGGCTAGGAATTGATTGATCAGTTCGAGCTGATCCACCGTCTGATAGTCCTCATTGAAGAATACCAGATGCGCTTCAAAGAATCCGAGTAAAGATTCGATCCGGTCAAACTTGTCTCCTTTGGAGCTTTTGTCCGGTCGTACCGGAATGTGAAAGCCCCGCTGATCACCTACGAGCATGAAATCATTGGTGAATTCATCCATGGCAAAAAGACCTTCAACCAGATAGCGAATATTTTGCTTTCCCAGGTCGAGCAGCTCATACATGTCATACAGCCAGTTGGCGACATCGGCCCGACTCTTCTGTCTCAAGTAGACCAGTAGAATGTGAAATTCCCTGCCTTTTTTCCCTACCAGGACCATGGCTTTGAAATCACCGTTTGCCTTGTAAGAGAGGTCACCATAGAAGCAAAGTGCATCGTAGTCCCTGAGAAAATGAGGAGACTTATAGAGCATGTCCTTGGATTTGAAAACTTTCCCCTCCTCGATATGCACATGCATATACTCTCGCATAAATGAGCGATAGGGCATGTTGTCATACTTGTCACGCCAAAAGGTTGCATCGCCACGCTCTGGCCATTCCGGCTCAAAGGTGGTCAGATCCTTCACAGCACAGACCCGGAATACTTCGAATAGCGTTCTGGACTTCCTTCCGGTCATTTGCTGCTTTTGCAGCTGTTCCAAGAAGTAGACTCTCAAACGGTTGGTGATTGAATTGCGGTGGAAGTTATTGTTCGCATAGATGAAGCGATCGGTCGAATCCATATCCGAATCAAAGCATCCCCATACATCCTCGGTCAAGAAATCCAGCGCCTCACGCATCAGGCGATCATTGTTGACGTGCTTTTTCGAATCCACATCATCCACCACAATGTAGTCCGGGCGGTCTGCATCTTCCCGTGATCCCCTTGGATCCTGTCCAAAACCAATTGAGGCAAAGCGTACCCCATCGGTGGTCAAGAAACTACCCGTAGCCCAATCTCCATGCTGGGCTTTTTCGCCATAGTCATTTTTGAGGCGATTGTTATGGGTGAGCTGTGATTGGATACCTCCCAGCAGCTTATTGGCTTTCTCTTCGGTCTGGCCGATCAGCATCATGTACCGGAGGTCATTTTTTGCCAGGTACAGATAGAGCGGAATGCCCATGTCGATATGTACCGACTTTCCGGCACCTCGATACATCTCGGCTAAGAGACGAATCGACTTATTGTCCACGATCAGTCCTGCAAGTCGGCGATGAAACCAAGCCGATTTCTTTTTAGCAAAATTGGGAAAGTAGTACTCAAACCAGGCGATGTAATCCTTCTCAAGCCTTCTGACTCTTCTGGCCTTGGCATCGGGATTTTCATGAATATCAATCGTGGTCGCCTTGGAGATCCGGGCGCAATGCTTGTCGTAGTCGGCAAGTAGCTTGAGATATTTTCGATTCTCAATGCTCATCAGCCTTCCAGGTTAATCCGGTGAATTAGAAACTGCTTGTGCCAGTGGATGCACTTTAATGCAAACTCCGGATCCTCTTCGGATATGAAGTTGTCCAGGTCCTTGAGGATTTTGGAAACGACCGTGGGGTCGGCTTTCTTCTCTACTTTATCCAGGGCAGACATGAGTTTACTGATCCCATCAGCTGGGAGCTTGGGGGGATTTCCCTGGGCTACTGAGAGGAGCTCAGACTGCAAGAGCTGTTTGATCTTGACTGGGGAGGCATGATAGTTTAGACGTTCATTTTCCCAATCGTCTTTGACTGACCAGTCGCCAATAGTCTTCTCGGTGACTCCGAAAAGTTCGGCCACTTCCTTTTTCGTTGCATCGAAGTTTTCGACATAGTAATCCTTCGCCTGCTGCCTGATTTTATCCTTTTTCCCTGCCATTTGCGCCGTTTATGTCCCAAAACTGGCCGTTTCTCGGGCGTGTGTGAAATAAGTGCGCAAGCATTGCACAACTATTTCGAAGCCAATCGGATAGCCTCAATCTTTGGGTCTCACAAGGGCAAAAAACTTCAAGCGACCGAATGGCAACCTGGACATTAAATGATGAGACAAAAATCAACAGCTACGGATTTCGACTGCTGAATAGCGGACTGGATCTGGACCGATTCAAGGCAAATCCGATGATGCTGGCGATGCACCGTGATTGGGATCTGAACGCTGTCATCGGTCGCTGGAAGAATATCCGAATCGAGGGAAATCTTCTGCTTGCAGAGGATGAGTTTGACATGGCAGATGAGGAGGCTAAGAAAATAGCCGGAAAAGTGGAGCGTGGATTTTTGAAAGGCTGTAGCCTGGGGTTCTTGTTTCTCCAGGAATATTTTGTCAAAGCCATGGACGGCGTCTTTGAGCTAACTAAGTCTGAGCCCTATGAAGGAAGTGTCGTGGTGATCCCTTCGAATGGCAATGCCGTCCGGCTCTATTCCGCTCCGGGTGTCCTGATGTCACCTGATGAAGTCAAGCTTCAGCTCAATGCCCTCTCGGGAACAGTCGAAGTCCCTACAACTAAGAAACTTAAATCAAACTTAAACATGGAAAAATTCACGCTTTCCGGCGGGGCACTGGCCGTGCTTCTCGCCGCTGGTCTGACTGACCAAAACGATCCTGCGGCAGTAAACTCGACTATTGCCAAGCTTGGAGCTGACCTTAAGGCCGCCCAAGATGCTGAGAAAAATGCCAAGACTGCCCTTCAGACCATGAAGGATGCGCAATTGTCTGCGGCTAAAAAGCAAGCTGAAGCCTTGGTGGATGCTGCCATTACTGCCGGGAAAATCACCGCTGACAAAAAAGAATCCTTTGTGAATCTGGGAATCAGTGATCCAGGGATGCTTTCGACTGTCTTCGATACGATGCCAGGCAAGGCAGGTCTAGCGGCTCAGGTGCAGGGCAATCCTCACGGAGGCGCCGGAGCTCCTAAAGATCTGGATGAATTCCAGGGATGGCCACTGGCTAAGCAGCTTGCCTTCAAAGAGTCAAATCCAGAAGGGTACAAAGCACTTTTCGCCTAAGCCCAGGCGAAAAAAGGTAGGGTTCCGCCCCGGAATTCAAAAGCCTTTAAACAACAATTAAACAGCAAATTATGCCAGCAAATTTTCCAGAGGTATGGAGAGCCCGAGTGGAGACCAACCTCAGAGCAACTGATGAAGCGCCTTGGTTAGCCGGGGTGGAAGAGCTCGACACGGAGGTGATCGAGATGGGAAGCGGTACAGTGGGAGAAACCAATGTGATTCACCTTCCGGTATCGGAATTTGAGCCAACTGTATTGATCAATAATACCGCCTATCCCTTGGCTCTTCAGGCCTACACGGATACTGAAGTAGTGATCAGTCTTGACAAGTATCAGACCTTGCCTACCACGCTATCCGATGATCAGATCATTGGTGCCGCTTACAATCGCATTGATAATGCGACCCGAAGCCACAGCCAGGCGATCCTGAAGTCCAAGTATGCGAAAGCGATCCATGCGATGGCGCCTGCTTCCAATACAGCCAATACCCCTGTGGTATTGACTACCGGAGCAGTAGAGGGTGGAGCAGCTACCGGAAGAAAGATCTTTACCTACAAGGATCTGGTAGCCTTGAAAAAGAAGTTCGATGATCTTCAGGTCCCTATGATCGGTCGAAGAATCGTGCTTTCTACCGATCACTGGAATGATCTCTTGCTAGATCGTGAGCGATTCGGGGATAATTTCTCCAACTACCGTACAGGTGCAGCTGCACCGATGGTAGCAGGATTTGAAATCTATCAGTATGTAGCGAATCCGTACTTCACTGGTACTGCCAAGAAGGCTTGGGGAGCGGCTCCGGTTGCAGGTGACTATCAGGCTTCGGTAGCATTCTATGTGCCAAACATTGCGATGAAAACCGGAATGACCAAGCAGTACTTTGCTGAGTCTGCCAAGGATCCGGAAAACCAGACCAATAAGCTGAACTACCGTCACTACTTCATTGCCGTGCCTAAGCGTGCGAAGTACATCGGTGCGATTGCCTCTGGCGAACAGGCTTAATCTGTGAAGCAGTACTGGCTTTACATATTGCAGACTTTTGGATACAAGGATGGGACTGCGTTTATGCTCAGTCTCATCCCTACCCTCAAATATCCAAGCACTCACCTGCCTAGCGTGGTCTTTTCAATTGCGAGTGTGCCATTGATCAAGATTTTCGGATTGGATGAGTTGGCGCTCGCCGCGCTTTGCCTGGTCTTTTTGATGGAATTGGTATCCGGGATCTGGGCCAGCCGAAAGAAGGGAGAACCCTTTGACAGCTGGAAGTTTAGCCGATTTTCATTCAAATGCTTCTACTACCTGGTCATTATCGCCCTGACTTACCTGATGGCGGAGAGCTTCAAAAACCGGGACAAAGAACTCGGTGTGGTCATCTTCGATTTTATGCACCTGTTTTTCACCGTGCAAATCACCCTGGAAAATGTAGTGAGCATCGCAGAAAACTACAGCATCATCTCCGGAAAGCCTAAGCAACACTGGATCAATAAGCTGGTCGAAAAAGTCAATCAGTTTTTCTCATGAGAAAGATCGATTTCATTTTCATCCACTGCTCAGCCGGACACTCTGACCTCGAAGGAGTCAAGCGCTGGTGGTTTGGAGCTAAGCCCAACGGGATGGGCTGGAAAGTCGGAGGCTATCACAAGTGGGTCGATTATGACGGCCTGATCACCGATGTCTATCCGCTGAGTATAGTCACCAATGGCGTGAGAGGAATCAATTCCAACTCGGTCCATATCTGCTACCGGGGAGGAGTGCAGCGCAAGAATGTCAAGGTGTCAGAAGACACCCGGACAGAACTGCAAAAGGTCGGGATCCTGGAAGCGATCCGGGAGGTACTGGAGGAGCTGAAGCAATACCAGGATGTGTCCAAAATCAAAATTTTGGGACATCGGGATGCAAGCCCTGACAAGAATGGAAACGGGGTCATTGAGCCCTGGGAAAGAATAAAGGATTGCCCGAGCTATGATGCAAAGGCAGAATACGAGTGGATCACAATTTAAACTAAAACCCCATATAAAAATGAAAAAGTGGATTATCGGGCTGATGATGGCCCTCATTGTCACTACTGGAATGGCCTTCCCGGTTCATGTCAGTACTGTCTCGAAGACCCCGGTCTATGAGCTACACATCTCCGGATACATGGAGTCTACCGATTTCTATGTGCCGAGTGAAATCCGGGTTTTTGAACCTATCGAGATAGGCTTATTTCCGGATACCTATTCCAAACTCACTACTGCCAAAGGCGGCGTCAACTGGGTCAATGAAAGCACACTGAAGGTCCCGATCTATTCCGTGCCTTTGCCAAATGAAAACAAGATTGTCCTGGTGAAAGACCCGAAAGGATTTGTAGAGCGGGCGATCAGGCACAACATGGAATTCCTGGCCATCAAGCCAAGCGACAAAGGCGAATACTGGGAACTGATGCCCGTCTTTGCCAATGAGCCGGGAGCCTTAAGCTTTGACCTGAAGAAATCGAAAACTTCTGAGGAAAGTGAGACTGAAGAGGAGCCGCTCAGAATAGTACCTGTCAAAGACTTTATCCGCTATAACTAATGCGACTGCTTGTCACTGGGGCGGGGTTAGCGGTTATTCTTCTGATCGTAGGGGCATGTAAGTCTTCCAAGCAGGCTAGCAGTCAGCAGACGGAGGAGCTTAGCCGCTACGAGGAGCAGGCCATCCAGGCAGGAATTTCCAGGCGACTGGAAACGGACTATCTGGGTGATACACTCCGAGGAAGAATGCCGCTCCCTTACACGGTGCCAAGGTCTGCAAGCTATCAGATCCAAGCAGATGGAATCACTCTGGATCTTACGCTCAGTGATAGCACGATCAGCTATACAGCCATAGCCAAACCCGTGGCCAGATCTACGCTCATACAGGAGGATAGCAGCTCTGTCTCCAGCAGGTCAAGTGAGGACTATCTGCTGAGAGAAAATGAGAGCAAAACCAAAAAGAAGACAGGGCTTCCCTGGTGGATTTGGCCTGTACTGATCGTGGTTTTGATCTTAATAGTCCTCGGATTCTTACGAAAAATCAAAATTCCATTCTAATGGCAACTTTAACCAAAGAAGAATTACTGGAGAAAGCCAAGCAGGTGTTTGGCCTTTATCCGGCTTCCAAAGAATGGCACTTCACAGCGGATGGGCAGGCTTTTTCTGAAAAGTCAAATGCTGCCAATCATGCGAAGTCCCTGGAGGTCAAAGAGACGGTGCTCATCACCAAAGCAATGGTAGCTGCCGGAACTATTGAAGTACCGTCCAATCCTGAGCCTGTCAAGGTCGAGGGAGGTGCTAAAAATGAGTTCCAAAAGCTAGGAGCCAAATCAGAAGCTGGTTTGGACAGTGCAGCCGAGGAGGCTGAGAAGGCGGCGCTTGCTGCAAAGCATGAAGAGCTAGCGGGGAAGAAACCAGCGGCGAATATCAAGCTGGATACCCTGAAGGCTAAAGTCCAGGAACTGGAAGAAGCCAAAACTGCGGAGGATGCGAAAGCAGCCGGAGCAGATCAGGCTGAAGGTTCCGATGAAGATGCAAACCAAAAATCTGAATAATCATGGCAGTAGTAACCTACGGAGCGTCAAAAATTGAGCTGGGTGATTTCAACCCGGTAGATGGAAGTACCTCGAACTTTGTCGAGATACCCGTGTACAAAGACACCTTCACGATGACTGAAGCTGAGCCTAATAAGACCCAGCACTATCAGCAAGGTAGATCCAATCCAAGATTGGAGCGATTCAATGCCAACCCACTGGATATCACCTTCCAGATCATGGACACGGATCCTGATATCCTGTTGAAGTTTTTGGGAGGAGCTACAGCGGTAGTCAATACCAAAAACGTGTGGCAGGCACCAAAGACCAAGTCTGAAAAGACCAATGCGCTGAAGATCACCTGTGAAGATGGCTCTGTCATCTTGGTACCGAAGTTTAACTACTACGCCCGGCCAAACCTGACCATTACCGATGCCAACATCAACTTGATTGATGTATCCGGCTCGGTGAATGATACCGGGTTTGTCGGTGTACCGGACATCACTTGGGGCGAAGCTGGTTGGGACGTGGCACCCTAATTCAGGATGAACACTGAACTTCATGCAGCCTATGCAGTCATGGAAAGAGGGGTCAGGGCGAAGGTTCGAGCCCCTCTTTTTTTACGACTCATAGGAATCAAGAAAATCCCGATTACCCTCCGCAAGCTTTATGCGGGGACGCTCTTCAGAGTATCAGCAATCTATCTGAGTACCGGAATTACAGCTGAAGACCTCAAAGAAACTACCACCGAACATGCCCTGGAGCTGATGCACAAGCACGGGGATGCGATCTACCGGGCCGTGGCCTGTGCGCTGATCAATCGCAAACTGCTCGGATGGCTATTTACCAAGTGGCTGGCCGGATATCTGAAAGAAAACCTGAGTCTGAAAGAGACCCTCACCTTGCTTGAGATCTGCCTGATCTATAACGGTGTGTCGGATTTTATGAGTACTACCAGATTGGTGAGAGCACTAAAAATAACCGAACCAAATCTGGGTCAAAAGAAAAGCGAAAAAGGGAGTTAAGACCAAAGGGTCTCCATAGCCCCGCTGGGATCATCTACTTGATCTGCGAAAAGACCGGATGGAGCTGGGACTATGTCCTATGGGGCATCCCCTGGAATATGATCCTCTGGGGTATGGCAGATCAGCCGGGATTTGATGAATCTGAAGAAAAAGAAGTCAAAGCCAGCCCTACTGAAGGGAGGCAATTTATCAACCAATGGAAACAACGCTCGGGCCGATCAACGTGACCTATCTCATCAACAATGATGAGTTTAGCCGCAATACCAACAAAGTAAAGACGGACATCAAAGGTGTGACCGCTACCGCTACGGAAGAGGCTGCCAAGATGGATCAGCTTTACAAAAAGTTGGGGACGGCCCTAGCCGGGTATTTTTCATTTCAAGCGGCTGCGGGATTAGTCAATAGCATTGCCCAGGTAAGAGGTGAATTTCAGCAGCTGGAAATTTCTCTCGAGACTATTCTGAAGAGCAAAGAGAAAGCTGATCAACTACTTGCTGAAGTCGTACAACTGGCTGCAAAAACGCCTTTTTCACTCAAAGAAGTCGGTCAGGGCACCAAACAGCTTTTGGCTTATGGATTTGAAGCTGAACGGGTCACTGATACCTTAAGAAGACTTGGAGATGTGTCTGCCGGGCTTTCAGTCCCATTGGGAGATTTGGCATACTTGTATGGTACCACCAGAGTTCAGGGAAGACTATTTGCTCAAGATTTACTTCAATTTACCAATAGAGGGATTCCACTGATCCAAAGCCTTGCTAAGCAGTTTGAAGTAGCGGAATCAGAGGTTAAAAACTTGGTTTCTGCCGGAAAAGTAGGGTTTAGGGAGGTAGAGATAGCCATCAACGAGCTGACGGATGAAGGAGGCACTTTCTTTAACTTGATGGAGAAACAATCCGCATCCATCACAGGAAAGATATCTAACCTCGGGGATGCATTTGACCGGATGTACAACAGCATCGGTGAAAGCAACGAAGGTGTGATTGCTGACACACTTGATGGATTGATAGGTTTGGTAGAAAATTATCAGGATGTCCTGGATATTCTTCAGGTATTGGCAATCACCTACGGATCTTACCGTGCCGCCTTGATCCTGACTTCTGTAGCCTCCAAGGCTCTGGCCGCTGCAAATTCAGGACTAACAGCTGCTACCATTCTCCAACAAAAGTGGACCGTCCTGGCTACCCGTGCTCAGACCCTTTTGAATGCGACCATGCTGGCCAATCCATTTGTGGCAGCTGCTACGGCGCTTTCGGCTCTCGTGGCTGCCTTGGTGATTTTCAATAAAAGCAACCAGGAAGCAGTAGAGGTATCTGAGGATTTCAAAAGAGCGGTAAAAGAGGAGGTCAAGGCATCCGATGATCTATTTCGGGCGCTGAAGAAAACAAACGAGGGCTCCAAAGAACGAGCTGAAGCAATTGAGAAAATCAATACCACCTACAAAGACTATTTACCTCAGCAGCTCACGGAGGTAAGTAATCTCGAAGATATTGAGAAAGCTCAAAAGGCCGTAAATACAGCTATTGCTGAGAGTATCTTTCTGAGAAGCCAGGAGGCAGACTTGACTGTCTTGAGAGAAGGTACCCAAAGCTATGCGGATGATTTTGCCGATGCAATCAAGGATGTGATCAGCGATGCGCAAGTCAGCTCTACGGTCGCCGGAGCTTTGTCAGCGGAATTTGAGAAAGCGCTGGATGAGCTATCCGAGTTTTCTGAGGTTCCGATCAGTCAGGTACAGGAGCGACTTTCGAAAGTACTTCGAGATTTTGGAATTGATTTTTCACTTTTTGGAAGCGGCGGAGATATCAGTTCGCTTAATTTTCAAGATCTGATCAAAGACACTCAGGCCTATGCCGGGGCGATCAATAAGGAAAAGCAGGCCACGGAAGATATGGCCGAAGCCAAACGGGCCTATTTGAAACAATTAGGCTTGGTCAATGAGGAAGAGAATGCGGGAAATGAAGCGATTGAAAATCAAATTGTGACCCTTCGAAAGCTCAAAGAAGAGCTGAGCAACCTTCAAGAGGAGCGAGAGCGAATTGATGTGACCGATGCCCAAGCCCTGTCTGCTAATGAGCAGGCTCAGGTAGCACTACAAAAACAAATCGCTGCTCTAGAAATCAAAACCCTGAAGCAACGGGAATCCGAGAGTAAAAAAACCGAGCTCCAACTGCTGAAGGAAAAGCTCGATGAAAAGCGGGCAGCCTACCAGGACTATTATACCGCTATTGAAATCCTCGGCAAAGAGACCGCTGATGTGCAGTTTGCCGATCTGCGGAAAGAAGCGGATACCTATGTCGACTACCTCAACAAGGTCAAGGCAGGCATTGATCCGAACGCTACCGATGCCGGAAGACAGCAGATCTTGGTGGAACGGGAACTTCAAGTGGCCACTGGGGCACTCAGTCCCCTAGAGGTCCTCAAGAAGGAAGTCGAGGAGATGAAGCAGGTGTATGCTGACTTTGAAAACTTCAAAGCCAAGTTTGGAGAGGAAAAGGCCAAAGAACAGTTTGCAGCACAACTCAGTCAATACGAAAGCTATTTAGCCTTTTTGCGTCAAAAGACGGTCGAGAATCAGGATGCCTTTACGGGTGTGATGGGGAATACTGCGACCGAGGGACAGCGTGAAATTGTCAAGTTCCTCAACGAGGAAACTCAGGAAGCTATCCGGAATCAAGAGCAAAGCTTCATTGATCTGCTGGCCAAATACCAGGATTACAATGCGCAGCGACTAAAGCTAGAGCAGGATTATCAAGCGGACCGAAAAGCCCTGGAAGAGGCTGGGAAATTTGATGAGCTGGTCGAGCTCGAGCGAAAGTATCAGGAAGATGTGGATGCGCTAAATGATGCCAACCTAGAGCGTCTCGCATCCTACAAAGAATTGTATGCCGGAGTGGAGCGCCTCACTGTTGGAGCTGCGAGGCGACTGATCCAAATCGCCAAGAATCTCCTGAGTACTCAGGAAATGAGTCAGGAGAAAGCGGCGGAAATAGCTGCTTTTATCCGGGAGTTGGAGCGAGAGATCAATAAGCTGGATATTCAGGACTATGCCCGACTAGGTCAGGCATTGGGCAATCTTGGAGGGGCATTGATCCAATTTGGGAACGATGTAGGAAACTCCAAAATAGCAGGCATAGGAAGCCTATTCAGTGGATTGGCTCAGGGAGTCAATAACCTGCTGGTGTCCTTTGATAAGGATGCGAGCAATGCAGACAAACTGATCGGTGGAGTCAACGGATTGATCCAGGTGATCAATATGCTGGGAACTGCTGCCAGACAGCGAAGAGAGGCAGAGGAGGCGTATTATCAATCCATCATCGGTTTTCAGCAGCAATACAACCTCAGCCTGAATGAGCAGCTAAGACTTCAGTCGCTTTTGAGTGAGTCGGTCTTTTTGACCGATTATGAAGGCCGGGTAAGAGATGCGCTTGGGGCATTAGGAGACGCATCCAAAAACTATGACGAAGCCCTTTCGAAGCTTGTGGAAGGCAAGGCTATTTCCGGTCAAAGGAATGCCGTAGACCTTGGGGCTATTGGCCAGGGGATTGCGGGGGGAGCGGCGTTTGGAGCGGCGGTCGGTACTGTGGTACCTGTGATCGGAAACGTAGTCGGGGCCGTGGTCGGTGGAATTGTTGGCGGGATTGCTGGGCTATTTGGAGGTAAGAAAAAGCGGGATGTATTACTTCCAATTCTGGACCAATATCCGGAGCTTCTGAAGGAGACCGAAGAGGGCGTTTTGAAATTTGACAAAGCTCTAGCTCAAGCGCTGATCAGTAATAACCTGGTGGATGAAAAGACTAAGCAGATTTTACAAAACATCATCGAATGGGAAGAGGCCATGGAGGCAGCCCGTCAGCAAATCCGGGATGTGGTCAGTGATTTAGCTGGAAACCTCGGATCGGATATCCGAAACTCACTGGTGGAAGCATTCCGAGCCGGGGAAGATGCAGCGATCAAGATGGGCGAATCAGTAGAGAAAGTCCTCGAAGACATTATTGCTCAGCTGCTATTCAATCGGATTTTTGCGGATGTATTTGATCAGCTGGAGGATGACCTAGTCGAGTCATTGGCCTCCGGAGATATCAATGAAACGACTGAGGTCTTCAAAAACTTCTTTGACCAGGCTAAGGGGCTTTCTGATAACTACTATGATGCCTTGAAGGCTGCCCAGGCGGCAGCGGATGAGGCGGGATTTGATCTATTCAAGCCGGACAATGCATCGGAACAGCAGCGGGGTCTTTCTGGATCCATCGAGCGGATCACCGAACAAACAGGGGCTGAGCTGGCCGGGCTTTTCCGGGGCTTCTATGATATCAGCAAGCGTAACCAGGTCACCGGAGAAAGCATGTTGGCACTTGAAAGAGAACATTATCAAGCGACTTTGGAAGGATTGACTTACTGGGCGGCCATCGAGCGAAATACAGCCGAGACAGTAGGTAGACTAGATGATGCTTTGATTGAGCTGAAAGAGATCAAAAAGAACACGAAATCAAGTGGCACGGGTAGGGACTTAGGACTAGACGGATAATGGAATACACACTCAACGGAACGGCACTCTCCACTTTTGGAATCGTCCCCAGCCAAGCCAGGCCAAAGGGAAGCAATATTGCTGTATCCGGGCAGCTTGACTTTCCGAAACGGATCAATAAAACCCAACATCCGTGGGGTGATCAGGACGGGGTGGAACCCTATGTCACAGATGGAGAAATTCAGTTTGGCGGTCGGGATATCGATTTCTATTTCCTCATGGAGGCGGAGGATGTGACTGCGGTCTATGCCCTGCTGTTTGGGCTGTATGACTTTATCGAGGGGTTGACTGACTTGGCAGCTTTGAGCTGTGATTTTGGCACTTGGAATGTGCTGGTCCGGGATGAAATCCAGATTCAGGATTTGGGAGGCGGTGCCTTGGCTGGGGTGATTCCTTTCAGGGAGCCAGTTCCGGATTTGACAGGGGTGATCCCGACCGAGCCAGATCCGGATGTGATCGAAGGAATAGACGGAGTGAGTTGGAGTAGTCTGGGATTTTCCCTGGTTGACTTTCGTCAACTGGGAATTACAAGGGCTTCGCTCGAAGGAATGCTGAATAGACCCAAACCAAAGGCTGGAGAATCAATCGGCTATGCGACCGAAACCTATCAAGTGACGAAAGTAGGTGCACGGAAATACAAGCTGGTCGGGGCTATTGAGGCGGTGGATTATGCCGGATTGAAGACGATCATCAGCGGGCTCTATGCGCTATTTGCAGCAGAGGGAACTCGGGTGCTTTATCTCTCCGGGGACTTGATCCGGATCGTGTATAGTGAGGAAGGATTTGAAATTGATCAGGTAGTGGTTGATTACAAGGCCACTGCCCGGATTACGATCAACTTCACTGAGGCGACCGAATATGCCACTTCCGAAAACTGGCAATTCTTAGGGGATACGCTTGGGAACTTTGTGGCCACGACTACAGGCCAAAAAATTTTGATACGAATATGAGCGGGATAGTTGCATTTGATGATTTGTTTCCTGTCAAGCCCAATCCAACTGCCTTGGATCGGGTCTTTGGCTTTGATGTTGAGGATGGCAAAAGCCGGGCATATTCTATCCAGTCTATTCTTGATATGATCGATGCCGAGCCTGTGGCTTGGGGAGAGATCACCGGCAAGCCTGCGACATTTACTCCTGAAGCTCATACTTTCGGCTCACATTCCAATGTGGCGAGTGGTGTAGATACCGCTCCAGATGGGACCTTTGTCAAAAAGGTAGGCGGTCAATATACGGCTGTGGCTGTGGATTTTTACGGGGTGAGCAATCCTCCCCCTCCAGACCAATCTATCGATAATGCGGTCCGGCTAATTGATGGGATCAAGACGGCCCAATGGGATCAAGCCTTTGGCTGGGGGAATCATGCCGGGCAGTATCGTCCTATTTCCTATGTGCCGAGCTGGGCAGAGATCACGGGGAAGCCCCCCACTTTTGCTCCATCCGGTCATACGCTTGCTTCTCATAGTGATGCAGCTGCTTTGGCCTCAGCGGTGCAAGGTCAGGTGATTCGAAAGGCCGAAATCGGCTGGGATGTTTTCACACCGGACTATTACAGCCCGTTCAATCCACCTCCTCCGGATGCGAGTATCCCGGCCTTTGTAAGGGACTTTACGATTGGGCAGTTTGCCGGGTATGAGGCCAAGATGCTGGAGTTTGCGGACTTGCCGGATGGAACCCTCCCGATGATCAAGGACGGGGTGCCAGCGGACAGCCAGCTCAAAGGGGTTATGAGCCAGAATCCTTTTGATCCAGAGACCCAGCCAACCGAATACGATGCCTTTGTATCGGAGCTGCTGTATCTTATTTCAACCAAGCGGATCAAGGGAGTGGAAGGTGTGGATGCGGATGATTATGCTACGCTTGGACAGGTGCCAGTCCTCTTTGAGGAGGATTTGGAGGCCATAGCCAATGCCGCTCCTCATGGAGCTTTGAATCCTTTTGCCACTATGTCAGACCTATTCAGTAGGTCAGTTTATGACTTACTCCAGGATGGAGCAACTGATGGGCAAGCGGTGGTATGGAGTGATGCAAATATGAGATGGGAGCCGGGGAGTGTAGCTGGAGGAGGCGGAGGAGCAGATGCTAATGCCGTTCATTACAATGCCGCTGATGGGAAAAATGGGACAGAAAAGAGGCAGGCCAGAACAAATATTGGCTCCAGCGATGGCGATGTTCAAATCGTCTCTACAACTGGTAGTTTGGGTACAATTACCAGAACAGCCAATGCGGTAATTTTTAATGGCACTGCTCAGGTAAACCTTTCAGGGATGACTGTCGGTATCGATAATGAAGAGGTTGCTATTTTTAACCTAACTGGGGTTAATATGTTTGTGCTGAGCGGTGGAGCCTCTCCTTCTACCACTGGGTTTTTAGAGCAACAATTGATTCCAGATGGATCAATTCAACTTTATAGATATTCGACTATTTCCAATAGGTGGATAAAAGTATCTTTGGATCGTTGGTTTCAAAACCCCAACCCAAGTGCTGGGTCTAATAGTCCTTTATGGACTCTTTATCCTGTTGTTATTGGAACCCCAGCAGCCGGAGCAACAGGGCAAGGTCTGGAAGTTTGGGCCGGCACAAGTGATAGCTTTTTTAGACTTCGTACCTCTACAGGGGAATCCGTTCTAGATATATTCGCTTCAAATAAACGGGCAATATTCCAAGGAATTGTAAGAGTCAATGGATCGACGGATGGATATCCGCTTTCGGTTAAATCTGCTGGAGACTCTAGCGGATCAGCTGCTGCCTTAGTGCGAAACTTAGCAGGAACTGCAATATTTGATTTAAGAGGAAATGGACTGCTGGTTTTGGCTGGGTCACCAAGAATTTACATAAACTCACCAAGCGGAACGAACACAAGTTCCTTCCATTACAAGGGAGGATCTAATAATAATGCAACCTTCATTTTTGCAGTTGACAATTCCTCAGATGCTATTGCTTTCCGGGTTTATGGAGGAGGTAAAGTAACTCATGGTAGAAGTGTGGCAAATACTGACTCATTAATCAGGGATGAGCAAAGGATTTATTATCTAATAAGTATAACATCCGCTGGAGCTATCACCAATCAAGCATTGACAGCTGGAAATTTTAATTATCGGTTTTCAGCGGCCACTAGTATTGCCGGGCTTGACTCTCCAGAGCTTGGAAAAGTGGTCACCCTTCAAAATGATAATACAGTGGATCTGACTCTCCTTCATGAGTCAGCAACTGCCACCGCAACCTTTAGATTTAAATTTATTGGCTCTGTTGATCTGGTAATTCCTCCAGGAGGGAAAGTTGATTTAATCTATTGCAGTGGAAACCGTTGGGAATTAAAATCTAAAAACTTCTAAAAATGGCACTTCAATCAAGTACAGGATATGTCAGAATGTCAATTTCTACAGGATTTGACGAAACCAAATTAACGGTCAATTGGATGACTTTTCACAATTCAAATTGGAGAGAGAATAATCCAAGGAGAGTATGGGCGGGCATTGTGGAAATAGGTTCTCACACATTTGACCTATCTATCAAAGAGACTCAGCTAATGGAGCTGGATGAGCCTTATGAGGATCAAGAGGGTAATTTGATTACTCATGAAAATCAAGAGGTGGTTATTGGATATTTGCCTCAATCAATGGATCAGGCTCATGAGTTACTCCGAAATCTCAGTGGCAAGGATTGTAATTTTAAAGCGGTGAACTTTCAAATAGTTTAATATGGAAAATCCAAACAAACAAAAAAAAGCCCTGATCATGTCAGCCGAGCAGTGGGAGCAAAATAAAAAATGGCTGATGCAATTCCCCGGAGCGTTCTGCATGCCCGTGATCGAGCAGCTGGAGCGATATCTTCATGAAATTCCGTCCCCTCCTGAAAAGGATTCTAAAACCCCATAAAATTCCAAACCAATGGACACCCTTTCAATCTTCAGAGCAGGAGTAAATATTAATAATTCCAAAATAGGGATCGATTCTACTTTGACTTATCAGCTTATGGGCGAGCATAAAGTTGATGCGGAATGGGTAAGTCCTACGCCGATCCCGCTGGCCCTGGGTGATTACATCGAGGTCGGCGTGGAGAAGTTCTATCTCAATATCCTGCCTCAAGTAGTGAAGGTGAATAATTTCACCTATCGATATACAGCGACTTTTGAAAGTGAGCTGTATAAGCTTTTCTCGAAAATCCTGATGGATGAGGGAGCAGCTGAGTTCACCTATTTCGGTACGCCCGCTGAGTATATTCAGCTGCTGATTGATAATATGAATGAAATTGATCCGGGTTGGACCATGGATGTAGATGCGGATTTAAATCCCGTTTACATCACCTTTAATGGGGAGAGTTGCCGTCAAGCTTTAAGCCGGATCATGGAAGCCTTTGAGTTGGAATTTCGGTTGGTACAAAAAGAGATCATTGTCCGAAGGGATGTGGGCTTTAGCTCACTTTATCAGTTTGAATACGGGCGAGGCAAAGGGCTCTATGAGCTGACCCGGACTAGCGTGGTGGAGAAAGGGGTGATCACGAGGCTGTATGCCTTTGGAGCTGATAAGAACCTTGCCTTTGACTATCGAAATGGATCCAGGCGATTGAAGTTTGAGACCGGAGACCCGGCAGTGAACTATCTGGAGGCAAATGTTGGTAATTACGGGGTGAAAGAAGGGACGGTGACCTTTGATGACATCTTTCCTCAGCGCACCGGATCGGTCACGGCTACGGCCAATAAAAACACTATCACAGATGCATCCTTGGACTTTGATATCAATGCATACCTGATGGCCGGAGTCGTGGCTAAGATCGTGTTTAAGAGCGGGGCTTTGGCAGGTCAGGAATTTGAGATCAAGAGCTACAATCATACTAACAAGACCCTTATTTTTCTGGATCGAGTCGAGGCCAATGATGCGGTGATGCCAGCGGCTCCGAGCTTTGTTCCGGCTATCGGGGACGAATATACCCTCGTAAATATTAAGATGCCGGAGAGCTATATCCAGGCAGCTGAAGCGGAGCTCTTGGCAGCTGCGACCGAGTATCTGGACCGGGTGAAGACTCCACGTGTGACCTACACGCTTGCCATCGATGAGAAGTTTATCCGGCAAAATGGGGTCGAAATCGCCTGCGGGATGAAAGTTACCGTGAAGGATACTGCTCTCGGGCTGGATGATCTGATCCGGATCTATTCCATCCAGTATCCGCTTGTCAATCCCTCGCAAATCACGGCTCAGATCGCCGAAACGATCCCAGTGAGCACGGTGGAGCGGATCATCAAGGACACCAGCAAGGGCAAAAAGGACATCATCAATCTGGACAGGACTCAGGCAGAACTCTACAGAGACAGCGTGAAGCGGTTTAATGACTTTTTCAATAATTACTTTGACCCTGACGGCAAATTCGATGGCACCAACATCAAGCCTGGGACAGTGGCCACGGGAGCCGTTGCAGTTGGTACCAAGAGCCAGAACTTTGGACTGAATGGAGTTGAGATCGAGGCTAATTTCGAAGGTGATCCCAATCGACTCCGTATATCCGGAGGCCAGCTGATTCACTTTGAAATCGAACTGGATGAGCTGGGCTATACTTGGGTGATTGATCCCGTAATATTTAATACGCTAGTGCCCGGCAATCTATACTACGTTTATGCGAGGTGCAATAAGTCGGCTCTGTCCGGGACCTGGAAAATCAGCACTGAGCGAATACTAGCAGAAGATGAGCCGGGATGGTATCATTTCTGGCTTGGGATGCTTTATCCGGTTGCAGATGGAAAGCGGTACTTTATGTTCACAAAGGGAATGACCTTCATTCTGGGCGATAGCATTACCACAGGAAGGATTCAGGACCTCTCAGGGCTTAATTTCTTTGACCTATCTCAGGGCGCGTTTAATCTGGGGGATGAGGCCAATGGAGTGGATTGGGGCGTGACTCAGGCCGGGAAATTCACTATCCGAGGGGCTGTGATAGCGAATGCGATCTTTACCAATGATGGGGTTATCGAGAACCTGAGAGTGTCGAGCCTGAAGACGGCCAATGAAGGCAAGCGATTAGAAATCCTGGCTGATGATGGAGGCGATCCGGCTACGCCGCTGCATAATTTGAAGTTTTATGATGCTTCGGGGAATTTGGCGCTTACGCTGGATTCTGGGGTAGATTCTGGAAGCGCATCGGAGTCATCGGCTGGGATTCGAATCGAGAAGAATGGAAGCCCCAGAAAAGGGCTATTCACACAAAACGGAATCAGCTCCAGCGGGTCGTTTTTGACAGATGATGCTTTGCCTACCAATCAGGACTTAGGGTCTGTATTAGGTATTTTGAAAGAAAAGTTTTTCACGATTGCAGGGATCAGAGCCGGAGTGATCGGATATGATGCCACTGATCCTACTGCCAATAATGCGAGTTATGGGGGTTGGTTTAATACCTTGTTTGCAGGGGGATTGAATGTCGGGGTGAAGGAGATCACGGGCAATTACACTTGCACTCAAGAGGATTGCTTTATCAGCTGCTACAATGCCTCGGCCAACAATGTTTATCTTCCTGTAAGTCCTAGACCTGGGCGGGTAATGATCATTCGAAGGAATAGTGCGCCTGTGAATATTCAAGGAAATGGGAAAAGTATCCGGGTGAATGGGCTGGTCTCAGCCAAAGGCATGGGAGCGAGCAACGGACAGGGTGATTGTGCCTTTCTAGTCTTTGACGGCACGGCCTGGACGTTTAACAGGTGGAAACTGTAGAAGAAAGAACCCCCGGCCTTCCCTGTTAGAGTTCCCGCAATAACAAAGAAAAAGCATGCAAAAGCACACGACCGGAGGTAGGTCAAGAGGCTGCATTTGCATGCTTTGTTATTGCGGGAATTCAAATATACAAGGAAAAATGGCACAAAAAGAACTCAGTACTCCAATTAGCTACTATGGAGGAAAGCAAAATTTAGTATCGACTATCATCCCTTTATTTCCAGATCACCACACCTATGTGGAGCCGTTTGTTGGCGGTGGAGCTATCTTCTGGATTAAGCATCCAAGCCCATGTGAGGTGATCAATGACTACAACCGGGAGTTGATCAATTTTTATGAGATCGTTCAGAATGAGTTTGTAGAGCTCGAGAAGATGATCAGGATAAGCCTTCATAGCCGGAGCCTTCACAATGATGCGACTGTGATCTATAACAATCCTCACATGTTCAGCAGGATCCAGAGGGCTTGGGCTGTTTGGGTTTTGGCTGCTCAAAGCTTCTCGGCTATGCTGGACGGGACTTGGGGATATGATCGAGCGAAAGGAACAACATCGAAAAAGATCACTAATAAGAGGGATAGCTTCACTATTGACTATTCGATCAGGCTGCAAAATGTCCAAATCGAATGTACTGATGCGATCAGAGTGATCAATAACCGGGATTATAAGGATGCATTCTTTTACTGTGACCCTCCCTATTTCAACTCAGATTGTGGCCATTATGACGGCTATTCAAAAGATGACTTTATAAATCTTTTAAAAACGCTCTGTAAGCTTGAAGGAAAGTTTTTGATGTCATCATATCCAAGTGAGGTTTTGAAGGAATACAGCCAAGAAATGGGCTGGTTTACGAGGAATATAGAGCAGTCTGTGAGTGTGGCAAATGGAACCGGAAAACCCGGGAAAAAGAAGATTGAAGTGCTGACTGCGAACTACGATTTGAGCAATCCGAAAAGCGATTTAAGGTTGTTTTAAAGGGGGGTTAAAAGGGGTTTAATTGCCAATTATAAGGCTGTTTTGATCATCAAATTCTAACTCGAATATTGGAAGTAAATTGGGGGCCTGCTCAGCTTTGATTAACATGCCAGATTTAATATCAATCCAAACTATTGAGTAGCACTCAACATATTGTTCTTCACCTGCGAAGGCAATGACTAAGAATTTGCATTCATTATCAAAAGCTAGACAATTCGGTACTGAGTGGCTTTTCTTCACAAAGGATAAATCTCCATTAGGATCTATGCAAGATATCACAGCATCCATGTTTTTGTAGTTGAATGAAATTGCAGCTGAATGTCCTTGATTGCTTATGGCTGTGCTTGCAGCATATTTCAACTTATAGCTGTAAATAAGTTCTTTAGACTCTTTTGTGGCCACTAAAAGAGTTGAAGGTTTGTTACTTCCTTCATTTGAATCGATTAGAATAAACTCATTGTTCTGAGATGATTTGGCTGCTCCAAAAAACTTTCCGATGCTTTCAAATTCCATTTTTATATACAGTTTAGCCGATTAAAGTACTAAAAAAGTGCGGAATTTCTCAGGACGTTTGGAATTGAAGTTCAGGACGTTTTGTTTTGGCGATTATATAAAGTCCGGTGCTTGTTTTTTCGTTGGGTTTTTTCAGGCGAATCAATACCCTATCCCCCACTACAATTAGCTTTTTCAATTTATTGTCTGCCGTGAGTTGCATAATCGAATGATTATTGATGAAAAAAGCCAAGAGTCGAGATACTATCATCTTGATCCTTGGCTCTTAAAAGGATTAGGCATCCGCCAATGACGGATGCCTAAGTTGGTTTAGTTTATTATTTCTTGTCTTCGTTTACTTCTTCGTAATCTACATCAGAAACTCCGTCACCGGCATTTTCTGCTCCAGATGAAGCTCCTGCATCAGCACCCGGCTGAGCTCCAGCTCCCTGAGTTGCATTGTAGATTTCTTGTGAAGCTGCTTCCCAAGCCTTATTCAAACCTTCCATGGCAGAATCAACTCCAGCCAAATCTTGAGACTGATGAGCGGCTTTCAAAGTGTCAAGTGCTCCTGAAATGGCAGTTTTGTTACCTTCAGAAAGTTTGTCACCATATTCTTTCAACTGCTTTTCAGTTTGGAAGATCAAGCTGTCAGCTTGGTTCAACTTGTCGATTTTTTCTTTCTCAGCTTTATCAGCAGCTGCATTTGCTTCTGCCTCTTTCTTCATTCTGTCGATTTCTTCCTGAGAAAGACCAGAAGAAGCTTCGATTTTAATCTTTTGCTCTTTGCCAGTTCCTTTGTCTTTAGCAGACACATTCAGGATACCATTCGCATCGATATCAAAAGTAACTTCAATTTGAGGTACCCCTCTTGGTGCTGGCGGAATATCCGTTAACTGGAATCTACCAATAGTTCTGTTATCCTTCGCCAATGGTCTCTCACCTTGTAGGACGTGAATATCTACTGCTGGCTGATTGTCAGCCGCTGTAGAGAAAACCTCTGATTTTTTGGTTGGAATAGTCGTATTTGCTTCAATCAATTTGGTCATTACTCCACCCATGGTTTCGATACCAAGAGAAAGAGGAGTTACATCCAATAGCAATACATCTTTCACTTCTCCAGTCAAGACACCACCTTGAATAGCAGCACCGATAGCTACTACCTCATCAGGATTAACGCCCTTAGAAGGTTTCTTGCCGAAGAATTTCTCTACTTCTTCTTGGATTTTTGGTATTCTGGTAGAACCACCTACCAAGATTACTTCATCTATGTCAGATGGAGACATTCCTGCATCTGCCAAAGCCTTTTTACATGGCTCCATAGATCTTTTAACCAAATCCTCAGAAAGTTGCTCGAACTTAGATCTGCTTAAGTTTCTTACCAAGTGCTTAGGGCCTGACTGAGTGGCAGTAATGTAAGGAAGGTTGATTTCTGTAGATGAAGAGCTGGATAATTCAATCTTTGCTTTTTCTGCTGCTTCTTTCAATCTCTGAAGAGCCATTGGATCTTTTCTCAAATCGATTTGCTCTTCAGCCTGGAATTCAGAAGCCAACCAGTTGATGATTACTTGGTCGAAGTCATCACCACCCAAGTGTACGTCACCGTTGGTAGACTTTACTTCAAATACGCCGTCACCCAATTCAAGAATTGAAATATCGAATGTACCACCACCAAGGTCATACACTGCGATTTTCATGTCTTGGTTTTTCTTATCCATACCATAAGCCAATGCAGCTGCAGTAGGCTCGTTGATGATACGCTTTACTTCCAAACCAGCGATTTGACCGGCTTCCTTCGTAGCTTGACGCTCTGCATCATTGAAGTAAGCTGGTACTGTGATTACCGCTTCTGTTACTTCCTGTCCCAAGAAGTCTTCTGCTGTACTCTTCATTTTTTGAAGAATCATCGCAGAAATTTCCTGAGGAGTATATGATCTGTCACCGATTTTTACGGCAACTGTATCGTTTGATCCTTGTTCTACTTTATAAGAAGCGTGTTTTTTCTCTTCTGATACTTCAGAGAACTTCTTACCCATAAATCTCTTTACGGAGGAAATGGTATTGCCCGGGTTGGTAATTGCCTGACGCTTTGCAGGATCACCCACCTTGCGCTCTCCATTTCCATTGTCAAGAAAAGCCACAATTGATGGAGTGGTTCTTCTTCCTTCACTGTTTTGGATGACTACAGGCTCGTTACCCTCCATTACAGCTACGCAGGAGTTGGTGGTACCCAAGTCAATGCCTATAATTTTTCCCATGATTATAAATTTTAATTTAGTTGCTGAATTAATACGTCTCCCTATCTTCAATGCTTATGCCAGCCCATATTTTTCTTTTATTCGTGTCACAATGGCAGAAAATAAGACAATTTTTTAGCTGGATTTTCAGTTTTTGTCAAGACAACTCGGAATTTGGCTGAGATTATGACAGGCAAAAAAAATATTGTGCCATGCAACTTTCATTCGCTACATAGCATCTTAAGATTATGAGAAAAGTAATTTTTAGATCCTTCAAATCGGAAAAAGCTAAGTGGATGTTTGTTTTGCTTCTAGGGTTCTCATTTTGGAGCATTAGGGAGTTGTTCCAGATGTATTTATGTAATTGGGAGACTTGGGAAAGCTGGATTCCTGATTATCATTTTTTAAACTTTAAACGAATATTGTTCACGGTTTTTAGCAAATAGTGCCTTTTTCCAAACACAGGCTGTTTTGATTTCAACTTTCGCTTTTAAAAAATGTAGGCTGGAGAAGAAGATTCTCAGCCAAACCTGTTTTATCTTAAAGGGTTAAAAAAACGTATATGAGTCAGGGTATTTTTCTACAGGATATTTATATATATCCCATCAAATCATTGGGAGGAATTCGAATGGAGGTCTGTCGGGTGGAGGAGAGAGGATTTGAATTTGACAGAAGATGGATGCTGATTGATCCTCAGGGAAGGTTTGTCACTCAGAGAGAATATCCCCGATTGGCCTTGTTGAAAGTACAGTTGGAATCTGATTTTCTGAAAGTATATTCTTCAGAAAGACCTGAGGATTACATTCAAATCCCTTTAATTTTAGAAGGATATGAGTCAGTGGAAGTAGTAGTATGGGATGATACCATGCTCGCCAAAAAATTAGATCCGAATATCGATAGATGGTTTTCCGAAAAATTGGGCATGGGGGTTCATTTGGTCAAAATGCCTGAAACCACACATAGACTTGTGAGTCCTAAGTACGCTGTCAAAAATGAGTCTGTCAGTTTTGCAGATGGCATGCCGTATTTGCTGATAGGACAAGAGTCCTTGGATGATCTCAACACCCGGCTGGAAAGGACGGTGCCGATGGATAGGTTTAGACCTAACTTGGTTTTCAGTGGAGCCAAAGCTTATGAGGAAGATTCTTGGAAGACGCTTAAGGTAGGCGAGGTCGATTTTCAAATAGTGAAACCTTGTGCCCGCTGTGTGATGACTACCATAGATCAGGAAAATGCAACAAAAAGTAAGGAGCCTCTTAAAACTTTAGCAAGCTTTAGAACTGTCAATAACAAAGTGCTTTTTGGGCAGAATATGGTAGCACTATCTCATGGAATACTCAAGGTGGGTGATCAGGTTAGCATCCAATAAAAAAGAGCCCGAAGGCTCTTAATCATTTAAAACTTTTTACTGTTTGTATAAATACTTTGACCATGTCAGGGTCTATGTCTGGATATACTCCGTGTCCTAAATTCGCAATATGTCTGCTGCCTTTAAATTGCTCCATCATTTGTATAGTGGCGGTCCTTACCTGGTCGTGGTTGCCATATAGAGCAGCAGGATCCAGATTTCCTTGTAAGGTCTTATTTTCTCCAATCATCTTTCTGGATTCAGAGATCCCCATATTCCAATCCAAGCCGATAGTTTCACAGTTTAATTTTCCCATGGCTTCTCTTGCGAAAAAGGCTCCTTTTGCAAAAACTGTTTTAGGAACTTCATTTACTGCATCACAGATTTGTCGGATATATCGAAGAGAAAACTCTTCATATTGTTCTGGTCCTAATATTCCAGCCCAACTATCAAAAATCTGAACCAAGTCTGCACCTGCTTGAATTTGAGCTTTGAGATAGTTGATAGTGCTGTCAGTAATCATCTGAAGCAGTAGGTGCGATAATTTAGGCTCAGTATAGAGCATAGCCCTTGCTTTGGAGAAAGTTTTGCTGCCGCTTCCCTCTACCATATAGGCGAAAATTGTCCACGGTGCACCTGCAAATCCAATCAGAGGAACGCGTCCATTCAATTCTTTTTTGGTGATTTCTATGGCTTTGATAACATAGCTTAGGTCATTTGCTCCATCAGCGACCCGAAGTTTTTGAAGATCAGAAGCCGAGCTCACAGTGTTTGGAAACCAAGGTCCTCTTTTCTCTACCATTTCATAAGGTAAGCCCATAGCTTCCGGAATTACCAAAATGTCTGAAAAAATGATCGCTGCATCCACTCCCAAAAGATCAACAGGCTGAATGGTCACCTCAGCCGCTAGCTCTGGAGTTTGTGCTAATTCAATAAAACCGGAAACAGATTCTCTTACCGCTCTGTATTCCGGAAGAATTCTACCTGCCTGGCGCATGAGCCAAACAGGAGTTCTCTCCACTTTTTCACCTTTTGCTGCTCTTAGCAGCAGATCGTTTTGGATTTGCATGGTGCAAAGATAGGAAGCAAATAATATTTGGCTGATAATTCTTGCACATAAAAACATTCATGAATTAGAGCTTCACAAACGGGAATGAAAGAGTTGACTTTTCGTATAAGTAGAATATTGAGATTTACTTATCAGTTATGTCGACACAAATTGAATTCGAGCAGGTGATT
>Ga0189276_10191_pt1 | contig 62982 bp, 61 predicted proteins | sample N26A31minimetaG_FD_130321 | JGI IMG/M metagenome (GOLD analysis project Ga0189276, IMG submission 130321) | Marine microbial communities from the Costa Rica Dome - N26 A3-1 mini metaG | ecosystem: Environmental > Aquatic > Marine > Oceanic > Photic zone | place: Costa Rica: the Eastern Pacific... | reverse complement strand
GTGAAGTGAGTAGCTTTCGACCACCGGAAGAAAGTCGCGCGTTTTTAAGTAAGTCTTCGATCATTTTGTTCCTAAGTTTAGGCAACAAAACTGGTCCAGTTATTTAAGCGGTTAGGAACAAAATAGATAACTAACTATTCTCCTTGAAGAAAGATAACTTCTATGGTTAGCTGTTTCCCTATCAAAAAAACCTAAACTCTACATGCGCCGCATACTTATTCAGCCAGATGATATCCATCCTTGCACCTTCCACCCATAGAAAAGTCAGGTCTATGGTCTCTACACTATCTAGTTTATTATAATCCTGAAAAAGATAAGAAGGGAATAAGTTTCGTAAGCTATAAGAACCAGGATATCGCTTTTTGTAATCATCCAAAGTTATTTGGAAAACTGGCAAATCCTCCAGCCTAAAATCTGTATTGCTGTAATTTTTAAATTCTAAGAATGTAAGCTTTCCTTGACTGTATTGTACCCATACTGAATCCTTCACATTTCGATAATTGGCAATATCGATTTGATCATCATGCTGGGTAAGGACAAAGCTCTCAGGCAGATTATCAGGCGTTTTTGGATAGTCTGCTATAGCTAATTCGTTGAGAAAAACCTGATTCTCCGGAATAGTTTCGGCGATTTCCTCAATGATTAAATTTTCGGATTCATTGTAGTACCAGATGGGAGTATCCCCGTGGGTAATGGGAGATCTTAAAATATTCTCTGTCATCGGGATACTGTCGGATGCACCTTCTATTAAAGCCTTTGGTGAAGTTTTTCGTTCACAAGATGACAGAATTAAGACACCTGAAAATAAAACTATTATTCTTATCACTTTTTAGTAGTAGTAGATCTCCAAAAAAAGATTCGTGATCGGTTTTAGGCAAGTCTAACTTCTATAGCAGCAGAACAAAAGGAAATATTTGAGGATGCTCATGATGCCTAATTTTATATATCAAACAAACCTCCCATTCCTTGGGCTGGCTTGATTTTTAGATGCTTGTATGCCAGTTCAGTAGCCATTCTTCCTCGGGCTGTTCGTTTCATATATCCTTCCTGAATCAGAAAAGGCTCATATACTTCCTCAATGGTTTCCGCTTCTTCCCCGCAGGCTGTGGCAATGGTGCTCAAGCCTACAGGTCCGCCTTTAAACTTTTCAATGATGGTCAGCAGAATTCTATTATCCATTTCATCCAGGCCATTTTCATCCACGTCTAAGGCATTTAAGGCAAATTTTGCTATATCCAATGTGATGGTTCCATCACCTTTGACTTCAGCAAAATCCCGCGTTCTTCTCAAAAGCATATTTGCAATTCTCGGCGTTCCGCGGCTCCTTCTGGCAATTTCAAAAGCTGCAATTTCGTCTATAGGAGTTTGCAAAATCCCTGCAGATCGGGACACGATATCTGTGAGCAATTTTGCATCATAATATTCCAGTCTGGAATTGATTCCAAACCTGGCTCTCAAGGGAGAAGTCAATAGGCCCGAACGGGTGGTAGCTCCGATCAAGGTAAAGGGACTGAGAGAAATTTGAACTGATCTTGCATTAGGCCCCGAATCCAACATGATATCGATCCGGAAGTCTTCCATCGCAGAGTACAGATACTCCTCCACTATAGGATTGAGACGGTGGATTTCATCGATAAAAAGCACGTCTCCTTCTTCAAGATTCGTTAAAAGTCCAGCAAGATCCGAGGGTTTATCTAAGACTGGGCCTGAGGTGATTTTGATTCCGGCCTTCAGTTCATTGGCAATAATATGGCTTAGGGTGGTTTTCCCCAGTCCCGGAGGGCCATGCAATAAGACATGATCCAGAGGTTCGTTTCTGTTTTTAGCAGCCAAAACGAATACCCTCAGGTTCTCAACGATTTTGGCCTGACCTGTAAAATCCTCAAAACTTAATGGACGGAGTGCTTTTTCAAATTCCTTGTCTTTGGAACTCAAATGCTCCTCGTCTCCTCTCAGATAATCTTCTCTCATGATTCTTCGCTAGCTTACAAATATAGAAATATGATGATCCCTAATGATACCCTCAACCAAATTCTCTTTGATTAGTGGGAGGGAAGACAGAAGACAGAAGTATCTAAAACCATTGGTTTCTACCAAAGCAAGGTTAACCTGGTAAATTCTTAAAGGCAGTAATTTTTCTCAAAAGATTCAAATAAATAGCCATGGGAGCTATCATAATTTTGAAGTAAGAAATTGACAGGCCAAGCAAAAATAAGCCTTAACTTTGAGTCCAAAATAGATTCGAAATGCGCCCAAATACCCGAAAAAATATCATTTACTCCCTGGTTCTTCTCCTATTGGTAGTGGTAGTCTACACTTGGAGAAACCGGGAAAAATCACCTGAAATCACCTTGGAAGAGGCTGCTCAATCTGGAAAAGTGACTTTATCAGGCCAAACAATGGGTACAACTTACTCAGTCACCTATTTGGATACTGAAAATCGGGACTTTAAAAAATCTATTGACTCTCTATTGGTTGTTTTCAACCAAAGCCTATCCACCTATATCTCGGACTCGGAATTAAGTCGGTTCAATCAGGGAGACTCTTTGAATTTTCAATTGCCTTTCCTACCTCAAGTGTTGAAGGCAAGCAAAGAAATCTATCAGAAAACTGAAGGGGCATTTGATCCAACAGTTGGTCCTTTGGTGAATGTATGGGGATTTGGACCTGGTGGACCGCAGTTAAAAGACTCAGTGGATATTCAAAACATGCTGAGAATGGTTGGGTTTGACAAAATTGATTTTGATTCAAAGCAATTGAGAAAAAAGGTTCCTGGCGTATATCTAGACTTTTCTGCTATTGCCAAAGGACAAGGAGTGGATGTGGTAGCCAAATTTTTGAGCAGCAAAGGATTGTCAAATTATTTGGTAGAAATAGGTGGGGAATTAGTGGCGCGTGGAGTAAATGAAAAAGGCGAACTCTGGAAAGTGGGTGTAAATAGACCTGAAGAAGAATCCAATGCATCGGAACTATACAGCATTATTGCCTTAAACAATAAGGGTATGGCTACTTCAGGGAATTACAGGAACTTTTATGTGCAAGATTCCATCAAGATATCTCACACCATTAATCCTAAAACTGGCTATCCTGTAAGACATAATTTGCTTAGCGCTACTGTACTAGCTAATGATTGCATGACTGCGGATGCCTATGCAACAGCCATGATGGTAATGGGTACTGAAAGGGCTATTGCTCTATCAGAAGGGATCAAAGAAATCGAAGTATTTCTAATCTATAGTAATCCGGATGGAAGCTATGGAACTTATGCCACTGAAAGCCTAAAGCCATACCTATCCTTCGTTCAGGAATAAGAACACAGATTCACAGCATTTAAAATAAATGCAACATTATTGAATTTTATTACCTTTGCGAGGGTTATAAACCCAGCTTTTCTTGGATTTTGAAAGGAAAAGCTGATCAATTCGCATGGGAACCAACTTTATTCTTCTTTTTCTAACTGCAATGATTGCGGGATCTTTGGTCTTTTTTGCACCGGATTTCCGTGATAAATATTTCAAGCTAGTACTGGTTTTTGCGGGCTCATACCTTTTTTCCATCACCATTCTCCACATAATTCCCGAACTTTTTGACAGCACTTACAGCAGTTCTAGTATGGGACTGTACATTTTGATTGGCTTTTTATTTCAGCAGATTTTAGAATATTTATCTAGCGGAATAGAACACGGACATATTCACCATCATCACGGTTCCGGAAAAGGAGGAGTGATGACTGTCATGATTGGACTATTTATCCACGCATTTTTGGAAGGCACCCTACTATCCCATGGAAGCTTGATGGAGGGTGTGGTAGAAGAAGTGGCTCATGGCCATAGCGAGAATACCATTTTGGCAGGAATCATCATGCACAAAGGTCCAGCAGCTTTTGCTTTAGCCGCGGTACTTTCATCCGAGCTTTCGAAAAAATGGACCTTGATTCTATTAACACTTTTCGCATTAGCATCTCCTTTAGGAATGTTTTCAAGTGCCTTTTTATTCCAGCAAGGAGTTTTGGAAAAAGAAGGAATCGGTGTTTTGTACGGGCTCGTTGCAGGAGGATTTCTTCACATTTCCACAACCATATTCTTCGAAAGCAGCCCACAACATAAGCTTCAAACCAGCAAGCTTTTGGTAAGCTTCTTTGCCGCAGCCTTAGCGATTGCCTCTGAATATTTGCTATAAAATTTCGTTTAGCTAGGCTGACTTTTTAAAAAATTTTAATTTTTATATAAAACAGGTTGCATTTACGTGGATTCACCTGCTACTTTATATGCTGAAGCATTTATAAAGCCAAAGAATCTATGCCTTCCCAACCCAAAATAAATACAAAACGCTACTGGAGAAAAAATCTTCAGACCTTGTTAATTCTACTCTTTTTCTGGTTTCTCGTATCCTTTGAATTTGGAATCCTATGGGTTGAAGAACTCAATCAAATCAGGCTAGGAGGCTTCAAATTAGGTTTCTGGTTTGCACAGCAAGGATCTATTTATGCATTTGTGGTTTTGATTTTTATTTATGTCTACCGCATGAATCGGCTGGATAAGGAATTTGACGTAAACGAAGAATAACCTAACCCACTCATGGAAATCCTCACCTGGACTTATTTACTCGTAGGAGTCTCTTTCGCCGTTTACATTGGAATAGCCATTTGGACTAGAGCTGGTTCCACTAAAGAATTTTACGTAGCTGGAGGAGGAGTTTCCCCCTTGGCAAACGGGATGGCAACGGCTGCAGATTGGATGTCAGCAGCTTCTTTTATTTCCATGGCAGGCCTGATCTCGTTTGCGGGATACGATGGATCGGTATATCTCATGGGCTGGACCGGAGGCTATGTATTATTGGCTCTCTTGCTTGCTCCTTATCTGCGAAAGTTTGGAAAATTTACTGTTCCTGATTTTGTGGGCGATCGCTACTATTCCAAAACAGCAAAAATAGTAGCAGTCATTTGTGCCTTATTTATATCCTTCACCTATGTGGCTGGGCAAATGAGGGGAGTTGGAATTGTTTTTTCCCGCTATTTGGAAGTACCGATTGAATGGGGTGTAGTGATAGGAATGTGTATCGTTTTTTTCTATGCCGTGTTAGGAGGCATGAAAGGAATCACTTACACTCAGGTCGCCCAGTACTGTGTGCTCATTTTCGCCTATATGGTTCCGGCTATTTTCATCTCCATGCAATTGACTGGTAATCCAATTCCCCAATTGGGATTGGGTGGAGAGTTGGAAGAAGGCACCTATCTATTGGATAAGCTGGATGGTGTTTTGGCAGATTTAGGATTTGCAGAATATACCTCAGGCAGGAAAAGTATGACTGATATATTCATGATCACATTGGCTTTGATGGTTGGTACTGCTGGTTTGCCTCATGTGATTGTGCGGTTTTTCACAGTTCCCAGAGTCAAAGATGCACGGCTTTCGGCTGGCTATGCTTTAGTCTTTATAGCCATTTTATACACCACTGCTCCAGCGGTAGCCGCATTTGGAATTTACAATGCCATCAATTCCACCTCGGAAAAGAGAATGGATGAGCTGCCTACCTGGATTGCTACTTGGCAAAAAACTGATTTAATTCAAGTAGAAGACAAAAATGGAGACGGAAAAGTCCAATACCTGCCGGATCCCGAAACCAATGAGTTGAATATAGACCGTGATATCATGGTGCTGGCCTCTCCGGAAATAGCAAAACTTCCCAACTGGGTGGTTGGTCTGGTTGCAGCAGGGGCTATGGCGGCAGCATTATCCACAGCAGCGGGACTTCTATTAGTTATCTCCACTTCGGTTTCCAGAGATTTGGTAAAAACTTATAATCCTGGCATCACAGAAAAGAAGGAATTGCGTATTGCCCGAATTGCCGCAGCCGGAGCAGTGATATTGGCGGGTTATTTTGGAGTAAACCCTCCCGGTTTTGTGGCTCAAGTAGTTGCTTTTGCCTTTGGCTTAGCGGCAGCTTCCTTTTTCCCTGTCATCATTATGGGAATCTTTTCGAGTAGGATTAATAAAGAAGGCGCCATCGCCGGAATGTTAACTGGACTGGTCTTCACCTTGGGCTACATCATTTATTTCAAGTTTATCAGTCCCGAACTCAATACTTCTGAGCATTGGTGGTTTGGCATTTCCCCTGAGGGGATTGGGTCTCTGGGAATGATTCTCAATTTTCTAATTTGTATTTTAGTATCAAGCTTAACCCCTCCACCTCCTCAGGACGTACAAGAAATGATAGAGGAAATTCGAATTCCCCGAGGAGCGGGAAAGCCGACCCATTAGAAAAAATTCAGGGCAAAAGCCCTTTTTTACAATAAACCTAAAGTAGAAATGAGCGATCGATTACACACACTCAGCGGATATTTGTATGAATACCAGAAAAGTGTTGCCCAGCCAGAGGAGTTCTGGTCTCGGGTCGCAGATTCTTTTCATTGGAGAAAAAGATGGTCTAAAACCTTAAAATGGAATTTTCGGGACCCAGATGTCAAATGGTTTATCAATGGTAAACTGAATATCACTGAGAATATTTTTGAAAGACACCTCTATACAATTGGCGATCGGCCCGCTATTATTTGGGAGCCTAACGATCCAAAAGAAGCTGGACGTACGCTTACATATAAAGAGCTTTATCACGCAGTTTGCCAATTTTCCAATGCACTGAAAGCGAAAGGAATCGGAAAAGGTGATCGGGTCATTATTTATATGCCTATGGTACCAGAGGCAGCTGTAGCTATGCTTGCCTGTGCTAGAATTGGTGCCATTCACTCTGTGGTATTCGCTGGATTTAGCGCCTCTGCTTTGGCTGATAGAGTGAATGATTGTCAGGCAAAGGCAATCTTAACAGCAGATGGGAATTTCAGAGGAAATAAAAAAATTCCTGTCAAAGATGTAGTCGACGAGGCATTGGAGAAATCCTCCGTGGAAACCGTGATTGTTTACCAAAGAACCCATCAGGAGATCAATATGAAATCTGGAAGGGATCATTGGTGGCATGATGTAATCAAAGGAGAGAAAGAGGAAAATAAAGCAGAGGAAATGGACTCGGAGGATATGCTCTTTATCCTTTACACTTCAGGTTCTACCGGCAAACCAAAAGGGGTTGTTCATACCACAGGAGGATATATGGTTTATACCAAATACTCCTTTGAAAATGTATTTCAATATTCTCCAGGGGATATTTACTGGTGTACCGCAGATATTGGCTGGATTACCGGGCACTCCTATATCGTGTATGGCCCTTTACTAGCTGGAGCAACCACCTTGATGTTTGAAGGAGTACCTACTTTTCCTGATGCAGGAAGATTTTGGGCAGTGGTGGAAAAACATCAAGTAAATCAGTTTTATACGGCACCTACAGCCATAAGAGCTCTGCAAGCCCACGGCACAGAACCTATCGAAGGATATGATTTGAGCTCATTGAAAGTGCTCGGCTCAGTTGGTGAGCCCATAAATGAGGAAGCTTGGCATTGGTATCATACGCATATAGGAAAAGGAAAATGTCCAATTGTAGATACTTGGTGGCAGACTGAGACAGGAGGAATTATGGTTTCCCCTCTTGCGGGAATCACTCCGACAAAACCAGCATATGCAACTTTGCCTCTTCCCGGAATTCAATTATGTATAGTGGATGCGGAGGGAAATGAGCTCACGGGAAATGGGGTGGAAGGAAACCTCTGTATAAAATTTCCTTGGCCTTCTATGATCCGTACCACTTATGGTGATCATGATCGATGCAAACAAACCTACTTCTCAACTTACAAAGACATGTATTTTACAGGAGATGGTGTCAAAAGAGACCATGATGGATATTATAGAATTTTAGGACGAGTAGACGATGTGATTAATGTTTCCGGACATAGAATGGGCACCGCAGAAGTAGAAAATGCCATCAATGAGCACCCATTGGTCATAGAATCTGCGGTGGTAGGCTATCCACACGAAGTCAAAGGCCAGGGCATTTATGCTTACGTAATCTGTGACATGAAGAATAGAACGGAGGAAAACTTGGTCAACGAAATCAAGGATACCGTTTCTAAAATTATCGGCCCGATCGCCAAGCCTGATAAAATTCAAATTGTGCCAGGTTTACCCAAAACCAGATCTGGTAAGATTATGCGGAGAATATTGAGAAAAGTGGCAGAAAATAATCTGGATAATATGGGAGATACCAGTACACTGCTTGATCCTGAGGTGGTGACTCAGATTATTGAAGGCAGAAAGTAATCCGGATTTCTGAATTGGATGCAGGATACAAGAAAATAGAACTTGTATCTTGCATCTAAACTTCTTCAACAAGTATGGCCAATGTCATTGTCAATCGGGTTCAGGAATTTCTAAAAAAACATCCTCCCTTTTCCTTCTTGAACCAAGATGACTTAGCCTCCGTGGCCTCTCAAATAGAAATTCAATACCACGAAAAAGGTGAAATTCTATTTGAAAAAGGAGATGCCCCGGAAGCCCATTTTTTTATTCTGAAAGAAGGCCAAATCGAATTGAAAGACGGGGAGGAGACCAAAGACTTTTGTGATGAAGGGGATGTGTTTGGAGTCTTGGCCTTATTGGGAAAAAGACCCTATATCCTAACTGCAGCTGTATTGGAAAACTCGCTGGTATATTGCATCCCGGTCAATGCTTTTGAAGAAATTCTGCAGAGAAACAGCAAAGTAGCTCTCTTTTTTGCTGCGGGTTTCGCATCAGGACAGGTCGTAATACGGCAGGATCTTTCTGCCGGACAAAAAGCTAGGGGGATTTTCAAAAAAGACAATAATGACCACTCCTTACTCATTTTTTCAGATCAGTCTGAAATTCGATTTTCAGAAAATGTAGTCTGTATTCCTCCAGAATCTAGCATACAACAAGCTGCAGAAAAAATGGCAGAAAAGGAGGTGAGTTCAGTCGTAATTATCAATTCCGAAAAATACCCCGTAGGAATCATCACAGACAAGGATCTTCGAACCAAGGTTGTCGCAAAAGCAATATCACTGGATTTGCCTGTGAAACAAATCATGAGCTCACCGGTCGTTACCAAAAAAAGAGACAGCAGCTTTTCAGACTTGTATTTGAGTATGATTAAAAATAGGCTGCATCATTTGATCCTGACCGAAGACGGGACCGTCGAAAGTCCTGTTTGTGGGATTCTATCTGATCATGACGTGCTGCTTTCCATGGGCAATAGTCCTGCAGTTTTGATCAATGCCCTGCTGAATACAACCGATCTCACTGAAATGCGTGCCATTCGGGATAGAGCCGAGACAATGCTTCGCTATTATTTGGAAAATGAGGTATCCATGGATTTTGTGGCCTCGGTCATGACTGAAATCAATGATGTCATCATTCAACAAGCAACCAAAATTGCCAGGAGCAAACTAGCACCCGAATTTCCGGAGATGCAGGGAATCAAATTTGCCTTTATTTCTTTGGGCTCGGAGGGAAGGGAAGAGCAGCTACTAAGAACTGACCAAGACAATGCCCTGATTTATGAGGACCTCCCGGCTTCGGTTCAAGTGAAAGCAGCAAACTATTTCCATCTAATGGGTTCCGAAATAGTGGAAGTTCTCCTTGCATGTGGGTTTGCATCTTGCCCGGGTGAGATTATGGCCTCCAATCCCAAATGGGTACAGCCTCTGAGCAAGTGGAAAGAATATTTCTCAGAGTGGATTCTTTCGCCTACTCAAGAATCCTTAATGCAGGCCTCTATCTTTTTTGACTTCAGAAAAATCACCGGTAGCTCTTCTCTAACTGATGAGCTCAGTGCCCATATATATGAGGAAATTCAGTCCAAAAAGGCTTTTCTGAGCTTTATGGCTCAAAATGCTTTAAAAAACCCACCTCCACTCGGCTTTTTTAAAGATTTTATGGTGGAAAAATCTGGGGAACATAGAGACCAGTTTGATATCAAAGCCAGAGCAATGATGCCCTTGGCGGACCTAGCCAGACTTTTGGTCTTGAGCCACGGAATAACAGGGATCAATAATACATTTAAGCGCTTTGAAAAATTAGGGCAGCTGGAACCTAATTACGAATCTCTTTTCAACCAAGCCGGAAAGGCCTATGAAATCCTGATGAGGATGAGAGCATTGGAAGGACTTCAAAATGATAATAGTGGCAGATTCATTTCTCCGGAACATATGGGGAAACTTCAAAGACAATTGCTGAAGAATACCTTTTCACCATTGGCTGAATTACAAGATATTGTGGAAGTGCGTTTTCAACTAGCCTACTTCAGGAAATGAGTTGGTGGCCTTTTGGAAGAAAAAAAGAGGAGCAGCCTCCTTGGCTTAAGGCTTATTTAACGGAGGCGAAGAAGTCTATTCCCGGAATCCGAAAAATCCAGCAGTTGAGCTTTGTAGTCTTGGATACTGAGGCCACTGGTTTTGATTCTAAGAAAGATGAATTATTATCCTGCGGTATCATAGGGATTGAAGAGGAAAAAATCAAAATCAGCAGTTCCAAAGAATGGCAATTTGCATCTGAGAAATCTCCTGGAAAATCTGCAACAATACATGGCTTGATTCATCCCAAAAATCCAATTGAGCTAAAAACCTTTTGTCAGGAGCTACTGGGTAATCTGCGAGGATCCATTATCGTAGGCCATCATATTGGATTTGATTTGGACCTTCTATGCAAGACTTTTCAACCCTTTGGATTTAATCAATTCCCTAATCCAAAAATTGACACGATGAATTTGGCTGTGCGTTTGGATTTTGGCCCCCAAGTAGACTGGAATAGGGTTAGGAAAGAAGATTACAGCCTGGATGCTTTGTGCGAGAAGTTCAACATCCCCAAAGAAGACCGGCATACTGCTGGAGGTGATGCATTTCTGACCGCTCAAATATTATTGAAGTTATTAAAGCAGGCCGAGAAAAAGGGGATTCTTACGTATCAGGAGTTATTTCGCTGATTACTTCCAGTTGACCCCTATTTTCCCTTGGGCTTTCATCATCACCTGCAAGCCAGAACGGGTAGGATAAAATCCCGAGGGAGATATTTCAAGATTTTGGATAGACAAATTAGCGATAGGAGTCTCCAGACCCAATCTTTCCTGAATGCCTCCCAAGCTATCTTCCAACAAATCCCCTATCGGAAAAACAGCCCTTTTTTCAATCTGACGGATAATTTTTCCCTTTTTAAGCGCGATGCCCAACTTGGCTCTGGAATTATCGCTCATCACTTTGAAATTAACATCTTCGAAAATCAGACTTTCCGACTTTCTATCGTAGGCAGGCTTCCCGACCACAAAGAAGTTTCCTTCCATCCGCTCACCATTTTCCCGGTCAGCCACGAAATCACAGGTAATAGCCAGTCTTTCCCCAAAAGATTGAGTTTTGAGATTGGCTAAAGTCAACAATGTCTTCCTATCAGCTCTGAATGTTTTTCCCAGAAAATTCTCTGCCATCAAAGCATCCAGCTCAGCATAACTCATTTGAAAAGGCAATGTGATCTCCAGATGATTTTCTGAATCTGAATTGGTACTTAGAGCCGGAAGAGGAAAAGCTCTAGAAGGTGCTGCATTAGCGGGATGGGTGTTGATTTTTCCATTTAAACCCAACCAAAGATGAAAGTTCTCGGATTGGTCAAAATACTCTTTTAATCTCACGGATTGAGGCTGAATAGAAAAGGCCTGAGCGCCGCCCTCCCAGTTTACCATAAAAGGCTTACCTGCCTGTTCCCATGCCAAGTCAATCATGGGCTTCATATTTACCAGTTTTTGTTCGGGGCGTAAATTTTCTTTCGCCCAAGCCCGGATTTCCCTTTCCAACAATCCGCTCAAATCCAGTTTCATCCCTAGTACATCCAGTGCAAAATTCCCTCCTAAATCCATCAATTCAAATTGCTTGACACTCAGGCTCCAGTCTGGATTGATCTGGGGATTCACTCGAAATACGGGAGCAAACTGCTCATCCAATGGCACTTTTCCCCTAAATAAACTTCCCAATCCACCCCTCTTCAACCCTAAATCACCTTTTACTTTTAAAGGAAGAGTCATTTGAATTGTTTGGCTATCCAAAGCTACCCATGAGATATTCCCAACTCTACTCAATTGAAGATTTCCCTCTATACCGCTACCTAAATCCAAATTTTCCTCAGAAACCAAATTAACTGGAAGTTGGGAATTAAATATCTTATTGAGAGTAGCCTTCGGCATAGTCAAAGGAACGTTGACCTCGGAGGTAGCCGGTGGGATTTCAGGCAAGGGTCCTGGATTAGAAATATCTAAACTTTTGCACCCAACAAGCAGGATACTGAGAAATATGAGAGGAATACTATATTTTTGCAATTGAGTTGCGAATTGATGGATCATTTGTAATTTCAATGAATCTAATAAGGAACTAATTACTCCCTGCAAGTATTGTCCCAATTAAAGGATAAGAAGTGATGAATTGGAAAAAATTAACAGAAGAAGCTCAAATTGAGGAAATAAAAGCGCTTAGCAAAGAAAGACCTGTGATGATTTTTAAGCACAGTACACGTTGCTCAGTCAGTAGCATGTCCTTGGACAGACTATTGAGAAATTGGAAAGCAGAGGATGAAGAGAGGCTAGTTCCTTATTTTTTAGATCTCATTGCGCATAGAAATCTTTCAAACCTCGTAGAACAAGTATTTGGCGTACCACATGAGTCTCCTCAGGTCATCATTGTAAGGGATGAGGGGGCTGTTTACGACAATTCTCACTTTGGGATCAATTATTCTGATTTAATGGCAAAAATTTAAACGCTGTTAAAAGCCTTATTCAGCCTTTTATCCCCACTTCTCCCCACTCTTATTTTTTAGTAAAGAGTGACTAAACCTTTGCCTTTTTCATACAGTCAAAGAAGATGAACTTTGCAATTGTATGAAAAAGAACTACCCAATTATTACTTTAATTTTTTGCTTTTTGACGACATTGACAGCTTTGGCACAAAGGCCCGAAGGAGCTGAGAGACAGGAGCGAAAATTTACCGGCACCGTGATTGACGGATCTATTAACCAGCCTATGGTTGGTGCCAATGTGCAAATCAAAACAGTAACCGATTCACTTTTGAGGGGGACTGTAACGGATGGACAAGGAAAATTTGAAATCATCCGTCCAAATATCCCTCAGGTTAAAATAGAAATCACTTTTATAGGATATAGAACTATCACTAAAATCCACAGCATGAGAGAGCCCGTGGATTTGGGAGATTTGATCTTACTTGAGGACACCAAGGTATTAGGGGAAGTTTTGATTGAAGGGCAAGTTCCAGTTGGAGAACAAAAAGGAGATACTACCTCCTTTAATGCCAATGCTTTCAAAACCAGAGAAAATGCTCAGGCAGAAGACTTAATCAGAAAGCTTCCGGGAGTTACATTTCAAAATGGGCAGATACAAGCTCAGGGAGAACAGGTTCAGAGGGTATTGGTGGATGGACGCGAATTTTTCGGTTCGGATCCCAGCATTGCCTTAAGAAACCTTCCAGCTGATGCCATTGAACGCGTAGAAGTCTTAGATCAACGCTCAGACCAAAGCAGACTTACGGGTTTTGATGACGGTAACTACACCAAAACCATCAATATCATCCTTCGCTCAGACAAGAAAAATGGGCAATTTGGAAGAGCCTATGCAGGCTATGGTACAGATGATCGCTATTCCGCAGGGGGCAGCTTGAACTTATTTAATGGAGACCGAAGAGTATCGATCTTAGGACTTTTCAACAATGTCAATCAGCAAAACTTTTCTTCTCAAGATTTGGCAGGGGTAACCGCCAATGCCTCGGGAGGAGGAGGTAGAAGATTTGGTGGTGGGCGCTTCGGAGGAGGAAACAACAACTTCTTTGTAGGCAATGACATTGGAATCATAGCTACCAATGCCTTGGGCCTGAATTATTCAGACAAATGGGGCAAGAAGGTAAACTTTACCGGAAGTTATTTTTTCAATAATACCAACAACACCCTGCGTCAGTTGACCAATCGGGAAACGATCGTCAACCAAGGGCTAAGTCAGTTTTATGAAGAAAGTCTGATCAATAATGTGGAAAACTTCAACCACAGAGCCAATGCCCGAATTGAAGCGGATTTGAATGAGAAAAACAGTTTGATCATCACTCCATCCATTTCTTTTCAAACCAACCGCACCTTCAGTGACAGGGATGCATTAACCTATGCGAGTACGGGTGATTCTCTTTCTGCCTTAAGATCTACTTCCAATGCAGAAACTCAGGCTTTCAATTTGGCAAACAATCTGACTTACAGATATAAGTTTGACAAAAAGGGAAGAACTCTCTCTACTGATATCAATACGGTATGGAACAATAGGGATCAGTTTTCCGACTTATTAGCAGCGAGCAGAGAGTATAGAAGAAATACTTTAGATACCACAACCCAAGAAACAGACGGATTAAATCGGGGCTTTAATTATAGGGTCAACACTACCTGGACGGAGCCATTGGGAGAAAAATCCATAAGTACTTTTGGCTACCAAATAGCCAACAACAAAACCAGGGCAGACCAAAAAACCAGAGTCTTTAATGAGGAAAACCTGCCAGTGTTGGATACAGCTTTGAGTAATGAATTTGACAATAAATTTATCACTCAAAGACTACGATCCGGCTATGCCTATACCAATAATGGCTGGAATATTAATTTGAACCTAGACTACCAAAATGCCCGCTTAGACAATGAGGCCTTCTTCCCGACAGAGGGAGTATTCAGAAGGGATTTCAACAATATTTTACCGAGTGCAAATATTAACTTCCGAAATAGAGAAACAGGTTTTTCCTGGAGGATTCGATATAGAACTGATACTGATGAGCCAAGTGTAAATGAGTTACAAAACGTGGTCAATAATCAAAATCCTTTAAATCTATCAGTGGGTAACCCTACCCTGGGCCAAAGCTATAACCACAACATTTTTGCAAACATCGCCAAAGTCAATCTGGAAAAGTCTAAGACCTTTTTCACCTTCATCAACTATTCTGCAACCAGTAATTTTATTGGAAACAGCACCTTTGTGGCTTCCCAAGACACTTTGATCAATGGAGAAATCCTCCTGAGACCCGGAGGTCAAATCTCTCAGCCAGTGAACTTGGATGGGAATTGGAGAGTGAGGGCTTTTGCGACCTATGGGATGCCAATTCCGAAGTTGAAATTACAATTCAATACCAATACAAGACTAGGCTTCAACCGAACTCCTGGACTGATCAATGGTGATCTGAATTTGAATGACAACATTGAATTAAGCCAGGGCATTACGATTAGCTCCAATATCAGCAAGAATGTGGATTTCTCGGTAAGTACTACAGGTACTTATACTATCGTTAATTCCAGTTTGCAGGCTAATTTGGATCAAAATTATTATGTGCAGGAGTCCAATATTCGTTTGTATTTCTCTCCCAACAATGGAAAACTGTTTGTAGGCAATAATGTGAATAATATGCTTTACAGCGGCTTGTCTGAAGGTTTTGATCAGTCTGTGTGGTTGTGGAATATTGAAGGTGGCTTCCGCTTTGCCAAAAACAATAAGGCCGAGTTGAAAGTGGTGGTTTTTGACTTATTAAATCAAAATAACAGCATCAGTAGAACTATTTCTGATGTCGCGATTACGGATGTATTCACCAATGTTTTAACCCGATACGGGATGCTAACCTTTACTTATATCATTGGGAATTTCAAAGAGCCCGAGCCGGATAACAGTCCTTGGAATAGAGGTAGGCCGAGTGGAGGAAGAACCTGGTAGGAAAGTGAGAAGGCTAAAATCAGAAGGCTAAAAATGCTAGTAGTGGCCCAATGATATTCCCGCAAAGGTTGGAAAAGGCAAAGAGGCTATATTTCCTATGTTCCCTCGGTGGTTTTTAAAATTGCTCGCGGAAAAGCAGGGGAAAGGTTATTGGTTATTGAGTTATTTTCAAACTAAGATTTCACCTTTGTCACAAACTATGTGTGCTATTGTGAATCCTATGTGGTTAAATAAAATGGCTCGCAGTGGCGCGGCGACGCAGCGGTTTTATCTCCCGCAAAGGATGGAAAAGGCAAAGAGGCTATGTCCCCTCTGTAGTTTTTAAAATTGCTCGCGGAAACGCAGGGAAAATGTTATTGGTTATTGAGTTATTTTCAAGTTAGAGGCCGACTTTGTAGCATAACTATTTGAACTCCTGTTAATACGTAGAAAAATAATAACGCTCTAAAAAATAAAAAAAGCCGACGGAGCACATCCCCGCCGGCTTTTTGCTATTTAACCCTAACTTTACCTTATCACATTTTAGGAAGTACTACAGTGTCTACAGAGTGAATTACTCCGTTTGACTGCCATACGTCTGCGATAGTTACTTTTGACTGACCACCGTTTTCGTCGGTGATATATAAGTCTTTACCTTTCATCCAAGCAGTCAATTTACCACCTTGTACAGTAGTCAATACCGCTTTTCCGTTACCTTTTTTAATTGCGTCTGCGATGTCCTTAGAACCCATTTTACCAGCAACTACATGGTAAGTCAAAACTGCTGTCAATTGACCTTTGTTCTCCGGCTTCAAAAGTGTTTCTACTGTTCCGTTTGGCAATTTTGCGAAAGCGGAGTTTTCAGGAGCAAAAACGGTGAATGGACCTTTTCCTTGTAATGTCTCTACCAATCCTGCTGCTTTTACAGCTGCTACCAGGGTAGTGTGATCTGCAGAGTTTACTGCATTTTCAACAATGTTTTTGGAAGGATACATAGGTGCGCCACCTACTTCTACTGTCTTCTCCATTTGTGCAAAAGCCACATTGGCTGATAAGAAAACAAATGCTACTAAAGCTACTTTTAAGAAATTTTTCATGGTTTGTAGTGTTTTTTGTATTTGGAAGGAATTACGAGGGCCCAGCAAAAACTGGATTGAGAGAAATTGAAAAATATTTTAAAAAGTCTGTACCAAGTACCCTCAAAGGGCTTAAGGCCCCTTGAAGAGTTTGATACATGCTTAAGGGATATTTTATTATGATTTGAAATTTGGATTACAAAACCTACCATACGAGTTCGGGATTTGCAATCCGGAACAACGATAGCGATAAACCAATCCTCCAATAGGCCTTTTAAGTCAAAAATTGTAGCTTTGCGACTTGATTAATCTGAATCTCATGTATCAGGAAAAAATCGATGCCATCAAGGCCGCAATTGCATCTGCAGATGCCAATAATCCCGAAGAGTTGGAAGCTTACCGCATGGAGTATATCTCCAAAAAAAGTGTTGTGGGTGCTCTCTTCGCAGATATGGGAAAAATCCCGAATGAGGAAAAGCGTGCCTATGGACAATTGGTCAATGGAGTCAAGCAACTTGCAGAGGAGAAGTTTCAGGAGCTGATAGAAAAAGTCAATTCTGCGAATAAAAAATCCAAATCTGCCAATATTGACCTAACCCTACCTCCATCCAACCAAGATATAGGAGGCATTCACCCATTGACTGCAACTCGTCAACGCATCATAGAAATATTCGAGCGCATTGGTTTCAACCTATCCGAAGGACCGGAAATCGAAGACGACTGGCATAATTTTACTGCTCTCAACTTCCCTGAAAACCATCCGGCAAGGGAGATGCAGGACACCTTTTTTATCGAGAAAAATCCTGACATCGCTTTGCGTACCCATACTTCCTCTGTACAGGTAAGAGTAATGGAAAATCAAAAACCTCCCATCCGCACTCTTTCTCCTGGAAGAGTGTATAGAAATGAAGCTATTTCTGCAAGGGCACATTGCATCTTCCATCAGGTTGAAGGATTGTATGTTGATGAGAACGTTGGATTCGCGGATTTAAAAAACACCCTGTATCACTTTGCCAAAGAGATGTTTGGTAAGGAAACCAAAGTTCGCTTCCGCCCTTCTTATTTTCCTTTCACCGAACCCAGTGCAGAGATTGATATTTCTTGCCTGATTTGTGGAGGAAAAGGTTGTACCATATGTAAAGGAACAGGTTGGGTAGAGATCGGGGGTTCTGGAATGGTAGATCCAAATGTCCTTGAAAACTGCGGCATTGACTCCAAAAAATACACGGGCTTTGCCTTCGGAATGGGAATTGAGCGAATCGCCATGCTCAAATATCAAATCAAGGATTTGCGCTTATTCACTGAAAACGATGTGCGCTTCCTAAGGCAATTCAAACCCTTACTCTAGATTTAAGCCCGGCAAATTGTCGGGCTTTTTTCTTCTACTTTAGCCTATCAACTACAAGCAATCTTATTCACCCGATTAGCATGTCGTCCGCCTTCGAAGGGGGTGTTTAGGAAGGTCTCAGCCAGTTTTTCTGCAAGCTCGTAGGAAATAAATCTGGCAGGAAGAGCCAAAACATTGGCATTGTTATGCAGACGAGCTAAAGCTGCCAACTCCTCATTCCAGCAAAGGGCCGCACGGATTCCTTGATGCTTGTTGGCCGTAATTGCTACTCCATTTCCGGATCCGCAGATAACAATGCCCAGCTCGTATTCTCCATTTTCAATAGCAGTGCTTAAGGGATGCACATAGTCTGGATAATCCACAGAAGCATCAGAGAAAGGTCCAAAATCTTTGACCTCATGGCCTAAGCTTTCCAGTTTCTGAACCAACTTCTCTTTGTATTCAAATCCGGCATGATCGCCTCCGATTGCAATCTTCATTTTATTTTTGATTTACGATTTACGATTTACGGGCAGCTCTTAACCTCTATCCATAGACTTAAGCGCTAAATTTTTTGTAGGCTTTAATTCATATCGCCTTCAGCTTTTAGACTTAAGAATTCAGACTTCTATTCAGCTTCTTTTTTCGCATACTCGGCTTCCTTAATCGCCCGCTTTTTCTCCAAACGTTTAGCGATATTAATTCCAGCTTCGTACAGGACCAAGATAGGCATGGCGATCAGCAACTGAGAAATTACATCCGGAGGGGTAATTACGGCCGCCAGAACCAATATCACGACAATCGCATGTCTTCTATAAGCTCTCAGCATTCCTGAGGTAACCAGTCCTGACATAGACAAGAAATAGATGACTACCGGCAACTGGAACATAATCGCAGAAGCCAATACCAGCATGATAAGGGTAGTCACATAGGAAGATATATCAAACTCATTTAAGATCGACGGATCCAACTGATAGTTGGAAAGGAAGTTGATCGATAAAGGAGAAAGGATATAATATCCAAAGGCTGCCCCTAAGAAGAACAACAAACTCACGAAGAAAACAGCTCCCCGAGCCGCGTTTTTTTCCTGATCATACAATCCTGGGCTGATAAATTTCCAAAACTCCCAGAATACATATGGGAAAGCCACCACAAAACCCACCACAAAACTGGAGGTCATGTGCATGGAAAACTGCCCCGTCATCTGCCTACTTTGAATGGTAAATGGGAGTTCGTCAATACACAATGCTGCAATTCCCAAATAATCACTGATATCACAAAGCACCCGATAGGTGAGAAAATCCACCTTGGATGGGCCCAGGATAATGATTCCAAAAACAATGCTTTTGGATAGAAATGCAATCACTGAGAAAATCAGAATGGCTGCCACAGATCGCAGCAAATGCCAGCGGAGAGCTTCTAAATGGTCCAAAAAGGACATTCCCTCCTCTTCCTCTTGATATTGGTCTAATGCCACGTTGGTTTGTTTCGCTTTTAGTATAATGGAAACTGAATCATCCACTTATTGACTTCTGCACGGATGCTCTGCAATTCACTTTCATTGTCATGATTTCGCAAAGCTCGGTCAATCAGCTGAACGATCTTTTTCATATCTTCTTCCTTCAGACCACGGGTGGTGACCGCGGCAGTTCCTACTCGCATCCCGGAAGTCACAAATGGAGACTTGGTATCGAATGGGACCATGTTTTTATTGATAGTGATATCTACTTTGCCTAATGTTTCTTCTGCCAGCTTTCCAGTAAGATTCTTATTTCGAAGATCAATTAGCATCAAATGATTGTCAGTTCCTCCTGAAATCAACTGATATCCCAGACTTACGAACTCTTCTGCCATTACGGCTGCATTTTTCTTCACTTGAAGAATATAAGTCATATATTCATCAGACAAGGCCTCTTCAAATGCAACTGCCTTAGCTGCGATAATATGCTCTAATGGTCCTCCCTGAGTACCTGGGAACACACCCATATCCAGCAAAGAAGACATCTTCTTGATTTCGCCTTTTGGAGTAGTCAATCCCCAAGGATTGTCAAAGTCTTCTCTCATCAAGATCAAGCCCCCTCTAGGTCCTCTCAGGGTCTTGTGAGTAGTGGTGGTCACGATATGACAGAACTCCAATGGATCATTCAACAAGCCTCTTGCAATCAATCCTGAGGGATGGGAAATATCCGCCAACAATAATGCTCCTACCTGATCAGCAATATCTCTCAAACGCTCATAATCCCAGTCTCTAGAGTATGCAGAAGCTCCGCAAATGATCATTTTTGGTTTTACTTCTAATGCCTTGGCTTCTACCTTATCATAATCAATCACCCCGGTCTCTTCTTCTACTCCATAAAAATGAGGATCGTATAATTTTCCGGAAAAATTTACTGGAGATCCATGAGTTAGGTGACCACCATGAGACAGGTCAAAGCCCAAGATAGGATCCCCGGCTTTCAAACATGCCAAGAATACAGCAGCATTAGCCTGTGCACCGGAATGGGGCTGCACATTGGCCCAAGTTGCACCAAAGAGCTTCTTTGCTCTGTCGATAGCAATTTGCTCGATCTCATCGACCACCTCGCATCCACCATAGTAGCGCTTTTTTGGAAGCCCTTCTGCATATTTATTGGTCAAAACACTGCCTGCGGCCTCCATGACCTGCTTGCTGGTGAAATTTTCCGAAGCAATCAGCTCTATGCCGCGCTTCTGTCTGTCTTCTTCTTGTGCGATGAGGTCAAATACAACCGTATCTCTTTTCATAATCAGGGAATTGAAAGCCTATTAATTGGAAAAAACAAGACTGAGCCTGTTTGAAATCAGGACCAAAAATAGCCCGAAAGTCCTTATTATCCAATGTGAAATGGGATTGAAAAAAGCGAAGATCCATAGCTAGTCTATAAATCATGGCTGAAGCTTCGTAAATTCAAATTATGATTGATTTCAAATTCCAGCCATCCACTTACTTTTCTGAAGAAGTTTCCTCTGTTTTGTTGGTCAAACTCCACTATCCGGAGTCCACTTGGGGCGAACAGATCAGTATTTATGCCCACCAGATGGATTTCAAAATCCATTTGGAAGCGGTGGATTTTTATGGAAATGACTATATGCTTTACCCATCAAAAATTGAGGAGCCTTTCAATCTGGAAGATTTAATTTATTTGATAGAAGGCATGCAGGTCAATCAGGATGAATTGGATGGAAAAATGGAGTTGGTATTGGATGGTGTGCCTGAAGCAAGCAGTATGTTTTATCCAGAGTTGGAAAAATATTTTGATGAAAAGAGAAGGAGCTTTGGCTTGTAGTTTTGATGCACCTAAGAGGATGGGGAAGGATATTTAGAAATTTTAGAATTACGATTTACGATTTACGGGCATGAACGGTGAACATTGAACCCTGAACAAAAGCAGACTCAATTTCTCAGTTACCCAATTACACATTCCAGAAAATATCGAACATCGAATGATGAATGTTGAATTTCGAAGTGAAAGCGGTGATTAGAAATGAGATTTATTCTTCAAGACGCCTAGACGAGCGAATAAATAATAATAGAATTACGATTTACGATTTACGGGCATGAACATTGAACCCTGAACAAAAGCCGACTCAATTTCTCAGTTACCCAATTACACGTTCCAGAAAATATCGAACATCGAATGATGAATGTTGAATTTCGAAGTGAAAGCGGTGATTAGAAATGAGATTTATTCTTCAAGATGCCTTGACGAGCGAATAAATAATAATAGAATTACGATTTACGGGCATCAAAGAATCCTTTTTTCTTATTTCACGCAATTCAAGCAGTCATGAAGGATGAACTGTGTGTATTACCATTGGTAGGAACGCTGAAAAAAATATCGAACATCGAATGATGAATGTTGAATTTCGAAATATGGACATGAACGATGAACTAGGGTGGCCAGCCGTAGGTAGGAGCTTTGAAAAATGGAAAAATTGAAAAACCTCTATTTTTTCGTATTAAAAAATCTTCAATATGAATTAGGGATTGCAAATCCCGAATAGCTTCTCAAAAATCCAAGGCACTGGCTTTTTGGCTGCCTACTTGGTAGCTTTTAAACCAATATTCATAGGTCTCAAAATCGATACAATCCTTCAATTCAATACCATTGAAAAGTAATTTCTTTAAGCAACTCACCGGCAACCAAGATTTAATTTTGCGCTCCTGTTCTTTGGAAAGCTGGGATAATTGCACCCATTTCTTGCCGTCAATAAAAATTGGAATAAGTTTGGTCATTGGTTTATGCATGTTTTCGAGACAAAAGTACCTTGATAATCAGACGGCTACAATTATGCCAAATTAATTTTATGTTATTAAAATTCGAGATTCATAACTTGCTGAGATGATTGGGGCAGTAATTTCTTTTCTTTTCTTGATTGCGGGGCTTGTCTTTCAGCGAAAAGCAGGCTTTCCAACCGAAAAAGCCATCTCCTTCGTGAATTTTTATCTGTTCAACTTGGTACTTCCTGCCCTGGCTTTACTTTATATACCCCAAATAAAACCAGGTTGGGACCTATTGATTCCTATTTCAGCGGCCTGGCTAACTTTTCTGCTTTCCTGGTTGCTATTCGGAACCCTTGGCAAGATCTTTCATTGGAGTAAACAAGTGACAGGCTGTTTGGCAATTGTTGCAGGGCTAGCTAACACATCATTCTTAGGATTTCCAGTGGTAGAAGCACTGTATGGCAAGTCAGGACTTCCTATCGCCTTATTGATTGATCAGGGAGGTTCTTTTTTATTGGTTTCGTCCTTGGCTATTGTAATTGGCTCGATCTACAGCCATCAAAGCGGAAGACTTCGAGAAATTCCATTAAAAATCATCAAATTTCCTCCTTTTGGTTTTTTGGTTGGAACCCTAATCATGAGTCTTTTGGGATGGAAAACCCCAGAGTTCTTAATGCCTTTCCTGACATTGGTAGGCAAAACCATGGCTCCAATGGCTTTATTAGCGATAGGTTTGAGGTTTAGAATTGAAAAAGCTGATTTGACTTCGCAATATTTTTGGTATGGCTTAGCCTATCGATTGGTTTTTGCACCGCTACTGGTTTACCTGATCTACAGCAATTTTATGGATACAGAAGGACTTACATTCAAAGTAACCGTACTGGAATCGGGGATGGCACCCATGATTACCGGTTCAATTGTCGCAATTAATTACAATTTAGCCCCTAGACTAGCTGCCTTACTTTCCGGTCTGGGGATGATCATCTCCCTTTTTAGCCTGACCATCTGGTATTTCTTTTTAGGCTGACCAGATTCTATCCAGTTCTTCAAAAAACTCCTGGTGAATCGATTTATTGGTTGCTAGAATTTCTCTTCCGAAAATATAGTTTTTACCTCCGGAAAAATCCGTCACTTTACCTCCAGCTTCCTGTACAATAAGTGCTCCTGCAGCCACATCATAAGAGTTGAGATTATATTCAAAAAACCCTTCTATTCTACCCGCTGCAACATAGGCTAAATCAACCGCCGCTGAGCCAAAACGTCTCAAACCATGGGTAGACTGCATAAGACTTTTCAATGTCGCCAAATAGCGGTCTATGAGTTCAAAATTATAATAGGGGAAGCCGGTTGCAATGAGGGAAGCCGCCAGATTTGGAGCTTTACTCACTCGAATCGGGGTATCATTGCAAAATGCTCCTCCTCCCTTGATGGCATAAAAGCATTCGTGCATATTGATTTCATACACTACTCCAAGAATCACTTCCTCTTTTTCCATCAAAGCGATGCTTACGGAAAATACAGGTAAGCCGTGAATAAAATTCGTAGTGCCATCCAAAGGATCAATCACCCAGTTGTATACTTCAGCCCGGGTGGTATTCGTACCTTCTTCAGTGATAAAACCTGCCTCAGGGAAAATGACCGAAAGTTGCTCTACAATCTGACGTTCGGCTTCTTTGTCTACATAAGAAACCAAATCATTGAAGCCTTTATGTTCTACATTTTTTACATCAAAATGCTGACGTTCCTTCCGGATAAAGGCGCCAACTGATTTGGCAATATTTTGTGTTTGATCTAAGAGTTTTGAAAGTTCGGCTGAATTAAGCATCGATGAAAAGTGGGGATTTACTTAATAATGGATGGATAGGGTGAAAATATTTTAATGAGGGAATTAACTTGCAAGATTAAAGCCATTTTAGCTTGAAGCCTTCGGAAACTAAGATATAGAATTTAGTTGAAGCTTTTTCAGATTTCAAACTTAAAAATCAGCTTTATTCTTCTTTTCCATATTTGGCTTTCCTCTTGTCCTCTCTGCTTTCTTTCTTTTCTGCTTTTCCCTCCACAGTGAGTACAATTTCTCCTTTCAAGGGATTATTTTCATAATAATCAATCAACTCGACTAAGGTTCCTCTGACGTTCTCTTCATGAAGCTTTGATATTTCCCTGGAAACACAAGCCTGCCTATCTTCTCCAAAAGCTTCTGCAAGCTGAGCCAAGGTTTTCAACAAGCGATGAGGAGACTCATAAAAAATCATGGTTCTGGATTCCTCAGTCAATGCATCAATTCTGGTCTTTCTTCCTTTTTTATGAGGTAAAAAGCCTTCGAAAACAAAGCGATCATTGGGCAAACCAGAATTTACCAAAGCAGGAACAAAAGCTGTTGGACCTGGAAGACATTGAACCTCCAAACCAGCCGCAATAACCTCTCTAACGAGCAAAAAACCAGGATCAGATATTGCCGGTGTGCCTGCATCAGAAACCAGTGCGAATACCTCTCCTTTTTTCATTCTTTCCACCAGCTTTTCAACTGCTTTATGCTCATTGAAAATATGGTAAGATTGTAAATTATTGGTGATTTCAAGGTGTTTGAGAAGCATCCCCGTAGTTCGGGTATCTTCTGCCAATATTACATTGACAGTCTGAAGTGTTTCCAGTGCCCGCAAAGTTATATCCTTGAGATTGCCGATTGGTACAGGAACCAAAAATAAGCTGACCTGCTGCTCTGTCATACACCCAACTCGTCGATGGCTTTTGCTAGTTTACGGTCTTTCTCAGTCACGGTATTTCCGGCATCATGGGTAGTCAATTCAATCTCCACTGTATTGTAGACATTGCTCCAATTAGGATGATGCTGCTGCGCCTCTGCTAAAAATGCCACTCGGGTCATAAAAGCAAAAGCCTCCTGAAAATCCTGAAATTTGAATGTTCTTTTGAGTTTGTTGTCTTCTTCTTTCCACATGGTTTTTAAAAGTTAAAGTGAAATCACACCTTCAATGGTAGAAGCTTTTTCATAATATTCAATGACCTCGTCGGCACTTTCTACCATCACCTGTATCGTGGTGCTGACATACTTGCCTCCGGAGCTCGGCTTCAGGGTCATTTCATTTTTAGGAAAAATTGCTCCAACCTCATGCTCCCTTCCATTGGGAACAATAAATTTAAACATATACAACATTGGAAACTGTCCGTTAGCTTCCAGTTTTTCCTTGAAGGTCTCTTTGTTAAATTTCTTTTGCATTCGTAAGCTCTCCTGTAAAATGGATTACAAACAAAGAACCCATGCTTTGCGGCATGGGTTCCAATTTTTTCTTAGAAGAATTTATATCGATAATCCTTCACATTGGCCAGATCCTGTAAAGCCATCATGACTTGATAGGAAGTTCTCTGGGCTGCATTCTGTGTAAGAGATGCCTGATAGGATGTATAGTCACCGATCTCGGCTGCAGGAGTAAGATTATTCAATCTACCTACAATGACACCAACGTCTTCAGAAATAGGTTGCGTGATCTTACCTTCAGAAATTCCGAAAATAGCACCCACTGCTTTTGGAGCGAATCCGATACCTGGGATTACCGAGGAGCTTAATTTCAGATCTGGAACCTCATTCAATGAAGCTGCCTGAGGATATACTGCCTTCATTTCTTCCAAAGTAGCTTTACCTTCTAAAGCCTTTTTGATGATTTCAGCTTTCTTCTCGTTCATCACTTGGCCTTTCACTTGCTCTCTAACATCTTCTAGCTTCGCTTCTCCTTCTTCTTTTTTACTAACCAAAGAAGTAACGATGTAAGCATTATCCAATTCAAATACAGGAGATACTTCTCCTTGAGAAGCTTCAGCAAATGCCCAACGGATAATCTCTCTGGCGTTTTGGAGATTATTCAAATTTCTGGCACCTGCATCTACATTGTTTGCCTGAAGGATTCTGTATCCTTTGTCAGTAGCATTTTCTGTAAACTCATTTCTATTGCCGGATTCAGCAGCGAAAGCATCAGCATTTCTGAATGCCTCGTTTCTTGTAGCATCAGAAGCAATTAGCTCCAATTGCAATACAGCTATTTTAGTATACTCGCTTTTTGGAAGAGAAGTCACATCGATGATGTGGTATCCGTATTCAGTTTCTACCAAGTTTGGAATCAAACCTGTAGAACTTCTAGCATAAGTAGCATTTGAGAAAGCTTCTACAAACTCATCCTTAGCAAACCAGCCTAGGTCGCCACCATTTTGGGCGGTACCATCCTGACCGTATTGACGGGCAGCCAACGCAAAATCACCACCGTTTTTCAATTCAGCCAAAACTTCCTCAGCCTGAATTTTAACCTGAGCTCTTGCAGCTTCGTCCATTCCTTCTGTGCTGAATAGGATATGAGAAGCGCTCATTCTTGGAGTACCGTTGTATTTATCAGAAACTTTGAAAGAGATATAAGTAGAGCTTGATGTAACAAAAGGACCATAAGTTTCGCCTTCTACCATTTCATCTACATTGCTGGTCAATTCCGCAGGGAATTCATCACCAGGTCTGAAAGTATAGAATGCTGGTCTGAAGTCAGAGTTTCTGTTAACGAATACAGAATCGTTCTCAGCTGTTCTCAATTGCTCAGTCAATTGGTTGATTCTGGAAATAACCTCAGCTGAATCTTCTTTGCTTGGTCTGATGCTAAAACTTACATACTCCAAGTTGGCAGAATTTCCGGTTTTGAATTTAGCCTGATTCTTTTTCAAGTAGGCCTGTAATTCAGCATCAGAAATTTTCACTGAAGAATCAGACACTGCATAGTAAGGCACAAACAAGATGGATGCATCTGCGATAGTATTGGCTGACTTGTACTCCAATTTTGCTTCAGCAGAAGTAGCATACTCGGAAGTAGCCAAAAGATTATCATACTTGATTCTCAATCTAGAATCTGCGAACAACTGCTCTTGCTGAGCCCAAAAAGCTTGCTGAGCCGGATCTGCTGTTTCTAAAGATTGTAAAAACTGAATCAACTGGCTTTTGTCAAACTGTCCAGTTTGAGGATTCACCAATTGCTGACGGAGTTCAGGAACGATATTTTTTCCCTGTACCATATCCACCAATTCAGCAGGGGAGATAGTTAATCCCAATTTTTCGTATTCTTCTTTGAATACTTTATCGACAATCATTGCTTGCCATGCCTGCTCTCTGACAGTAAACATTTCTACTTCAGATGGAGCTCGACCGGTACGCTGTTGAAAAGCGATTCGAAATTCTTCCACCTTGGCCACGTATTCTTCATACGTGATTTCTTCTCCTGCAATTTCCCCAACGATATTTTGGCTGGAATTGAGAAGAGAGGAATTAGGACTCAAAAGATCACCCCCTAGGAGGAATAAAATCAACCCGCCGGCAATAACACCGATTGCGAGACCTGTCCGCTGTCTTATTTGTTTAATTAACGCCATTATTGTTACTACGCTTTTTTAGAAGTGTCGCAAAATAATAGCATTAGTAACGAAATTCAAAATATATTCTGAATCAAACCCTTACCTAAAAAATCGTTGGGCCGTTGATTTTGAGCCTAACTGAGTCAATTCTATGATCTTGTCTCGAAACTACAGTGAAGGTATATGCCTCTATTGTCACAGACTCCCCTTTTTTGGGAAGATTTTCGGTATGAGAAAGAATTAATCCCGAAATTGTTTCAAAATCTCCAATCGGTAAATCCCAATCATATTTATCATTTAAATAATCAATTTCATGACGGGCACTGAGTAAATATTCCTGATCTCCGATTTTTTGCTCGATCAAATCATCACTGTCATACTCATCTTCTATCTCTCCAAAAATCTCTTCGATGATATCTTCCATCGATACGATTCCGCTAGTACCTCCAAATTCATCCACCACCAAAGCTAAACTTTTCCTTTCCTGAATAAACTGAATCAGCAACTCATTGGCAAGAGCGGATTCCGGAGCGATGATAATCGGGGTGAGAATCTCTTCAATAGTCTTAGGCTTTTTGAAAAGCTCCAATTGATGGCAATATCCGATTACATCATCGATCGTTTCCCTGTATACAATGATTTTTGAATGCCCGCTTTCAGCAAACACTTCTTTCAAATCTTCAATGCTGTCTTCCACCTCCACAGAAACAATATCTGTTCGAGGAATCATACATTCCCGAACTCTGACAGTTTTGAATTCTACTGCATTGTCGAAGATTTTGGTATCTATTTCAGCTTTTCCCTCAGACTTGGTCTGATTCATATGGTTTTGGATAAAGCTGTTCAAGTCCGTCACTGTAAAAACCGGTCTGTCTTCACTATACTCTAATCGTAAGATTTTGGTAATAAAAAATCTGGATAGCCCTACAACAGCCCAAACAACCGGATACATGAGGTAATAAATGCCGAGAAAGGGAATGGCAAAAATGCTCAACATATTGTTAGGATTGAGCATAAAAAGGCTTTTAGGAAGAAATTCGGCCGTAATCAGCACGATAATAGTGGAAATTAAGGTTTGCAATAGCAACACCACCACCTCATTGTTGAGCCCAGGAGGCAACCAAGCATCCAAAGGATACTCCAGCAGGTAGGCCATGAAAATACCATAGAGCACCAAGGAGATCGTGTTTCCCATCAAAGTAGTACCTATAAACTGCCCTGGTCTTTTGATGAAGCTACTCAATACTTTTCCGCTAAGTGCACCTTGCTTGCTCTGCAATTCTATCTGAAGCTTATTGGCAGAGATATAGGCGATTTCTATTCCTGAAAAAAATGCAGAAAAAAGGAGAGTAATAATGACATAAATGAGATAAGTAGTCTCCATAAATTAACGCTTGCGCTTTTTTTCTGGCTTTGAGTTATTTTTTTCTGCTTCCTCCCGCTTGGTTCTTCTATACTGAAACCAAAAAAGTAAAGCTACTGCGAACATAAAGATAGCATAGGAAAACCCTATTCCCACCGTCATGGCCTGATGAATACCAATGATTATCAAGGCCAAAGAAAGGGATAAAATCAATAAATCGCCTAATTTCATATTTCTTCTCCCGGTAATATAGTCCTACTGTCTCTCACGTTTTTCAAGGTATAATTGGTAAAGCTTTCATCTGCTTCCATTCCTGTTCCATTAAAAAGGGTTTGCTTGTCCCGGATGGTCACAAACTTATCAGTGAAGATTTTTTTCTTGTTTGGATCCCAATACAATTCCTCACTTTGTAAATGCTGATCTTCTATAGAATTATCCACCTGCACATTCCCTTCACCTCTATACAGGTTTTTTTCTTTGTCAAAATAACCCCTATCCGCTCTCAATGTTGTTTCTAAGGTTCCGTCTCTTTCAAAAAATTCAATCAAAATTCCATCTGGAAACTCCATATTTCCATTGAGGTATTCGAGTTGTTTGGCGGCTGTGATCTCTGATCTTACGATAGCTGAGTCAGAATGTACCACATGGATATTGGTGGCAATGTTCATTGGTCCTTCATACACCTGCAATGCGGTTGAATCCACATCTTCCCGGCAGGAAAGCAGAGATATTGCTAAAGAAAGCAAGAGAAGTAATTTCCTCATGACGCAAAGATAAAAGATATTTTAAGCAGAAAGGGAAAACAAAAAAAGGCAGCCCGAAGACTGCCTTTTGTACTTATTTGTTTTGAATTAGTCTCTTGTAGCCAAGGTAACAGTTTCACCAATCCAGCATCCTGTATTGATAGTACCACCTACTTGAAGACCTTCAGTAAAGATTTCTTCTCTAGAAGGGAACTGAGCTCTAGCCTGCGCCATTCCTTGAGAGTCACCTGCTCTTTGGTATGCATTGTAAGCAGCCATGTAGATAGATCTATCTTTAACTCTTGATACACCACCTCTACAGTCGTTGAAAGAGTTCATATACAATCCGCCAATCAAAGAGTAAGCATCTTTAGTTTTGCTTTCGTCAAGGTTAGCAGCTTCTTTAGCAGCATTTCTAGCAGCAGACTTTCTTCCTAGGTTGGCATGAACTTTCGCCAATTCCATTTGGATTTCAGCTTTCTGCACATTGTTTTCAGCTAAAGTCAAAGCTTTTTCCAATACCGGCTGAGCTTTCTCATAATTCTGCTCCTGCATATATCTCATCGCTCTTACCTGAGAAGTAGCGTAAGTTGGATTTTTAGAGTCAATCAGTTCCAAAGCGGTCAAGAATGCATTAGAAGAGAAACACTTATACTGAACAGAATACTTGAAGATCTGCTGTGCCAATTGCTCATTGGTAGGATCAGCCTTCAACTTAGGACCCATGGTGTTTTCGATGAAGTCACAATCGATCAATTCCATAGCTACCAAGATAGATTCAGCTGTACTTCTAGCATTGGATACATCCTTACCATTAGCTTCAGCCTTGTTTAAATACTCTTGAATTTTATCGTACTTGGCCAAAACCTGCTCAGGCTTATATGCTTGATTGTAGGCATTATGTCTGTAAACCGCATCGAAGTAAGCAGCATATAGAGTTGGGATGGATAATTCTCCATTGATCTCCATTGCTCTTTCGAAATCAGCAACTACATCGCCTAATTTCTCTTTAGTGCCTTTGAAGTAGCCATATCCGTAGTATGCTTTATTTTCAATCCATTTAGTAGCATTGTTATAAAGCTCATCTCTTTTATCATAGATCAGCATTACTGAATCCTGATAAGCTCTTTTCTTGGCAGGATCGCTAACTGCCTCCGCTGCTCCATCATATACTTTAGTACCGTTAATGTAGATGGACTCATTCAAATTAGGTACGTTCACTAATAGCCAGTGGAGAGGTTTGGTAGCTTCCACAAACTGATCCGCTTTCATGTAGTCTACATAAGCAGCGTTCAATTCTCTAGCTTTAGCTTCTTTAGCTTCGTCGGATGGCCAATTCCATCCGTCCTGGGCTTGCACCATTCCGGCGAGAAGCAAGGCGGATAGCCCCAGAAGGGTTGATTTAATTTTCATGGTTTTGACTTGTTTAATTCGGTTTAATTGCTCTTCTCTTTCTATGCAGTCCTTAAAACTGCCTTCAGATATTTACTCAAATACTCTTTTGTAGAACCAAGTGTTATCGTTGAGAGAGAAGCCTAAGGTAAAGTTCACGTAGTTTTCTCTGATCAATCCTGCGGAGGTAGTCCCTCTTTGTCCCACCTTTACCGCAAGGTTCATTAACGACAATTGGTTAACAGGAATTGAAGCTCCAAAGTTAATGCCAAGGTCATTAATGGTGGTCTGGTTGATATAGTATGGAGTCTGTAAAAACTCCAAACCTACCCTGTAAGTGCCTCTTTTCAGATTGTTATCAACCGACATAAAATCGGGAACAATCTGGAATCCCAAGCCCAATTTAATAGCCTCTCTCAGCTCCAAAGGATCCCCCAGAAAGTTTCTGAAATCAGAGAAATTCTGGTACTGACCTTCCAATCCAATCACGTATTTATTGACTCTCTCGTAACTCACCCCAAATCCGTAACGACTTGGTATATAGATACTTCCTTTTTCGTTGTCCAATATCAGGTCTCCTTCTGTATCGGGGTCGCTAGCTTCGCCAAATGCGGCGAGTTTGGCAAAGGCACTTCCATTAACGTCCCCTAGACCCTGATAAATGGCACCCACATGAAGATTACTTTTCTCACCTACTTTGAAATAGTAGTGAGTACCAAATTTGAGGGCAACATCGCTAATTGTTAATCTTTCATAATATTCAGAAGTGCTTCCTACCTGCGTGCCATTTTCATTAAATAGAGTCAATTGATTCTTTCGGATGGTAGAGCCAAATAGGTAAGATCCATGAACACCAATACTCAGATTTTTGGCTAATAAATAACCCGCACTGATGTAAGCTTCGGATATTCCTCCGTCGCCATTAATATTATTAACTGCCTCAATCTCTGCATTGTTAACCATACTGGAGATTTGCAGATCATAATTTACCGAGGTAACCTGATTCAGACCCATTCCCATAGTTAGTTTTCCTGGCTTGAAAGGCAAGGAAAGCGCGATATAGGAAAGTCCTCCGCCGTCCACATCGGAAGATTGAGACCCATTAGAAGCATTGATTCTTCTGTAATTCAGGGAAGTCTGAAAATTAAAAATAGTGTTTCTGGTTTGTAGGGCAGGATTGACTACGTTGGCATTCCAGCCCGTGCCAAAACTGATTCCTAATCCTCCCATTCCTTGGTTTTGTGTAAGTCCGGAATAATTAAACTCCCCGATTCCTAGGGCAGAATAAGTGGAGGCACTAGACTGTGCCTGAGCTTCAGAAAAGAGGATGAAGGTGCAGCAAACACCCAATAGATGCCATTTGATTTTACTCAACATTGTGGTTTAGAATGCAATTCAATCCATACAGGACCAAATTTGGGACTACAAATATGTGGTCTTTTGCCAATGATTCAAAAGATTGTGCATCTCCACCGCAAACAAAGACCTTAATTTCAGGAAATTCGGCCCTAAAAGCCTGAATTTGACCTATGATTTCGTAATAAATGCCATACCATACCCCCACTTGCATACAAGTTTGGGTAGAATCTCCGACCCGAGACTCCGGTTTTTTACCTACTTCTACCAAAGGAAGGCGGGCCGTAAACTGATTCATGGCCTTGGCTCGCATAGCCAAGCCAGGACTGATCGCTCCACCTTTGTAGGTATCAGACACAATCAATTCAAAAGTCATACAGCTTCCCAAATCGATTACCAAAGCTGAATTCTGTCCGGCTTTTTTCCAGCCCCCGATCGCAGCAGCGATTCTATCCAAACCCAAAGTCTGAGGAGAACCGTATCCATTGTATATGGGAAGACTGGTTTCTCTTGTCAAAAAAAGAAAATCAAAATCCAAAGCGGATTTCAATTCTTCCTCTGACCATTTGACTGAGGAAATAATACTCTCCTCGAAGCTCAGTTCAGACCAGGCTTTTTTGGCAAAGTCCAGATTCTCAAAAGCCCTTTCCCAGGTGATTTCACCTTTTTCAAAAAGCGCTGATTTAACCCGGGTATTCCCTATGTCGACTACGAGGTTTGGCATATGATAAATTATGACTGCAAATTAGCTATTTAAAAAAAGAGGACTTTTTCCAGTATCTAAAATTATCTTTGAATCGTCCCTGACTTAACAAACATTAACCCATGAACGCAAAGAGCTTCCAACTAATAGGCTTGATGTCCGGTACTTCCGGAGATGGATTAGACCTTGCCTACTGCGAATACAAAAAGAGTGATAACTGGACTTTCGAAATTTTGGAAGCTTTGACTATTCCATTTCCTGAAAACTTGGGACATCAATTATCCAAATCACACCTATTAACAGCGAATGAACTGGCAGTTTTAGATGTGACGTTTGGAAAATGGATGGGGGAACAAGTAGCCGCTTTTTGCAAAGAACGAGAAATTACTCCTTTTGCTCTTTGTTCACATGGTCATACGGTATTCCATCAGCCAAACCTTGGACTGAGCTTGCAAATTGGCAATGGATGGGCCCTTCACCAAGCTTCAGGATTGACAGTGGTCAATGATTTCAGAATGCTAGATATACAACTAGGAGGTCAGGGAGCTCCATTGGTACCTATAGGTGATGAATTACTTTTCCCTCAAATGGACTTCTGCATTAATCTGGGCGGAATTTCCAACATAAGTATGAAGCAAAATGAGCAAAGGGTAGCTTTTGACATGAGCCCTTTCAATATTTTGTTAAATCCAATTGCCCAAATTTTAGGAGCTCCTTATGATAAAGGTGGTCAATGGGCATCTGAGGGTAAGGTATCAAATACACTTCTCGATAAGCTGAATAAATTGCCCTTTTACTCCAAAAAAGGAGCAAAATCCTTGGGAAGGGAAGATATGGAGCAGGATTTTGAACCACTAATCAAAAATTCAGGCTTAGCCCCAAAGGACCTATTAGCCACTTTGATTGAGCACTACGCTCTGCAAATCAGCCAAGTAATAAGAGACTATTCCCAGGTAGAAAATCCCCAGGTTTTGATTACAGGTGGAGGGGCCTATAACAGCTATTTTATCCAGCGATTAGACGCTCATTTAGAGGGACAATGGAATCATTTTCAAGCTTCATCTGAATTGATTGAATTCAAAGAAGCCTTGATTTTTGGTTTTCTGGGACTCCTTAGATTGCTGGGAGAGGAAAATTGCCTCAGCTCTGTCACAGGAGCTAGAAGAAATTCCTCTGGAGGAGTGATTTATAGCTAACCCTCCATACAATCTACTCTAGGAGGCGCTGGATATTTTTCTATTTTTGCGCTGCGAAGTAAACCCAAATAAACATGCAGGAATTATTAAAGAAGTTTGAAAATAAAAAACCCGAAATCATTTTCGAGTGGTCAGACTCTGAGTCTGAAGCGGAAGGTTGGGTAGTCATCAACTCCCTGAGAGGGGGAGCTGCCGGAGGAGGAACCCGAATGCGAAAAGGCTTGGATAAAAGAGAAGTAGAATCACTTGCCAAGACTATGGAAGTGAAATTCACTGTGTCAGGTCCAGCCATAGGAGGAGCAAAGTCCGGAATTAATTTCGACCCTAAGGACCCAAGAAAGGATGAGGTATTGAGAAGATGGTACAAGGCAGTCACTCCATTACTGAAAAACTACTACGGAACTGGCGGGGACTTGAATGTGGATGAAATTCACGAAGTAATTCCAATTACTGAGTCTTTTGGAATCTGGCATCCACAGGAAGGTGTGGTCAATGGACATTTTCATGCTACCGAGCCTGAAAAAATCAGAAAAATTGGTCAGTTAAGACAAGGTGTTTCCAAGGTTTTAGAAGATCCTCATTTCACTCCAAACGGTCCTAAAAAGTACACAGTAGCCGATATGATTACCGGGTACGGAGTGGCTGAGGCAGTGCGTCATTATTATAAAATTTGGGGCGGAAACCTCAAAGGAAAGCGTGCAGTCATACAGGGCTGGGGCAATGTAGGAGCCGCTGCAGCATGTTTTCTGGCAGTAGAGGGAGTTAAAATAGTCGGCATCATTGACCGTGATGGCGGTTTGATCAAAAAAGAAGGATTCTCTCTTGATGAAGTAAGAGAGTTATTTATAACCAGAAATGGCAATCAGTTAATCGCTGACCAATTGATTCCTTTTGATATGATTAATGAAGAGATTTGGGATCTGGAAAGTGAAATCTTTATCCCTGCCGCGGCATCAAGACTGATTACTAAAGAGCAGTCAGAACGAATGATCAAAGCAGGGTTAGAAGTGATTTCCTGCGGAGCCAATGTACCTTTTGCAGACCCGGAGATTTTCTTCGGACCTATTGGTGCATGGACAGATCATCAAGTTTCCGTGATTCCGGATTTCATCGCGAATTGTGGTATGGCAAGGGTATTTGCTTACCTCATGAGTGATCAAGCAGAAGTAACCGATCAGGCAATTTTCAAAGATGTAAGCAAGACTATTGAAAAAGCCTTGAAAAAGACTTTTGCGGAAAATCCAGGAAAAACTAAACTGGCTGAAAGCTCCTTTAAAATAGCTTTGGGTCAACTCGTGTAAAACCATTCTTTAGCTTTGCCCAGTTGGAGTTAATTTTTGATTAAATCCGCTGGGCAGCTTTTTGATGGTTGTGCGGTTTGACGCAAAATCTGTAGTTTAGCAAATCCCTATTACAGACTGTCAAGCAAAAAATATTTGCTTAAATTAACCGAAAAGAACACCCAGCATACCCCTGTTATTCACATGAAGAATTTTATCCTTGGCATCTCCTTACTTTTCGGAATATTATTTTTTCCCGGAATGCAGGCATCCCAGTGCCTGGCTAAGGAGAGCTCTAATGAAACTAGGCTAATTGCACAAGCTGAGCAGGTAGATGCTGATCATGAGGCAGCTAGCGTTCACATAGAAGAAGCACACGAAACCGAAGTCCACCATACACCTCCGGGATGGTTAGTCATTCCTTTTGTGGCTCTTCTTCTGATGATTGCTACGGGGCCATTGTTCTATGAGCATTTCTGGCATAAAAACTATCCCAAAATTGCGGTTGGCTTGGCTGTTCTAGTGGTTTTATACTATCTATTTGTATTAGAAAATGTACACGGGCCGGTTCACGCCTTGGCCGAATATGTTCAATTTATTGCCCTTTTGGCCTCTCTGTACATTGCCTCAGGGGGTATTTTGATTGAAATTGACAAAAAAGCTACACCTCTTGCCAACGTATCTTTGCTGCTGATAGGAGCATTGGTTTCCAATTTGATTGGAACGACTGGGGCTTCCATGCTTTTAATCCGTCCTTTTATTCGATTGAATAAAGGCAACATTCAAGCTTACCATATCATCTTCTTTATTTTTATGGTCAGCAACATCGGGGGGTCTTTGACACCTATTGGTGACCCTCCCTTATTCCTAGGCTTTTTGAAAGGTGTTCCATTCTTCTGGACTTTAGAAAACAACTGGGACAATTGGCTATTTGCCCTACTGATTTTAGCGGCCGCATTCTATTTTGTCGATCGCAAATTTGGAAGAGCAAATGATGACAGTGAAATGGAAGAGGTAACCTATACCAATAAATTCTCCATGATTGGATTGAAGAATTTTGGATGGTTATTCATTGTGATTTGTTCTGTCTTCCTCGACCCAAACGTACTGGACTGGGTTCCTGCTATCCACTATGATGGACAAAAATTCTCTTTTCTCAGAGAAATTATCATGCTTTCTGTAGCCTTCCTTTCCTATCGATTTGCAGATCAACGAGCGATTAAAGGCAATGAATTCAACTTCGAACCAATCCGGGAAGTTGCGTTTATTTTCATCGGTATTTTCGGAACCATGATGCCTGCTTTGGAATTGGTGGGTGATTTTGCGAAATCTCCTGAAGGAGCTGAATTAATCACCCATAATACTTTGTATTGGGGAACAGGTATTTTATCAGGCTTTTTGGATAATGCCCCAACATACCTGAATTTCTTAGCAGCAGCAATGGCTTCAGAGGGAGCTTCGATCAACAATATTCAGGAAGTAAGGCAGTTTGCTGCTGATGGTTATCCTGATTCATCTTTCCAGCTAATGGCTATTGCCATCGCCTCTGTATTTTTTGGAGCTATGACATACATTGGTAATGGACCTAACTTCATGGTAAAGTCAATCGCTGAACAAAGCGGGATCAAAATGCCATCCTTCTTTGGCTACATCATCCGCTTCTCCCTGCCTATTTTATTACCTATCCTGTTTTTGGTATGGTTGGTATTCTTTGCTTTTGCCTAAAAGCAGACCCCTTTTGCAAAATGTCAAGAGACTAAGAGGAGTTCCTTTTTCTCTCATGAAGGAGGTTCTCTAACTGATATTTGAATCGTAATTTTGAAAAAATTTCTTAGTTTAGATAAAGAAAACCCTTGTCTCTGACCCAAAAACTAGTAACTTAGATTCATCTGAAAATGAATGAATTGCGATAGTTATGAAAGCTGCCAGAAATTTTTCCCTGATTCTTTTTCTTTTCCTGTTGGTTTCCTGCAATGCCGAGGAAGACTTCCTTCCCAAAGGAAGCCAACTTCTTTTGAATCCCAATTTATCCCTGTATCCAGATAATGTTTCGCCTTGGACACCATTGACCTCCAATACAGTTCAGTATGGAGTGAGCAGGGAAGTATTCTTGACTGGAAACCGATCTCTTTTTATCGAAAATAAAGAAAGATCAACTGCCCATGCTGCAACTTGGATTCAGACTTATACCGGACCCATGCCTGCTCCCGGGAGCACAGTTGAGCTTTTAGCTTTTGTAAAGGGAGAAAATGTAAGGGATTTAACTTTAGGAGGAAGAGTGCACATTGGAATACAGATTTTTCCCAGAATAGCATTTGATCAAAGCAAAAGTGCTTCCGCCACAAATGAAGAGCTTTTTCAAGGTGATTTTGATTGGTTTTTATTGAAAGCCACCTTGGAAAATTTTCCAAAAGATGCAGAAAAAATTCAGGTTGGTTTATTTGTACCCGACTTAACTTTAGGGAAAGTATATTTTGATGAGATTAATCTAATTGTAAGGTAAAAGTCCAAGCTTAAGACCCTTGCAGTTTTTTCACTTCACTATGCCGAAAACAATCGACCAAATGATCATTCACTAAGCCAGTTGCCTGCATGTGGGCGTAGATTGTTGTGGAACCCAAAAATTTAAAGCCTCTTTTCTTTAGATCCTTAGCCAATCGGTCGGATTCAGCTGAGGTAGCAGAAGCATCTTTCATACTTTGAAGCTTGTTTTGAATAGGTTTTCCTCCTACGAAAGACCAGATATAATCTGAAAAAGAACCGAACTCTTGCTGTACCTCCATAAAGCGTTGAGCATTATTGATAGCTGCTTTAATTTTGAGCTTATTTCGAATAATTCCCGGATCGTGGAGCAATTCTTCTACATAGGAATCGGGAAAGTCAGCGACCACTTTGTAATCAAAATCGGCAAAAGCATTTCTATATCCCTCCCGCTTTTTCAGGATCGTTGCCCAGCTCAATCCTGCTTGGGCAGACTCCAAAACCAGGAATTCAAAATGAATCTTATCATCATAAACAGGAACTCCCCATTCTTCGTCATGGTAGCTAACATATTGATCAAATCCCAAACACCAAGGGCAGCGAATTTTCGATTGAGTGTCCATTTGTAAAAGCTTTAGGAATAAATGTAGGGAAAATTGGGAATTGGAATCAAGCTGACTTAATTTTTGGCCCGGTTCAAAAAAACCAAGAATTATGATTGCTACCTCCTTTTTGGAAATCAGCGCAAAAGCCTATAGACAAAACATCAAATACATTCGCTCAGAAATAGGGGAAAAGCCTACTATTTCTGCAGTGGTTAAAGGAAATGCCTATGGGCATGGAATTGAGCAAATGGTAGGAATAGCAGAAAAAGCAGGTATCAGGCATTTCAGTGCTTTCAGCTCGGATGAAGCTTGGCTTGTTAAAAAGCATTCTACCAAAAATTCTGAGATTATGATTCTGGGGATGTTGTATGAGGAAGAAATGGAAGATTTGATCCGAGCTGGGATCAATTTTTATGTTTTTGATTTTTACAGGCTGGAAAAGGCAATCTCTATTTCAAAAAGAATCAAAATTCCTGCAAAGATCCATGTTGAAGTTGAGACAGGATTTCACAGAACAGGGTTTGACTGGGAGGATAGAGAAAAGTTGGTTCAAGTGTTGAAAGAAGCCAAAGAACATGTGATTTTAGAAGGACTTTGCACTCATTATGCAGGAGCTGAAAGCGTGAGCAATTTTGTGAGGGTGAAAAATCAGATTTCAGTCTATTATGAGTTTAAAAACTATCTCTCAGAAAACTATCTCTTTTTCAACAGGTACCATACTGCCTGCTCTGCAGCCACTTTGATTTTTCCGGAAACCATCATGGACATGGTGAGAATCGGCATTGCCGGTTATGGTTTTTGGCCAACCAAAGAGACGTATTTTGCCAAATTGAAAGATCTTCCAAGCAATAATAAAAACCCATTGAAAAGACTGATTACCTGGAAGAGTTCTGTCATGAGCCTGAAAAAGGTAGAAATGGGAGAGTTTGTTGGGTATGGCAATAGTTTCATGGCCCTTCATGACATGCAATTGGCCATCGTGCCTGTCGGGTATGGCCATGGATACAGTAGGTTACTTTCCAACTCAGGACAAGTCCTTATAGGCGGGCAATTCTGTCAAGTGGTGGGAACGGTTACCATGAATGCCATCGCAGTGGATATTACTAAGGTATCGGGAGTTCAAACAGGGGATGAAGTGGTAATGATTGGAAAGCAGGGGAAAAAAGAAATTACTGTTGCTTCCTTTTCGGAGTCTACCCAGCAGGTGAATTATGAATTGCTAACAAGACTTCCCAAAGATATTCCCAGAAAGGTAATTCCCTAATCAATAAAAGATCACTGTCTTATTTTTTACAACAAGGACCTTCCTTTCCAAATGATATTTAATGGCCTTGGAGAGAACTACTTTTTCCACGTCTTGGCCAATTTGTACCAATTCAGAAATCGTATTATGGTGGCGAACGCGTGCAACTTCCTGTTCTATAATCGGTCCTGCATCCAATTCTTCAGTCACATAATGAGCAGTGGCCCCAATGATTTTTACGCCTCTTTCGTATGCTGCGTGATACGGTTTTGCTCCAATAAAAGCAGGTAAAAAAGAATGATGGATATTGATGATTCTATTGGGAAATCTTTCAATCAACTTCCCTGACAAAATCTGCATGTACCGAGCCAACACAATAAAATCTACCTGATTTTCCTCTAAGAGCTCCAGTTGCTTGGCCTCTGCTTCCTCTTTGTTGGAGTTGTTGACAGGAATATGCTCATACTTAATCCCAAAGGACTCTACTACCTGTCTCAGATCGGGATGATTGGAAACTACCAAAGGGATATCCATTTCCAACTGACCCGCATGATGCCTGCCCAAAATATCAAAAAGGCAATGTGAGAGCTTACTCACAAAAAGAGCCATTCTTGGTTTGGGAAAATTAAAATGAAGCCTAAAGTCCATCCCAAATTTTCCAGCGACCTCTTCTTCAAACTTTTGCTTGATTGATTCCTTGGAAATGGAAAAGCTTTCAAGTTCACAGGCTGCTCTCATAAAAAACATCCCCAGCTCCTCATCCACATGCTGATCTACTTCTAAAATATTCCCCTCATATCGAAACAAAAATTGGGAAACAGCTGCTACTATTCCTTTTTGATCTTTGCATTGAATAATGAGGATAGCCTTTTTCATGATTTCTCATTCCATATTTTCCAGGCAGCTTCTGCTTGAAGCTCTAACATTTCCAATCCATTTTTGGCTTTTCCTCCATTTGAAAGACAAGCTTTCATGAGGGTAGTTTCTGAAGGATTATAAACCAAATCAAAAACCCAGTGCTCAGAGGACAATTGTGACAAAGGAATAGGAGGAAATCCTTCTGTTTTGGGATAAGTGCCTAAGGGAGTACAATTGATCAACAAATGATGATCAGCCATGTAAGATGGGTTACCTTCTAAATCCTGATAGCTAATTTGTTGATCCGCTGGATTTCTGGATACAGATAGGAATTCAATTTCCAAATCATTGAGGGCTTGCTTAATTGCCTTAGAAGCTCCACCAGTTCCCAAAACCAAAGCTTTGGGTCTTTTTGGGCCCAACCATTTTTCTAAGGAACCTTTGAAGCCAAAGTAATCCGTATTGTATCCAGTCAGTTTTCCGGGCTCAATTTTAATACAATTGACTGCACCGATTTTCTCACAGGCAGGATCAAGAGCATCCATCCAAGGGATTACTTGCTCCTTGTATGGGATGGTCACTGACATCCCTTCCAATTCGGGGTTTTCCTTTAAAACTTTGGAAAAGTCAGTAATCTCAGGGATTTCATATAGGTCAAAGTGACAGTTAGAGATTTGTTCTTTTTCAAATTTTTCTGTGAAGTACTTCTTTGAAAAAGAATGACCCAATGGATATCCGATTAAACCGAATTTTCTCATGATTTCTTGAGATAAGCGGCCAACAAATCAATTCCCAAAACCAATACAATTCCCCCAACAAAGCCAAATATGGCCCATGTTAAATTGGGCTCAGCACCTACCTGAGCCAAATATTCTGAAGGCCAAATATTTTCAGTTAAAAAGGGTTTTTCTTCTCCGGAAGAGGAGGTTCTGTATTGAGTAACCACTTTCCAAGGCCATAATTTATTGATGGAACCCAACATAAACCCTGAAAGTAAACCTATGGTAGTGGAATAGAATTTTCTAAGGAGCCAAGAAACAACTCTACTGAATGAAAGAAGACCCACAATACAACCTGAGGCAAAAATTCCCAATGTGAGAATATCTTTTTCTGAAACTGCTGCCAATATTGTTTCATATTTTCCCAAAATCAGCAAGATGAAACTTCCGCTAATCCCCGGAAGGATCATGGCGCATATAGCAATAGCTCCGGCGGCAAAAGTAAACCAAAGCGCATCGGGAGAGGTGGTCGGAGGAAGGCCTGTTACCCACCACGCCAAAGCTGTTCCTATCAAGAGAGAAATTATCACTCCCAAATGCCAGCGTTTGATTTCTTTCAAAATAATGAAAGCACTAATCAGGATCAATCCACAGAAAAATGACCAAAGCGGGATGGGATGTTCATCCATCAGCCAGGTTATCAATTTGGAAAGTGTGAAAATTGAGGTCATGATACCCAGCAAAAGACTGAGTAAGAAGCTACCATTTACAGATTTGTAAAATCCTTTCAACTCAAATTTGAGCAGAAGTTTCAGGTTATCCCCTGTAAAGGCATTGATACTGTCCAGCAAACGCTGATAAATACCTGTGATCAAAGCTATGGAACCACCTGAAACACCAGGAACAATATCCGCGGCGCCCATGGCCATTCCTTTCAAATAAGTCAGCAGGTAAATTTTGAGCTTTTTCATTTGATAAAAATAAAGGCTGAAAGATTCACTCGATCAGCCTATTAAATTTTTAAAGTTTGATTTCTCCTAAAAAGTGATCGAATGTATCACCTCTCAAGCCTAGTCGAATGGTTTCCAAAGGAATCACCTCAGAAGGGGAAATATTTCCCAAATTAACATTCGCTCCTAGTAATTTGATAAACCAAACCTGCTGAGATTTGATAGGTGCTTCCCAAAGGATTTTTTCTTCAGGGATTTTTGTCAAAATTTCTTCGACCAAACCTTGTCTTACTTCCCCGGAGTCACGGAATAATCCCACATTTCCTCCTTCTCTTGCTTCTCCGATTACCTTCCACGCACCTGCATCGAGTTCAGTTTGCATCTGTTCAATCCACTTGTATGGAGGGATGATTTTAGCAGCATCTTTAGAACCTACTTCTGAAAGTACGGTTACCTGCTTTGCCAAAGTGGATATATACTCACACTTTTTATCATGATTTAGAGATATCGATCCGTCAGAAACTTCAGCAAACTCTAAATTATATTTATCTAATACTTTTCTGTAGTCTTCAAACTGTCCTCTTACGATAAAAGCTTCAAATAAAGTTCCTCCAAAATAAACGGGAATCCCAGCTTCTTTATAAACCGCCAGTTTTTCACTCAATTGTTTGGTCACATATGATGTGGCCCAACCTAACTTTACAATGTCAACAAAATCAGAACAGCTATCTACAAAGTCTTCTGTTTCCCTAAGGCTAAGTCCTTTGTCCATAGCCATAGTAAATCCCGTGGTACGCGGCTTTTCAGTACGTACAGGGATATTCTTTAGCACATAATTCATTTACTTGATTTTAAGGTTTAAGGCAAAAGTTTATCGTCCCGGTATTGCGCAATCAGCTTGTAGATGGCTTTTTGCTGCTTCAACTCAGGCATCAAATCGTACAAAACCGTATGCCGATCAAAGTCCAAAGTTAAAGCATTTTCCAAATATGAAAACGCTTCTTTGTAATTGCCTAATTTGATCTGGTAAACTACCATGCGATAATAGAGCTCCGCTTCCTCGGGCAACTCCTCAATTCCTTCGCTGATTACGTCTACAGCCTCCTCAAATCTATTTTGGTCGTAGTAAATCACAGAGAGATTCACATAGGTCTCCATGATTCCGGGTTCTAGGTTAATAGCCTCCTCATAAGCCTCCGAACTGGCCTGGAGATTTCCAAGGTTAAATTCAGCATCGGCCAGACCAACCCAATAATTCGCATTTTCCTTACTGAGGTTGAGGGCTTTTTTGAAATAGTGGATGGCCTCAAAGAATTTTTCCTTCTTTAGCATGCACATTCCCAATCCAAACCAAGCATCATCATATTCCTCATCCAACTTTGCTGACTTTTTGAAATATTTAAAAGCCTCATCGATTTTGCCCAGCTTCTCATATGCAGCGCCCATATAGCAACAGTTCTCTGCATTCGCCCCTTCGCAATTGATGGTATTTTGATACGCTTCTAGCGCCAATTCATATTGATTGGTATTCATCAGCGCATTTCCCAAATTGAAATAAGCTGAAGCGAAACTATCGTCTATCAAAATGGCATAATCATAGGCTTTGATAGCATCTTCAAACCTTCCCAAGCGATTATAAACTACGCCCAAATTATACCAAGCCCCTGCACTATAGGGATCCTGGTCTATAAATTCTTGGTAAAACTGAAGGATTTCATCGAATGAACCCTCTTCTTCCGTAATCATAGCAAGCTGAAAAAGAGCATCTTCGTGGTTAATGCGGATTTTTACGGCTTCCTTAAAATAATGGCTGGCCTGCTTATTATCACCTTTGGCTCGGAATAGATTTCCCAGAGAATAATAAACCTCTGCCTTATCCTCTGCCATGGGTAAATATTTCTCCAATAAGTCTACGCCCTCTTGAGGATTCCCGGCCAAAATGTGCGCATTGGCTAAAGCAAGGACGATTTCCTCATTATTAGGTGAAATATTGTTGATGTTTTCCAGGATACTCAAACCCTCTTCCAGCTCATCGTTGAAGATCAGGCATTGAGCTTTGAGCAATTTGATTTCCACAGAAAAAGGGAATTTTTCCAAGGCAAACTCGGAAGCCCTTAATGCTTTCAGAAATTTTTGCTGATCAAAATAGAAGCGGATAATATCCTCCAGTTCTTCTTCATCGAAAAACATATCGAGGTTGGATTTCAGGGAATTTTCAAAGCGCTCCACGAGCTTTTTGTCTTCTTCCCAATCGTGATCGTGATCTCCGGTCATTCGAATGTGTTAAGGTTTACTTAAGATACCAAATAAAACGGTCTCTCAAAACGCTGAAATGTTAATTTTTTTCAAGTGATATAAAGGCCTTCCCAGCGCAAGAAAGGGATAACGAAGCCTTTCCGAAATTAGTTTACTTTGCCCAGGAAAAGGTGTCTTCCAAAGATTTGAATTCAAAGTCTAAAAGTTGCACTGCTTTACTGCCATCAAATGTAATTTTTTGGGAAGCAATTTTCGCAGTTTTCTTATTTAAGGGATTGTCAGTAAGTCCCAATTTTCTTCCTATTCCTGTAAAAAATACGGCTAGATTTAAGATTAGGCCTTTGGCTGGTTTGGTTGGGGCTGATTTTTGAAAAACCGTAGCCATCTTTTCAAAAAAGTCCCGGAAAGGAATGCTTGCTGCATTAAGGATAAAACGCTCTCCCCAAGCTTCCTTTTGAATCAATTTCCGGATCATCTCTGCAGCATCCCGAATGTCCAGGTAATTGATGTTTCCAGTAGGATAAAAAGAATTTCCCTTCAAAATAAATTGATAAACAGATGCGCTGGATCGCTCATCCTCCACCTTGGGCAAAAGAACAGATGGATTTACTACCATCACATCCAACCCTTCCTGAGCTCCTCTCCAGGCTTCCAATTCACCCCAATATTTCGAAACTGCATATTCTGTGTTTAGCGGTGACTCTGTCCACTTGAAATTTTCGTCAATTATTTTTGCTTCAATACTTCTGCCGATCGCAGCTACTGAGGATACATGAACCAACTTTTTCACCCCTGTATTCAGCAGGGCATTAATCAAGTTTGCTGTACCCTCCACATTGACATGATATAAGCGATCAGTATCTGCAGGGTTAAAGGAAACCAAGCCGGCGCAATGCACCACAAGGTCTATTTCCTGTAAGGCTGATTCCAACGCATCCATATCTGCCAAACTTCCCTCATGCCAATGAATTGGAAAATCTAAGCCTTGGATCAATTTATCTGAAGATTGCTTTCTTCTGAGCCCATGAATTTCACCCAAAGCACGAAGTTCTTTAGCTAAATAGCTGCCCAGCAAACCTGTGATTCCGGTAATAAGAATTTTCATGCTTTTTTTAAGATCAAAGACTGATATTTAACCATTCCGAATGACGGATTTTTTCAAAAGTTTTGGACTTGGGAAGTGTTTCCAACATATCCAGATAACGAGAATTATGGCAGTCTGTTCCAAAAAATCGAACATTTGCCTTTTCTAAAAGTGTCTCTGCAAAATCCTTGACTTGCTTGGAGTAGAATCCTGTCAAAGAAAGCAGGTTAATCTGGAAGATAATATTCCTGTCAATGAGATCCTGTAGTAAATCTTTATCCGCAACTAAGTACTGATAGCGCTCAGGATGGGCAAAAACCGGTTTATATCCAGCCATTTCCAAGTGAAAAAAAATCTCCAGCAACATCTGAGGTCGATTGATAAAGCCTGTTTCGACTAGGATATAGTTATCTCCAAAAGTTAAAAGCTCTTCCCCGGCTTTTACCTTTTCCAAGAAAATCTCATCCATATAGTACTCCGCAGCCGCATCAATTTCAATCTCAATGCCCTCATTTTTTACAGCCTTACGTAGATCTTCCAGCCCCATCTGAATAATTTCAGGAGTATTTCGGTAATACTCAGACATGATATGAGGGGTGGTGATAATCTTTCTAAGCCCATATTGGGATAGCCTTCGTATCAAATCCAGAGACTCCTCCATGGATTTAGAACCATCATCTATTCCGGGTATGAGATGAGAGTGCATGTCTGCCTGCAACCAGCTAAAGTCCAGGTCTTCTATGACTTCAGGTTTACGTTTAAACAGGTCTAAAATGCCCATTTAGAATCCTCCTCCACTTGATTTTATAAATTCAGCCAATGTTGGCCACTTCTGATCTTTTTCTGAGATTATGGGGTCTGTCACTTTCCAATCAATGCCTAACTCGGGATCATTCCATAAAATTCCGCCTTCGCTGGCTTGGTGATAATAATTGGAACATTTATACAGGAAAAGTGCATCTTCCAGGACCGAAAATCCGTGTGCAAATCCTTTCGGAATATACAGTAAATTCTGCTTGGATGCATCCAAAACCACAGATAATGATCGCCCAAAGGTAGCTGAATCTTTCCGAAGGTCCACTACTACATCCAAAACCTTCCCCTGCACCACACGCACGAGCTTTGCCTGCGCAAATGGATCTCTTTGAAAATGTAGTCCACGGACAGTTCCTTTTTGGGAAAAGGACTGATTATCCTGAACCCAGTTTTCTTCTAATCCATTGGCAGAGAACCAATCCTTTCGGAATGATTCAAAAAAATAGCCCCTAGAATCTTGAAACAATTTAGGTTGTATTTCAAAAACACCGGAAATGAAGGTTTCCGTTATCTGAGCCATGGGAGTTTAATTTTATTTGAAAGCAAAATAAGTAGTCCCCCCAAGACTATCCTAATCATTATTGAGGAAATATGACGAACTTTGTGCCTTGGAAGGTGATTTTCAGAGGGATATTTCCAAATAATTGAAACTTATCCACTCGATCTCTCCTTTTGTATTGAGAATCAAAAATCCTTTATGAGTAAATTTTCCCGAAAACTTCAAAAATTATACGATACCGCTCCCAAGCAGGAAACCGCAGTTTTGGTGACCGTTGTGAGACAAAATGAATCTGATCAGCTGATTGAAGAGCATTTAGATGAGTTGGCTTTTTTGACCGAAACGCTGGGTGTAAAGGCTGTTTATCGCTTTACCCAGAAAATGGAAAAGCCAGACATCAAAACTTTTGTGGGGAAAGGAAAACTGGAGGAAATTCAATCCTATGTGGAGCACTTTGCAGTAGACATGGTCATTTTCGATGACGATCTTTCTCCTTCTCAGATGAAAAATCTGGAAAACGAGCTGAAAGTGAAAGTATATGATAGATCTCTACTGATTTTAGATATTTTCTTACAAAGAGCCCAAACGGCACAGGCCAAAACCCAAGTAGAACTGGCAAGATTTCAATATTTACTTCCAAGATTAACCCGAATGTGGACTCACTTGGAGCGTCAGAGAGGTGGTACATCCACGAGAGGTGGTGCCGGTGAAAAGGAAATCGAAACAGATAAGCGGGATATCCGAAATAAAATCACCTTGCTGAGACAGAAGCTAAAAGAAATAGAGAAGCAAGGCGTCACCCAACGCAAGGGACGAAAGGGAATTGTCCGAGTTGCACTGGTAGGTTATACCAATGTAGGCAAATCCACTTTGATGAATTTGGTGACCAAAACCGATATTTTAGCTGAAAACAAATTATTTGCGACGGTAGACTCTACGGTCAGAAAGGTCGTGTTGGAAAACATCCCCTTCCTGCTTTCCGACACCGTAGGATTTATTCGAAAGCTACCTACACACTTGATAGAATCATTCAAATCTACACTGGATGAAATTCGTGAAGCAGATCTTTTGGTCCATGTGGTAGATATTTCGCATCCAAGCTTTGAAGATCATATTGCAGTAGTAACCCAAACGCTCAGAGAAATCAATGCAGGAGATAAACCTGTCTTATTGGTCTTCAATAAAATTGACCTGGTGGAAACCATGCCTTCTGAAGAGAAAATCATGGAAATGACTGAAATCGAGCTTCAGGAATCCGACTTTAAGGATTTTGATGCGCTTTCAGAAGCCTATGAGAAAAAGACTGGAATCCAACCTGTTTTTATGGCAGCCGGAAGTGGAAAAAACATAGAAGAGTTCAGAGAAAGGTTAGTATCCGAAGTCAAAAAACAACATCTGAAAATCTATCCACATTACTTGGAAGATCAAGTTGTCATTTGGAACAGTGAAGAAAATAGCTCGGAATAATCTCCGAGCTTTTTTCTTATCAGACAATTTGAGGGCTTTAAATTCTTCCTGTTCACTTAATAAAATTCCTTTTAGTCTTTAGTTATTTTTCATATATATTTTCAAAAAGAGGCAAAACCCAGCCCATGACTACAGAAGATTATCCCTTTGAATTATTTTTCGATTTAGTCCCTGACCTACTGTGCATTGCTGGCTTTGATGGTTATTTCAAAAGAATAAACCCAGCGGTTTCCAAAGTATTAGAATATAGTCAGGAGGAACTCTACTCTCGACCTATTAATGATTTTATACATCCTGAAGATGTGTCAATGACCAATCAGAGGAGATCTCAACTTTTTGAATCACAGCCTTTGCTAAACTTCGAAAACCGATACATTACCAAGAGTGGAAAAATCATATGGCTTTATTGGACTGCCTGGCCTAACACCGAAAAAAAACTGGTTTTTGCAATTGCTAAAGAAATTACTGAAAAGAAAAGATTGGAAGAAAGGAAGGACGAATTACTGTCTGACCTTTCTCACAAAAATGAAGAACTCAAAAGTCTTACATACATAACAGCTCATGATTTGAGGTCTCCAGTTTCTAGTATATTGTCCGTTTTCCAGTTACTTAATTTGGAGAAAATAAAAGACGAAGAAAGCGTAGAGTTGATCAAGCTTATTCAGAGATCAACCTTGGGACTTAAAGAAAACCTTAATAAATATTTGAATAAACTTTCTGAAAAGGACAGTAATAATGATAAGAAGGAGCTGGTCAACTTATCAGAAATTCTTCAGGAAACACTGATTACATTGAACCCTACCCTAAAATCAGTCAATGCCCAAATCAAGCATGATTTTTCTCAAGCAGGTGAAGTTTATTTTAACAGACTTCATTTAGAAAGTATTTTCCTGAATTTGTTAGGTAACTCTATTAAATACAGAAAAACAGATGTGGCACCACAGGTTTGCATATGGACAGAATTTGTTGCTGAAAGAGTATTTCTCTATATCAAAGACAATGGGAAAGGGATGAATATGGAAAAAGTAAAGGATAAGATATTCAAAATGAATCAAACCTTTCACGGGCACTCAGAGGCTAAAGGCATTGGGCTTTATTTAGTAAACAGCCATCTTCAAAGTGCTGGCGGAAGCATTGAAGTGGAAAGTGAGGAAGGGGTCGGGACTACTTTTAAGGTTATCTTTTAAAAATTTAAATAAAAAAGTCCTGCCTCAAACTGAAGCAGGACTTTATCAAATTTTCTATAAGTCATTTTAGAACTTCATGCTCACTCCAAGCAAGAAATTCGTGCCTGCCTGAGGATAATAGAAGTTTTCTGTAATCAATTCTCTGCCACTATTCCCCGGAACGAAGTAGCTAAAGGTGTAGCCATTAGGCTCGTACAACTCATTGAAAATATTATTGATCAATAAGTTTACCTCTAAACTCTTAAAGAATCGGGGCTGTGCGGTATAGCTGATTCGAAGATCATTGGTGAAAAATGCATCCAATGTCCGGTTCTCATTCGATGTATTATCCAGATATTGCTGCCCTACATATTTACTCAACCAGTTTAGAGAAAGGTTCTTGGTAGGATGATATTCGATAATAGCCGAACCCACTACATTGGGAGAAAATGCTATATCCGTGTTGGTATAAGTATTCTCCACTTGCTGAAAATCCTCCACACTGTAGTCGTCTATATACTCCGTGAATTCAGCAATCTTATTTTGACTTAAGGCAATGTTTCCTCCCAAAGTCCATTTTTTAGATACTTGATATGCACCGTCCAATTCTATCCCTGCCCTGTAGGATGAAGCAACATTCTCTCTTATATAGGCGCCAACATTATTGATTTGACCAGTCAAAATCAGTTGATCCTTGTAATCCATGTAATAGAAGTTGGCATTATAGGTAAAGTTGCCTGCTCTTGACCGCAGGCCTGCCTCGATGTTATTGAGTCTTTCCGGTCTTGGCACTTCCGTAATCGGATTGTCCGTAAAATCAGCTCTTGTTGGTTCACGGTTGGCTACAGCATAGCTAGCATACCAAGTCTGATTTCCTTTTTCGTACGAGAAACCAAACTTTGGATTGAAGAAGGTATAATTTTCCTGACCGTCCACAATTCTCAAATCGTCATTGACTCCGAAGAAGGTATAATTAATCCCACGAACCTGAAGATCTCCAAATAGATTTAATCCTGGCTTTAATTCATAATTGGCCTTTGCATAGATATTTCTATCGTCTTTAACAGCGTTATTATCGTAATATCGATCTCGGATATCAGTATCTCCAGCAATTCTCGCCCAGATAATTTCCCCAAAATGGTCGCCATCGTAGCGATTGGCGCCACCTCCTAAAATCACATCCCATTTTCCATCGTCGGACACATAATTGACAGATCCTACGAATCCAAAGAAATCATTGTCCAACCATCTTCTTCTGATGATATCTGTTCTAGTAATGGTATCTCCACCAATAATGACATTGGGCAAGGCATATCTGGAAAATCGGTCATTCTCGCGAAACTGCTCATAATAGCCCCGGCCATAGGTATAATGTAAGGCCAGATTGGTTTTCCAATTGGACCCAATTTTTCCTGTATAAATCAACTGATAATGATCCTGTTGGTAATTATCTGTTTCATTATCATAGGTGTAGAAATTATTGGTGCGGTCAGTATCCAATAGAGCCTCTGGCAAACCATACCAAGACTGATAGGTCTGCTCTTTTCCGGAGAAAACATTCAATTTGACAACGTGATTTTCTCCATAGTAGCCTCCGGAAAGGAAGTAAGATCCCAAATCAGAAAAAGCTCTATCCACATAACCGTCGGTCGTGATTTTGGATAATCTAGCATCTACGGCAAATCGATTATTCAATAAACCTGTTCCAGCTTTGACTGTATGTCTCCACGTGTTGAAGCTGCCAAATCCATTATCAACCTGAGCATAAGCCTCTTCTTGTCGAGTATCTGTTTGGAAATTCAAACTTGCTCCAAAAGTGGCAGCTCCATTGGTCGAAGTTCCGACTCCCCGCTGAATCTGCACATTATCTACCGAACTGGCAAAATCCGGCATATTGACCCAGAATACTCCATGTGACTCAGCATCATTGAGAGGGATTCCATTCACAGTAACGTTGATTCTTGTCTGATCTGTACCCCGAATTCGGAGACCAGTATATCCTATACCAGCACCGGCATCCGAATGTGTAACCACAGAAGGAGTGAAGTTCAAAAGAATGGGAATATCCTGACCTAAGTTCCTTTTGGCAAGCTCCTCCTTGTCGATAGTTTTGAATGTGGTTGGGGTGTTTTCTGATGCCCGAGTGGCAGATACTATAAATTCTTCACTCAGAAAATCTTTGCTGGAAAGTTTAATTTCCAAGTTTCCGGAGTAGGGTAAGGATAGACTCTGACGAAAAGTCTCATATCCTAAATAGGATACCCGGAGATCTACTTCACCTGTAGGAAGTTTTAAAATGGTGAAATTTCCTTCTCCATCAGTAATAGCTCCTCTTCCTATTTTTTCGGTCCATACAGATGCTCCTACGAGAGGCTCGCCACTTTTTGCGTCCAGTACTTTTCCGCTCAAACTTTGTTGAGCCCAAGCCGAAATGGTCAGCATAAATGCCATCCAGCCCATCAATAATTTTTTCATTTGTTTAAATCCCTTTCGGGTCATTGAGTGAAACATGGGATGACTTAGGGGAAGTCAGCCGTATTTGTTTACCCGTTTTGCAATAGTAAAATCAGAGCCTACAGTGGTACCAAACTGTCTATTCTAAATTTACTTTGCTTGCTCATTTCCCTTCGCCGGCACTACCCGGATCAGGTATTATGGGTATGATCTCAGCCCGTTTTATTAAGGCACCCCTTATGATCTATGTGCAAAGGTATGGGTGAAAAGTCTTAAAGCAAATCAGAGTAAAAGAAAAGTCTCCATTGAAGCATTGACCAATAAAAATCAATCTGAATAACAGCACAAGTCGACAATATCAAACTATTTAGAGCTTACTCATTAATCCTTAAAATCTTAAGGGAAAAGCAAGTACAGTATTTATGTCTAAAAATTAAACAATAAAAAAACCTTAAGGCATCAATTTTTTAGGATCTCTTCTCGTATCAAAAACTCTTGAAATCAATATCAGGTATTGACTTTCTTCGATTCTATATATGATTTCGAATAATTAAATATCGATAGTTTAACAATACAGGCTGTTCAAAGAATTGGATTTGACCTATTTTTGGATCTGAGCTTAAGATTTCTGCTTTATCAACTATTGAAAAAACTATATTCTGGGCAACAACTTCTCCAGCTAATTCAGAATAAAATTCAAAAATTTCATTCAAATCCTTAAGCGATCTTTCAGACCAAAAAATTTTCACAAAATTTTTCCCTTTTTAATTCTTTTGACTAGCTCTTCTTGAGAAATAATTTTTCCCCTTTTGTAATCAGACTCTGCTTCTTGAAGAGACTGGATTAACTCATCCTCTTCAATAGGGCGAAAAAATTCCTTTTGTTTTTCAGTAAGACTATCTAACCTGATTTGATCAATCTTTTCAAGGACACTTTCATTTTCAAGTTTAGATAACCAGTGAATCAATTCTAATTTCTTTTTAGCAATGTCCATAATCATGAATTTAATAATTTTCCAAAAAAAGAGGCTTTCGCCCCTTTTTATAAATCATCCTCATCAAAATCATCTTCTTCTCCAGGCCCCATATCAAACATGGAACTGAATAAATCCTTGAACTGTAAACCAGTGTCCAACATGCGTTTGCTCAGCTGAGAATATTCAGCCAAACCATGCAATGCAAACTCCATAAAGAATTCTTTCTCTCTTTCAGGAAGATTTTTGACCAACTGTGTTACCACATTTTCCAAGCCTGGAACTTCCATCAGGGCTTCCTTATACTCCTTATCGGATTGAGAGGCTAAAATATCCAGAACATTTCCTTCTCCAAACCAGGCAAGCGGAATCACGTAGGGGTTTCCCTCCTTGGACTTTTTCTTTTCTTCCGGAGATGGGAAATAATTCACAAACTGAGATCTTATAGCTTTTCCAATTAAGTTGTACGCAACCAATCCAGCACCTTCTTGCTCTCCTTCATACACTAATTCTACTTTACCGGTAATCGCCGGAATTACTCCGATCAAATCGGCAATTCTTACCACCGTTTTGTTTTCACCATTCATATAAAGTCTTCTTTCAGCTGCTGAAATCATATTTTCATAGGCTGAAATGGTTAAACGAGCCGAGACACCTGACTTTTCATCCACGTACTCGGAAGCTCTCGCCTCAATCGCAATCTGTTCAATCAAGTCCTTCATGAGTTCGGGTACATGAATATTTTCAACAGGCTTTCCTTCCAGATTCGCCTCCTGTGCGGTAATTTTTTTACCAATCTCAATGGACTTTGGATAGTGGGTGATAATCTGACTTTCAATTCTATCTTTTAGAGGAGTAACTATACTTCCTCGGTTGGTATAGTCCTCTGGATTAGCCGTGAAAACAAATTGTATATCCAGGGGTAATCGCAGCTTAAAGCCCCGAATTTGAATATCTCCTTCTTGAAGAATATTGAATAAAGCTACCTGAATTCGGGCTTGTAAATCCGGTAATTCATTGATTACAAAAATAGACCGGTGAGATCTTGGCACCAGACCATAGTGAATCACCCGCTCATCATTGTAACTGAGCTTCATGGTGGCCGCTTTGATAGGGTCCACATCTCCAATCAAATCAGCTACAGAAACATCAGGGGTCGCTAATTTTTCTGTGTAACGTTCATTTCTATGCCACCAAGTGATCGGGGTATCATCACCCCTTTCTTCGATCAGATTTCTCGCATAGGAAGTCAAAGGTGCCAATGGATCATCATTCAATTCCGAACCATAGACCACCGGCACATATTCGTCCAAGAGCAAAGTCATCATTCTCGCAATCCGGGTCTTAGCCTGACCACGAAGTCCTAATAAATTGATGTTGTGACGAGATAAAATCGCACGTTCGATATCTGGAATTACTGTATCCTCATATCCCCAAATACCTTCAAAGACATTTTCTTTTGCCTTGATCTTAGCAATAAGATTATCTCTTAATTCCTCTTTGATTGATTTAGCCTGATAGCCAGCAGCCTTCAACTGACCAAGCGTTCGAATTTGTTTCAGTTCTTTTCCTGTAAGTGTATGGTAGTCCATGCGTTTGTTTAAAAGCGTTTGGTTCGGTTTCTTCTATAATCCTCAAAAATCAAATCTCCCAAGCCCTTCAAAGAAGAGTAGTAAGCATTACCATTGTTGACCTTGGTAAATTCTTTGACAAACTCCTTCAAATAAGGGTCTGAAGCGATCATAAAGGTGGTTACGGGGATTTTTAATTTTCTGCATTGAGCAGCTAGTTTGAGCGTTTCACTCAAGATTTTACTGTCAATGCCAAAAGAGTTTTTGTAATATTTGATTCCAACTTTTAAGCAAGTTGGCTTACCGTCAGTAATCATGAATATCTGTTTGTTCGGATTCTTCCTCCTTCGAAGTAGATCCATAGCCAGCTCCAGTCCCGCAACTGTATTAGTATGATAAGGACCCACTTGAAGATAGGGCAGATCCTTAATTTCAATTTGCCAGGCATCATTTCCAAAAACGATGATATCAAGCGTGTCTTTTGGGTAGCGGGTTTTTATCAATTCTGCCAAAGCCATTGCCACTTTCTTAGCCGGCGTGATCCGATCTTCTCCATACAAAATCATAGAGTGGGAAATATCGATCATCAAAACTGTAGAGGTCTGAGATCTATACTCATTCTCCACAACTTCCAAATCATCTTCGGTCAAAAGATAGTCACCTGAAAACCCATGATTGGCCTGGGCATTACGTAGAGAGTCAGTAAGCGCAATTTGATCTAAGTTATCTCCAAACTCATAGGCTCTTCTGTCGGTACCCCGCTCTTCTCCCTGACCGGAATGAGTGGTTTTATGTTGCCCAGATTTACCTCTTTTGAGCTTCCCAAAAATTTCCTCTAGGGCAGACTTTCTAATCGTTTGCTCTGCTTTCCCTGTAATTTTAAACTCCCCTTTTTGATTTTCTTCAGTTAGATATCCTTTGGATTTAAGGTCCTCAATAAAATCCCCAATTCCGTAATTGGGATTAGTCATGTTGTAACGCTTATCCAAGTTTGTCAGCCAGCTAAGAGCCTCTGCCACATCTCCGCCAGTCATGGTAACCAACTGAAGAAATATGTTAAGCAGATTCTCAAAGGTGTTTTTCTCGGGATCTTGGGGAGGTATATATTGAGTAAAGCGGAAGCCTTTCATAATCAAGTTTTTAAAGATTAGACTCAAGAAGCAGGACAAAACTTGCCGCCAAATCGAATTGAGCAAACCTTAAGATACATGTCTCAATAACAAAGTGAAAGGCATAGGAGTTTGAATAAGTAGATAAAAACACCAAAAAGATGAAAAATTATCAAACAGTAGTTGGGGTTGTGACCGGAATTTTGATTGTTTTTGTCACACTGATTCAACTCAATATTGCTTTGCCATTAATCTGGCTAATTTTCTTGGCGGGGCCTTTTTTAGTCCTTTGGATGGTTTGGTCTGTTTTAACGGCTCCAATCACAATAAAAGAAACCTTTGATGAACAATGGTATCAGGACAGGCCGGATATAAGAAGAAAAAGAGATTAATCAAGGTGCAAAAAATTCCTGTGGAGTAAGGATAGGTATTTGACTGTTGCCAATAAAATCCCTTTTATTTCTAGTAATTAAAAAATCTACACGATGGGCTAAAGCAGTATAATATTGTAGCCCATCTTCCTTGTCTTTAAAGTTGGAATTCAAAGATTGAATAATCACATCCTTCCCTCCTGAAATTACCACACAAACTAAAAAAAATTGTTCTAAAAGTTCATTTGCTTGAGGAATTTTGTAGACCTCAAAAACAAGGTAATATAGGTTTCCCAAACTGCTCTCAGCGATAAAAAGCTGAGCCAATGACCCTTGTGCCAGCATTAGAAAAAGCTTTGAATCTTCATAAAAGGGATCCCTTTTTGCGAGCAAGTCAATCACTACATTAGTATCTAAAAAGATTTTAACCATGTTTTTTTAACAAATAATGACTTCGAAGCTCTTTGTCAAATTTATCAGGGCTGGGTCTAGGTTTCATAGACTCCAATTTTTTTAAAAGTGATTTTGCCGCTTTTTGAGCTTCCGTTTGTTCTATTTCCGGATTTTCTTTAGAAAAAATCTCCTCAAACATTTGAGACAATGACATTCCTCTGTCAGCAGCTTTTTGCTTGGCCTTTTCTATTATTTCTTTTTCTACAGTGAGAGTGAGTTTGGTTTTCATAAATACACGTGCTTAAATACAATATACGTGTAATTCTCAAATTGTGTTCAATTTCGTCTTTAATTTGATTTGAAGTACTTTCGAATTCCTATGAGCCCTTTACTTAAATACGCCCAATTCATCAAGTCCACCGCCAAACATCTGGGCTTTGACTTCTGTGGAATTGCCAAGGCAGAATTTTTAGAAGAGGAGGCCCCGAGACTTGAAGAGTGGCTGAATCGAAACTATCAAGGACAGATGGCCTATCTGGCCAATCATTTTGATAAGCGTTTAGATCCAACCAAGTTGGTTCCCGGTGCAAAAACGGTTATTTCTCTGATTTACAATTACTATCCAGAGCATAAACTTCCTGAAAAACCAGAAGACATCAAGCTGGCCAAATATGCTTATGGAGAGGATTATCACTTTGTGATTAAGGATAAGCTTAAAACATTCTTGGAAGTTCTCCGGGAAGAAATCGGTGAAATTGAAGGGCGGGTTTTTGTTGACTCAGCACCGGTCATGGAGCGACAATGGGCTCAAAAAGCTGGATTGGGATGGATTGGAAAAAACAGCCTTTTGCTTAATCGAAAGATGGGAAGCTTTTTCTTTTTGGCAGAGTTGATCATCGATTTAGAGGTGGATCCTGATCTTCCTTTAGCAAAAGATTATTGTGGAACTTGTACGGCCTGTATAGATGCATGTCCAACAGATGCCATCGTGCAACCGGGAGTAGTCGATGGTTCCCGCTGTATTTCCTACTTGACCATAGAATTGAAAGAGGCAATTCCTTCAGAATTCAAAGGAAAGATGGAAAATTGGGCTTTTGGCTGCGATATCTGCCAAGATGTGTGTCCTTGGAATCGATTTTCCAAGCCTCATCAAGAACCAAAATTTGATCCCCATTCGGATCTAAAAGACTATTCAAAGAAAGATTGGATTGAGATGACTGAAGAGACTTTTCAGAAAGTTTTTAAAAAATCTCCTTTAAAGCGTACAAAATTTGCCGGACTGAAAAGAAATCTCGAATTTATTCAATCAAAGCCCTCCTAGACTTATGGCGCAGAAGTCTCCTATGAAGCAATTCCAAAAACTCTTTAAGAGTAAAAAAAGGAAAAGACCTGCCCATAGAGTTGGTTTGCCTCCCGCGGCCCTGGTTTTTACTGGTGACAAGAAGCAAGAGGAAGTTTTCATCAACTTGATCACGTACGATGAACAGGAGATTTATGAAGAAAAAATCAAACTCTCCCAGCTTAAAGATCATCTGAAGCTTCAAAAAAAAGTTTTCTGGATAGATGTCATTGGGCTCCACGATGTAGGAATTCTAGAAGAAATCGGACAGATTTTTGGCATTCACAAATTGACTTTGGAGGACATTCTCAGCACCTTCCAAAGGCCAAAAATGGAGGCTTTTGAGGAGTATATTTTTGCTACGCTGAAAATGATTCAATGCAATTCCCCTGAAGACCCCATAGATGAAGAACAGGTGAGTTTTCTAATGGCTAAAAATATTCTGATCACCTTTCAGGAAAAAGAGGGGGATGTGTTCCAGTTTGTAAGAGAGAGACTCCAAGACTCCAAAAGGACCATCCGACAAAGAGGAACCGATTATCTGCTTTATGCTTTGTTGGATGCGGTTGTCGACAATTACTTCACTGTTCTTGAACATATAGGCGAAAGGATAGAAAGCTTAGAATCGCAGGCTATCATAGAACCCGGAACCGAAACTCTGAATGCCTTGTATCTTCAACGCAGGGAGATGATGGACTTGAGAAGGTCAGTTTATCCGCTCAGGGAGGTAATCGGAGCTTTCGATAAGTATGCAGAGGATAAAATCTCTCCGGAAGTACGACCATTTATCCGCGATTTGTATGAAAATACTATTCAGGTAATTGAAACCATGGAAGTGTTTCGGGATATGTCTTCCGGCGTCCTAGACCTTTACATGAACAGCCTTTCTAACCGCATGAATAATGTAATGAAGGTGCTTACCATTATATCCACCATTTTTATCCCTTTGAGCTTTGTGGCTGGAGTTTATGGAATGAACTTCGAGTATATGCCCGAGTTACAATGGCGCTATGGGTATTTTTATGTTTTGAGTGGAATGGGTATAGCAGTGATTGGAATGCTCTTTTATTTTCGATTCAAAAAATGGCTCTAAGAGCAATTTAAGAACTCATTTTCCATTGTAAACAATTAAATTGTTTAAATATTTTATCTTAAAAAGCTTTAAGACTGATATCTAGACTTTTCACAGAGTGCGTTAAAGCCCCCATAGAAATAAAATCCACACCGCATTCGGCCACCTCTGCAAGGGTCTCTTCTGTAATTCCACCAGAGGCTTCGGTTTCAAATTTTCCATCAATGATTGCAACTGCCTTTCTCATAGTTGCATAATCCATGTTGTCCAGCATGATGTAATCCACTCCTCCAACTCTCACTACTTCCTCCACCTCTTGCAGATTTCGGGTTTCAACTTCAATTTTTAAGTTCAGATTATGGGAGGCTAAATAGGCTTTTGTTCGCTCAATGGCTTGCTGAATTCCACCGGCAAAATCCACATGATTGTCTTTCAGCATCACCATATCATACAGTGCAAATCTATGGTTTACTCCTCCACCGATATGAACAGCCCATTTTTCCATCAATCGGAAATTAGGAGTGGTTTTCCTGGTATCCATCAGACGAGCTTTGGTATGGATAATCTTCTGAGTCAACCTATGAGTCAATGTAGCGATACCGCTCATTCTTTGCATACAATTGAGAACCAATCTTTCTGAAGACAAAATGGAAGCTGCTGGACCTGCAACCGTCAAGCCTATATCTCCATATTTCACTTCATCTCCATCCTTTTTCAGAAGAGTTACTTCCAAACTGGGATCATAACTTTTAAAAATTTTCTCAGCCATTTCTATTCCAGCAAGTACTCCGTCACCCTTGATTAAAAGTTTTGCCTGACCCATTTTATCTGATGGAATCGCCGCCAAAGAAGAATAATCTCCCGGTCCAATATCTTCTGCAAAAGCAGATTGGATAAATGATTGGATAGCCTGATCGGTAAGGTAAGCGGGTCTCATGTATCAAGATTTTAAATCAGCTGATCAGATTTCAAAAATCTGGCAGAGATTGAAGCATTTATTGGGATGAAATGTTTGGAGTAGCTATAAACTATTTCCTGCTGCAAAAATAGGGATAATGAGTAGCAGTACGGGCAATTTTCTAAAAATGCTTACACTTTTACAAAGCCCAGACTATACACTTTGATTTGGGCATCCTGCTGATTGACTTTGATAAAAACCTTATAAATGCCTTTTCCGCTTTGATAATCCCCTATATAAGAACTCAAACTGGGATTATTTTCTGATCTAAAAACTAGGGAAAATTTTAAAGGTGGGTTTTTCTTGAAAAAATCTTTTAACACTATTTCGGCCTGACTTTTTGAAAAATCTCCTTGTTGACCGTTGATATTGAGTGAAATACTTGCGTCAAAATATCTAGCCAAATCACTACTGGACCCACTATCGATCGCCACTATAATGGGGTCAATAGAGTGCTCAGGCGGATAGGTAGTTTCGGGTACAGCTATCCACAGTAAAAGTGATAGTATGAGTTGGTTAAGCATCATCAGTGCTGATTTGGCAAATACTACGCCAAATTCATTCTTTCAAAATGCATTTTTGAGATTATTTCTTTCAGCAGGAAAAAAGTCAATCCATCATTCTTTGGGTCAAGAATGCCTAGAATATTTTATATTTGCCACATGGATAAGAAAGTACTTTTAATGATCTTGGACGGCTGGGGAATTGCGACTAAACCCGCTGTATCCGCCATCGACAAAGCCAAAACACCTTTTGTAGATAGTTTATATACCAAATACCCACATTCTACCCTTGAGGCCTCCGGTTTGGCAGTAGGTCTTCCAGAGGGCCAAATGGGAAATTCAGAAGTGGGACATATGAATATCGGCGCTGGTAGAATTGTTTACCAAGACTTGGTGAAAATCAACCAAGCTGTGAAAAACGGAGAGCTGAAGGAGCACCCTGTGTTGAAAGAAGCCTTTGCCAAAGCAAAAGCTGAAAAGAAGAAAGCGCATTTTATAGGTTTGGTTTCTGACGGTGGAGTGCATGCTCATATTGATCACCTGAAGGGTCTTTGCGATGCTGCTAAGGCAAATGGAATGGAGGATGTTTTCATTCATGCATTCACAGACGGTAGAGATACCGATCCAAAGGGAGGCGTTCATTATCTATCCGATCTTCAAGATCACCTGAAAAATTCATCCGGTAAAATCGCATCCGTGGTAGGAAGATACTATGCCATGGATCGTGATAATCGTTGGGAGCGCGTTAAGCTGGCTTACGATGCCTTAGTTCATGGCGAAGGAGAAAAGTCCAAGGATATCCAAGCTGCTATCAAAAAATCCTATGACAATAATGTAACGGATGAATTTATTCGTCCAATTATCCACGTAGGCGCTGATAATAAACCTTTGGCAACCATCGCTGAGGGAGACCTGGTGATCTGTTTCAATTTTAGAACCGACAGGGGAAGGGAAATCACTCAGGTGCTGACGCAAAAGGATTTTGAGGATTACAACATGAAAAAGTTAAGCCTCAATTACATCACTTTTACTAATTATGATGAAACCTTCCAGGGTGTCAAAGTTCTTTTTGAAAAGGATAATTTAAATAATACGCTAGGGCAGGTACTTGAAGCAGCCGGAAAAACTCAAATCAGAATTGCTGAAACTGAGAAATACCCTCACGTAACCTTCTTTTTCTCGGGAGGCAGGGAAAAAGAATTTAAAGGAGAAAGCAGAATTCTATGTCCTTCTCCAAAAGTTGCGACTTACGATCTCAAGCCCGAAATGAGCGCTTTTGAAATCGCTTCCAAAATAATTCCTGAACTCAAGAAGAAAAGTACGGACTTTATCTGCCTTAATTTTGCCAATGCTGATATGGTCGGGCATACAGGTGATTTTGAGGCTGCAATGAAGGCCTGCGAAGCGGTGGATCAATGTACAGAACGAGTAGTCAATGCTGCTTTGGAAAATAATTACACCATCATGGTGATCGCAGATCATGGCAACAGTGATATGATGATCAATGAGGACGGAAGTCCAAATACGGCTCATACCACCAACCTTGTTCCTTTTATTTTGATCGACAAGCAAGACAGCTTCCAGGTAAAAGATGGAAAATTAGGAGATCTAGCACCTACCATCTTGAAACTAATCGGCCTGGAGATTCCTAAAGAAATGACTGGAGATATCTTGATAAACGAATGAAATTTAGAATACTCGTAACACTTGCATTCCTGATTTCCTCGCTTACTTCCTGTGAAAACACTCCTGGGATTGCGCCTGTGGGGGAAATGGAGGTTTTACCTTATTATGATTTGAAAGGCTTTGTACTTCAGGAAATCGAAAAGATGGACAGCAGTAACCAAGTTTCCAAAATCACCCGAATAAATGGGGAAGAAAAAAGGTCAGATGTGACTTTTTCAAAAGAAGATTGGAAAGAAGAGCTAGACGCTTTCTTGGAGGCAGATATCAACAAACCTTCCTTAGCCACCTCGTTTACCACCGAGATCAAAGGTGATATTTTAATCCATCAAGCTAAACCTGAGGCAAAAACAACCATCAAAGAAATTCAGGTTCGGATTGTGGATGACAAACCTGTTTGGTTAAGATTTAGAGGTGCAAAAGAAAGTATATTTTACACCTCTTATATCAATGGGGGTATCTACATGAATGCTTTTACTGATAAAATTGATCATTACGAATTGGAAAGCACACAAAAAATTTGGTTTCTCAGTCCAAATAATATGAAAATCCAAGGTGCTGTTAGATAAAAAAGAGGCTGTCTCATAAATAGTTTTCACATTTAGAGATATTCGATTTTGCGCAATAGAGGCCGATTTTTGATTTTCGGCCTCTATTTTTTTGACCGGGGTTCACATGAGTTGTTTTT
>Ga0189276_10188_pt1 | contig 63792 bp, 60 predicted proteins | sample N26A31minimetaG_FD_130321 | JGI IMG/M metagenome (GOLD analysis project Ga0189276, IMG submission 130321) | Marine microbial communities from the Costa Rica Dome - N26 A3-1 mini metaG | ecosystem: Environmental > Aquatic > Marine > Oceanic > Photic zone | place: Costa Rica: the Eastern Pacific... | reverse complement strand
GTTATCCGGAATGCGGTTTGGTCAGATCACCTGGGAGGACTTTTTGCCTCTGGATCCGAGTGACCCGGAGAGCGACCTCCTGCCCGCCGCCAGCCTGCGACTGGGGCGCACCAAGACGGAAGAGTCTTCGGACGACAATTCGGTTCTTTTGATCGGACGCAGTGTCGACGCGCTAAAGACCTGGCTGGAAGCGGCCCGGATTCAGGACGGGGCCGTCTTCCGCGCGATCGATCAGTGGGGCAACCTGAAAACCCGTGCCCTCACCCCGCAATCGGTGAATGCCATCGTCAAGAAACGCTGTGCACTTGCAGGACTGGACCCGCAGGACTTTTCCGCGCATGGCTTGCGCTCAGGCTTTCTGACAGAAGCGGCCAACAGGGACATTCCGATCCAGGATGCCATGCTGCAGTCCCGGCACAGGTCCCTCGCCCAGGCGTCCAGCTATTACAGCGATGCCGGGCGTAGCAGACGACGGTCGGCCAGATTGTTGGGGTGATGTTCAACGCGAGGGAAGCTCATGAGGGAGATCCGGGCAGGTCTTGAAAGTGGCCCGTCCGGATCATTTCTCCTCAATCATTAGCTGATCCATCAGTCGAGTTGAACTCCTTAAAAAACAGTTAATAAACTCTCATATTCCCTTGCGGCATACAAGCGACGAGAGGTTGTTGTCATGGCCAAGGTGCATCCATTTCGTGTTGTGCAGACTTCGGCAGGCTCTGTTTGCTGCGAGGTCGTTCCTGGGGCCGGCGTTTTGCATTTCTCGGGACTGCTGCGCAATTTCCCAACGTTTTTCAGCGCGGCATGGTCATTGAGCGTAATGATTGGTGTGCGTCATTGCGTGTAATGCCTCTCTTGGTTGTCGTTTGAATTCTGTTCGCCGGACCGGCCGGTCAGGTCGATGCTATCAAGTCTGTATTCATCTTTCAGAAAACAGGTCGTCCTATTCCTGTCTGGCCGGCTGCGCATTTTCAGCAGCTGGCGTTTGCAGGACATGTATCTGGTAGCTCCTAAATTACGTGACCACTTGCTCCTCTCTTGATTTGGTCCATTCTCTTCAAGATTTCGTTCGGATCGGGGAAGGCTTATTGGGGAAGCAAACAGGAAACTAAAGTTTGGGCGCATGGCCGCAGTGGGTTTCACCAACACGGGTTGAGCTATATTGGGCCAACAAGGGAGCCGTCGGCTTGGTCAATGCTTGTGTTGCCGGTTCATTGGTTTCCGGTCTGAAAATACTTAGTTGTGCGATGTAGGAGAGCTCGCGGACAGGCTCGGCTAATTGATTGCTTTTTTGGGATTTGCTAGTTGCACGAAATGGCCTTTAGCGCAGAAGGGTTCGTTCTGTGGGTATAGCGCCCTCCCCAGATGAGATGCGCTTCTTAGCTTGAAGAAGTTTTCTTCAAGCGCCGCGCAGTTTTCGTTGGACTAAATATTTCTGATCCGGAGTCTGATTGTTGCCATACAGGCGGTTCGTCGTTCAGCCTTGAATTGAAGCTGCCGATTGATTGAGCTCTTTATTGTCACGTGGTTTGCGGTAGGTGTTGCGGAGCACTCATTGGTGGATGGAGCGTTTGACGGGGTGGCGCTGGGGGGGCAGATGTTCCGGTCGTTTCGGCTGGACGCATTGTGAAAAGCGGTGGCGTGTGTCTCTAGCCAAAGGTCTCGTTACTTTCATCGTTCGGTGTCACCTCCCTGCCTGCTCCGTTTCTGTCCTGATGCGCTTCAAAAAAAGGAATATCGAGACAGTCCGCGCGAACCGACGCTCGTTATGCCAAGGGCCAACTTTTCGTCCGATGTCTTGTTTAGCTTGAGGTGTTTTTTGATCTCTTTTGGTCTTGCATTGGGTGGCGCGATGTTCTGGTTCTGAGAATGCTCGCCGAAAACCGAGCGGTATCTCTGTGAAAGGGCTTTATTCGGAATGTCCAAGGCCTGGGGGATTTAGATGATCATCGGCAATGTGTTGCTTGTTCAGAATTTTCGGAAGTTTCAGGTTCACAGCCGCCGACGCCTCATAACGTTCGCAAACGTTTCAGGCGCTGCCATGGGCAAAACGTTGTGAATATAGCAATTGCTATATCAGCTGATTTTTCCGGGTGTGGGGTATGATCCTTCAGTGGTAAAAGTCGCTCCGCTAGAAATTATAGCAATTGCTATATTTGACCGGTGCCGTGCTGAGCGTTCGTAGAGGCACAAAGAGCCTGACGCCAATTTCGTCGATTGTTCGGCCATGATCGTGGTTTGTAATGCAGGTATTCCAGGCGAACAGTCCTGCGATGCATGGCTAAAATACGCGGCAAAAAAATTGGGCGGACGTCCATGAAGGCGGCTCGTCAGATGTCGGGGCCTGACCTTACTCACGAAGATTTTTCTGGCCGATTGGGCAACGAGTGCCTGGTGGGCTCTTAGATGATCGCCGGCTTTTTGATTGGAGCCGATCTGGCCAGAAGCTTTTTGTGTGCCTGCTGTATTGCAAATCCCCGGAGAGGGGAGGGGGCTTACAAACCCCTGAATGCATCGAGGCCACCAGTTTCCCGCGCCGCTTGCCGGGCACTGTCGAACAGAGCCTTTCTGTCCTCGGGCTTGTGCATGAGTCCAAGATTTGTGACCGTTGTCATGACGCAGGCAATCTCCTGCTGTGCATCAAACACCGGTACAGCCTGTCCCGTAATACCTGGCAGCAGGTGGTCGGTCAGTTCGGCCCAGCACTCGGCGCGAACGGTCTCGAGGATCTTGCGCGAGGGTGGTTTGCCTCGGAAATGAGGTGGCTGTAATTTCCTGGCAACGTTGATCTGGCTTTCGGGAAGGAATGCCTGGAAGACCAGACCGCACGCGGAATTGTCGACCGGCAGGACGTCACCAAGCCCGACGGAGCTGATCGAAAAAAGTGCGCTGCGATACCAGCGCACGACTGTTGGGCCACGCTCGGTCCAGATGGCAATGCCCGCACTTGCGGCATACCCACTGGCGAGTTGCTTCGTGTGCCTTGCCGCGATCTCTACAGGGTTTACGCGTTTCAAGGCGCCAATGCCGATACTCAGCGCGGTTGGGCCAAGATCGTAGTGCCCGGTCTGGGGGTCTTGCATGACGAGCCCCTCCTTCACCAGGCTTTGAAGGTATCGGTGTGCAGTCGGGCTGCCGGTGCCGGCCTGTTTGGCGATGACGCCAAGAGCCATGGCTTCGGAGCCGTTGGCCAGGATGTTCAAAAATCGCGTGGCAATGGAAACGGATTGAATGTTGCCGGAGCGTTTGGGTGATTGCCCGGTCATTTCACCATCTGCGTCTTCACTCATTGCCTGGCACCTTAATCGGCTGATGCCTGGATTCGTCGTGCAACCAATCTGAATATTTCGACAACGCACACCCCTCCCATCTCACCGACAGGGTATTTGGCAACCGTTGCAAGTTCAATCGCGAATGCAGCAGATTTTCCGTTGAATTTCAGTTTGTTGACTAAAGGTGTTGCCAGTTCGCCACATTTATTTATGAGTTTTATACTCATGTTGAAATGTGTAATGAGTTCTGTATAGTGAAATTCAGTTGATCCGGTCACCGGCGGCTGGGGCAAGCATGAGCCGCAACCGGTGACAGGGTCGTCTCTCCCCAACCGCTCGTGGGCAAGGCTTTTCCAGCTCGCGCAGTCACAAAGTCATCAGGATCAAGAGATGAAACCGACTCGTATTGCGACGATGCTTGGCAGCACCGCCGTGTTCACCGTTTCACAGATGGTTACCAGCATCGCATGGGCTCAAGATGCAGGAACCGGAACTGCTGCAGACGTAACTGTCCTCGATACGATCCTCGTGAGCGGCGAGAAGATTTCGCGCAGCCTTCAGGAGACGGCCAGCTCGGTCGAAATCATTACGGGGGAGGATCTGGCGACACGGCCGGATGAGGAGAATGTCCAGAGCGCCATTCAGGACGTTCCCAACGTCTACTATCCCGGCACGGCAGGCGTCGCGCCCATTATCCGCGGGCAGGATACGCAAGGGCCAAACACTGGCGCGGTCGCGTTTTATTCAGGTACCGTTCCTCGGGCGTCCATCAACATAGACGGACACTACCAGACCTATTTCGAAACTGTGTTCGGTGCGACATCGATCTGGGATGTGGATCAGATCGAAGTGTTCCGGGGCCCACAGACAACGTCGCAAGGTGCGAACAGCATCGCCGGTGCGATCATCGTCAAGACCAAGGATCCCACGTTCACGCCGGAAGGTGCGCTGCAGGCTGAATACGGCAGCTACAACACTCACCGTGTGTCGGGCATGCTGAGCGGACCACTGAGCAGCCAGCTCGCCGCCCGTGTCGCGCTGGACTACTACGGCCGCGACACGTTCATCGACTACATCAATTCAAGCTTCACGGATGACGAGACCAACCTCGATATCATGTCCTTCAATGGACGGGCGAAGTTGCTCTATACGCCGGACGCCATTCCGGGTCTGACGGCAAAGCTCACCTATGCGACCGCTCAGAACAATCAGCCTACATATGAAGCTGCGACAGTCCAGCCCTACGACCGGCTTGAAAACAGCCAGGCAAACGTGCCGAGCTTCTATTCCCGTTCACACACCGGGATCGCCGACCTTTCCTATGAGTTCGAAAACGGAATTGTCGTCAGCAACGTCACCCAATACACCGATCTGGAAGTGAAGCGGAGCGTCGAAACCGTCGGCAACGGCGATGCGACCATCGACCAGCAGAACTGGTCGAACGAGACACTGGTGAACTTCGGAACGCAAGACAGCACCTTCAGTGGTGTTGCCGGCCTTTATGCAGCTCATACACAGTCAGACGAAACCCTGCTCTTGCCCTTCAATGGTTCGCCGGATTTCGAGGATTCCAAGACCAATCTGGGTGTGTTCACCGAGATCGATTACCGGATCAGCGATGTCTGGACCCTGACAGGCGGTCTGAGATTCGAGAGCGACCGGATCAAGCGTACCGGCCTGTCGTCGACGGTTGCGCCCAGGCCCGTGGATTTCGATTACGACGAGACCTTCAACGCGCTTCTGCCGAAGATTGCTCTCGCCTATAACATCACGCCGGACGTTACCGTGGGCGGCCTTGTCAATCGGGGTTTCAATCCAGGTGGTGTCGCTTTCGACTTCCTGAACGGACAAGCCCTGCCGTTCAAGGCGGAGACGTCCTGGAACTATGAAATTTTCGGCCGTGCCAATCTTCTGGACGACAAACTGTTTGTGTCCGCGAACCTGTTCTACACCGACTATCACGACTCCCAGCGTTACTTCCAAACGGTGTTGCCTGGCAGCAGTGTGACGCAGCTGCTCACGTTGAACGCAGAACGGGCCCACGCCTATGGTCTTGAAGTGGCGATGAGCTACCAGGTCCTGGACAATCTGCGTGTGAATGCCAATGCCGGTGTGCTTCAGAGCGAAATCTCCGAGTTCGACACGCTGCCGTCGGTCGAAGGCAATGAATTCGGCAAGGCGCCGGGCTATATGCTGGGCTTTGGTGTGGACTGGAGCGTGCTGGAAAACCTGACCCTCTCGGCAAATGTCGAGCATTTCGACGGGTACTTTTCAGACGATCTCAACACGCCGGCGTTCCAGGTCGATCCCTATACAATCGCGAATGCACGGGCGACCTACCAGGTTCACGATCATTTCCAGCTCTATGGCTACGTGAACAATATCTTCGACGAGCGTGTTCCGACCTATCTCGAGAACCGGCCGGGAGTTGCTTCCTTCGCCACCATGACGGCACCGCGCATGTTCGGCATTGGTGCAAAGGCAACGTTCTAAATCAGGCTTCACGACACAATTCTGCCGGCGGCACGGGCTTCCCCAGCCGCCGTCAGAACATTGATTGCTTAAGAAAATTAGCCGTCTAAATAACAGCCTGGCGCGATCCGATTTTCCGCGCGAGAGGCGAGGGAAGTGGCTGCATCAACCCGCCAGCCTGAATTCCAGAATGCTGACGGGGCTGGACGTCGGAGTTATGGAAGAAGTCTCAAAGCCTGCCTTCGCCAACAGTTCGATAAATTCGTCCGCCGTCCGCTCCCTGCCGCCGAGCTGCGTCATCATGAAGATATCCTGGGACGATCCGCGGGCGCCGGCAGCAGCGGCGCTGGTCATCATGTCGATCAGGTAAAGGCGCTCTTTTCCCGTCAGGGATTGGCTGGTGTTCTGCAGGATGGTGATCGCAGCTTCATCGTCAAAGTCATGGAAGACCCGGCTGAACAGATAAACATCGGCACCACCTGGTACATGCTCGAAGAAGGATCCGTTTTGGGTAGTCGCCCGGCCGTTCGACCGCATCTGCTCGAACAGCGGGTCGTGGTCTTCGACACCGCGCGGAAGCTCGAACAGAGTTCCCGTGGTTTCCGGGTTCCTGTCCAGAATTTGCGCCAGAAACGACCCGTTGCCGCCGCCAACATCCATGATCCTGGTGCCTGGTGCGAATGCAAGTTTGTCGACGACAACAGCACCGATGCCTTTTGAGGCCCCGTTCATCTGGTCGTCGAACCGTTTTTGCGCTGCCTCATCCTGCGCGTGCCAATCGAAAAACGCGGAGCCATGGGCCAGATCGAAGGCGGTCGTGCCGGTTCGCAGTTGTTCGGGCAGGTTTTCCCAGCTTCGCCAGAGCAACGGGTCGAGTTCACAAGCCACCCAGTTGCGCAGGCTCTGCGGATGCCCCGGCACGAGGTGGCGGGTGACAGGGGAGGGGAGGTAGTGCCCCTGCTCATCCAGGGCGATCACCTCTTCATTGACCAGGTGCCTGAGGACTCGTTCCAGGAGACGGGGCTTTGTTCCTGTGATTTCCGCAAGCTCAACCAGCGATCTCGCCCGCGCGACCAGGAGGGCGGGTATCCCGAGTTCGACAAGAGCACGAATACATTGAGACGTACGATATGCAGTGATCTGTGCCATCAGCTTGAAGGGTGGAACGGCTGCCGGGTGTTCGGAAGGTGTGGGAGCTCGTGCTGTCAATTTCGCAATCCTTGTAAATGAAAATTTGCTGGATGGTCCGGCTTAAGGGGGGCAGGGGAGGGGCGCTGGCTGTCAAGCGCCCAGGGTCGCACCTCCATCGACCACGATGTCCTGCAGCGTGATGTGCCCGGCCTTGTCGGACGCAAGGAACAGCACGGTCTCGGCAATATCGTCGGTCGTGGCTACCTTTTGCAGTGGAATGCCGAGTTTGAACCGATCCGGTTGGCCCGCGACCAGCTGCCTGTAGCCGGATGCTCCACCCGCCATCTCGCGCAGCATCGGCGTGTCGGTCGAACCCGGCGAGACAAGGTTGCAGCGGATGCCGAAGGGCGCGAGTTCCAGCCCGATGCAGTGGCTGAGGCTCGCCATCGCCGCCTTGGACGCGCAATAGGCAGTCATGCCCGTGCGAGGCACATGCGCCGCGTTGGAGGCAATGTTCACGATCGCTCCGCTTTGCCGTTCCTTGAACACCGGTATCCATTGGCGCAGCAGGTAGAACGGTCCGCTGACGTTGACGTTCATACAGGCCTGCCAATCCTCTAGCGACAAGTCCTCCGCCACCCCGGTTCGCAGGACACCGGCGGCATTCACCAGGATGTCCGGGTACCACCGGTCCGCCATGAGCCCGGTAGAGATCTTTTCAACCTGACGGGCATCGGCAAGGTCCGCAGTAAGAATGCGAAATGGCAGGGTGTTGTCGCCGGCCTGTCTGTCCAGACCAAGCACCGTGGCACCCTCGTCACAAAACCTTTCTGCGATGCGCCGACCGATGCCGCTTGCGGCACCGGTTACGAACACGCGCTTGCCTGCGAACTGCCGAGTTGACATGTCGGAGCGCTCCGCTGTGTCAGGCTGCAAGGCGCTTGCTTTCAATGAGCGCCCACCAGCCGTTCAGGGTTGGGACACGCGCAAGTTCGTCAAAGCCGACCACAATGCCGCGTTCCTTAAGTTCACTGGCGAGTTTCATGACCTGAATGGAATCGAGACCATAGAAAATCAGGTTTTCTTCCGGATCGAGATCGGCGTCGTCTTCGATGAGCTCCAACACGCGGCTGTGCAGCCAGTCCCGCATCGGCTCAGACCTCTGGGCTGCACCTGTGAGGCTTGCCGTATCTGTGACCGCACCACAGCGGGTGGCGACATATTTCAGGGCCATCTTGTGTTCGGCCTCGGAAAAATCGGCAACCGCATCGCCAATCATGAAGGCCTGAATGTCGTTCATGAACGCATCCGCAACAGTCATCAGGCAGCCGATGTGTGCGTAGATGCCACCGACGATCAGTTGATCGCGGCCAAGGGATGCCATGCGGGCCTTGAGGTCGGATCGTTGAAATGCACTGTAGCGCCATTTCGTCAGAACCACGTCGCTTTCGCCTGGCTCCAGTCCCTTGACCACCTGCTGCAGGGCCGGGTCGGCCACGGTCAGGCCGGGACCCCACATGTCGTTCAGGAGTGCTCGGTCTTCCGGCGGCTGGTCATGAGGCTGAGCCGTGTAGATGACCGGGACGTTGTTGGCGTAGGCCCAGTTGCGAACGCGCTGCAGGTTGGCGATCAACCGCGTCATCAGTTCACCGTCGGCGTTGTAATACCGCAGGAAATAATCCTGCATGTCGTGGATCAGAAAGACGGCACGAGCGGCATCCGGTTTCCAGCCGGTCTTGTTCGCCGGAAAGTCCTTCGGCATCGGGTAGTCGGAAATTGTCGGGATGGTCATTGGGAACCTCTACTGTGTCAGAGCGGGAGTGAAATTCTGCGCGAGATCCATGCGCAGCTTCTTCTTGTCGGGTTTGCCGAAGGCTGTGAGGGGAATGGCGTCCGCAAAACTGAAGCGGTCAGGCATCTTGTAGTCGGCAACTCCGAGCGACATCAGGTGCCTGCGAAGAGCAAGCGGCTTGATGCAGGAGTTGTCCGAGACAATGACAGCACAGCTTTTCTCGCCGAGTGCCGGATCCTGGATGGCGACAAGGGCCGCTTCTCGGACATCAGGATGAAGTAGAAGCAGGCTTTCCACCTCTTCCGCGGCTATCTTCTCGCCACCCCGGTTGATTTGGTCCTTTACCCGTCCAACCACCCGCAGATAGCCTTCACCGGTGCGGCACACCAGGTCACCGGAATAGTAGAACCCGTCCTCATCGAAGACGTCGCCATTGTGTTCCGGGCTTCGAAAGTAGCCGCGGAAGGTGTAAGGACCACGCGTCGCAAGTCTGCCCGTTTCGCCGTCGGGAACAGGTTGCCCGTCTTCTCCGACAATCTTGATTTCGTCGTCCGGGCTGATCGGGCGTCCCTGGGTCGTGAAGACAAGCTCGTCCGGATCATCCAGGCGGGTGTAATTCACCAGTCCTTCCGCCATTCCGAAGACCTGTTGCAGCCTGCAGCCAAGTATCTGAGGGACCAGACGCGCATGGGACTCTGGAAAATGTGCGCCGCCCACCTGCAGGAGTTTCAGGCTCTCCAGCGCCTTGCGGTGATCAGGCGCTGCCTGAAGCCATAGATTGACGGCGGAAGGCACAAGACCGGCCATGGTCACCTCGTGTTTGCGAATAAGTTCGAAACAGGCAAGAGGTTCCGGACTGGGGGCGAGCACGACGCAGCCACCGGCATGGAACACTCCGAGTGCGCCAGGTGAACTGAGCGGAAAGTTATGCCCGGCCGGCAACGCGCAAAGAAACCGCGTTTCGGGTGTCAGGTCGCAAATTTCCGCGCTGGCCCTGACGCTGTAGTCGTAGTCGTTGTGCGTGCGTGGGATCAGCTTCGGTGTACCCGTGCTGCCGCCGGACAGCTGGAAGAAGGCGACTTCGCCTGGGGGTGTCGGGCCGTAATCGGGGGCAACGCCGTCCGGAGCACTTTCGATCCAGTGTGACAGGCTGGAGGCGGGATCTGCTTCGTCCATAAGAAGAACAGTGAGAGCACCGTCCTGCATTTCCTGCAGGCTGCCGATGAAGTCTTCCGTCCTGAACAGCTCATGTTGGCGGCTGGCGATCAGAAGTTTCGGTTCGATCTGCCGGGCATAGGCCGTCATCTCGTGACGTCGATGGCTGTAGAGCGCGTTGACCGGTGCAATGCCGGCCTTCAGCAACGCAAAAAAGGCGATGTAGAACTCGGCGAGGTTTGGCAGCTGTACCAGTGCGGTGTCACCGTGGCCCAACCCTTTTGCCGCCAATCTTGCAGCCAGATTGGAGGACAGCTGGTCGAGTGCGTCATAGGAAAGGGTTCGTTCGCCGCACACGATCGCCGGCGCGGAGGGACGCGTTTGCCTTTGTTGATCCAGAATTCGGGTCAAAGGCTGATCGATCCAATAGGCACAGGAGCGGTAATGCGCTGCCAGATCCTCTGGCCAGCGCTGAAATTCGACGTTCATTGGAAAACCTGATTGTTTGGTAAGGTCAGGGGCTCAGGCGGCGAGGCCGCAAGCCTTGAGCATGGTACCCAGTTTGGTCTGTACTTCGGCCCATTCGGAATCCGGTTGAGAGGCCTCAACGATGCCGGCGCCTGCAAAAAGCCGCACCACGTCACGCTCTACGATGCCGCAGCGGATGGTGATGGCCCATTCGCCGTTGCCCTGGGCGTCGCACCAGCCGACAATTCCGGTGAAAAGCCCGCGCTCGAACGGTTCGACAAACCGGATGAGACGGTGAGCCAGCTCTGTTGGATATCCGCAGACAGCCGGCGTCGGATGCAGGAGGCATGCTAGCTGCAACACGGTCATCGACGGGTCGTTCAGCTGTCCCTCGATCCTGGTAGACAAATGCCACAAAGCCGCTGTGCCAAGAAGTGACGGCTGATCCGGCACATCGATCTGTGAGCAATAGGGTTGCAGCAATCGGTGAATGTCCTCGACGACCAGCCTGTGCTCGTAGCGATCCTTTTCGGAGCGAAGCAATTCAGTGCCGGCGTCCTTGTCGGCGGCGAGTTCGGGCAGGCGCCTGGTTGACCCCGCTAGCGGGTTTGACGTGAACGAGCGGCCGTTCTTGCGAATGAGCAATTCCGGGCTGACGCCGATCAGCTCGCTGCCATCCGGAAGTGGCACCTGGAACTGATAGCCGTCGCTGTTCTGGGCCCGCAGGCTTGTCATGAGCCGGTCGACATCGACAGGCTCTGCAAATTGCAGTTCCCGTATGACCGAAAGGACGGCCTTGCGGACATCACTGTGCTGGAAGTTGACGATGGCGTGTTGGACGGCCCGTTTGAAGCCGGCCTCATCCGGATAACTCCGCTGCGCGAGCAGCTCCGGCATGATGCGTTTGGTGACGGCGTTCCCGTTTGGCTCCTTGCAGGTGCGCCATTCATGGCGTTCAGGCACGTAGAGGCAGGACACCTCACCGAGATCGAACGGAATGGCACCAACGACAATCGGGTTTTCCTGGCCAGCATTGCGGGCGCGTTCCAGGGCTGCGCCAACCGTGGCTTGAAACAGGTCGCCCGAAGTTTTTCCGGTCCGGGCCGGGACGGCAATCCGCTCACGAATTCCGTCGGCATGCAGTTCGTTTCCGCCTGAAGTGAACAGAAATTTTCGCTTGGGATCAGGCTGGATGGCCACGTCCTCGTGACGCATCACTCTCGCTCCGGTTGCCATGGAGCATCTCCTATATGAATGGTTGACCTGCTTCAATACTTGAGTATGATACTCATGTTTTGTCAACACCAAAAGTCGCAATGAAAAATCTTACACCCATGCAGGCCGCTTACTGGACCGGGCGCGAAGCCAAGGGCTTCCTCGGAAATGTATCAGCTCATCTTTATGTGGAATTCGATGGCAGCAACATCGATCCGACCCGGCTGGAGGAGGCGGTTCGCAAACTCTATGAGACGCATGCCATGCTTCGCATGCAAATCACGGCGGATGGCCGGCAAATCATTGGAAAAACGGAAGAAAGCCTGTCTTTCGAGGTTGAGGACCTGAGCCGTCTCGAACCGCAAGCACTCGCCCATCGATTGGCGGAAAAGCGGGAGAGCTGGACCAGTCGATCGCTGGACCTTGCCAGCGGTGAGACGTCCGCATTCGGACTTAGCTTGCTGCCCGATGGGGCCGGCCGCTTGCATGTCGACACGGATATGGCGGCGATCGACCCGCCGAGTTTCTGCCTCCTCATGGAGGACCTTGCCCGGTACTACGAAAAGCCCTCATTGCCGGTGGAACCCGGGGAAAGCAGCTTTTTCGACTGGCTGGACGCCAAAGCCGATGATGCGGATTTGCACAGGCGTCAGCGGGAAGACAAGCGCTGGTGGCAAGAGCGTCTGGATGACATGCCGCCGGCGCCCGATCTGCCGGTCGTTGCCGCTGGCCAACGGGTCAAAAGTGGCAGGCTCGCCGCCTATCTGTCGCCTGCTGAACGCAGGTCACTGGAAGAGACCGCACGCCGGTTGCGCGTGACAGTGTCGGCATTGATGCTGGGGTTGTTCGCCGCTGTTGTAGGAGGGGCCACCGGCAGCGGCCGTTTTCGTCTCAACGTGCCAATGTTCTGGCGCGCGCCTTACACCGCCGGTGTCGAGCGGCTTGTCGGAGACTTTTCCAACACCCTCATTCTGGCGGTCGATCTACGGCCCGGGGAGACATACGAAGAGGTTTGCAAATCTCTGGCCGGCAGAATGCTGGACCTGCTCGCCCATTCTGCCTATCCGGGTGTCAGCGTGATGCGTGATCTGTCGCGCCATCAACGGTCCCTGCAGTCTGCGCCCATCGTGTTTACCTCCGGCCTCGGTCTGCCGGGGGGAGGCCTCTTTTCCGAACGTGTCCGCCAGCATTTCGGATCGATGAACTGGGCCGTGTCACAAGGGCCGCAAGTTGCCCTGGATGCTCAAGTTGCGGAACTGGACGGCGGTATCCTGCTCAACTGGGATATACGATACGACGCACTGCCCGAAGCCTGGGTCGATGCCGCGTTCAAGAGCTATGAGCGGCTCGCGAGGAAAGTTGCGGCCGACCCGCGGTCACTTGGCGAACAGGCAGTTTGCAGCGTCATGACGTGCGGCTCTGCAAGACGGCCCGCCACATACACCGAAGACATGCTTCTGGAATTGTTGAACCGGCTGGCGCCGGGCAGGGTGACTGGCAGTGACGCTGACATGCATCTCCCTATCCGGGATTTCGGACTGGGCGAGGGCGATCTTGCGGACTTCGTCACCTTTCTCAATCGTTACATTCCGTCTGCAGCTATTGCACCGGAGGACATTGGACCTGCGAGCACAACGGCCGCCCTGGCATCCCTGATCAACGATCGCTCCGGCAAGGCGTCGGACAGCATCGCACGAGCTTTTCTGCAGGCGGTTGGCGCAAGTAGCCGGATTTCGCTTGCAGCTCAACCTGCCGAATAGATCCGCTGGAGACATCATGACATCCGAACTGACGTCGCTGCAGCGCGCGTACCTCCTTGGCAGAAGCGAATATGTGCCTCTCGGCGGTGTCGCGATGCAGGAGTTTCGCGAGTATCGCGGTCGCTTCAACCTCGCTCTTCTGGAGCGCCGACTGCTCCATCTGGCGGAGCGATATGACAGCCTGCGGACGGTTGTCGACGGCCAAAGCCAATCGAGACACGTCCTGGCAACGCCGCAGGTCGATTTCCTCCGCATCGATCTGTCCGACCGGACACCGGAAAGTGCTGAGCAAAAGATCGCCGAGTTGAAGCAGGGGTTTTCCCATGAGCTGTTCGACCTGACAGCGCCGCCCTGGCGGGTCGTCGCGTTCCAGCTGCCCGAAACGGGCGGCGAGACCGGCGATGACTGTGCAATCTTCTTCCGGTTCGATGCGCTGATCCTGGACGGGTTTTCCATAGCTGCGCTGATGGTTGAACTGTTCGAGGATCGACAGATCGAATCCGCGACAAGCTTGCCTGTTCCTTCTGCCAAACAGCCGATCAAGAGCCAGAACGAGGCTGATGCAAACTACTGGAAGGCCAAGCTCCGGTCTTACGAAGGCGTGCCGAAGCTTCCCTGGGCAAAACCTCTGGAGACCATCGGAACCTCTCGCTATGCGCGCGCCGGTTTGACGATCGATGCAGCGCGATTCCGCAAGCTCACGCGCATGGGGGCAAAGGCGGGCCTCTTTCGAAATACGATGCTGTCGGCCGTGATCCTGGAAGTTCTGGCGCACTGGTTGAGCGAAGGGAGCCTTCATGTCGGTCTGCCGGCGGCCCCGCGAACGGAAGGGGGCTACCAAAACGGGTCGACATTCTTTGCCGTCGCCTGGGACGGGCAGGGAACAGACGATTTTGTTGCCAGGGCAAGGGCCTTGCAGGACGACGTTCTGGAGGGGCTGGATCACCTGTCGTTTTCCGGAGTCGACATCAGCCGGTTCCTGATGGATCTCGGAGGTGGTGCAAGTGGTGTCGCCCTGCCGGTTGTCCTCACGAACGGGCTGTCCTGGCCAGTGCTCTCCTCCGATGCGCACGTTCGCCTGCATGACGGCCTGACACAGACACCGCAGGTCGCATTGGACATTCGCCTGGGTGCGTTGGCCGACGGAGGCCTTGCGATCGATATCGATCATGCCGTCGAAGCTATCGAGCGCACCGTCGTTGATGACATTCTGGCAGCAATCGACAGGGCTGTGACCGCCATCTGCGAAAGCGATGAGCTTCAGGTCGAAGCGCGAAACGTGCTGGATTTCGACCACTATCGGTTCAACATGCCGGAGGAGACTTATGCCGCCTGCGGGTTCCTGAGGCGCATTGCCGACAACATGTTTTCAGCACCGCCGGAAAACGACGCGCTCGTCTGCGGTGCCCGTCGGGTCTCCTATGCAGAGCTGGGCAGGGGCGTGCACAAGGTGCTGGCGTCTCTCGCGGCCCGAAACCTTCGAAAGGGAAATGTTGCGGTTCTTGCGCTGCCGCGTTCTCCTGAGCAGACAATGGTGACGCTGGCCTGTGCGCTGCGTGGGGTAATCTGGGTTCCCGTGGATGCTTCTGCCCCAGAAGAGCGCAGAAAATTTCTCTGCGACAATTGCAAGCCAGACCTGGTCGTCGGAACGCAGCCGGTTGAGGGCTACGACGTCGTTTCTGCTGAGACGCTGCTGCAGGGAGACCCCTCCGGCGACGTATTTGACTTCATGCCGCCGCTTCAGGAGCTCTCGTCCAGTCCGGAGGCTGCCTACTATCTTTATACGTCGGGCACGACCGGGAAACCGAAATGCGTCGTGCTGTCCAACCGATCGACCGACAACGTCATCGGCAGCACCAATGCGGAGTGGGAAATCACTTCAGATGACATCTTCATTTCAGTCAGTCCATTGCATCACGACATGTCTGTCTATGAGGTCTTCGGATGTCTGACCGCTGGCGGAACGCTGGTTCAACCTGCTGAAGGCGAGGAGAAGGATGCGGTTCGGTGGAACCAGCTGATTGACGCGCACGGCGTAACGATCTGGTCGTCTGTTCCGACAATCTTCGAGATGTTGCTTTCCTGCCGTCAAGAGCCGGAATTTGCCAAGCTGCGCCTGATCAACCAGGGCGGTGACTACCTCAAACCGGCGGTGATCGCTGATGTAAGGCGCAGCAACCCGGCTATCCGACTGAGTTCAATCGGCGGACCGACCGAAACCACGATCTGGAGTATCTGGCACAGGATCTGTCCGGAAGACACGGGCAACATACCTTATGGCCGCCCGCTGCCGGCAAACCGGTATTTCGTGCTCAACGAAAAAGGCGAGCACTGCCCTGTCGGTGTTGTTGGCCGTATCCATTCTTCGGGTGTGAACACGGCGCTCGGATATCTGGAAGGCGGCGAGTTGCGGCAGCATGACTTCGTCATGATCCGGGATGAGGACGGAGAGCCGGTTCGCGCATTCCGGTCCGGAGACCGGGGGCGATACAGGCGTGACGGCCTGATCCTGTTCGACAGCCGCGTTCAGGGCTACGTCAAGGTGCGCGGCGTCCGCATTTCCATGCCTGACGTCGAGAATGAACTTGTGAAACACCCTGACGTCGCCCGCGTTCTACTGACGGATCTTGGAGACGAACGCCGTGGGGAAACCGAATTGGGCGCCCTTTATGAACCGGTTCCAGGAAGTGGACTTTCCGATGCGGACCTTCGGAATTTCGCAAGACAGCACCTGCAGGAATCCCACGTTCCCGCGTACTTTTTAAAGGTGGATAGCATTCCTCTGTCTGCCAATGGAAAACCGGATCGAAGGGCTGCGAGGCAATTGTTTGCAGATTTCCCTTCCAGAAAACCGGTGCCGCAAAGGAAAACATCCACGGCAAACCGTCGGCTTCTCGACATCTATCTGGAGGTCGTCGGCTGCGGATCAACGTCAGCCGTAAATGGGGCTACCGACTTCCTGTCGATGGGGCTTTTACCGTCGCATCTCAAGACGATCGCTCAGCACATCTCCGACGAATTCGGCGTCGCTCTGCCGCCAAAGCAACTTCTCACGTGCCGAAACGCGAACCAGGTGGAGGAACTCGTTTCCCGAGAGCTGCCTTGATTGGACTCAAGACGTTCCGTTTTCCAACATTGCGAAAAATTCCGTCGTCATTTGAAATCGTAAAAGGAGTTTCGTTCATGCCGGACATCGGTCCAACCGGTGAGATGCCGCTGACGCTGCCACAGCTCGACTTCTGGGAAGAATTCACCTTTCATCCCGACCAGCCCGTGTCGACGGTCGCGCATTACATCGAGCTTGAAGGCGACATTGACGAGCCTGCGCTCACCAGGGCGATCACACGCACCATCCGCGAGGCCGAGATCCTGTCGGCACGGTTCCGGGTGAGCCCGGATGGTGGAGCGCCGGTTCAGGTCTGCGATCCGGAATTTCTGCCCGGGCTTGTACAGTTGGACTTGCGCGAGGATGCCGAGCCACTTGCGGTCGCCAGAAAGCGGATGGAAACCGATCTGGCCGCAAAGCTGGATTTGCGGCACGATAAACTGTCGGCGCATGCGCTTTACCGCGTCGGGGAGAGAAAGTACCTCTGGTACATCCGCGCTCACCATATCATCGTCGATGGCTATGGTCTGGCGCTGATCGAACAGCGCTGTGCCGAGCTGTACAATCATTATCGCGGCCAGGGCGACGCCGGTCTGCCATTCCATCCGCTGGCAAGTTTTCTGTCTGAAGAGGCTCGATATCAGGAGAGCCGGCAGTGGAACGACGACAAGACGTTCTGGTCGGACTATTTCGCAAGAGCCTCCGACATCGAAGTTCTGGAGCGGGGAGATGAAGACTATGGTGGCCCCGGGTATCACGCTCAGGTTTCTCTAACTTCGGAGTTCACGCGAAACCTGCAGGCAACCGCTGCGACGGTTGAAATTGGCTGGCCGGATCTCCTGACACTGCTCTGCGGTCTCTATCTTCTGGCCGAACGGGTCGGTCGGCAGATGCCGACCGAGAATGCGTTGACCGTTTGGCTTCCTTTCATGAGCCGGTGGGGCAGCGTGGGGGCGCATTTGCCGGCGCTGCTGGTCAACATTCTGCCCTTCCGGATGGAGGTGGGCAGAACCGACACCCTGGCAGATTTTCTGAAAGGCTCGGCCGCTGAGCTGAAACGCCAAAGGCGATACAGCCGCTACCGTATCGAGCAGATTTCACAAGACCAGGGGCTGACAGAAGGTAGCCGGTACTTCTTCTCTCCCCTGATCAACGTGCTGCCCTTCAATGCACCGGCTTTCACCGGTTGCAGGTCTCGCCGCCACATTCTTGGCAGTGGCCCCGCTGACGGCTTCAACCTCACTTTCCGAGGGGAGGATGACGCAACCAACCTGACCCTGTGCCTGGACGCCGATCCCAGCCTGATGAGCACACAGGCTTTCAGCGAGCACGAAAAGAAACTGCCGTCATTCCTGTCGGGTGCACTTCAGCCGGAATGGCTGACACGACCGGTCGGCGATGTCCTTGGAACGACCTGCTCGTCCGTTCTGTTTGACGCAGCTGCGCAGCGATTTCCGATGTAGTGACGCGTCGTCAGGGACTGACTGCCTTTGGGAGGGGAGGGCAGCGTCCGCTGAAAAAACAAGTGGCAAGCCGGTCGGATACGAGTTGGACTACCGGCCAGGTGGGGGCGCGAAACTCTCGGTTATGGCCATCGTGGCAGGCCAGACAATCCTGGTCTTGTGGCTGTTGTCGCGCAGCACTTGCAGAACTTCCCTCGCGATTGTTCGCCCGAGCTGCTCCAGATCGATCTCGAATGCCGTTACCGGCGGGTTGAGGAAGCGAAGGAGCTTGCTTCTGCGGAGTGTTGCAACCGACAGGTCCTTGCCCGGTGACAGCCCGGCTTCCTGAAGGGCCGAGTAAACGCCAAATGCCATCAGTTCGTAGTTCAGCAGCAGCGCGGTCGCCCGGTTGGGCATTTCCAGGATCTGGCGGGTCACCTGATTGCCGCCGGACTCGCTGACTTCACACTCGAAGATCAGACCGGGATCGAATTCCAGCCCCGTTTCGGCAACTGCGGTTTCATAGGCTTCGCGCAACACACTGGCGATGTTGGATCGGGTCGGCGGCACGGTAATGGCAATGCGTTTGTGCCCGAGAGCCACCAGCTTGCGGATTGTCTGATCGACATATCCTTCGAAATCGAGATCGATCCAGGGGTGCTGGTCTTCCAGGCGTGACCGTCCGAGTGTCAGGAACGGGAGCCGTGACTTGAGCAGGAACTCGATCCGCGGATCGTTCTTCATGGTCGCGGTTACAACAATGGCATCCGCCGTGCCACGCGCGATAACGCGTTTCAGAAACTCCGTCGGATCGTTGGCGGAATGGCAGGGCAGGATGATGAGATCATAGCCCTGGTTGTCGAGTTCGGCCTGCATGGCGTCAATCACGCGCATGAAGAAGTTGTCGCCGCTCCTGAGTTCCGACTGCCCGGTTTCAAGCATGAAGGCGATTGTCTGCGTTGTTCCACGACGCAGGGAACGGCCCGAAGCGTTCGCACTGTAGCCGAGTTCAACTGCGGCATTGAGCACACGCTCACGGGTCTTTGCGTTTACATCCGGCTTGTCGTTCAGCGCTCGCGAAACGGTTCCGATAGAGATCCCAAGATGTTGCGCGAGGTCTTTTATGTTCAAGGACAGGGGCTCCTGAAAAGATTTCCGAAAACGTTTACGAAACTTCTTGACACAAAGTTCCATCGTAATCTAGCGTCGTAAACGTTTACGGAGCCCGGAAAGACGAAAGGTCACAACCGCGCCCGATGGGAGGAAATCACATGCAGACCGCCGTCATGGTGGGGTGCGGAGCCATGTCCGAGGGCTGGCTGCGTGCACTTCAGGACATCAACTCTTCCGGCAAGCGGGTCGAGATTGTCGGCTTTGTCGACCTTGACACGGACCTTGCGCAAAAACGTGCTCAGACCTCCGGCTTCGGCAATGCAGAGGCCGGAAACGATCTGACGGAACTGCTGTCCAGGCTGAAGCCAGACCTCCTGTTCGACATCGTCGTGCCATCTGCCCGCAATGAGGTGGTGACCCAGGGCTTTGCTGCCGGCTGTGATGTGCTTTCCGAAAAACCGATGGCGAACTCGCTGGACGAGGCAAAAGCGCTGCTCGACGTGCGACGGGATCAGGGCAGGTTGCATGCCGTGATTCAGAACCGCCGGTTTCTGCCCGGCATCCGGCGTGCAAAACAGTTTCTGGACCAGGGTGGCATTGGGCGGATTGCGGAGGTCCATTGCGACTTCTTCATCGCACCGCATTTCGGTGGGTTCCGGGAGGAGATGGATCACGTGCTGTTGCACGACATGGCAATCCACACTTTCGACGCAGCCCGTTTCGTCGCAGGGCTGGAACCGCGCCGGGTCTTCTGTCACGAGAGCAATCCGTCCCATTCTTGGTACCGCCACGGAGCCAGTGCCGCCGCCATCTTCGACTGCCATGACAATGTAACCATGACCTATCGCGGTTCGTGGTGTGCGGAAGGCGCACGTACGGACTGGGAAGCCTCCTGGCGGATCATCGGATCGCGCGGAACTCTTTTGTGGGACGGCAACGAAGGCTTCCGAGCCGAAATCGTGAAATCGGCCGAAGGCTTTCTGTATCCGCTGGAAGAGGTCGAGGTGCCCGAATTGCCCGCATCGCTGGAGGCCACCGGCCATGCAGGCGTCATCGCCGATTTCCTGGACGCGCGTGAGACCGGCAGGGCCGCTCTCACGGATTCCGCCGACAACATCCGCTCACTCGCCATGACATTTGCTGCAATCCGGAGCGCCGAGGAAGAGCGCTTCGTCGAGATAGATATCTGACCCGAGGACATTCATTCATGAGCAATCCTGCAAAATCCATTCGCATCGGAACGATGATCGCCGCTACAGGCGGAGAAGCTGCGAAGCGGATCGATGAAATCGCCGATCTCGGGTTTGAAAGCTTCGAGCCGTTCTTCTGGCAGACGACCAACGGGCAGGACCTGGCCGAGCTCGGCAAGCGCTGTGTCGAGGCGATCGGCGACCGGGACATCACCATCTCGACCCTGGGCATGTTCGGGAACCCGCTGGAAGATCAGCCGCTGGACCGGGACACCCTGCAGGGATGGAAGGACTGTATCGATAACGCCCAACATTTCGGCGCTACTTGCGTCGCCGGCTTTACCGGCAGGATCCGTGGCAAGCCCCTGGAAGACAGCCTGCCCAAATACAAGGAAGTCTGGTCCGAGCTTGCAAAGCGCGCCGCCGACAAGGGTGTCAGGATCGCCTTTGAAAATTGCGCCATGGACGGGAACTGGCAGACCGGCGATTGGAACATCGCCCATAATCCGGATGCCTGGGAACTGATGTTCAACGAAACGACGGACGACAATCTCGGCCTGGAATGGGAGCCTTGCCACCAGCTTGTCTATCTGATCGATCCGTTGCCGCAGATCCGCAAGTGGGCCGACAAGATCTTTCACGTGCACGGCAAGGACGCCACGGTCCGCCATGATGTCATCCGGGAACACGGCATCTTCGGAAAACATCCGTTCGTCTTCATGCGCACGCCGGGTTTTGGCGATAGCAACTGGACAGACATCATCAGCGAGCTGCGTCTTGCGGGGTATTCAGGCTCCATCGACATCGAGGGCTGGCACGATCCGGTCTATCGCGACGAGCTCGAAATGACCGGCCAGGTGCATGCGCTCAACCATCTGAAAACCAGCCGGGGCGGTGCCTTCATACCGGGAACCGGCAAATACGAAGGCGGCGATCCCTCACTGACCTAGGGCAACGCCGTCCGTCATTCATGTCGCATACAGGGAGGAGACCCAACATGGACTTGAAATCAATAGCATTGGCAACATCCGGGCTGATCGCGCTGGCTTCAACCGCCGTTGCCGATCCGGTCGAGCTGGATCTGTGGACCATCGACGACCCGGGCGAATATCACTACGTCATGGCCGACGAGTTCATGGCCAAGCATCCCGACATCAAGATCAACGTGCGGACCGTCCAGTTCGAGGACATGGTCAATGACCTCGCACGCGGCGTGGCGACCGGCGATGCTCCCGACATTACGTACATCGACAATCCGGAAGTGGCGCTGTTTGCTTCTCGCGGACTGTTGCTCGATTTGAAACCCTATATCGAGCAGTCCGATATCGTGAATGCCGACGACATCTTCCCGGGACCGCTGTCATCGGTCAGCTACGAGGGCGGCATCTATGGTATTCCGCGCGGGGCGAACACGATCGCTCTCTACTACAATGCCGACATGTATCGGGCGGCCGGGCTCGACCCCGACAACCCGCCACGCACCTGGGACGAGCTTTACGAAGCCGCCAAGGCGCTGACCAAGCCGGAAGAGAATATCTACGGCCTCGCTTTTTCTGCGGTTGCGACCGAAGAGGGCACTTTCCAGTTTCTGCCCTGGCTGCAGATGACCGGTGGGGATTACGACAACGTCGACACGGACGGGGCGGTACGAGCGCTATCACTCTGGAAGAAAATCCTAGACGAAGGACTGGCCTCGCCGGACACGCTCATCCGCGGTCAGTGGGACAGCACCGGTACTTTCAATGCCGGGACTGCCGCAATGTCGATCTCGGGACCCTGGGAACTGCCTCGAATGAGCTCGGAAGCCAAGTTCGATTTCAGGGCCGCGCTCCTGCCCGCACCGGACGAGGGGGCAGACCGTGCCTCGGCGCTGGGGGAGGGCGACAACGTCATTCTGGCCAGCACCGACAATCCGGACGAAGCCTTCCTGTTCCTGGAGTTTCTCTATGACAACATGGACCGCGTCTGGAATGAATTCGGCTACCTGCCGGCTTCCAAGGTCGAGGTGAAGGATCCAAAGTATCCGGAAATCTATGCGGTCTTCGAAGAATCGATGAAATATGCCCGCAACCGCGGACCTCATCCGCAGTGGCCGCGCATCAGCAAGGCGATCCAGACCGCAATCCAGTCGACACTGACCGGTCAGGCAACGCCTGAAGATGCTCTCGCTGCCGCGCAGACCAGCATCGACAAGGTCCTGAAGTAGGGTCTGTTCAGGCGGGGTTTTGCGATGTTCGCCCTGCCTTGGGGTGTGTGCTCGCGAGCCGTCCGACCGGACGGGAGCGCACACCCTTTTTCATCCGCCATGGAGGAGGAGACGGATGCTCAACTTTACCAGACCGTTCCGGGACGGGGCCGGTTTCGACACGATCCTCGTGACGCTGGCGCTCGGGTACCTGGTTCTGTTTTCGGGTTTTCCGCTCGTTTACAACCTCGTCATGTCGTTTCAGGAAGTGGACCTGTTTTCACTCGGATCCTTCGACAGGCCCTATGTCGGTCTCGACAATTACGTTGATGTGCTGTCACGTCCCGAAGCCTGGGGCATCTTCCTCAACACCGTGAAATTCGTCGGCATCTCGGTCGCAGCGCAATTGTCCATCGGTTTTGCCCTGGCAATGTTCTTTCAGCAGAATTTTCCGGGAAGCACCTGGCTGCGCGGGTTGTTCCTGGCGGGCTGGATCATGCCGGCTCTTGTTGTCGGCGCTGTCTGGAGCTGGATCCTGGCAGGGGATTTTGGCGTTCTCAACCATGTCCTGTTGTCTCTCGGCCTGACCGGTGAGCGTATCTTCTGGCTGTCCGACCCGAACGTGGCCCTTTACTCGGTCATCCTCGCCAATATCTGGCTGGGTGTTCCGTTCAACATGATCCTGTTGTCCGTCGGACTGGCGGGAATTCCGGAGGATATCTACGAAGCCGCCGAAATGGACGGTGCGAATGCCATCCAACGGTTTTTCACCATCACCTTGCCAATGATGCGCGCCCAGCTCGGAGCGGTGATCTCACTGGGTGTCATTTTCACCCTTCAGCAGTTCGACCTGTTTGCGGCCCTCACGCAGGGCGGTCCGTCGAATGCATCAAACGTCTTCCAGTACTGGAGCTGGCAATTGTCGTTTCAGTACTACGAGATTGGCGTCGGTTCGGTGATTTCGGTTCTGATGATCCTGTTCGTGATTTTCGTTGCCGCGGTCTACGTGCGGTCCACCCGCCACGAACAGCTAGCTTGAGGCGTCGAGCGATGATGAAAAAATATGGCCTGACCGCGATCGCGCTCTGTCTGGTGAGCTTCTATCTATTCCCGCTTTACTGGATGTACATCACGGCCCTGAAAAGCGGCACGGAAATCTTCGCCAATCCGCCGACCTTCTGGCCGGAAAAACCGCAATGGATGGTTGGCGAAGTCTGGACGCGCCTGAAGATGGACGTCTACCTCTGGAACTCGCTTCTGATTGCCACGGGGGTGACGATTATCGTCGCCATCTGCGGCACGGGCTGTGCCTATGTTCTCTCTCGCATCCGCAACCGCTGGATGGACGTGGTGCTCTTCATCGTTCTGATGATGCAGGTCTTGCCATCATCTTTGATGATCACGCCGATTTTTGTTGCCTTCAATCAGGTTGGCCTCAACGAGGTGCCAAGAACATCGGTGATACTGGCGCAGGCGGCGAAGGTTCTGCCGCTCTATATCGTGCTGTGCCGGGCAACCTTTCTGCAGGTTCCAAGGGAGCTGGAAGAAGCCGCGCTGGTCGACGGCAACTCGCGAATAGGTGCCTTCCTGTCCATCATCGTACCGCTTGCAAGAAACGGCATTCTGGTGACGTCGGTGCTCATCTTCCTGCAGTCCTTCGGGGAATATGTCTATTCACGCTCCCTGATCACGCAGCGGGCGCTACAGCCGGCGACTGTCGGTCTTCAGTCCTTCATGGGCCCCAACACGTCCGACTGGTCCGGTGTGATGACCTACTCCGCGATCTACGTGACGCCGGTTCTCATCATATTTGTTTTGCTGCAACGCCAGATCGTCAGCGGCCTGACCTCCGGAGCCCTCAAATGAGCTATCAGATCGAGCTGGAAAACATCCAGAAATATTATGGCGCCTATCACGCGCTCCGCGACGTCTGCCTGCAGATCCCCAAGGGACAATTCGTTGCTCTGGTCGGGCCTTCGGGATGCGGCAAGTCCACCTTGTTGCGCACCATCGCCGGACTGGAAAAAATCACCAGCGGCACGATGCGGATCGCGGGAGATGCGGTCAATGATAAGGCACCGCGCGAGCGGGACCTGGCGATGGTGTTCCAGTCCTATGCCCTTTATCCGCACATGACCGTTCGCCAGAATCTGACCTATTCCATGCGGCTCCGGAGACGCCCCAAGTCCGAAATCGACAAGGCGGTGGAGGAAATAGCCCGCGTGACCGGGTTGGACGAACTTCTCGACAGATATCCGCGGCAACTCTCCGGTGGACAGCGCCAGCGCGTCGCCATGGGCCGGGCCATCATCCGCAACCCGAAGGCGTTCCTGTTCGACGAACCGCTTTCCAATCTGGATGCGGCCCTCCGGGTGCACATGCGCTCCGAAATCCGGCAACTTCACAATCGCCTCGGTGCGACGTCCGTCTATGTGACCCACGACCAGATCGAGGCGATGACAATGGCCGATCAGGTGGTGGTCATGCGAAGCGGGATAATCGAACAGAAAGGCGCGCCTCTCCACCTTTACGACAGGCCGGTGAACAAGTTCGTTGCGGGATTTATCGGCTCCCCGGCGATGAATTTTGTCGATGGCATAGTTGCAGAGGGGGGCAAGAGTGTTGGTCTTGCTCTTCCAGGGACACCGGAGATTGCATTTGAGGGACTGCAACTGCCCGGTCAGAAGGTAACGGTCGGGCTGCGGCCGGAACACCTGATGGTCGGGCAGGGGGACTCGGGAAATGAAATGACGCTTCCGGTATCGCTCGTTGAGAGAACGGGAGCAGTCTCCTATGTGCTCACCGATACGGATCCCGGGCTCCTGATTACCGCTCCGGTTCGTGTTGAAGATGGTGTTCGGTCGGTCTCCGTTTCGATCAAACCGGAACACATCCACCTGTTTGACAGGGAAACCGGCAACGCCCTCTTGCACGCGTGATATCCCAGCCGTCCAATTGAGCGTCTGCGGATCGGAAACAGCTGGCAAAGGGGCTCCTATCCGCTGGCGACCGTCGTGAAAATCGATGTTGCGGCGGTTGGGAAAATGATCATTCAAACAGATCACTTTGGTAGAAATTATATCACTTAAATAAAACGTCCGATCGGTGCTACTTCAGGGCCACCCAATTACCTGAAGTGTTGCAGCGTTAATGACCAAGGCTAAATTGCTCTTCCATACCTTTTGCGTTCGCAATGGGGATGGCGCCGCCGCAGGGCTCCGGCCTTGCAGGCATTTCCGTCGCGCTGTTTGCCCCACGGATTGAGCCTTTGAGCAAAATCCCTTTGTAACAACTTTTGGCGAACCACCGCGACTGCGAGACCTCTCAAGGGTCGCCTGTCACCTGCGCCCGTTGGCAGTGCCGCACGGTCGCTCCGTGAGGCTTTGGCAGCGGCAACAAGAAGAGATTTTTCACTCGCAAGGCAAAAATAAACATGCATGCGCATGCAAATATGTTGACGATAGCGAAGTCCTAATTATATTGCATGCACATACAAATAAAATGAAAGCCGACCTGATGAGTGCCGTTACAGTTTACACCGACTACGTCTGCCCCTTTTGCCTGCTCGCTGAACAGGTCGTGACGACGGCGATCGGTGACAGGAAGATCCCGATATCCTGGCGGGCCCATGAATTGCGACCCGACCCGGTGCCGACGCTGAGGCCCGAGGATCCTTACCTTCCGGCGGTCTGGAACCGGTCGGTTTATCCGCTTGCGGAAAAACTTGGGGTTCCAATCAAGTTGCCGTCGATTTCGCCTCAGCCACGCACCAACAAGGCTTTCGAGCTTCTGGCCCTGGCACAGGATCAGGGGTTGGATCATCCCTATTCGATGCGGGTTCTGCGCGCCTTCTTCCAGGAGGATCGCGACATCGGCGATCCCGAGGTTCTTGTCGCATTGGCTGCGGAAGCGGGGATCGACCCGGATGAAGCCCGGCAGGCTCTCGAAACCGGGGCCTACCGCGCACGTCACCGTGAAGCACTGCGCCATGCCCGCGAAGACATGGCGATCACATCGGTTCCCACGATCGTGGTCGGTGATCAGATTTTCCGGGGAGTGCCCCCGCTGGACGAGTTGCTTCAGGCAATCGACCGGCTGGAAAGCGCCCCCGGCAATAGCGGCCGCTCACGGTAATCGACGCGGCCAGGTCGAAAGGCATCCGCCTTCACACACTCTCAATCTACAAAAGGAACATGCGATGAGTTGGGTTTATCTCGGAATCGCCGTGATCTTTGAGATCGCGGTCGCAATAAGTGCCGGAAATGCAAAAGGATTCACACGATTCGGATGGACCGTCGCAACCCTCGTGAGCGGCGCTATCGCCACCTTCTTCCTGAGCCTTGCGCTCCTCACCTTCGATGTTGGTGTCGGGTACGCAATCTGGACCTCCGTCTCCGGTGTCGGGGTCGTCGTCCTGGGCGCGCTGTTCTTTGGTCAGCAGCTCAACTGGAAGAAAGGCCTCGGCATTGTCTTCGTCATCGGCGGCGTCGTTGGCCTGCGCCTGAGTGGTGCTGCCTGAGCAACTGAAACACGAAGTATCTCCTCCAATTCTCTTCTGATCAAAAGGAACCGCAAATTATGGATACGCTCCAGAAAACCCAGGGCAATGGCGGCGCATGGGGCATGCTGATGCTCGCCAGCGCGTTCGAAATCGGCTATGCGCTCAGCGTCGGCGGCAGTCAGGCATTCACCATTCCGAGCTGGTCGATTGCCGCCGTCGTTTTCTTTCTGCTCACGCTTTACTTCCTCAGTGCCGCGCTGCGAACCATCGACGTGGGGATCGGCTACGCGGTCTGGGCAGGCATCGGCTCGGTCGGGGCTGCCGTCTTCGGCAGCATCTTGCTCGACCAGCCGTTGACGCTGATCCAGGCAGTCTGGCTGGGTGTCATTATCGCAGGTGTCGTCTGGCTGAAGCTGGCCGACAGCCCGAAGCTTGCGGAAACAGCCTGATGGGGACGGATCGTTCGGAACGCCTCGACAAGCTCATGGAGGAGGCTGTCGCCTTCTCCGTGGAACATGTCCACAAAGGCGGCATTCCCTTCACCGCTCTTGTCGTTGACGGAAATGGCACAATAATCGGGCGCGGTGTCAACTGCGTTCGGGATCATCATGATCCGACCGCGCATGCGGAAGTCGACGCGATCCGCGACGCTTGCCGCACGCTTAACACTCCACATCTGCATGGGACCATTCTGCTTGCGTCAGGAGAACCTTGCGCGATGTGTTACATGAGCGCGCTTTATGCAGGCATCTCGCAGGTGTTCTTTGCCGCCGATCGTGATGAAGTGGCAAGGCACGGCTTCGATTATCGAGGTTCCTATCGGCTGTTTGCCAGTGATCCGTTAGCCTGGCAGTCGCCTCGCGTGGCGAAGCTGGCCGTCCCCAAAGCTATGCGTCCTTTCCAGAACTTTGCTGCGATGAGCCGCATTTCCGACTAATGGCAGTTACTTGTTTCTGCGCTTGCATGAGCATACAAATGTTCAACGCAAGCGTAGAACACTCGAAGGTCCAGATTGATCATGTCCAATAGCAGTGGTTCGTGGCTCAGGCTGATCCACGCGGTCGCCAATGTCGAAGCAGACCTCGCAAAAGTCCTGCAAGACCGGCACGGCCTTGGTCTGTCGGATTATCGCGCACTCGAGATCCTCTCCAAATCGCCCAGCTCCGAATTGCGAATGCAGGAACTGGCCACCCATCTGCAACTGAACCAGAGTTCCGTATCGCGCATGGTCGAGCGTCTGGAGCGGGGTGGCTTCACGGTTCGTGATCTTTGTCCGGACGACAAGCGAGGCGTCTACACCGTCCTCACCGACAAGGGACGTGCACATTTTGAAAGCGCGCAGCCCGATTACGAGAACGCACTGGAAAATGCCCTCAAGGAGCACGGCGGGGCCGAGTTGCTTCTTGCACGATTTGGAAATGAGGAAGACGTGGTCTGAGAGGTTTCCGGCCGTTCCTATCTCCAAGTTCACGTGCCGCCCGAGTTCAGGCTGATCAAGGCATCAGCAAGATGTCTTGCCGCCGGCCCCATCGTTTCATCCAGACGATGGGCAACATAGGCTTGCGCCGCAACTTCACCGTTACGGCCAAGTGCGCTCACGTTAAGCCTGACCAACCGTCCCTGCTCGAGATCACGTTCTACAAGCCACAGAGGCAGCCGACCCCAGCCAAGCCCGCCAAGGATGAGGTTGTACTTGGCATCCTGCGTGTTCACGCGGCAGGTTTGCGGCGATAACACGCCAAAGTCACGTCCGGCCGATATCTGGGAGGGGTCCGTCAAGACAATCTGAAGATGGTCTGCAAGGTCCAGGGCTTCCAGTGCCCTGGCACCCTTGTCCTTGGCAAGTGGATGCTCTGCAGCCACCACCGCGACCTGGATGATGGAGGTCAGCGCGTCGAACTTGATACGTGGATCCCGAAAATCTTCGCCAACCATCACAGCCAGTGCGCTACTTTTCTGCCTCAAGGCCTCAAGTGGGCCGCCCAGGGGTTCTACCTGAACACGAACCGAGACCGAGGGAAAGCTGTCCCGCATTTGCGAAATTGCTGTTCCGACTTTCTGCAATGGATAAAGGGTGTCCACTGCGATCCCGAGTTCGGTTTCCACACCCGCCGCAAATCCGCGCGCTTTGGCCCGCAGCACATCTACGCGCAGGAGAATGTCTCTTGCGCTGCCAAGCAGCATCTGGCCTTGCCGCGTCAAAACCGGTCGGTGTCCAGAGCGGTCGAACAATTCGACGCCAAGCTGTGCTTCAAGATTGGCGATCGCGACGCTTACGCCGGATTGGACCCTCGACAAGGACTGTGCGGCTGCCCGGAAGCTTCCGCTGTCTGCGATGGCTACAAATGTTCGCATCTGATCGAGCGTCAGTGCGTCTAACATGATCACCTCAATTGATCGATTTGATGCAAATTATATCACTTAGATTGACTAATCAAAGAAGGCATTTTGCCGGCGTTCCATGAACCGAAGCGAGGTGCAACCATGGCCAGGATACTGGTACTTTATTATTCGTCTTACGGTCACATCGAGACAATGGCGATGGCGGTCGCCGACGGTGCGCGCCAGGCTGGCGCCACTGCCGATGTGAAGCGTGTTCCTGAACTTGTCCCGGATGCGGTTGCCAGCAAGTCCGGCTACAAGGTCGACCAGCAGGCGCCGGTCGCCATGGTGTCCGAGCTTGCCGACTACGACGCCATCATCATTGGTACGCCGACACGTTTCGGCACCATGTCTTCCCAGATGAAGAACTTCCTCGATCAGACGGGAGGCCTCTGGTTTGAAGACAAGTTGGTTGGCAAGGTTGGCAGCGTCTTTACCTCTACAGGCAGCCAGCATGGTGGTCAGGAAACCACCATTCAGTCGACGCAGACTGTCCTTTTCCATCTTGGGATGATGATCGTCGGTCTGCCCTACAGCTTCAAGGGACAGATGCGGATGGACGAGATTACCGGTTGTTCTCCTTACGGCGCGTCCACGCTGGCTGATGATGGCAATGGCGGTGATCGCCAACCAAGTGAAAACGAACTGGAAGGCGCCCGTTTTCAGGGGCGGCACGTTGCCGAGACTGCTATGGCCCTGGCCCTTGGCCGACAGGTGAGAGTGGCCGAATGACAGCCTCTGCTCTGACAGTTGAGCCGTCGTCCACCCGGTGGTCGGCGGTGCTCCTGATTGTCGGCGCCGGTATCGTTACGGCGTTGCAGGTTGGAAAAGCGGCCATTGCCGCGCCATTGCTGCAATCAGATCTGGGAATTGGCCTGGCGGCCATCGGCTGGTTGACGGGGATCTTTGCAGTTCTCGGGCTCGTGGGTGGAATCCCGACAGGCGCGCTTGTCGCCGGTTTCGGTGGCAGGCGTCTTCTGATCATGGGACTGTTGACGTCAGTGTTTGGGGCCGGCTTCGGAGCGGTGGTTTCAGGTTTTTCCGGGCTCTTGCTTGCCCGCGTCGTCGAGGGCGCGGGCTTTCTCCTGGTAACAGTTGCGGCTCCCTCGATCCTGAGCCAAGTTGCGAAACCCTCCGACCGTGATGTGGCTTTTGCCCTTTGGAGTTGCTTCATGCCTGTCGGCTTGGCGATCGCGATGCTGACCGGTCCCATGTTCGATGACTGGCGGACGATATGGTGGGCGAGCTGCCTGCTCACCCTGATCATCTGCCTGCTTGTGCCACTGATGGTTCCGGTCGATGACGAACATCGCCCCTGGTCGTGGCGCAAGCTGAAAACCGATACGATGTCCGTGTTTCACGCCAGGGTGCCGGTCGCTCTTGCTGGCATGTTGGCTCTTTACAGTCTGATGTTTTTTGCGTTGTTCAGCTTCCTGCCGGTGTTGCTGATGGAGCAAATGGATGTCTCCCACCAGACTGCGGGACTGTTGAGCGCGCTTGCGTCCGCAGTGAATGTTTTAGGAAATCTTGCAGCGGGTCTTCTGCTGTCCCGTGGTGTCAGTCGTGCGGTGTTGCTCGCCGGTGCCAGCATAACCATGGGCGTGGTCAGTTTCGGCATATTTTTGCCCCTGCTGCCCGCTGCCGCGACTTTTGCTCTGTGCATGCTGTTCTCGGCCGTTGGTGGGCTGATCCCGGCAACGATCCTGTCTTCCGCTCCGATTGTTGCTCCAACAGCGGGTCTGGTTCCGGTGGTCCTTGGATTGATCATTCAAGGCAACAACCTGGGACAAATCCTTGGTCCGACGGCCGTCGGCAGCGCTATCGAGCGTTTTGGCTGGAGTTCTGCAGCATTCGCCGTTGCCGGAGCGGCCCTGGTTGCAACCGCCCTCGTGGCGGCATTCGGAAAACGCATCAAGCAAATGCCGGAGTAAAGTTGTGGTCACGCTCACCAATCTCACGGCATTCGCTCTGGTCTCGTTCGGCATGGTGATCACGCCAGGGCCAAACATGATCTATCTCATCAGCCGATCCATCTTGCAGGGACGTGCAGCCGGCTTCATCTCGTTGTTCGGCGTTCTTGCGGGATTTGTATTTTACATGCTGTGCGCGGCCTTCGGCGTGACGGCACTGATCTTTGCCGTTCCGTTTGCCTTCGGGGTCATTCAGATCGCAGGTGCCGCGTATCTGCTCTATCTGGCCTGGCGCGCTATCCAGCCGGGTGCCGGTTCGGTTTTTCAGCCGCAAACCGATCTTCCGCTCGATCCTCCGCGGCGTCTTTTCATGATGGGCTTTCTGACCAATCTCCTCAATCCGAAGATTGCCCTTCTGTACCTGTCGTTGTTACCGCAGTTTCTAGATCTGAGCGGCGGACATTTGCTTGCGCAGAGCGTGTTGCTCGGCAGTGTCCAGATCATGATCAGCTTCGCCGTAAATTCACTGATTGTACTGGCCTCGGCCTCTGTTGCGGCATGGTTTGCCATGAGGCCCGGTTGGCTGAAAGCACAGCGATGGGTCATGGCTTCGGTTCTGGCCGGACTGGCCTTGAGCGTTGTCAGCGCGCGTTGATTGAGGCCCGTCTCAACACTCGTCGTCTGGCAACACGTGTCTTTTCCCCGGGGAGCACGTCACAAAGACGCGGCGAAGATCGTCATAGGCATAGAACCTTTTGAATGGAGCAAACCATGACGACGAAACCTGTCAATCACTACAAGAATGTGCCGAACGTATTTGCCTCTCTGGAGGCGGTCCATGGCGCGATCGATGAGCATGGCCTTGAGCGCATGTTGCACCACCTGGTGCAATTGCGTGCGTCCCAGATCAACGCCTGCGCCTATTGCGTGAAGATGCACACCAGGGAAGCCCGCGATGATGGCGAGACCAACGAGCGGCTCGATCGTCTCGCGGTCTGGGAACATGTGAACGATTTCACCCCGAAAGAACGTGCCGCGCTTGCCTGGACCGAAGCCTTGACGGACATCGACCGGAAAACCGACTACGGGCCTCTGCGTGCCAACTTGCGTGAGCATTTCAGCGAAGCCGGGATCAGTGCTCTGACCGCGACGATTGCGATGATCAATCTCTGGAATCGCATTCAGGTTTCTGCGCACTGACATGGAGCCGACCGACATCTGCTTTTTCGAAAGCCGCCGGCCGTTTCTCACCGGATTGGCCTACCGCATTCTCGGCTCGCTGGCCGAGGCCGAGGATGCGGTCCAGGACACCTATCTGAAATGGCAGGCGGGTGAGCACGAAGCCATTGCCAACCCGGCAGCCTGGTTGACCGCAACTTGTACACGCCGCTGCATCGACATGTTGCGATCAGCGCGCCTGTCGCGTGTTGACTACGTCGGTGCATGGCTGCCGGAGCCGGTTCACACGATGACCGAAAAAACCGCGGAGGAGGTCGTTGAACTTTCCTCCACCCTTTCGCTCGCCTTCATGCTGGTTCTGGAACGGCTCGCTCCCAAGGAAAGGGCTGCATATCTTCTGCGAGAGATTTTCGACCAGTCCTATGAAGACGTCGCGGCTGCCTTGAACGTTACCGAAGCGGCCTGCCGCAAGCTTGTCTCGCGGGCGCGCATTCGTGTCGGCCGTGAAGAGCCAGGTGCCGTTGTTCCCAAGGAGCGCCAGGACATGCTGCTGACAGCTTTCCAGGCCGCAATAACGACAGGCCGCACGGGGCAACTTGCCACCCTCATGAGGGAAGACATCGAGCTGCGTGCTGATGGTGGCGGGAAGGTGCTTGCATTGCTGCAGCCTCTGTCCGGCAAGGAGGATGTGTTGGCGTTCCTCGGCGACACCCTCAAGTCTTCTTGGGCCGGCTACAGGTGGCAACACATCGATATCAATGGAACGCGGGGAGCACTCGTCTTTGACGGGGTGCTGCTTGCTGCGTCAATCAGCTTCGCCTGGGACGTCCAGGGGCGCCTCTGCGGCATCTACATCATGCGCAATCCGGACAAACTGGCCCGGCTCGACGGCTCCGAAAGGACGATACAATGACCGACATCCGCGCAGCATCTCATTCTCCTGGTTGGGCCGACCTGCTTTCCGGCAGCAATCTCGTGCGATCGCTTGCGCTCAGCGGTGGTGTCGCGCTGCATGCGCTCAATCTCTATATTTCCACCACCATCTTGCCTTCGGTTGTGCGGGAAATCGGCGGTTTTGATTACTACGCCTGGAACACCACACTGTTCGTGGTCGCGTCGATCCTTGGAGCAGCGCTGTCCTCGCATATTCTCGCACTAACCGGTCCGCGGGGCGGCTATGGTGTTGCTGCGCTCATCTTCATTGCCGGCACGGCCATCTGCGCCAGTGCCAACACGATGCAAATCATGCTTGCCGGCCGGTTCGTGCAGGGTTTCGGCGGAGGCATACTGTTGGCGTTGGCCTATGCAATGGTACGCCGCGTTTACCCGGAGCCATTGTGGCCACGGGCAATGGCGCTCCTGTCGAGCATGTGGGGGATCGCGACACTGCTCGGACCTGCAGTTGGTGGTGTGTTCGCAGAACTCGGCTTGTGGCGCGGTGCATTCGTTGTCCTGATACCTGCTGCGGTGGGTATAGCTCTTGCGGCCAGCTTTGTCCTGCCGCGTGACAATGAAGAGCGCAAGAGCGTGGATCCGCTTCCGGTCGCACAGCTTGTCCTTCTGACACTCGCCGTCTTTGCCGCTTCCTGGGGTGGTGTCGGCAAACACATGACGTCGACTGTCATTGGATTGATGACAGCCCTCGTTCTGACTGGTGTGCTTGTTGTGGTGGAACGCGGTTCGAAGCGGAAGCTGTTACCGGGTGGTGTCTTCAGACTTCCAAACGTTCTCGGGAGTCTTTATGCGACATCTGCACTTTTGGCAGTGACCGTCACTTGTACGGAAATTTTCCTGCCGCTCTTTCTCCAGGAACTTCATGGCCGCTCGCCTCTGCAGGCGGGCTACATCGCAGCCATCATGTCTGCGGGATGGACGGCTGCGGCCATTGTTGCATCCGGATTTCAGGCCGACCGACGCACCATGGCGGTGCGCATGGGGCCGATGCTTTCTCTGGCTTCGATGGGTATCCTCGTTGCAGTGATGCCCTGGACGGGAGCCGAAGGAGATTGGTTGCCTCTGGGCTTGATCTGCACTGCCCTTTTGCTTGGGGGAGCCGGTGTCGGTCTTGCTTATCCGCATCTGTCGGCGATGGTCCTGAGTGTTGCACCTCCCGCGGAAGCGGACAATGCGGCGTCATCAATCATGACGGTTCAGCTTTGCGCAACCGCCTTCGGGGCCGCGCTTGCCGGTCTGTCGGTCAACCTGGCTGGCGCAGCCACGCAAACCGAAGGCATGGATGTTGCGAATGCGGCTCGTTGGCTGTTCGTCACCGTGGCAATAGCACCTGGACTGTGTTTGCTCGTGATGAAAGGCGTGTCGTTCAGGCAAGCAGTCGAGAAATCCCTGTAGAGCTCACAGAATTTGACTGGTCATCCCGAGTGACGTTCCATTTTGCGCTGAAACTTCATTTTCCGGTGCGATCTACCCGTCTAACAGTCGCGGAGAAACAACCATGCGGCTGGAGGAAATTGAATACCTTGAACAGGATATGGATCTGTTCAACTGGTTGCATTCGAGCGCTTTTGTGATGAGGTTTAGCGTCCCGGCAGCTCCATGGCGCGTTTGCCTGGCGCAATGACACCCGCTCGCCGGGTCCTGATCAGACTTCCTGTGTGCCAAGGCAAACACGACGTGACAAACAAGCGGCAAGATTTCTGCGTATTTCAATTGATGTCAAAAGGCCACGCCGCAAGGCCATACAAAGTGACCTGAGAGACGTGGCCAGAATGATCAGGAACCTTTCCGAAGCAATATGACGGTTCCTGCCGGATCGCATGTCCAATGGCCGGTGACATCGGTCAGCGGCTCCAGTTCATCGCGTCTGGGTGATCCCAAAGCCGCCAGGGCATTGGTGGGATCCTCATCGAACAGTTCTATCCAGACGTCCGTCTGGCTTTGATGCGGCACGCGGTCGATCCACAATGTCATGGGGCCAAACGAGAAGCCGGTGCTGTCCTGGAGTTCACGCGTCACCTGCAATCCGATCTTGTCCCGGTAGAAAGCTACGGTTTCGTCCCACCGATACAGCGGCACCTTGATCGCGATGTTCTTGCCTGGTTCCATTTCCAATTCCCTTTCGATGCGTGTTGCCTATTTGTAAAATCCGTCGCGTAGCCTGATGCCGTTTTCGAGCCAGACCTTCATGGCGCAGAGCATGCCCGTCCAGCCTTCGCAGTTGCCGAGGCAGGACTTCAGGCCCGTTTCGGTTCCGGGCCAGCCAAATTCGTTGATGCGGACATAGGTGCGTCCGTCTTCCAGCTCCTGAAACGTGATGGTCACGGTGGTCCAGGTGCGGGCGTCATCTCCTGCCTCCCACTGCAGAACAACCTTTTCGTTCGGCACCACCTCCTGCACCAGAACAGGGAAAGCACCGGGAAAGTCATGAAAGTCCCAGGTCACCTCCGCACCTGCTTCGATGCGGCCTCGAGCTCCTCCGGTCGTGAAGAATTCCGAAAGCTGTGCCGGGTCGACGACAGCCTCAAACACCTCCGCGACGGGTTTAGAAATCCTCCCGCCGACTGTGAATTTCAGTTCCATGGCCCTGTTCCTTGTTGCCTTGCGAGCTATTATGTTATAAAAATATAACATGTCAACAGATGATCAGGATGACGCGCTTTTCAAGGCGCTTGGCCACAGGGCGCGCAGGCACATGCTTGACCTTTTGAAGAAGGGGCCGCTAACCACAGGCCACCTTTGCGAGGCGCTGCCGCAGATAGACCGCTGCACAGTCATGCAGCATCTGAAGGTTCTGGAAAAAGCCGGGCTGGTGGCGGTCGAGCGACGTGGGCGGGAGCGGTGGAACCACCTGGATGCACTGCCAATTCAAGCGGTTCACGAGCGCTGGATCGGTCCCTACGCTGCCTACGCAGCGAATATGCTGAGTGCTCTCAAGAAGAGCGTTGAACAGAGCGAGGAAACTCACGCGGCAGCAGAAACCACCAACGGTGATACGAAAGGTACGTGATGACGTATCAGGTAGGCGTCAGCGCTATTTTGGTGTGAGCGCTTGCAAGCGGCGTTCTCGTAAAACGCTGACCTCGCTCCGGCGGCGCTATTGACCGCCGCCGGACGAAGAACTTGCGTCTAGGCGTTTTCCGCGCTTCTAGAAAGGCAGCAGACTCTCGTCTCGGGATGACATTGGTCAATCGCGAACAGATTGATTTTGGTGCTGACGAGGTAGAGCGGAAACGCTCTTCCAAGCGTCTGGATCCAATAATCAATTTCCAGAGAGTTAAGGTCATTGCAAGACTTGCAATAACTGGAGAGTGAGTAACCTTTTTCCTGCAACTCTTCGAGAGTTGTGCAGCTGCTTGTTTCCAATGGCTCAAGAATTCTTATGTTTAAGGACATTTCTGGCACACCGTTTTTATTGTCGTAAGCAGCTTCAAGGGCGGTGTTCTTGGTTTTGGGCGATGGGAGCACTTGAAACTTGCATCTTTTTTACCGGTGATTGGGAACGTTCTCAATTCGTGGGAGTACTTAAGTATTATTTGAAAGGGGTGTGGCCCTCCCAGGGTTCGGGCAACCGGAAATCATGGCACGATTTTTACGTATTTAGTCCTGGAACCCGATTGCTTCCCAGACGGGGTTCCGCCACATCTGCGGGTCGACATCGAACGCGGATCTTTAAATGCCCCCAGTTTCAAAACAGGCCTGCGTTGCCCAATGCCCTTACAGAACTGCCTTGCGATTGCTGCGAGCCGGGCAATGATGGTTCGGACCGCGCGACCGGAGGATACCCTGCAAGTTCTCCGGTTGATCCGAGATCATGCGCAGTATGAGGGCGGGAGAGCCACTATCGACAAATGCGTGTTGGATCGACTGCTTCGGGTCGAGGAGCCACCGGTCCGGATCCTTGTCGCTGAATCAGATCAGATCGCGGGATATGCCGCGTTGACGACGGACTATTCGCTCTGGTCCGGAGCACGCTACGGGCATCTCGATTGCCTTTTCGTTGCGAAGGAATATCGCGGCACGGGCGTAGGCCAGAAACTTTTCCTGAAGGTGCGTGAAGAAGCGCACGCTGCCGGGTGCGTTCGGCTTGAATGGCAGACGCCGGACTGGAACAGTCAGGCAACTGAGTTCTATAGAAGAAACGGTGCTGAATGTTTGTCGAATACCCGCTTTATCCTGCAACTTGACGCAGGGTAGAAGGAGGTTGAACTGACAGCGTGGTCGTACCGGATTAAATCTTCACGAATGCAGATCTTTTTCGATTAAATAGACCCGGTTTAGAAATGCGGATTCAGGCTTTTTTCAGCTTTGACGTGCTCAATACTGGAGTGCAAGTTGGCGCTAATCACGAAGACGCAGCATGTCTACAGAAGTCAACATTCTCATTCGGTCCATGCGTCAGCTGGTTCCCAATCCGGAAACAAGCGCGATCCTGACTGCGATGGGTGTTTCCTACTGGGCTTACGATCCGGTTGCGGAAGAGTTGTGCTGGCAAAGGTCGGATCCGACGTCTGTCAGAGGTTATCGCCTTGCAAAGCTGTCCATTCAAAGAGCACTTCAGTACTACATCCAGCGTGACAGAACCCGCTTCCTGAAGGTGATTTCCAATGCGGTGGAACACGGTTTGTCGCAGACGACCCGTGTCACCATGAAAACGGATGGCGGTCACAAGTCCTACGACCTGGTGGCTTCTCGCATTTCGGGTAAGCCCGCGTTTCTGATCATAGGGCTGATGAAGGAGTGTGCGCCGGAAGCACCGGTCAACGCGGAATTGCCGGACATTCTGCAAAACCTGTCCAACGTCTTTATCTCGAACGCCAGTGCTGTCCTCATTACGGACAACAAGGGGGTGGTTCAGTCGGCCAATCGTCAGTTTCTGAAGTTGTTCGGCATAAGTAACGCCAAACAGGTTGTCGGCCGGGATGCAAGAACGATCCCCAATTACATAGGCAAGAAGCTCGCCGGCTCATTTGCCGAGATGTTACGAAGCCGCCTTGCGTCCAAGGGAACGCTCAAGCTGCCTCAGACAGTAGGCGATCCTGTTGAAGTTCTTTACGATCTGCATCCAATGGCACTCGATGATCCGAACGGCGGTATCATCTTTGCAGGGGAACTTGCTGTCAATTCAGTGGAAATATCTGCCAATGAAGTTCTGGATGCGGTTCCAACCCCAATTCTGGTTGCCGATCTGGATTCTCGCCGCATCAAATACGCCAACAAGGCCGGGCGCGGCGAGTTGGGCTTGTCCGCGAAACAAATAGGAACCGAACGGTTATCCGACACGCTCATGAGCGCGAATGACGTTCGTGATCTGACCCTTGTTCTCGACAAGGTCGGCTGGGACGCTGGCCGTGTGTGGCAGGTTCAAAGTCACATCGGACTCAAGAGGCACTACCGTATTCGCACCTGCTTCATCGGCAAACAGTCTTCGCGGCAGATCGTGCTCGAATTTCTGCCTGTCCGGCTTGAAAAGGACAAACCCGGCAACGAAAAAGCCCAGAACTTCTTCTCGCGCCTGCTCGACATGAGCTTCAACTGAGCCTGTCATCACTGTACGTCTCTGGAGGCCGCCAACGCAGACCTCCAGGCTTTTGAGCTTCATGCCGTCAGATCGTGACGGTCATTTCCTCCATGACGGATCCATATCCACCCGCCATCAGGCCGGTAATCCTGCCATCTTCAAGGTCAAGATCCACGGTAATGACACTGGGGGAAGCCGGGGTCATGAAGTGGCCCTGTTCAATGACGAACCGCGATTTCCTTTCGTGAAGCAGGTCGTGCAGCACACAGGCGAGGGGGCCAGCTGCCATGCCAGTGGCGGATTCCTCGTCAATTGCATAGCGCGGTGCGAACATGCGGGTGGTGGCGTCGGCCTGCGTGGCGTTTCGATCAGTCGTGAAAACGTAGTAGCCGATCAGGTCCAGCTTGTTGCTGATGTCATTGATCCTCGACTGGTCTGGCACGAGCTGCTTCAGGACGTCTGCATCGCGTACAGCGACGACGACGAAACTGTTGCCCGTGTTCACGAGGACAGGGCGCAGGCGTTCATCCAGCTGGTCTGCCTTCAGACCGAGCGAAGCCAGCACGTCGGCTTCGCTGACACCGCGCTCGGCCCAGGCTGGGCTCCGTTCATAAGTCGGGGCAAGCTGTTCCATGTATGCCGCGCCGTTCTTGATGACGATCTTGCGAGGACCATCGACGGTTTCCTTTGAAGTGACACCCTCCCGAACCCGGCCCAGTTCTGCCATGTAGCTGAAGGTCGCTATCGTTGCATGGCCACAATGGGCTATCCGCCTGTTTGGCGTGAAGAAGTCCAGCTTGAACCCTTCTTTCGCTGATTTAGACACGAAGGCTGTCTCTGAGAGTCCGATCTTTCCCGCAACGGTCAACATGTCTGCTTCCGACAAGCCATCGGCATCGAGGATGACGCCGGCCGGATTTCCGCCAAAGGCTTCCGAACCGTTCCGGCGCGTAACGAACCCGTTCACGATGCGGGCGACAATTTCTTTCGTTCTACTCATTCCATGTACCTCTCAATCATTAACTGGACACAAGAATGATGTCGCCTTATTGCTGTTTCAATGCCTGAATACATGAGTCAATTTCATGAATGAGCGAGACGAACTGCAAAACCGTCTTTTGCTGAACGCACAGCTGCTGCACGCTATTGCAGAAGAGGGGAACTTCTCCCGGGCAGCCGTCGCGGTCGGGCTGGAGCAGTCGGCGGTCAGCCATCGCATCAAGTCTCTGGAGGCCGCGCTCGGAATTCGGCTTTTCGAGCGAACGACCCGGCGCATCGTCCCGACGGAAGCGGGACGGATCGTTTGTGATGCCGCGCAGCGCTGTCAGGAGATCTGGGGCAGTGCACTGTCACGGATAGCGGATGTGAAGACGTCCAGGACCATACGTCTTTCCGTGTCGTCCTCCGTTGCCATGAAATGGATCGTTCCGGCCCTGCAGCGCGCGCAGGAGGCCGGCCTTGATCTTGTGGTCGATGTTGAAGACAGGCTTGTCGACCTTCACGCCGGTGAGGCCCAGGCGGCGATCCGCTACGGGAGCGGCCCTTATCCCGGGTTCCACGCCGAAGCCCTCATGACTGCGCAACTTGTGCCCGTTGCGCGGCCCGGCTTGTTGAAGGGGCAAATGGTTCCCGGCAAGGGAACACCGGCTCTGCTTGCAGACAGGTCCGGCGGGACAGACGGAACGGGCTTCAGCTGGACCGACTATTTCAAGGGGTGCAACTGGCCCGAGCCACCTTCAAGACCAGTGGCTTCCTTTGCCAGAGCCGACCTCGCGATCCAGGCCGCCATCAGTGGCATGGGGGTCGCGCTCGGCAGGACACTACTGATCGAAAACGACATCGAGGCAGGGTTCCTGGAAGTCGTCGGCAAACCGGTCGCCTCGAAGGCAAAATACTGGCTGGTGACGACGGCAGCCTATGCAGACACGGAGGGATATCGCGATCTGCGGGCCTGGATCGGCAGTGAAATCGAGATCGCACGCGACCAGAACCGAGGGCTGCTTGCCGTCCAGCCATGAACAGTCTTTGGTTCCATATGCCACCTCTCAAGCGTCACCAGGAGCTTTGAGCCACTAGATCACAAGGTCAAGCTTGTGCTGGTTGGAAAGACCAAGGTACTCGATGTTCGAACAGGTCAGGAAATGCAGGGCCAAATTATCCAGAACATGATTGCAGTGGCGAAGGCCGCTTTGTTGACTGCTCGTGGCTGATCGATCAAACGGATGGTCTGCCGCTTTATGCAATGGCCATCACGTTTCTCAGCCGCTGATTAACGCCTTCCGCCAACTTCGAAAGATCCACTGGGACCATGACTGACAACACCTACCAGATCAGGGAATTTGCGCCAGGCGACGGTGATGCCCTTGCCGCCATCTATCAAGGCGCGGTCGATCAGATTGCCAGGGCCGACTATTCAGAAGTCCAGCGGGCTGCCTGGCTCTCCATTGCACCGACGGGTGAAAACATGGAAACGGCCTATGGGGATGGAAGGCTCGCGCTTGTGGCGGTAGATCACGAAGCGCGGGTTGTCGGGTTTTCCGACCTCGAAGAGGATGGTCATATCCAGTTCCTCTACGTTGATCCCGGTGCGGCCGGCCGTGGTGTTGGTTCAAGCCTGATCAGGGCGCTTGAAGGCGCGGCAAGGCAACGCGGTCTGGGCCGGCTTTATTCCGAGGCAAGCGAGACGGCACTGCCGGTATTTTTGAAGCAGGGCTTTGAACGTCTGCATCGTCGCGACCTGAAGATCGGCGATGTCGACATACATAACTACAGCGTCGAGAAGCGTCTTTGACGGATCTGGATCCCGGGAGGTTGGTGGCAATCGTGCCGAAGCGCTAGCGCGCCTTTTCGATCTGCTCGGTATGGCTGTCCAGCCACTTCTGCAGGTCGCGTTCGGCGCTTTCCAGGCTTTCGGCGTTTATGGCACGCAGGTTCAAGGCGCGTGTAATGGCACGTGTCCGTTTGTTGATCGCAAAATCGGCAGGTACCGTTTCGAGATTGTCCACGCCCAGCTTGTCATAAAGCGAGAGCAGGCGGTTCTGGACGGTGCGAAGCGACAGCCCCTGCCGAACGGCAATGACCTTGTCCGACAGGCCGAGAGCCATGTCCAGGAGAACGGCATATTCGCTGTCCGTAAGCGTGTCATGTGTCCGGATGTGGCGCTGCTGTACACGGTGGATTTCCTGATCCACCACAATCTGGGACTCCAGAAAAACACCGCGCAGTGCCAGGTGAAGCCGCTCCTGAGTTGCCGTCTTCAAAACATATCCGTAGGAGGTTTCCTGGGGCACGATCCGGGCTATGCCGCGCAGGTACGCCTCGTCCGAATAGTTCGACCAGAACAGGATGCGGGTCTGGGGGCGTTCGCGCCAGATCGTCCGGGCAGCGTCGATGCCGTTGCGTTCCTTCATCTGAAGATCCATCACCACCGACTGGATGGAATGCCTGCGCGCCAGCTGCTCGCCCTCCAGGCCGTTGGTCGCGTGGAAGATGTCCTCGACGTCTGGCAAGGCCAGTTGCAGGGCTTCGCTCAGATACCCGGCATGAAATTGATCGTCTTCTACCAGAAGCACCTTCATGCCAGCTCTTCCTCACCCGTCTGTGGTGCGGTTTCCTGACACGGGGCGCAGGTCATCGGTAGTTTCACCGTGATGGTCGTGCCTTCCTTGCTCGACATGCCGAAGTCCGCGGCGATCAGCCTTGCCCGTGTGCGCATATGAGCAATGCCTCCTGTTGCCTTGCTGGTGTGCCGGCCGAGACGGGAACCGGGAAGCCCTTTGCCATTGTCCCTGATTGTCATTTGCAGGCCGGATTTCACCCGCTTCACGGAGACGCTTATCTGGTCGGCTCCGGAGTGGCGAGCGGCATTGTTGATGGCTTCCTGGGCGATGCGAAACAGGGCAATCCGGATGGTCGGGTCGAGGGTGTCGATCAGGCCGTCCGTCTCGTCCGCAGCTTCAAGCATGGTGGACGAAACGTCCTCCACCGCGCGCTCCAGATGTATTCGCAAGGCGTGGGCAAAGCCGAACAGGTCCAGGATCGTTGGTACGGCGGTATCGATGATGCGGCGAAGGTCGCCGATGCAGTGCTGAATGCTGCCGATCACCCGGGCCTTGTCGGAGACCGTATCCATTTTTTCAACGTCCCGCATGATCCGGGTCAGATCGGCAAGGGTCTGGTCATGCAGGTCCATGCCGATGCGCTGGCGTTCCTGTTCCAGAACCCGGGTCAGTTCCAGCGCGCCTTGCCGCAGACCTTCTTCTCGTGCCTGAGCTTCCGCGCGGACGACGGCTGCACGCTTGGCCTTTTCGTTGGCACGCAGGGAATAGAAATAGGGGGCAAGCACATCGGCAATCTGCCTGACGCGCACGACAGTGGCCTCGTCATAGATGTCCGCTGTGCAGGAGGAACAGTTCAGCGCGCCGATGGTGCGGCCAAGCACCTTCATGGCAACATTCACCCGGCTGCGCAGCTTGTGCTTGATGATCGGCTGGGCCAGCGCACCCTCATAGGTATAGCGCTCGTCTTCCATGGCGTTGCCGGTGAGCATGTAATCCGTCTCCCCGAGCAGGATGCTGCGAACGGGCGAGATGGCGACAGGCGTGCGTGACAGGCTCCAGCGCGTCTTGATGCCGACTTCGTAACTGGTGTTCCAGGTAACCTTGTCGTCCACCAGGCAGACGTCCAGGTGATCGATCGGAAGCAGGTTCTCGATCTCGGCCTTCACCGATCTCAGGGCGGCCCGGATTTCGACCTGGCCGGCCAGATGACTGGAAATGCGCAAGAGGGAGACGAGAGCCGTCGGCTCTGACACCTCCTGGTTTTCATTGGCTTCCTGTCGCATGGCAACAACAAGCTCCTCCCGTTTATTGCATGCCAGTGTGCGGTACGGGGCTTGCGTCGGCAACCCATCTGTTGCGCGCTTCAGTGCATCACGGTTGCGGGTTCCCGCAACCGTGATGCGTTTCTTCCGCTTTACGCATTTCCTTAACGTCAGCAATCTGAGCGCGGGATGCGTTGGGAGAACCGTATCCCGTTATCAAAGACGCCTGCTGGCGTCAGGGAGGAAACATGAACACCAAAGCCAAGCTCTTGGGGGCGGTCGCGCTTGTTGCGGTCACCCTGCCGGGTCACGCTGTAGCGGACACCGCGGATAAACGTATTGCCCTTTCCAACAATTACGCCGGCAATTCCTGGCGACAGGCCATGCTGGAAAGCTGGGCCAAGGTCGGCGACAAGGCTGTTGAAGACGGCGTGGTCGCCTCGGCCGACGCATTCACCACGTCCGAAAACCAGGCAACCGAACAGGCCGCACAGATTCAGAACATGATCCTGCAGGGTTACGATGCGATCGTGGTCAATGCAGCTTCGCCAACGGCCCTCAACGGCGCGATCAAGGAAGCCTGCGACGCCGGCATCACGGTCGTCTCGTTCGACGGTATCGTCACTGAGCCCTGCGCATGGCGCATTGCGGTCGATTTCAAGGAAATGGGCCGTCAGCAGGTCGAATATCTCGCCGGACGCCTGCCGGACGGCGGCAACCTTCTTGAAATCCGCGGTCTGGCCGGGGTTTTCGTGGACGATGAAATCCACGCAGGTATCGAGCAGGGCGTGTCGGAATTCCCGAAGTTCAAGATCGTCGGGTCGGTCCACGGCGACTGGGCGCAGGATGTTGCCCAGAAGGCAGTTGCAGGCGTCTTGCCGAGCTTGCCGGAGATCGTCGGGGTCGTGACCCAGGGCGGCGATGGCTACGGGGCAGCCCAGGCGATCAAGGCGGCCGGCCGCGATATGCCGATCATCGTGATGGGCAACCGCCAGGACGAAATGAAATGGTGGGCCGAAGCGCGTGACGAAAACGGCTACGAGACCCTGTCTCTTTCCATTGCCCCGGGTGTTGGCACGCTTGCCTTCTGGGTCGCCCAGCAGGTGCTCGACGGAGCAGAAGTGCCCAAGGATCTCACGGTACCTTTCCTGAAAGTCACCCAGGAAACGCTTGACGAGACGCTTGCCGCAACACCTGCCGGTTCGGTGGCGAACGTCGAATACAGTCAGGAAGACGCCAAGTCCGTCATTGCAGCTGCCAACTGAGGGAGAGACGGAATTGGAAGTGGCAACTGGCGCCGGCAGGCCGAAGCCGGATGTCCCGTTGGTTGCCCTTTCGGGCGCGTGCGTTCACTTCGGTGCAGTGCGCGCGCTCGACGGGGTCAGTCTGACCGTCAGTCCCGGCGAATGTGTCGGTCTGATGGGTCACAACGGTGCGGGCAAATCGACAGCCGTCAACGTGATCAATGGCGGACTGACGCCAACGGACGGACAAGTCCGTTACGGGCATGAGGACGGCAGAAAAGGAACGGGGGCAGCACGTGCGCGTGCCTGCGGTATCCGCAGTGTTTTTCAGGAACTCTCCTTATGCCCAAACCTGTCCGTTCTGGAAAATCTGAGAGTTCCACATCGTGACCTGACAGGATTTGGCTGGCGCAAAACGGCTGCCGGGCGGATTGCAGGTGCTCTCGACGAAATCTTTCCCGGACACAGGATCGAACCGGGCATGATCGTCGGCGACCTGACCCTGGCGGAACGGCAGATGGTCGAGATCGCTGCCGGATTTGCAGGTGGCCCGACACCACCACGTCTCGTCATCCTCGACGAGCCGACATCGTCCCTTGATGCCTCGATCGCCCGGCAACTGCTCGAACATGTCCGCCGTTTCTGCGCCAAGGGCGGTGCGGTCATTTTCATTTCGCACATGCTGGGCGAGGTTTTCGAAGTCGCTTCACGGATTGACGTGATGAAGGACGGCAAGATCATCGCCAGCAGGCCGGCGTCCGAATTTACCCAGCAGGGCCTGATCGATGCCATGGGACATGTGGCAAACGAGAAGGCTGTCGCCCGGGCTGCGGTCGAAAGCAGTCAACGCATCGGCGAAGAAGTGCTGAAGACGCCGGAAGGGCTCAGCGCCCGCAAAGGGGAAATCGTTGGCCTGGCGGGTCTTGCCGGGCATGGGCAGGCAGAAGCTTTGGCCCGGTTCTTCATGTCCCGGTCGGGGAAACTCGCGCGGGTGAAGGATCCTGAAGCGGCCTTCGTTGCCGGTGACCGCGGCCGTGACGGGGTCATGCCGCTCTGGTCGATCCTTCGCAATCTCACGCTGACGCACCTGCCAAGCCTGACCCGGCGAGGGCTGGTCGACAGGGTTGCTGAGCAGGCGCTGGGCGCGGACTGGAAGAAGCGTATCGGCATTCGGACCGACAATCTGGGCAATCTCATCCTGTCCCTGTCCGGCGGCAATCAGCAGAAAGTTCTTTTCGCCCGTGCACTGGCCTCATCGGCCCCGATCGTGGTGATGGACGACCCGATGCGCGGTGTCGATGTCGGCACCAAACAGGAAGCTTACGACATGATCCGAACGGAAGCCGCCAACGGGCGCACCTTCCTGTGGTATTCGACGGAAACGGATGAAGTCTGCCAGTGTGACCGGGTGTTTGTGTTCCGGAACGGGCAGATATCAGCGGAGCTGACCGGAGACGGCATCACGGAAGAAAACATTCTGGCCGCCTCTTTCCAGATGCAGGGGGCCGGCGCATGAACGGCAAGTACCGCATTCTGCTTCCGGTCCTGTCCCTGACTGTGCTGCTGGCGGCCGTCTTTTACCTTCAACCCCGGGCAATGAGCTACTTCGGCCTGAACCTGCTCTTCAATCTCGCGGTGCCGATCGCGCTGGCAACCATCGCGCAGATGATGATCATCATGGTCAACGACATCGACCTGTCGGTCGGGACGTTCGTCAGCTTCGTCGCCTGTGTCACGGCAACCTTCCTGAATGATGCGCCGCTCGTCGGCGCGGCTATCCTGCTGGCATCGATCCTCGCGTATGCGGCCATCGGCGCGCTCATTCACATTCGCCAGCTTCCGGCGATCGTGGTCACGCTCGGCATGTCATTCGTCTGGGGAGGCCTGGCGGTTCTGCTGCTGCCATCGCCGGGTGGTGCGGCGCCGACATGGATCCGAACGGTGATGACCGTCAAACCGCCACTGGTGCCGATGGCGGTGGTGGCCTGCATCCTCATCGCCGGTCTGACGCACGTTTTAATCATGCGGTCTTCGACCGGCACGTTGTTGCGCGCTGTCGGCGGCAACGCCCAGGCGGTCGCACGCTCCGGCTGGTCGGTCACGAAACTGAAGGCGGGCGCCTATGCGCTTGCCGGCTTCTTCGGTGTGCTGGCCGGTATCTGCCTCGTCGGACTGACAACGTCGGCCGATGCCAACATCGCCTTGCGCTACACGTTGCTCTCCATCGCCGGAGTGATCCTGGGGGGAGGAGAGTTCACGGGCGGTCGGGTCTCGCCTGTCGGTGCGGTTCTCGGTGCGTTGACACTCGCGCTCGCCGGAAGCTTCCTCTCGTTCATGCGCCTGTCGCCGGACTGGCAGATAGGCGCCCAGGGCGCGATCCTCATCCTTGTGCTTGCTGTGCGGCTGATCTTCTCGCGCCGCAGCCGGAAATGGAAGGGAGCCGAAAATGGATAACTCCCGACTTTCGACCGTTCTCGCCATCCCCAGAAGACCCTGGTTCTGGGCGTTCGCTGCCAGTGCCCTTGCCTATTTCGCAACCCTTTCGCTGACGGAAGGACGCGGTGGAGGGGAGCTTCTTTCCGCGGCCCTGACCTTTGCCTCCTTCTCGGCCATTGTCGGGCTGGGCCAGATGTTCGTCATCACCCTTGGGCCGGGTAATGTCGATCTGTCGATCCCTGCGACCATGACGCTGGCCGGCACGCTGTCGCTCAAGTTCATGGATGGCGCGGCAAATCTCATCTTGCCGGGGCTCGCCGTCGCGCTTGCCGTCGGAATCGGCGCGGGCACATTCAATTACCTGCTGATCCGGCTTTTGCGGATCCCGCCAATCATTGCGACCCTTTCGGCATCTTTCCTTTATCAGTCGCTGGCGATCTGGTGGAACCGCGGCCTCAGGATCAAGCCGCCCGAGGCGCTCGCAGATTTTTCGACTGGTGCCATCGCCGGCCTGCCGAACCTGACGATCATCGGCGTGCTGATTGCGCTGTTGAGCTGGGTGGTTCTGGAACGCTCGATCTTCGGACGCTGGGTGTCCGCCTTCGGGCAGAACACGCGCGCGGCCCGGCTGAGCGGGATCCCGGTAGAGACGGTCCGCGCGGTCACCTATGTCGTCTCCGCCGTGCTGGCGGCGTTCACCGGATACCTTCTGGCGAGCTTTTCAGGAGGTGCCGCACTGAACATGGGCACGGAATATCTCCTGATTTCCATCGCCGTTGTTGTAATTGGAGGCTGCTCTATCGCAGGCGGCAATTCGAATGTTCCGGGCATCTGGGGCGGGGCGCTGCTGATGTTCCTGGTCGTCTCGATGTTGAATTCCTACGGCTTCGGCGCAGGCGTGCGCCTGATCATGACCGGCGCCATCATCATTGGCATCGTCGCTGCCGCATCCGGAAAGGGCAGACCCACATGAACAGTTTCTCTTCTCCCTATCAGATCGACGATCCCCGCTTCAGGAACCTGATCCAGAAGAACGCAAGGTTGCGCCAACTTGCGACCGGCTTTGAATGGACCGAAGGGCCCGTCTGGTTTGCCGATCACCAGCACCTGTTTTTTTCCGATATTCCTGCAAACCGGATGATGCGGCTGACGCTCGATGGCCAGGTCAGCACCTACCGCCAGCCTGCGGATTATTCCAACGGCAACACCCGGGATCGTCAGGGCAGGCTGGTGTCCTGTCAGCACGGAACCCGCTCTGTTACCCGGACCGAACTGGACGGCACCCGCACCGTGATTGCAGACAGCTACCAGGGAAAACGTCTCAATTCACCGAATGACGTGATCGTCCAGTCGACCGGCGCGATCTGGTTCTCCGATCCGACCTACGGCATCCTGAGCGATTATGAAGGCTACACGTCAGAGCCGGAACAGGCGGCCCGCAATGTCTTCCGCGTGGATCCGGTGACCGGGGAGATCGAAGCAATGATCACAGATTTCACCCAGCCGAACGGCCTGGCCTTTTCATCGGATGAGAGCGTTCTCTACGTGGCGGAATCCGGCTCCAGTCATGATGCCGAGGTTCCCTCCATCATCCGTGCTTTCAAGCTGGACGAGACCGGCGCGATCCTGTCGGACGAGGTGTTTGCTACAATAGACCGTGGACTTCCCGACGGAATGCGGGTCGATGCTGCCGGCCATCTGTGGAGTTCGGCGTCCGACGGCATTCACTGTTTCCACCCCGACGGGACCCGGCTCGGGAAGATCCTGGTGCCGGAAGTCGTCTCCAACCTGTGTTTCGGTGGCGTGCGCGGCAACCGGCTGCTGATCACCGCAACCACGTCGGTTTATGAGATTGCGGTCAACGCAAGATCGGCGATCTGACAAATCTGGCTTGTGAGGAAGCATTCTCGGTGATGAGAAAGTTCTCTAATGGTCCCTGAGGAACGGTTCGTTGGTCAATCCTGGAGCGCCGTCCGGGCCCTCTACAGCATCTCGGCTTCCTGTTCGAGAACCGGTCTTGCAGCCCTTACGGACGCCCGCTCGATGAGCGGGCATTCGACCTTGATCTGGGCCGGCCCGGACTGACGGCCATTCGCATTATCGAGCAGCAGCTCGAAGGCGATTTCTCCCATCTCGTATTGTGGCAATACGAGTGTTGAAAGCGGCGGATGCGTGCTTTCGGAAATTTCCCGATTGTCAAATCCGATCACCGCAATGTCGTCCGGTATCCGCAGGCCGCGTTCCTTCAGGGCGTCAAAACACCCAAGGGCCATGAGATCGTTGGCGCAGAAAATTGCGTCCGGTGGCATGTCGAGATCCATGAGCGCATGGGTGTGCTCGTAACCGGACAGTGGCTCCCAGTTGCCCGGTTTGACGAGGTCGCTGTCGAAAGGAATGTCGTGGCTCGAGAGGGCTTGCCGGTAGCCTTTGAGCCTGTCCCGCGTAGCTTCCACGCCCGACTGGCCGTTGATCAGGGCAATGCGTTTGTATCCGGCCTTGATCAGATGATCTGTGGCCGTCCGCCCTCCCAGAACGTCGCCAGGTACGACTGAGGGAAGGGAGCGATCGGCGTTGTAACAGTTCAGGAGCACGGTGTGCTGACCGTCAAAGGCGGAAGACAGTTCGACGCGCCGGGTCAGTATCGTGCCGTAGATCATGCCCAGAAGAGGCAGGCGGCTCATCTGGTTGACGATCATCTGCTCGGTTTCTTCGTCTCCGTGGCTGACTGCCAGGCTGACGTTGATGCCGTATTCGTACGCCTTGTCCCGAACACCCTCGAAAGCAAGCGCCATCCACGGATCGGTTGTGATTTCGTCCGCAATGAAAACAATGTTCGACCGGTCCTCGGGCACGGTCCGCGCTCCCCGGCGTATCAGATTGTACCCCAGTTCTCTGGCGGCTTCGTGCACGCGCTTGCGCGTCGCGTCGCTCAACTTCGCACCGCGGCTTCCGTTCAGGACGAGCGATACCGTTGCCTGCGAAACTCCGGCCATTGCCGCAACATCCATCATTGTAGGACGTCTATCTTTGCCAAGCCGGGCTTTTTTCGCCATATTCGTTCCGGTCTCCACGCAATGGACGGATTAGGTGTCTGAACCGGCGAATGACTATCGGGAAAGACGGTCAAACGCAACGTTTCTGCACCGTCGATATCTGCACAGGTGTCTGTTTCTCCTCACGCTTTAGTCGAGTGAACGCAAATTGCGGACGCGGTCGAATGCAACTGCAATGACAATGAAGCAGCCGATGAACATGCCTTGCCAGAATGTCGAGATGCCAAGAAGAATCAGTGAGTTCCTGATCACTTCGATCAAGAGAGCCCCGATGACCGCTCCAAGGGCCGTTCCCTGGCCTCCGGCAAGATTGGCACCTCCAATCACCGCCGCGGCAATCACCGTCAGTTCCATTGCCTGTCCCAGATTTGTCGTCACGCTGCCGAGCCAGCCGGCCATGAGGATGCCGGCGACCCCCGCAGTCATGGCCGAAAACACATAGATCGAGACCTTGATTCGCTTCACCGGAATGCCTGTCAGCGTCGCTGCCTGCTCGTTTCCGCCGATGGCAAACACGTATTGGCCCCATCTCGTCCACCGAAACACCACGCTCATCACGATGGTCAGAAGACCGAGTACGTAGATCGGATGCGGCAAACCCAGTGTCGAGCCGCCACCGACCCATAACAACAGGTCGTGATCGGGGCCGAATTCCCAGATCATCTTGTTGTTGGACAGGACCATCGCCAGAGACCTGGCGGCCGACAGCATCCCGAGTGTCACCACAAACGCCGGCATGCCCACGTAAGCAATCAATGTACCGTTGATCGCTCCGACAATACCCGCTGCGACAAGTGCCGCGATCGCCGATATCCAGAACGGGTTTCCCGAGGACATCAGGACACTGATGACCATTGCGGACAGGACGACCGTCGAGCCGACCGACAGATCGATACCTCCCGACGCAATTACGGTCGTCATGCCGATGGCGATCAGGCCGACAAACGCGAAGTTGCGTGTCACATTGAACAGATTCCGCTGGGTTGCGAAGGAATCCGTCAGCAGGGACAAGGCGACACAGGCGAGAAGGGCTGCCAGCAAGACCCAGAATATCTGGGAGTTGAAGACCCTGGAGAAAGGCGATCCGTGTTGGCTGTGCCCAATGGCTTGCTCAAGAGTTGTCATGGTGCGATCCCCCTCAAGCCGTTTCGATGGCGCCGGTAATCAAACCGGTCACCTCTTCCGGAGAACTTTCATTTGCCGGCTTGCAAGCTACGAGCTGTCCTCTTCGCAGCACGGCAATGCGGCTGCAGACCGCAAACACATCCGGCATTCTGTGGCTGATCAGGACAACGCTGATACCCTGGTCACTCAGCCGATGGATCAGGTCCAGCACCTCGGCAACCTGTCGTACGGAAATGGCGGCGGTCGGTTCATCCATGAGGACGATTTTGGCGTTGGACAGGAGCGTTCTTGCAATAGCCACAGCCTGCCGCTGCCCGCCGGACATACGCCTGACAAGGTCTCGAGGGCGGGTCTCGGATTTGAGGACCGCGAAAAGCTCTGCTGAGCGCTTGTACATGGTGGCATAGTCCAGCAGCTTGATCCCGCCGAAGGACCGCCGCGGCTCTCTACCAAGAAAGACATTGGACGCCGCCGACAGGTTATCGCAAAGCGCCAGGTCCTGATAAACGACCTCAATACCTTCTACCTGCGCGTCGAGCGGACGATGAAAATCCACGCTGGTGTCATCAATGGAAATCGAACCGTGGGTGGGCCTGAAGTTTCCCGCAACGATCTTTACCAGGGTTGATTTGCCCGCACCGTTGTCCCCCATCAGTCCCAGAACCTCGCCCGGAGCCACTTCCAGGGATACGTCGTTCAAAGCCTGAATGGCTCCAAAGCTTTTTGAGATTCCGCTCAGCCTCAGCCTCGACATTCTGTTTTTCCTCCCCAAACACCCGGCCAGATGGACGTCGCCACTTGGGAAGTCCTCCCGGTTATGTCCCCGTGACAGGCCGGTTTCAGCTTACCGCATGACACACGTTTTGGTGTCGATTTTCAATTCTTGACTAATTAATATTAGTAAATATTATTTAATAAAGGCAAGGGGAGATAAATGAAGCTTCTGCTTACAGGCGCCACGGGCAAGGTCGGGCAAAACTTTCTGCCGCGCTTTCTGTCTGAGGACATGTTCAGCGGGTGGAGTGTTGTGGCTCTGTGCAACAACCGGACCATCGATCCCGGCGACCGCGTCGAGGTCATCCGCGGCTCAATTGCCGATCCTGCTTGTGTGTCGAAAGCCATGGCCGGTGTTACGCATGTGCTTCACATGGCGGCCGTCAAGGAATCTCCCGAACTTGCAATCGACGTTTCCGTGAAAGGAATGTTTGTCCTGCTCGAAGAGTTCAGGAAACTGGCAAATGCAAGGCAATTCGTTCTGATCAGCGGGGACTGTGCCGTTGGTCATGCCTTCCAGCCATATTCGGAGCCGGTCACGGAAACTTCGGAACGCAAGGCTTATCCGGGTTGCTATGCCCTGACCAAGGTTCTGGAAGAGGTAATGCTGGAGCAATACCGGCATCAATATGGTCTGAACGGCTGCATATTGCGCGCGCCCTGGATCATGGAAAAGGACGACTTCAAGTTTGCGCTGAGCTTTGGTCCGGACCAGTTCGGTGGCCCCTTGTGGTCGGACTTTCTTGCCGCCGATGAAATCCAGCGCCTTGCCGGCGGCCGATTTGCTCCGTTGCTGCTGGATCGGGAAGGTGTGCCGCTCAAGCGCAATTTCGTGCATGTGGATGATCTGGTTTCCGCGATCCTTGCGGCATTGGACAGTCCGAAGGCGGCTGGCCAGCTTTTCAATATCTCCATGAACGAACCGGTGGACTACCGGTGCGTCGCCAACCATCTCGCGGCTACAAGATCCTACGAAATCGCGGAAATTCCGACCTCTCTCCACAGCAACTGGCTCGACAATTCCAAGGCGCGCCAGAGGCTGGGCTGGGAACCGTCGGTAGACCTGGAGGCTCTTGTTGAAGGGGCCTGGAACTACAGAAGGGACATCAAAGATCCCCGTAAAATCTGGTACCCGGGGTAAATCGCTCCGGGACCTGCTGGACAGAAGGGAGTGACACGCATGAGACGGAATTTACTGTTGCTTGGCGCCGCTGCCGTTTTGGCAATTTCAGTCGGATCGAGCCTTGCACAAGACAAGAAAACCCTCGCAATCGTGGTGAAGGGGCTTGATAACCCTTTCTTCGAACAGATCAATCTGGGTTGCCAGAAGTGGATGTCCGAAAACGCGGACAGCGAATATGAATGTCTTTATACCGGCCCCGCATCATCCGCCGACGAGGCTGGCGAGGTCCAGATCGTGGATGATCTGCTTACCCGCGGTGTTGCCGCAATCGCCATTTCGCCGTCCAACGCACCTGCCATGGCAAACCGCATCCGTCAGATCGCGCCAAGCGTGCCGGTCATGACCATTGATGCGGACTTCCTGGCCGACGACCGCGACCTTCGCAAGACCTATCTTGGTACCGACAATTATCTGATGGGCGTCAAGATGGCCGAGGAGGCCGCGAAGCTCAAGGCGGATGGCGGAACGGTGTGCCTGCAACTTGGAAACGTCGCTGCCGACAATATCAATGCCCGGGCTCAGGGGTTCCGTGATACGGCCGCTGGAGAAAAAGGTGTCGATCGCCTGACTGGCCAGAACGGCTGGACCGAGATCGACGGATGTCCCGTTTTCACCAATGACCAGGCTGATCTTGCAAACCAGCAGATGGCTGACACGTTCATCGCCAATCCCGATCTTGATGCGTTCATCCTGATCGGTGGGTGGGCTCAGTTCGCGCCGCAGGCCTATACGCAGGTGACGGATCAGGTGATGGACAAGCTGAAATCCAAGGATCTGATCATCATCGCCGGCGATACCTTGCCGCCTCAGACGAAAGCCTTCCGCGATGGCAGGAGCCATGCCCAGGTCGGCCAGAGGCCGTTTGAAATGGGCTATCGCGCACCAGATGTGATGATGCAGCTCATCAACGGAGATAGCGTAGACGATCCGCTCTATACGGGGCTGGATGTCTGTAACCAGGAAGATCCTGGTTTCTGCGCAGACAACTAGACAACTTCTCCACTGGCCGCCGAACTGGCGCATTGGTTCGGCGGCGCTTTTTCCTGGCGGGGCCATGGCTTTCACATGGTGCTTTCCTGCCGGTGCGCGTGCGTGCGCCCATCAGATCTTTTTCGTGAAGGGTGCCAAGGTTCGAAATATTACTCCTCGATTAGCTGCAAAGGATGGCTTGATAATTAATACTTGAAAACTTCAATTAATTAATATTAGTAATAATTTGTTGCGGGCGATGTATCGTTGCCCAGAGACAGGGAGGAAAAATTGAAACTTCGGAAAACCCTTTGCGTGGCAGCCATTGCCACACTCGCCGCCACGGCGGCGCATTCGCAGGAAAAGCCGCAACTGGCATTCGTTGTGAACGCGGCCTCCGACTTCTGGAAACTGGCTGAAGCCGGCGTGAACGCCGCGCAGGCGGAACTGCCCGGCTACGAGCTGCAGTTCCGGTATCCCGCCCAGGGAACGGCAGCGCTTCAGAATGCCCTCATGGACGACCTGGTGGCTGCCGGGACTGACGCCATCATGATTTCGTCTGTGGATCCCAAGACATCGACCGACGCCTTCAATCGTGTTGCCGCACAGGTGCCGTTGTTCACGACCGACAGCGATGCGCCGGAAAGCGACCGGATTGCCTATCTGGGGTCTTCAAACACGCTTGCTGGAAATCAGGCTGGCGAAATTGCAATCAAGGCCTTGCCGGACGGGGGAACCTGCATGGGTTTTGTCGGCTTTCTCGGTGCCGATAACGCCAAGGAACGCATCGCCGGTTTCCGCGAAACCGTGAAAGACAAGGGCATCGAGCTGGTCGACGTCCGAGGTGACGACGTCGACTTCGCCAAGGCCCGGTCGAACGTCGATGACGTTCTCGCTGCCAATCCGGAAATCGACTGCATGGTCGGCTTCTACTCATACAATCCCCCGAAGATCTACGAAGCGCTTCAGGCGGCTGGCAAACTGCGTGAAATCACCGTCATTGCCTTCGACGAGGACCCGATCACTCTCGGTGCTATCCGTGAAGGCAGCTTCGCCGGAACGGTGGTGCAGGATCCTTATCAGTGGGGCTATCAGGGCATGCACCTGATGGCCGACTTTCTGGAAGGCGACAAATCCGGAATTCCGGCTGATGGTCTGATCATCGTACCGACGAAGATCATCGATGCGGAAAATGTCGATCCGTTCGAACAGCAGCTGAAAGAGCGCATCAAAGGCTAGGTCGGGCCCTCCCAGGCTGACCCTGAGGCTGCGCGGACCGGATTATTGCCGGCCCGTGCAGCCGAAGCTGATCATTATGGCGGAGCCAAAACCTTGATCCCCGGATTTCAGAAGATTTCCCTCGAACTCACACGGGTAACGAAAGTCTATCCGGGTGTCGTTGCCCTTCAGGATGTCGATTTGAGCATCAAGGGCGGAGAGATCGTTGGCCTGATCGGCGAAAACGGCGCCGGTAAGTCCACCTTGATGAAAGTGCTGGGTGGCGCGATCTCCCCCGACGGGGGCGATATCATCATAGACGGCGTCCGGACCGGTGGACTGACCCCGGCCGAAGCTTCTGCGCTCGGCATTGCCTTCGTTCATCAGGAGCTCAATCCGTTTTCAAATCTTGACGTGACCGCAAACGTTCTTCTGGGCCGCGAAATCACATCCGGTCCGCTGCGATTGCTCGACCGGCGCGCCATGGTGGCCAAGGTGGAGCCTATTCTGGAGATGCTCGGTACGCGTTTCGGTGCCAGCGATTCCGTTGCGGACCTTTCGCTCGCAGATCAGCAATTGCTCGAAATTGCCCGCGCATTGTCGATGAATGCACGCCTGGTCATTCTCGATGAGCCGACGTCAAGTCTCACCTTGTCGGAAACCGACAGGCTGCTTCAGGTCATGCGGCAGCTGAAGGATCAGGGCGTTGCAATCCTGTTTATCAGCCATCGTCTGAGTGAAGTGGAAGACGTCGCGGACAGGGTTGTGTGCCTGCGCGATGGCAGAAACGCGGGCGCACTGGTGGGCGCCGGCATCCGCAAGGACAGAATGGTGCGGATGATGATCGGCAGGGATGTCGGTCAGTTCTATGAAAAAAAGCCTCATCAATTGCGCGAGCCGGTGCTTGAGCTGCAGGGTGTGCGGACGTCGACCTTTCCCGGCTCACACGTCGACCTGACACTTCATGCCGGTGAGATCCTCGGAGTTGCCGGTTTGGTAGGTGCGGGTCGAACGGAACTTGCACGCGCTGTCTTCGGTGTGGAGCCTCTGGTTGATGGCACCATCCGGCTCAACGGCCGGGAATTGCAAACTCATTCAGTTCCAGAAGCGATTTCCGCAGGGCTGTCGTTGGTGCCGGAAAACAGAAAAGAGCAGGGCCTTCTTCTTGATTTTGCGATCTGCGCGAACATTTCCTTGCCCTGTCTCAACAAGCTGAGCCGCCGCGGTGTCGTTGACCGGGCGCGCGAAGCTACGCTGGCGGAAAGCTCGCGGGACCGGCTTTCCATCAAGACCAGCGCCATCACACGGGCCGCTGCTGAGTTGTCCGGCGGAAACCAGCAGAAGGTGGTGCTGGCGAAGTGGCTGGCGATGAAGCCGAAGGTTCTCATTTTCGACGAACCGACCAGAGGCATCGATGTGGGCGCGAAGGCGGAAGTCTATCACCTCATGCAGACACTCGCGGACGAAGGCGTCGGTATCCTGATGATCTCGAGCGACATGGAGGAAGTCATCGGGGTGTCGGATCGTGTGGCCGTCATGCGCAGGGGGCACGTGTCGGGGATCCTGGGTCGTGACGAACTGACGGAAGAAAACATACTCCGGCTGGCGGTCGGGTAAGGGAGTTGGGGAGACAGAATGCAAAAGAAGGATATCGGACTGGCGGTACTTGTTCTGGTGGTCGGGACAGTTGTCGCCCTGATCAATCCCCGGTTCTTGTCGCCGATCAACCTGGCGAACACGGCCAATCTCATTGGTCTTTTCGGGCTGTTTTCCCTTGCAGAAGCTTTCGTGATCGTGACGGCCGGTATCGAGTTGTCCGTCGGTTCTCTTATCGCGCTCCTTGGTGTCATCTTCGTCGATCTGATCGTTCAGCAGGGCGTTCCCTGGCCGGTTGCCTGCCTGATCGTGCTTCTGCTGGGAGCCTGTTTCGGTTTCATCCACGGCTGGCTGATCACCCGGCTGAAGCTTCAGCCCTTCATCGTCACCTTGTGCGGCCTCCTGATCTATCGCGGGGTCGCGCGGTTCTACACCAAGGACGGGACGGCAGGCTTTTCGTTCGGAGACAGTTTTCCGGTTCTGGAGTGGCTGATTTCGGGGCGGAGTGGCGGTGTTCCCCACTCGATCATCGCCTTCACCATTATAGCGGTGATCGCCTGGTTCGTGCTTCATCGCACCGTATTCGGCAGGCATCTTTTCGCTGTGGGCAAGAACGAGGAAGCAGCCCGCTACACCGGAATCAACACGAGACGGGTCATTGTTCTGGCCTATGTCATCTGCGCTGTTCTAACCGGTCTCTCAGCCATCTTCTTTGCCATGTATACCCGCTCCATCCACCCCGCATCCCACGGCAACTTTTATGAACTCTATGCAATTGCAGCCGCCGTGCTGGGAGGATTTTCCCTAAGGGGAGGGGAGGGGTCCGTTGTCGGCGTCGTGTTGGGTGTCGTTCTGCTGCAGATGCTTCAGAATCTCGTCAATCTGCTTGGCATTCCCTCATCGCTCAACTTTGCGGTTATGGGCAGCGTAATCCTGATCGGTGTCATCGCAGACAATCAGATCGCCAAACACAGGAACTCCCGGCGCCAGGCAAGCGCACTTGCGACCATTGCACCGGCCAGCCGGGAGCCGCGTTCGGAAACGGTATGATGTCGCTTTTTCAATCTTGAGCGAGCATGGACCGGGCAGGCCTGCTGGTGGTCTGCCTGATCCGACAAGGGGGCTTAGAGAGTGACGATGGCCTTGATCAAGGCTTCCCTGTCTGTCGCCAGCTCCTTGATCTTCGCCGGAAGATCCTCGAGGCGCACGGTCAGCGTGCACAGCGCGTCCGTGTCGATCCGGTCTGAGCGAATTGCCGACATGACGGTCTCGAAGTCTTCTCTCGTGGCGTTTCTGCTGCCGATGATCTGGGTTTCGCGCTTGTGAAACTCCGGGTCGCTGAAGCTGATGGTTTCTTTCACGACGCTCACCAGCACATAGCGGCTGCCATGCGCAAGAAGAGGAAAGCCGGCTTCGATGGCGGCCGCATTGCCTGTTGCATCGAAAATCACGTCGAAGCCGTCTTGCAGCGGACCTGACAGAATGTTGGTTCCAACGAGATGCGTGTTCTTGAAGCCAAATTTTTCCGTCGCCTGGGCCAGCCGCGTTTGGCTCATGTCCAGAAGATGGACTTCGGCTCCCGAAAGCCGGGCAAAGAGAGCTGTGCCGATGCCGATGGGGCCGGCCCCGGTGACCAGAACCCTGTCATCGGCAGATAGCTCCGCCCGGCGAACGGCATGGGCCCCAATCGCAAGAAACTCCACCATCGCCGCCTGAAGTTCCGTCAAGCCGGTCGCCGGATAGAGATTTTGCTGAGGGACGGCGATGCGGGAACACATTCCGCCATCCCGGTGAACACCGAGAACCTCGATGCTGCTGCAGCAGTTCGGTTTGCCCTTCATGCAGGCCCGGCAGGCGTTGCACGAAAGATACGGGTTGACCACCACCAGTTCCCCGGCAGTCCACGGGCCGACACTTTCCGCGACCCTGCCGCTAAGCTCATGACCAATGACACGCGGGTAGTTCAGGAAAGGGTGCTTGCCTTCCAGAATATGGTAGTCGGTGCCGCAAATGCCGACGGCCTCGATGTCCACAAGCACCCAGCCGTCCGGCGCGTCTTCGGGCAGGGCCCGCGTTTCGAGCCTGAAGACGCCCGGTTCGATGACGGTACCGCATTCCATTGATCGGGCCACTGCCGGTGATTTGGTCTTTTCAATATTCATTGAACGGCTTTCCGGCTCCTGGGAGCCCAATCGTGAGGAAGGTCGCCCTTGATGATAAGGCTGAGAACATCATCCTTGGTCACGTCTTCAATCCGGTGCGAGCCGACTTTACGGCCCTTGTTCATCACTATGACACGATCGCAGAGTTCGAACACGTCATGCATGTCGTGGCTCACCAGGAGGATGCCTATTCCTTCTTCGCGCAATTGTCTGATCAAGGCACCGACCATGGCCGTTTCCGAAGGGCCGAGAGCGGCTGTCGGCTCGTCCATGATCAGGATCTTGACGTCAAAATAGATCGCTCTGGCAATAGCAACAACCTGGCGCTGACCGCCCGAGAGGCTCGACACCGGATCGTTCAGGTTCTTGAAGTTCGGGTTGAGCCTTTTCAGAACACGGACCGCCTCGGTCATCATCCGGCTGTCGTCCAGATTTCCGAACCTTGTTTTCAGTTCCCGGCCGAGAAACAGGTTTGCGGGTGCGTTCAGATGATCTGCAAGGGCAAGCGTCTGGTAGATGGTTTCGATGCCCAGATCGCGGGCGTCGTGGGGCGATTGAATGTCGGCGATTTCGCCATTGACGCGGATTGTCCCCTCATTGGGGATCATGGCCCCGGACAGGATGCGCATCAGACACGATTTGCCGGCGCCGTTGTGGCCGAGAACGCCAACGACTTCACCTGGATAAAGCTCCAGAGAAACACCATTCACCGCCCTTATGCCGCCAAAGTGCTTTTCGATTGCCTCCATCTGCACCAGCGGTGCCGCGGATTGTGCATCTGGTTTCATATTCCGTGTCCCAATCGACGATTGAAAAGACCGGAAGCCTTTGAACAGAAAGGCTTCCGGCCACGTTGTGGTGCGTTAGTAAAGGACGTTCTGAACGCTCGGATGATCGATGTTGTCCTTGGTCGCCAGGACGACGCCGGTATCGATGAAGTTCGGGACCTGTTCACCGTTCAAAAGCTTCAGAATGGTCTGAACGCCGATCTCGCCCATCTGGAACGACCCTTGAACGGCAGTCGCGGCCAGGGTGCCGTCGCGGACGAAATCCTGAAGGTCTGTGTTGCCGTCAAAGCCGATTGCCGTGACCTTGCCAGCCTTGCCAGCTTGCGCCAGGGCCCGGCCCATGCCGATGGCTGTCGGTTCGTTGGCACCGAAAATGCCGACGAGATCCGGGTTTGCCGCCAGAACGTCGGTGGTCTGGTTCAAGGCGGTGGCCATCTGCGACTGGGAGTAATACGGGCCGACGATCTCGATCTTGGACTGATCCTCGATCCGCTTGACGAAGCAGCCGACGCGGCCAAGTTCGGAGCCGACACCCGCGACATAGGACATCACGGCAACCTTGCCCTCTGTCCCGACTTCCGAAATCATCTTGTCGGCAACCAATTGACCGGCAGCGCAGTTATCGGTCGACAGGAATGACTGGTAAAATTCCTTGCCGTTGTCGGCGAGGCCGGAGTCGATGATGACGACGGGAATTTCGGATTCATACGCTTTCTTCACTGCCGGGATCAGGGCTTCCGGATCGGATGGTGCCAGGACAATTCCGGATACGCCGCGGTTGATGGCGTTCTCGACAAGGCTGACCTGATCGGCAACGGCCGATTCCGACGCCGGACCGTTGAAGGTCATCGTGTGGTCCGACTGGCCTTCGATGGCTGCGCTGGCGCCCTTGTTCACGTTCTGCCAGAAGTTGGAATTCGTCGTCTTGACGATGACCGCAATTTCTCCGGCCTGCGCGGCTGCTGCGGACAGCGCAAGGGCACTCGCCATCATCGCTGTGGTCAAAAGCTTCTTCATTTCATTCTCCTCCGTCTGAAGTTGCTCTGGAAATCGTCCGGCTTTCTCAGCGCCGGTTTCTGATCTGATCGACGTAGACCGCCAGAATGACGATGACCCCGATCACGATTTGCTGGATGAATGCGGACACGCCGGCCATGTTGAGGCCGTTCCGCAGAACGCCGATGATGGCTGCGCCGATCATCGTTCCGGAAATGTTGCCGACGCCGCCCATGAGCGAAGCCCCGCCGATGACGGCCGCGGCGATCGCGTCGAGCTCGTACATGACGCCTTCGTTCGGCTGAACCGTCACGAGACGGGACATCAGGACGTTGCCCGCGAGCCCTGCAAGAGCTCCTGAAAGGACGTAGGCAAAGATCTTGGTGCGATCGACCAGGACACCGGAGAGGCGCGCGGCTTCCTCGTTCGAACCTGTGGCATAGATATGCCGGCCGATCTGGCGGCGCCTGAGAAGATAGGCTGCGGCAAGCGCGACAACCGCGAGCAGAATGACCGGATAGGGAATTCCGGGGAAGACGACTTTCGGGAAGATGCCGCCGGTTTTCTCCACGATGCGGAACAAGGAGCCATTGCCCAGAAGACCGAAACTTTCGCCCAGACGCGAAATCGGCGCTGCGCCCGTCAGCTGGAGGGCAACGCCTCGGGCGATCAGCATCATGCCGAGCGTTGCCACGAACGGGGTAATCCGCATTTTGGTAATGACGAAGCCGTTGATGAAACCGCAAGCGGCGCCGGCCATCACGCCGATCGCCATGGCGGGACCGACCGGCACGCCTGCCTTGATGCTCAATCCGGTGATGGTTCCAGAAAGGGCAAGCACAGAGCCGACGCTCAGGTCGATGCCGCCGGTAATGATGACCATCGTCATCCCGATGCCCAGCAAGCCGATGACGGACGTCTGCAGCAGCACCGTCAGTCCGTTGTTGATCGAGAAAAAGGCCGCGTTTCCGAAGGAGAACGCGAAGATCAGCAGGGCAAGGGTCAGGAGTGCCGATAACTTGTGAAAGGAACCGGCAGACAGTTTGAAGGTCCAGGAAGCAGGCTCTGCGCCTCGATCAAGATCCGCCATAAATCCTCCCGGGCCGGATTTTGAATAAAATTATTAAAAACAATATGAGGTCAGGTAATGCGACGCGTCAACAGTTTTTTATTTTTTAATACAAACAATCGGAATTGTTCAGCGTTTTGGATATGTTAGGTTGCTGCCATGGCAAGAACGGACGAACGATTCAGGCGCGCGTACAACAGGTTGCTGGACATCTGCAGCACCATGGCGATTGGCGACGAGTTGCCCGCCGAGACCGCGCTTGCGGACAAGATGGAAGTCAGCAGAACCATCGTTCGCACCGCATTGCAAAAGCTGGACAGCGACAATCTCATTCGCTGGGAAGGCCGTACCAAGATGCTGATCCGGAAACCGCAGGCGGAGCACCGCCTGGTTCCTGCCGAAAGCTCCCTGTCCACGGAGGAACTGGAGCACAGGTTCTTTGAATGGATCCTGCGTTTCGACGTTCCGGCGGGGACGTCGCTCAACGTGGCGCAACTGTCGCGGCAATTCGGTGTTCCCGTCCACAACCTTCAGGAATTTCTGGCCGGACTGAGCCGTCTCGGTCTTGTGGAACGCCGTCCAAGAGGAGGCTGGTCGCTCCTTGGGTTCACGTCGGAATTTGCGGTTGAACTGTCAGAGTTTCGAATGGTGCTCGAGCTGAATGCGGTCCGGCAGCTGCTAACCCTTCCGCCCGAGCATGAGATCTGGAAAAAGCTCAAGGCCTTGAAGCGCGAGCATGAGGAACTGAAGTCGGTCCTTGAGGAGCGGTATCACGACTTCTCCCTGCTGGACGAAAAGTTTCATTCCGCGGTCAACAGCGTGGTCAGAAACCGGTTTGTCCTTGAGGCGCAGAAGCTCATCAAGCTGATCTTCAACTACCACTACATGTGGGACAAACGCGACGAACTGGAACGCAATGCGGCCGCGATCGAGGAGCATCTCGAATGGATCGACGCGATGCTCGACAAGGACAGCGCAAGGTCGGAAGCCGCAGCGCTAAAGCATCTGCGGAGATCGAAGGAAACGCTTCTGCAGTCGCTGCGGGTTCACAAGTTCGCCTGAAGGCCCTCTTGCGCAGGGGGACCAAACACTCTTGAAAAGCTGGCGGGCGGTGCTTCGGCGAGGCAGTCGAGATTGCGCTTCAGGGATGAGGCCTTCGATGTGCCGAGCAGAACAGAGGCGACACCGGGATAGCTGTGGGCGAAGTGAAGGGCCGCGCTGGCAAGCGGAAGTCCCAGTGTTTCTGCCTGTTCCTTGAGCGCGGTCACCTTTGCCAGGATTTCCGCTGGCGCAGGTGCGTAATCGAACCAGGCGCCCTCAACCGGTCCCGTTGCCAGAATTCCGGAATTGAAGATCCCGCCGAGAACCAGGCTTGTGCCTTTTTTCCGGCACCGCCCGACGAGTTGGTCTTCGGCTTCCCGGTCGAGCAGGGTCAGGCGTCCTGCAAGCAGGATGGCGTCCAGGTCGGTCTCGTTCAGTAGGTCGAGACAAACCCGGGTTTCATTCACGCCGAGGCCGAAGGCGCGGATCTTTCCCTTGTCTTTCAACCTTTGCAGCCGGTCGAGCCCGGTCGCCAGCAAGTCCCGCATATGTGTTTCGTTAGAAGTGCCAT
>Ga0189276_10187_pt1 | contig 63838 bp, 58 predicted proteins | sample N26A31minimetaG_FD_130321 | JGI IMG/M metagenome (GOLD analysis project Ga0189276, IMG submission 130321) | Marine microbial communities from the Costa Rica Dome - N26 A3-1 mini metaG | ecosystem: Environmental > Aquatic > Marine > Oceanic > Photic zone | place: Costa Rica: the Eastern Pacific... | reverse complement strand
CCCCATTCTTTTTCAATTTATTCAATATCTGAGTCACTTAATAATCGTAAAGATATTAGCTCTGATTTTCTCAAATAATTCTACTTTGCAAACCTAAAGGCCGTGGCTGGGTCTTCGGTCATCCGTCGCCCGTGCTGAGCGAAGCTGAAGCATCCAACCAGTCAAGCAAAGAAAATAAGGCAACTGGCATGATTGCGGATAATCAGATTTGTTTAACTGATTTCTGCTTTGTGTACCACTCTCTGAGGGAACGGAATTTCAATATCATTTTTCTCAAATGCATCATTAATAGCTTCCATACCATCCCAATACAAAGGCCATACATCTGCTGTCTTAGCCCATACTCGAACTGATAGATCAAGAGAGCTATCTCCGAAATTAGTCAGATAGACCACTGGAGCTGGATCTTTCAATGCTCGCTCGTCCTTATCAAATACATCCAAAATAATCTGCCTCGCTTTTTTGATATCAGTTCCATAGGCTACTCCGACTGTTAAATCGGCCCTTCTATTTTCTTGAGTATTCATGTTGACAATATCGTTGTTAGCCAGACTACCATTTGGAATAATAATCTCCTTATTGTCAAAAGTCGTCATGTGAGTATAAAGAATATCAATTTTTCTCACCACGCCTGTATGACCCTGAGCAACTATTACATCATTTACTTTAAAGGGCTTGAATAATAAAATCAAAACTCCACCTGCAAAATTGGATAAGGATCCTTGCAGTGCCAGACCAATCGCCAAACCTGCAGCACCCAAAATTGCTACAAAGGAGGCAAATTCAACTCCAATGGTGGTGGCAACCCCAATAAATAGGGTCACATTTAAAATTACTTTGACAACTCCTACTAAAAAATTATTCAACGAGGGGTTGTCATCCCTCTTTTCTAGGACTCTTTTAAAACCCTTAACAAGCTTGTTGACTATGAAGCGACCTACGACATAAAAAATGATCGCATAAATTATTTTAGGAACAATGGTATAGGCTAGTTCTATGCCCTGTTCGGTAATTTTTGATAAGGTTTCTGGTGTAATTTCCATTGAAAATGATTTAGTTTAAATTAAACAAATGAAATCGAGCATGAAGTAGCCGTCACACATCGGAATGACTATCAAGCATGCGAGACTCCATGTGGCCTTTGAAAATCAATTATAGACACATGAAATCAGGATTTGCCATCGGAAGGCCCAGTACCACTTTATTTTCCAGGATTTGAATCCTGACGCTTTCAAAATATTCTCCCAATCCTCTCTCGAAAAACTCCTCAGCACAGAAAGCGGCGCATCGTTTTGAACCATTTTAGACCTGCTGAAAATCCGTGTCAACCACTTGATACTATAATACGCAAGTGGATGGCGATGCAAATCATTAATGATAATTCCCACCTTGGCTTTCTTTCTAAAAGCAGAAAGCAAATCAACCAATTCTTGGGAAGTAAAATGATGTGTAAAGAGCGTACAGGTAATGATATCTACCCGATGATTTGAAAAAGCCGGGTCAAAAACATTCTGAATTGTCCAGTCAATCTCCGACTTATCTGCTAACCTAACCTTCGCGAGGTCTATAATGTTCCGATTCGCATCAATTCCGGTAAATTTTATCTTAAGGCCACGGGAAATTGCCCAGTCATCCATGACTCGGATCATATCTCCACCTCCACAGCCTATATCTGCCACTGAAAAAGTTTTATCAGTTGATTTTCCAATCAGCTTTCGAAGTCCATTGGTAGTCACATAATTACCTCCCAATAGCTTGTTGATAGTTTTGAGCTCCTTTAGAGTTTGTTCCAGTTCTTCACCGGAGCATTCCAAATCATCCATCAACTCTTTGTCTTCGCAACGTTGTGAAAATCGGCTCATGCTTTTTCCAGTAAAAGAGTTTCCAAAGTCAAGCCGGGGCCAAAACCCATAGAGAGAATATCTCCTTCAATCTCCACATCCTTCATCATTCTCGACAATACAAATAAAATCGTCGCGGAAGACATATTGCCAAATTGCTTCAATACTTCCATGGCGTGAAAATTCACTTCTTTTCCCAATCCGAATGCTTCCTGAACTTTAGCCAAAATCTGCATTCCTCCAGGATGAATTGCAAAATTTTTGATCTTGGACAGATTGAACTTATCCTCAAACATTGCTTTGAGTTGCTGGATACCCCCGTCCAAAAGGCTTGGAATATATTTGGTCAACTTCATTTCAAAACCAAAATCACCTATTCCCCAAGCCATATCCTGCTCGCCTTCTCTCAGCACTCTACTTAGGTAGGATTTGATCGCCAAACCTGAGGGACTGGACGAAACCAATGCCGCTGCCGCCCCATCTCCAAAAAGGGAATTGGCCAAAATATTATCTTCTAAATAGTCCTTTTGGAAATGAAGGGTGCACAGCTCAACCGTAACCACCAATACCTTAGCCCGAGAATCCGAGCGGATAATTTTATCAGCTAACTTCAATCCTGTAAAGGCAGCATAACAACCCATGAAGTGAACACAATAACGTTCCACAGTATCTTCCAAGCCCAACCTTTTCATTAATTCCAATTCCACTCCCGGCGCAACCATTCCCGTACAGGAAACCAGAATCAAATGGGTGATTTGATCTTTGGAAATATGAGACCCAGAGATACAATTCAGAACAGCTTCCTCGCAAAGTCTAGGAGCCTCTTGGGTAAAAACACCCATTCTTGATTTGGTGCTGGGAAAGGGCTCCAGATTTTTGCTTTTAGGAAAGAATTCAAAGTCTTCATGGTTAGCTTTTTCAAAATCAGTCAAAACGCTAAACCGGGTATTGATTCCTGATTTTCTGTATAAAAATGAAAGCTTCCGCCCTTCTCTCTCATCTAATCCGTGAGCAATTTTCATAAATCCGGCAATATTTTCTTGAAGAATGGGATTACCGGGATTTGCCAATCCTATACTGTTAATAAAAGTGCTCATAAGATCAAGTTAACTGAATATTTCTAAATTAGATGATTAGCAAGTAAACCACACACTATTCTAAAGGTTATTTAGCCTAAGTTTACGATATGATCACTCGTTCCAGTTTAAAGCACCTCAGGATTCCATTTTCTTTATTCCTGCTTCCAGTTTACTTTTTTGCCTTGGCATTAACCCCAAATCTCAATGGAGAGCGAATGCTGTGGGTTTTTTTATCCTTACATTTATTTCTTTACCCATCCAGCAATGGGTATAATAGTTACTATGACAAGGATGAGGAAAGCATTGGGGGAATCAAAAATCCTCCCAAAGTAACCCCAGATCTTTATTGGTTATCCCTTCTTTTTTTTGCTATAGCTTTGATTTTGGCATTCAAAATCAGCTTCGCCTTCAGCAGCATGCTTTTAGTCTACGGATTAGTCAGTATGGCATATAGCCACCCATCCATACGGCTTAAAAAATATCCTTGGCTGAGCTGGTTGATTGCCGGGCTTTTCCAGGGTTACTTCACTTTTGCAATGGCTTATGCAGGCTTGAGTGATTTTGGTTGGAATTTCTTCCTCAAGCCCCATATCATGATTCCAGGCCTATTAACTTCCCTGATGCTATGGGGTAACTACCCTTTGACACAAGTTTATCAGCATAGAGAAGATGCCAGAAGAGGAGATATGACTTTGAGTAGATATTTGGGGATCAAAGGTACATTTGGGTTTTCAGCGCTGATTTTCGCTCTTACAGGGGCTGGATTTGTTTGGTTCTTTCTGGATAGAAATCAGGAGTACTACTTTTGGGTGTATTTGGGAGCCATGGCTCCAATCATTCTTTACTTTCTTCTTTGGTTTAATTTCGTCAGAATCAATCCTGAAAAGTACGCCAACTACTCTTGGACTATGGGGATGAACAGTATTTCAGCTTTGATTCTGAATGCCTTCTTCTTTTATTATTTCCTCGAAAACACTCAAATATTGCAGGTTTTGGCCTATTAAATAGGTCTTCCATGAGTGTTTTTCATGATCAATTTACCGATAGAAGGAAAATCCGACAATATAAATCTGGCAAAAGAGGAAGCTGATTCTGAACCAAATAATCGTTGGACCACCCTGCCTACTCTCAGTCTTCGGCTAAAATTTAAATTCCAGTTTTTCAGATAATAATTCTCCACTTCATCCCTCCTATCAAACAGATGAATTGCATCAACGGCCAATTTCCCTGAATGAATCGCCATGGCCATTCCATTTCCACAAAGGGGAGTAATCAAACCCGCTGCATCACCAGCCATCAGTACATGATTTTCTACCGGTCTTTTAAATTCAAAATTGATCTCATTGATCACCTCTGGCTTTTCAAACAAAAAATCACTTGAATTGAAAATTTCTTTCAATCTGGGATTCTTAAACAAAGTTTGAGCCTCCATTTCCGGAATAGAACCGTATTTTCTCAGCTCATCACGTGATCCTAAATAACATAGATTAAATTTTTCTTCCTCAATGGCATTCAGTCCACAATAGCCTGCTTTGAAATTATGAAGAGCAACAGTTTCTTTGGAGGCATCAGTTCGGATATGGTATTTGACCCCAATGTAGGGACTACGCTTTTCAATAAAAGGCCGATTCAGGACTTTATCGAGTTTAGATCTTTTCCCATGGGCAGCTATGACGAAGTCAGCTTCATAAGTGCTTTGATCCTGAGTAATTACTTCGAATACACCAGTGTTAAAATTGATATTTTCGACTGGCTTATTTTGTAATAATTCTACGCCCAGTTGCATTGCCTGATTAGCTAAAAAATCATCTAATAAATATCTACTGATCCCAAAACCACCCAGATCCAAATCCATGGAAATGCTACTCCCCTTTGTGTCTGAAAATTCAAATTTAGAAATGGAAGGGAAATGTACTGATTTAGGGAAAAGATTTTCCCTTTTCAAAAAATCCAAAACTTCATTGGACACATATTCCCCACAAACCCTATGAAAGGGATATTGCTTTTTTTCAAACAGTTGGACCAAGTGTCCATTTTTGGCCAATTGACAGGCAGCTATCAAACCAGCCAGCCCTCCACCTACTACGATTACCCTTTTTTTAATCAACAATGTATTGCCTTTAACTCTATGAATAAACCGTCCATCAAAAATTAAGTTTCAGAGTTTACACTTAGCTCTTTTTGAAGGTTATTTAAATCGAAAATAAAACTAATACTTATGAAAAACACGCTACCCAAATTTCTGAGGAGATTTACATTGCTGATTGGGTTGCTTGGTGTCATGTTCTATTCTGAGGATGCTTTTGCTCAGAAAAAGAAAAAGAAAGATTCCAAAAACACCCCAGCAGCCACTACTCCACCAGCTAGACCCCAAAATGGTGGAAATAACAAGGGCCCAAAACCCTACAAGGATGTCATCACTAAAGATGCAAAATCCAAAACCGGTTTATTCAAAGTTCATGAAATAGACGATAAATATTTCTATGAAATTCCTGATTCCTTGTTTGGCAGAGATATGTTGATGGTGACCACCATTGCAAAAACTGCAGACGGAATCGGGTACGGAGGAGAAAGAACCAACACCTTGATGCTTCGATGGGAGAAAGAAAAGGATGCAGTCCTTTTGAAAGTAGTTTCGGTAGATAATTATGCTGCTGATTCTTTGCCTATCGCAAAGGCTGTTCAAAACTCCAACTTGGAGCCTATACTTCAAAGATTTGATGTCAAATCCAAAGCAACAGATTCTACAGGAACTGTGATTGAGGCTACTGATTTGTTTGCAAAAGATGTGCAGGCACTTGGTCTTCAGAGAAACAGAAGAACACAGTACAGAGTGCAGCGACTGGATGGAGATCGTTCATACATCGTTCATATCAATACCTACCCTATCAATATTGAAGCCCGCTATGTTTTGACTTACGCGGCTGCTGAGCCACCATCAAACAGCTCAACAGGATTGATCACTTTGGAAATGAACTCCTCTATGGTTTTACTTCCAAAGGAGCCAATGATGCAGCGTCTTGCTGACCAGAGAGTGGGTTGGTTCGGTAGGTCCTATGTGGATTATGGTGCAGATGCACAAAAAGCCGAATCACGTAGATTCCTAGATCGTTGGAGACTGGAAGTGAAAGAGGAAGACATGGAGAAATTCAAGCGTGGAGAATTGGTAGAGCCTAAAAAACCTATCGTTTATTATATCGATCCTGCTACTCCTACCAAATGGGTTCCTTATCTAAAGCAAGGTGTGGAAGATTGGCAAAAAGCTTTTGAAGCGGCAGGTTTCAAAAATGCCATTATAGCAAAAGAAGCTCCTTCTCCTGAGGAAGATCCTACCTGGAGCCCGGAAGATGCTCGTTACTCGGTAATCCGCTACTTTGCATCTGACATTCAAAATGCCTACGGACCTCACGTATCTGACCCAAGATCCGGAGAAATCATCGAATCAGATATCGGCTGGTATCACAATGTGATGAACCTTTTGAGAAACTGGTACTTCATCCAAACAGCTGCTATCAATCCAGAAGCTAGAAGTGTGAAGTTCAAAGATGAAGTAATGGGACGATTGATCCGATTTGTATCAGCGCACGAAGTGGGTCACACCCTTGGTTTGCCACACAACTTCGCCTCTTCTCATGCTTATCCTGTGGAAAAACTACGTGATCCAAAGTTCACTGCAGAAATGGGAACAGCTCCATCTATTATGGACTATGCGAGATTTAATTATATCGCTCAGCCTGAAGACGAGGGCGTAAGTTTAATGCCAGATGTAGGACCTTATGATAAATATGCTATCGCTTGGGGCTATAGACCTATTCCAGATGCAAAAACTCCAGAAGAGGAGCTGCCAACTCTAGATCAGTGGATTCTGGCGAAAAAAGGTGATCCTGTATACAGATATGGACGTCAGGGAAATTCTTATGATCCGACCACCCAAAGTGAAGACTTGGGAGACAATTCCATGAAAGCTTCTGAGTATGGAATTAAGAACCTAAAGAGAATTATGCCTAATCTAATGGAGTGGACCGCTGAAGAGGACAAGCCTTACAAAAACTTCTCAGATTTGGAAGAAATGTACGGACAGGTTTTAGGTCAGTTCAATAGATATATGGGACACGTAAGAACCCATGTGGGCGGAGTAATGGAAGTTTATAAAGCGACCGGACAAGGCGAGCCAGTGTATTCACACAACCCTAAAAACCTTCAGAAATCAGCTGTAGCCTTCTTGAATGAGAATTTATTCCAAACTCCAACTTGGATGATGGAAGAAGAAATCATCGCGAGAACAGGCGACTTTGGAGCTTTGGAAAGAATCAGAGGCTTACAAGTAGGTACTCTAAACGGAATCCTGGATTGGGGCCGATTGGGTAGAGTCATCGAAAACGAAGCTCTAAACGGAAACGATGCTTATAAAATCACGGAATTATTCGATGATTTAAGAAAAGGCATTTGGACCGAACTGCCAGCAGGAAGAAGCATAGATGTGCACAGAAGAGCGCTTCAGAGAGCGCATATCGAAAGATTGGAGCTCTTATTGACAGGTGATGAGCCCAATGTGCCTGCAGCATTCAGAAGATTTGTAGGGCCTCAAATCAACGCTTCTCAGTCTGATATCAGACCGATGGCGAGAGGAGAGCTGAAAACCCTTCAAAGACAAATCAGATCAGCTATTCCGCGAACTTCTGATACCATGTCTAAGTTACACTTGGAGGATTTGGCAGAAAGAATAGCTCAAATTTTGGATCCAAAATAATTGGATTCCAGTTATATCAAGAAAGGCGTCCAATTCTGGGCGCCTTTTTTTGTAAAAGTTCAAATTCCTTAATTTGCAGAATAATTGAACGCATGTTGACACCGCTTTCCATATTAAAAAGACATAAGCTACGCATCACTGACTGCCGCTTGGATATTATTCAGGAGTTTTTGGATAGACAGGTAGCCTTGGCGCATAGTGACCTGGAAAATAAACTGGAGAATCAATTTGACCGGGTAACTATTTACAGAAGCCTCAACACTTTTTTGGAAAAGGATATCATTCATAAAGTCTTGGATGATAGCGGAGCCACTAAATATGCATTATGCTCTCATGAAGATGAGCATGAGCACGATCATGAGCATGTGCATTTCAAATGCGAAATCTGTGGTGAAACCACCTGCTTGGACAGCATCAGCTTACCTGACATCAAACTTCCAAAAGGCTTTAAGAAAAAAGAAATGAGCTTATTGGTACAGGGGGTTTGTGAAAAATGCCATTAAACATCTATTGGTTCAGGAGACTTTTTCGGGCTTTTTGGGCTAGTGGGCCAAATGACTCCAGGAGGCAAATCAATTTTAGGCGGGCTTTGATTTTCAATCCCACCATCTCCATCATCACCATTACTTTTTCCCTTTTTCAGCGAATTTTTTGTCATGGTGGCTACAAAGTAAATCACAATGACATAGGCAAAACCCGCTAAGAATAGGTTGATAACCAAACTGCTCATAAAGAAAAATTTTACTTAAGATAAATCAATACACTTTTTAAATCAATGACTTAGGCGAATTGTTTCTTAATTTCTAAAGTATCTATCATTTTATTCGGCTTGTTTTATCCCTAGGATACTTGGATATTTGCGGTCTGAAAATCGAAAAGTGATGATTGTTAAAACTAAAAAATACCAATTACCAACCGGAACATATATTAAGATGGGCCTTACCAGTGTTTTGAAAGAGCAATGGTGGGTGATTTTGATAGCCTTGGCAATTTGTTGCGGATATTTCTGGATTGCATCTATCTGGTGGATTATAGGAGCCTTGATAGCTTATGGATTATATGTGCTGTTTTGGGCGATTCAGTTTACCGGAGTAACTCAAATGGAACAAAACAAAGTGATCTTTGAAAAGATGGCTTATGAAATTGACTCCAGACAAATTCTGATGAAAATCAATGCCCGCCAGGGAATGCCTGTACAGTGGAATATGATCAAAAGGGCTGAGATGGGAAAGGACGCGTTTATCCTTTACATGTCCAAAGCCCAGTTTATTCACCTTCCATATAAAATTTTCAATTCGGAGAATGAGAAAAAATTCATGGAGACTATTCTGAAAAGAAAAGAACTGATAAAATAAATCTGATTATCCGAAATCATACCAGTTGCCTTATTTTCCTTGCTTGACAGGCTGGAAGACCGATGACCGAAGACGGTAGCTTCCGGATTCTGATCCTTTCAGCAGACAACAAGCCATATTTTTGTAAATACTGGTAAGAAAGCGGATATCCATAAAATAAAAATTTGATTCTCTTCAATTTCACAAGTTGCCATACTTCTCTGGCTTGACTGATTGGAAGATCGAAGAGTAAAGCTTACAAATTTTGATCTTATCCCCCAAGCTAATGGTAATCTGAACATACCAGCTGGCTTAAAAAAGGATCTTTAAAAATAAAAAATGCCTGTCTCTCGACAGGCATTCGTTTTTCTTCAACGTTAGATCTTACATCGGAGGCAAGATCACTTTATCGATCACGTGCACTACACCATTATCTGCTTCGATATCAGCAGCGGTAACAGTTGCATCATTGATCATAGCTTTTCCGTCTTTCAAAGTTACAGTCACAGCACTACCCTGCACCGTAGTAGCCTTCTGACCATTTTTCAAGTCTGACGACATGATTTTACCTGGTACGACATGGTAGGTCAATACTGCTACCAGTTTGTCTTTGTTTTCAGGCTTCAATAAATTCTCTACAGTACCAGCTGGCAATGCAGCAAAAGCATCATTGGTTGGTGCGAATACAGTAAAAGGTCCGTCACCTTTTAATACATCTACTAAGTCACCTGCTTTCACAGCTGCTACCAGTGTAGAAAGAAAATCTGTACTTACTGCCAAGTCAACAATATCTGCCTCTACCTCGTGCACATTTTGAGTTTTAGGGGCAAAAGCTGAGGCAACAAAAAACATCGCCAGAATTAAAATACTTCCAATTTTTTTCATGATAGTTAAGAGTTTTGGTTTAGGAATAGAAAACCTCCACGCTAAAAGATTGTTTATGAATACTTTGTAAAGAAATTTTAAATGGACTTTAGGTGATTAGGACGGTAACAAAGTCCAATGAGTGGTAAAAATTTAGTCCAAAATCAAAAAAGTAAAAACTGAAGAAATTTGCATCTTTGACTATGCTGATCAAAATAATTGCCATAGGAAAGACAGATCATCCTGCTATTCAGGAATTAACAGAACTCTATTCCCAGCGGATAGGACATTATCTCAGGTTTGAATGGGAGATAATTCCTGATCTCAAAAACACTAAGTCTCTGTCCCAATCTGCCCAAAAAGAAAAAGAGGGAGAATTAATTCTAAAGAAAATAAATTCGTCCGATGAGTTAATATTATTGGATGAAAATGGAAAAAGCTTCGATTCCGTTGGATTTTCAGACTTTTTGCAGAAAAAAATGAATGCTGGAATCAAGCAGTTATTCTTCGTAATCGGCGGTCCCTATGGCTTTTCGGATGCGGTATATCAAAGGGCCAATGGAAAAGTATCTCTTTCCAAAATGACCTTTTCCCATCAGATGATTAGGCCATTCATTGCGGAGCAAATTTACCGAGCAATGACCATTTTAAGAGGAGAACCCTATCACCATCAATGATTTATCTAAAAAAAAGTATGTTAAGTTTTTCCAAATATTTTTTCCAATGTTACCAAATTGTTAACTTTATGATATATTTGGTAACATTGACATTACAAAATGAAGATCAAATCATTTCTAACCAGTCTCTTCTTCTTGCTGAGCATGCTTACTGCATGGTCCCAGGAGAGCTCTGTGTTACCGAATGACCTTCCTTTTGAAACTGATGTTGAAAAATCTCTTTGGGAAAAAAGTCTAAGCGAATCAGATTATTTGGCACTTTTTAGAGCGGTACATGCCGAAAATGAAATGCATGCTCAGAAATGGGAAGAGCATATTTCAACATTAGACAAGAAATTTGAGAAAAAGGGAAAGAGCCTTAAGTTCATCCGCACCCTATTTGAAAAGAGTCATCAGAATTTATTCAAAACTTACGAGCAGCACGCTACTTTCAATCAAATGCTATCCGAAGGCAAGTTCGACTGCGTGAGTGGTACTGCGACACTTGGAATGATTTTGAATAAATATGGATTTGACTTCGAAATCGTAGAGACCGATTACCATGTATTTTTAATTGTCAATGTGGATCAGAATCCAATCATTTTGGAAAGCACTTTGAGAATTGGCGGCATGATAACTAATCCAGGAGAAGTAAAGAATTATCTAAAAGCCTATGCTCCGGAAGAGGCATCCAGCTATTTGGATCTGAGACAAAGAATCGGTAGTCCCAATCAATCTGAAAGTGAAAAAACCATTTTTAGAAAAATCAACTTGACCCAATTGGCAGGTTTGCAATATTACAATGATGCTATTTTGCATTTCAATGAGCAATCCTATCGAGTGGCGGCAGTTCAATTGGAAAAGGCTTATAAACTTTACGAGTCAGAAAGAATTGAAGGATTAAAAAATCTTGCCATTGATCAGGCCTACAAAAATCTGGGCATAGACTTAAGAAAATAAAAAATGGCCTCTTTCCCCCCGAAAAGAGACCTTGTTGACTGTTACCGATCACCCCGAATCATTCCAGTCTTCTAAAAATCACATCAAAAACATCAAAATAAACAAGATTAAGGCTATTCTTGCTACCCAAACTTTGACTGTATCCATTTCGATTGTGGGTTATAAAATCAAATTTATAGAGCAAATTAAATCTATACAATACGACAAATGCCCTATCTTGAGACAGGGCATTGATCATTTAATCGTGATGATGGCCTCCTGGGCCATGAACATGGCCATGTTCTATTTCTTCTTTTTCAGCCTCACGAATTGCAACAATCTTTCCTTCAAAGTATAAATCATATCCTGCCAGAGGTGGATTAAAATCCATATGAACTCCTCTATAGTCGACCTTGATGATTTCTCCGCGCATTTGATTTCCCTTATCATCTTGCATGGGAATTACTCTACCGACTTTCAGAATATCCTTATTCTTTTTTCCGTCTTCTTTGAAATTCGCCTTCGGGATAATGACTTTTTTATTTTCATCATAATCTCCATAGCCATTTTCAAAGTCAATGAAAACTGAGAAGGTATCCCCTGCTTTTTTCCCTGAAAGCACTTCCTCCAATTTGGGAAGTACATTTTGATGTCCAAACAAAAACGGAAATGCTTGAGCTTCTCCTACCTCTTCAAATAACTCCTGACCGGACTCTCCGTCGTCTACCTTTAAGGTGTAAGCGATCGAAACCACTTTATCTTTTTCAGCTATCATTATTAATTTGATTATTTGAATAAATAGGCAACTCCCAAATGTGCTACGGAATTCTTTCTGTCAAAACCAGGGACAAAATATTGATCCGGCTGGTTTTCGAGGAACCATTTGTAATTGAGGGTATTTACATATTGAAATTTCCCACTGACCAGAATATTTCCAAATCTCCAGTCTGCCACTAAGGAAGGCACTAAATCCACATATTTATTTCTAAAATCCTTAGAAGCTTCGTATCGGTAATAGTAGAAATCATTATTGTAGACAATTCGCTCCATCTGAAATCCGATTCGGTTCATTTGATCCACCCATGCGAATTCCACAAAAATCTGATTACTTCCCGGACCATTTCCTACTCCTAAAACCTGCCCCTGATGAGTATATCCATGTCGCACGTAATCATGGATGTACCAAGTGCGAAGTTGTCTGATTTCTTCCCGAATAGTCTGACCGGTTTGAGTCATTTCAGAACTAATCTGGAAATACCTTCCTTGCTTTTTCAAAGGCATCAAGTGGGAAAACCCAAAAGTAAATGCCCTGCCTTTTTCAGGTGTGATCATAAAATCCCCCGTTCGAAAGCTATTCCCTCGAGTCCCGTATTCTCCATAAAATTCAAAATGACCTTCGGCACTCAACCATCTGAAAAATCCTGAGCTAAATTGTTGCCTCTTGTCGCGGATAGGATCTTCTACATTTTCAGGCCCCTTTCGACCATTGAAAACAGGCAAGCCATCTGCAAAGCTTGTCATATCTTCTCTGTACATATGGTTCACAGAGCCATATCCTAAGAATAAACCAGGAACCCATTTAGGCTGATAAGTCAAAACTAAGCCTCCCAGGTAGCGGTCTCCATTTTCTCTTTTTGGAATGAGAACTGGATTTTGTTGGATAGAATAATCAGGATGAGGAGGTGAGAAATCCGTGGATTTCAAAAACCCGGAAATCAGTTGCCCTTCAAAAGAACCGATTTTGGATTGAACAGGCTTTCTGGTATTAAGAGTAAAATGGAGAAAACCCGGAGCATTATTTCCCAAAAGAAGGGAGTTTCTTCGACCGGGACCCCACCATAAATTTTCTGTAGAAACCCCAATAGAATATTCTTTGTAATTATACCTCAAGCTGGACTGTCCCAAAAAGAATTTATTGTAAGAACCAGTCCCAAATCGCTCAGGCATATCTATCCTATTCATGTATTCATAATAAAATAGGATGGTGGCTTGATGCTCGATCGGGAAACCTATGTAATCTTTGTTTTGCGCGAGCAAAAGCTCGGGTTGAAACTGCAAAGAAAGTCCCTCATATTCTAAATAGGTTCCAATGCTGAGTAAATGCTGTAAGCCTCTATTTGGTATAAAAGCTCCATCATTGGTTCCAAATGCATAAGTAGAGTTATACTGCATTCGGTAAGAAGCAGGAAGCAGTAAAAACTTACCTTTTTCTTCCGGACCAAATCTTTTATGAGTTCGACTTTGATCAAAATCTACTATCGAACTGTCCAAATCAAATCCGTCCTTAACTCCGAAAGCTTCAGTAGGATATAATGGACGTATCATCCAACTGGAGGTAGAATCAACTTTTCCCAGCAATTGAGCTCTTCTCAAATACTCATCTAATAAGGGAGTACCAAGTGGGATGGTTTGCGAAAAAGCTGGATAAAAGCTAATCGCAAAAAATACCAAAATCAATGACTGTTTGAATGTGTTTTTGTACCCCATATTAATTAACGATCAATGCTTCAACGGTAATTTTTGCCAAGGACCAAGACTCATCACATTTAGGGTCCGGACTATTCTCTTGGCGTAATTCAGAATTCCAAAAAATCTTCACATCTGAACTTTGATGTCTGATGATTTTGGAAACAGTATATCTACTGGTGTAATTAGGGAAAGCACCAAATATGCATAATCCAGGCATATTGGTTCTAGTACTACCAGATTTGGGTACATTCTGCCGAAAATATGAATTCGGAAATGACTGGTAAAGACAAAACGTAGATTCACAGGGTGAATTAGAAAATGTCGTTCTGAATATTTCCTCATCATCTATCCCGAAGAACCAGTAATCTGGCCCGGACAAACCATCATCCGCATTGCCATCCCAGCTGTCATGAATCAAGACTTCTGTGGTAATTTTCAACATATTGTGTGATGGAAGATTGTCCAATTTTACAGATACTTCCTCATTGTGGTAATGCCCTGCAATCGTATCATTTTGGAAAATAAACAGCCTTCCGTTTTCAAAGCCTTTTAAATCCAGCGTGGAAAAATCATTATCATAAACCACTACCGATGATTCCAAGGTATCTGTGCAGGCGCTGATGGCAAAAGTTAGTATTAAAAAAGAAAGCAAATTTCTACCCCGCTTCCAGGTCCAAATATTCATATGTCCGAATCTGATAAAACTCTAGCTACAAAGAAACAAAAAAGCAGCCAATTAGAAGACTGGAAAAGTGCCTAAATATCATAGAACTGAGTCATCATTTCTTATTTTTGCCCCAAACCAAAGTTATACTATGCCAACTTTTACTATTGTCGCAGGTGCACGGCCTAATTTTATGAAAATTGCTCCCATCATTCATGCTATCCTGAAACAGCAAGAGAATGGGAAAAACATCAATTTTCGATTGGTTCACACAGGACAACACTATGATAAAAAAATGTCCGGAGACTTTTTTGAGCAATTAAACATTCCTGAGCCCCATGCGAATCTGGGAGGCGGAGGCGGAACTCAGGCAGAGCAAACAGCCTCTATCATGGTGGCTTTTGAAAAAGAATTGATGGAAAACCCCACTGATTTGGTAATTGTCGTGGGAGATGTCACCAGCACCTTGGCCTGCTCTATTGCAGCTAAAAAACTTTGTATTGATGTAGCTCATGTAGAGGGCGGAATTCGCTCAGGCGATTTAAGTATGCCCGAAGAAATCAATAGGATGGTCACAGATTCTATCACTGACCACTTTTTTACCACCTCAGAAATAGCTAATGAGAATCTTAGGAAAAGCGGCTTCCCTGAAAGTAAAATTCACTTTGTGGGAAATACCATGATAGATACGCTAATGGCCCAGATGCCTAGATTCCAAAAGCCCGAAGGAGCTATTTTTGATGGGCTGGAAAAGGGAAAATACTTCGTAATGACCATGCACAGACCTGCCAATGTGGATCAGGAGCAAAAGCTAAAGGCGATGATTGATGCTATTTTGGAAGGAACTCAAGGCTTACCAATCATATTCCCTGTTCACCCAAGAACAGCCAAAAACCTTCAAGCCATAGGCATTGACGCTCCTAATCTTCACATGTGTGAGCCTTTGGGTTATTTGGAATTCAATTATTTGGTAAAAAATGCAAAAGGTGTCATTACCGATTCAGGAGGTATTACCGAGGAGGCATCTATCATGAATGTGCCTTGTGTAACCTTAAGAGATAATACTGAAAGACCAGAAACCATTTATTTGGGCACCAACGAATTGGTAGGTACAGACCCTGCCAAACTTCGACCATACCTGGAAAAAATCATGAATGGGGATTGGAAGCAATACCAGGGAATTCCAATGTGGGACGGAAAAACAGCGGATAGAATTGTCTCAATTTTGATGGAAACCTATCAATAAATGAATACTCAGGAAAGAGTAGAATTCTTAGTGAAAAGTCTTCAGATGCAAACGCACCCTGAAGGTGGTTTTTACAGGGAAATTTATAGATCTCCTGAAATCATAGAAACCCAACAGGGAAAAAGGAATTTAAGTACAGCTATTTATTTTCTATTGACCTCAGAAAATATCTCACGCTTCCATCGAATTCAAAGTGATGAGATATGGTTTTGGCATGAGGGCAGCCCACTTTCTGTTCATACACTTTCGGAAGAAGGACATCAAATCATGTCATTAGGTCCAGCGAATGAAGAAAGTTGTCAACCACAGCGGTTGGTTCAGGCTAAAACAATCTTTGGAAGCAGTGTTGATTCGCTGGGTTCTTATGCGCTGGTATCCTGCGTAGTATCACCGGGTTTTGATTTTGAAGACTTTGAGCTGTTTTCCACAGAAAGCCTTTTGGCACTTTATCCGGAAGAAAAAGAAATAATACATCGATTAACTTAGCTACGATGCAAAAAACAAAGGCTTCCAAATCTCTTCGGAAGCCTTTTTCATTGTGGTAATTAATCCTTAGAAAGAAAATGCTACTTTAAAGTTCATTCTCAAGCCTGGAGCAAGGCTAGTAAAGATCTGATCTTGCGCTGCGAAAGATCTAAACACCATTTCTCTTTTATCATTTAGGATATTCTGAACTCCAAATCCAGCCTGGATTCTCTCATCAGCTCCAAATGACTTATTGATATTCAAGTTTAAGCTATGGAAAGGTACTGTGTAAGTGTCTGTTCTGTTTCCAAAACCCACATAGTTCAAAGTAGAACCCTGCACATTGTAGAATACACCAGCTTCCCAGCCTTTGTTATAATCTTGGTATGCCAAACCTGTATTGATAATGTAAGGAGCCTGTCCAGCCATATCTCTTGTGTCTTCCACTACTTCTCCTTCTCTGGCAGTCAATGATCTGGATCTGAATTCAGATTCTGACATTTTGATCCGGGACTCGGTTACAGTTACGTTTGTATTCCAGTTGAATTTCTCCAAAGCAGGTGTGATAAAAGCCAAAGACTTTCTGAATTCAAATTCCAATCCTGCTACTGTACCGTTTCCTACGTTTCTTGGTTGGAAAGTACCCGGGTCAGCAAGAAACTGCACCATTTCGATAGGTCTGTCGAAAGTTTTGTAGAAGGCACTGACAGAAAGCATTTGACCTCTTTCTTGGAATGCTTCCCATCTGATATCAAAGTTGTTGATTCTTGTTGAAACCAAGTTTCCATCCCAAAGCACCTCTGTACCACCATTGGTAGTCTCAGGGTACAAGCCACCGATGAAAGTTCTACCGGTAATCGGATCTAGAATCTCAGCATAAGACAATTCTTTGAAAGATGGTCTTGCGATAGTTCTGGAAGCAGAAAGTCTTAGATTCTGATTGTCTTTCAAGTTGTAGATCAAGTTCACTGTCGGGAAGAAATCAATATCATCCAACATAGTCACCAAATCAAAGTTGATTGTACCAGTTTGGTTGGTACCTGTGTAGTACTGGTTGTACTTCTCTACTCTCAAACCTACAATAGCTTTCAATTTATCAGCTGGTTTCGCTTCAACGGATGCATAACCAGCTACATTCGTAGCGATAGACTGATATTCGTTTGGATTGATAGGAATAAAGTCAGCATTGTATCTTACTCCATTTCTATAAGAAGCAGAGAATAGGTTCTCTTCAGATAAGATCTCATTTGGATCACCTGTGAAGCTTGCGTCTCCAGTAGCAAATTGGAAGCTTTGGATGTTGAAGTCCCGATATTTGAATACATAGTTAGATCCAAATTTCACTTTTGACTCTCTTTGGAATAAAGAAAGAGATTTAGCTACATCGACTTTACCCACTACACTGTACTCTTCCAAATTTCTCCAGATTCTTGCAGGTAAACCTACTTCAGTAGAAATGGTATTGGTAGGAACTCTGAATCTTGTAAATCTGATATCTGGATCCTCAATAGTAGATCTTGTAGGAGCCAGTTTCCAGTTTACTTCCCAATCTCTAGCATTGAAGAAGTGTGTACCTCCCAATAAAACACTGGTAAGTCCTCTTTGGCTATACTCCAAGTTATATTGTTTCGCTTCAAAGTTTGCTCCAAGGTTAGTATTGACGAAATCAAATTCACCAGCTTTGGATTCACCATTTTGAAGGTGCATGATATTCAATTTGTACTTGGAATTATCCGTTTTCAAAGCGATACCGGCAAGTCCTCCCAATAGAACGTTGTTTACACCATAGTCACCTTTTTGTCTTTCCAAGGCCTCTAATTCAGTATCAGAAGAAAGTCTTGGCTTTCCATAAAGATTAAATTCTGCATCCTGATAAAACTCAGTTTCATTCTTGTAAGTCAATGCGAAGTTATAACCCCAAGTCGCTTTTGTTCTAGCAATTTGATTTCCTAAGGAGAAGCTCACTCCCATGTCCATTAAGCTATTGGTTCTATATCCGCCTAAGGTTTTGTTGAAGCTTCCCAAAATCTCCTGGTACTCCATTCCTCTTGGACCGTTAGGATTTCCTACAGCCTGACCATATTGAGGTATATTTGTTCTTCCACCTGTAGGAATTGCTCTTGTTCCGTCATCGAATCCCAACCAGTCTGTCTGACCACCGTCATACTTCAAATAGCTTGAATTAAAGTGCATAGAAGGAGTCAAGCCACCACTCAGGCTCAATCGCATATTTTTTTCCTCAGGAAAATCTTTCGTCTCAATATCCACAACCCCACCTGTGAAATCAGCTGGAAGTTCTGCAGTGAATGATTTCGAAACAATGATATTGTCAATGACATTCGTTGGGAAGATATCCATTTGGATAGAGTTTCTATCCGGATCCAAACCAGGGATATCTACACCGTTCAATACGGTTTTGGTATATCTGTCACCCAAACCTCTTACGTAGATGTATTTACCTCCTTCGATAGAAACTCCGGTAACTCGTTTTACTGCAGAAGCTGCATCACCATCACCAATTTGACGGAAAGAGCTTGCAGAAATACCATCCATTAGGTTGGCTGCATTTCTTTTCACAGACATCAAAGCAGATTCAGTAGTTCTAATTGCGGAAGCTGCAATAGTTACAGTCTCTAATTCAGAAGCTTCATCTGCCATCAAGATATCATTCAATACATTTACATCTCCAGCCTTTACTTCTACTTCAGTAAGTTGAACTGTTGCATAGGAGATATATGAAATCTGAAGAGAGTAAGAACCAGGTTCTACCTGAATTTCAAATTTCCCATCAAAATCAGTAATTGCACCAGTTCCAGTTTCCTTTACAAGTACAGAAACACCGAACAATGGTTCGCCGGTAGCCTGCTCATAAATGGCTCCTCGGATTGTGCCTTTTTGCGCAAAGGCAAAACCGGCAATAACCTGGGTTAAAACCAGGATAATCAAGATCACCGTTTTCTTGGTGAAGAGATTTTTAGATTTATTTTTCATACAGCAATTTGTAATTGAATACTTTTTAGAAAAGGAAGAAAGGACCTTGCAAACCCTTTCTTCCTTTTATTTTTTAATTTAGAAATCTGCCAATTGACCAGAAACTGCGGCCCATGACCAAGTATTGAATGCGGCTTTGTTAGCTCCAACCGTATTTGCGCCAGCTGCTACAGCTGATGCATGAACTGCGGTTCCTGCTCTGAATACAGTAGACAAGGCCACGTTATTAGCTAGTGTGATTTGAAGATTTGCAAACTTCAATGATCCATTAGCGAATGTTGCTAGTGTTTTATCACCGCTCAATGAGAAGTCACCTCTTCCATCTGTAGAAGCTGGATCAGCAAATCCGAAGAAGTAGATATTTTCGAAAGTACCTCTAGCTCCATCTCTGAAGTCAGCCAGCTCTGCTACATTGTTTCCTTTTACAGATCCATTCTTTAAAGTATGAGCAGCTAGGTAAGAACCTTCTGGTCCATCGATTTCTAAGCAATGGTCAGTTTCACCACCTGCGATGACAATGAAGTTATCTAAAGTACCAGCCCAAGCTTGATCTGTATCCAAGGCATCATCTCCTGCATTCCACACCAAAGCATTGGTCACGTTAACTGTTCCACCGAACCACTCGATTCCATCATCTTGGTTGGCTACAACCTCTACGTTTTCGATCACAGTTCCAGATCCTACGCCACCAAGGGTCAAGCCGTTGATTTCGTTTCCTTCGCCGATATTAGCTCCACCGTGTCTGATAGATACATATCTTAAAACTCCAGAATTATCTGCGTCATTGGTTCCGCCATAAAGTCCATTAGTATCTGATGGTGGAATACCTTCAATTTGAATTTCTGAAACATCACCGGCAAATGAACCACGTGCGTTTCCTAGGATAATCAAACCTCCCCAAAGGCCATTCAAGTTTGGCTCAAGGTTAGGAGATTGAATTTGTCCAGGCTGAATTTCGTCTGCTATCGTTGTAAAAATGATAGGTGAGCTAGCTGTTCCTGCTGCATTGATTTTTGCTCCTCTTGCAATTACCAAAGCCGTTGCGTTGGAACCTGTTCCAACCTCACCTTTTACAATCACTCCCGGCTGAATAGTTAGTGTGTTACCAGAAGTAACAGCAATTCTACCTGCCAACACGTAAGTTTTACCTGTTTCCCAAGTGGTGTTGGATGTGATGTTCGAAGTAATGACAACTTCATTATCCAGCCCAGGATCAGTACCAAGATCAGGTCTTTCGTTACCTTCGATACAGCTAGTAAACCCTATTAGGGCAGCTGCAAAAATCATTAAAAAAGAGTTGAACTTTTTCATTGGGTATAAATTGAATGTGGTTTTGTTCGTTTTCACGTTACAAAAGTGTATCAATTTTTACCTGCAAGAGAATTATTCGAATTATGCTTTTTTTAAAAATGAATACAGAATTTAATATTGTATTAACAAAAAAAGCATAAAAAAAGGCTTTCCTCTCAGAAAGCCCCTTTAAGTGCTAATTTGTATTATTTCAATGTTACCGTCTTGTTAATTGGAACCTTTTCCAACAATATTTTAACTAGGTCCCGAGTGTTGATATTGTCAGCTTCTGCTTCGTAATTCAGTATAATTCTGTGATTTAGCACATCTTCTGCAATTTCTTTGATATCCTCAGGAAGTACATAATCACGCCCATCCATATAGGCAACAGCCTTAGAAGCCAGATTCAAATTGATACTCGCACGGGGAGAAACCCCAAATTGAATATACTTCGCTTCATTTTTTAGACCGTATTGTTCCGGGAATCTGGTGGCAAAAACCAACTCAATAATATACTGCTCCAAAGGCTCAGCAATATTGATAGCATTGATCTCATTTCTGATATCAAAAATATCCTGCTTGGAAAGCACTGCGTTGACCTCTGAATTGAAGGACATATTAGCCATTCTCCTCATAACCTCCATTTCATCAGCCTTACTTGGATACTCGATATGAACTTTCATCATAAATCGATCGACCTGAGCTTCAGGAAGAGGATAAGTACCTTCCTGATCCACCGGGTTTTGGGTAGCCAATACCAAAAATGGCCTATCTAATGGAAAAGTAGTCTCGCCGATGGTTACTTGCTTTTCCTGCATCGCCTCTAGCAAAGCCGACTGAACCTTGGCGGGAGATCGGTTTACCTCATCAGCCAAAATCAAATTGGCGAAAATTGGTCCTTTCTTTACTTCAAAATTAGCCGTTTGCTGATTGTAGATCATTGTACCAATCAAATCTGAAGGCAAGAGATCCGGAGTGAACTGAATTCGGTTAAAATCCAAGTGCAATACTTTGGCAAGAGTATTTACTGTCAGGGTCTTCGCAAGACCGGGAACACCTTCCAATAGAATATGGCCATTGGTAAAGAGCCCTATCAATAAGCGGTTGACCATTTTATCCTGACCGACAACTACTTTTCTTACTTCCTGTATGACTGCTGCTATTTTATCCTGATGCATGGATTTGGTTTTTTACTCAGATAACCTCAAAAATAGGACATTTTATCCCAGACGCAATCTTAATTCTTAGAAGTGGTAAAGTCAGAGTGCTAAGCGGGATTTTAGGATTTTTTAAGAAGTAAGGTTTTATCGTCACTGCGAGCGGAGCTTGCGGAGCGTGGCAGTCTTTGGGTAGTTTGGAAGTAGTTATTGGTTATTAGTTATTGGGTTCTCGTTCAGACAAAGGCTCTACTTTTACCTAAACTTCTGTGGCTATGTGGTGAAAAAAAATCTCGCGGTGGCGCAGCGACGCGGCGATGTTGTTTCCCGCAAAGAAGGGAAGTGGCAAAGTTATTTCCTTCACTGCGAGCGGAGCTTTCAGAGCGTGGCAGTCTTAGGGTACTTTGGAAGTAGTTATCGGTTATTAGTTATTGGGCATTGATGGTCTATACCGAAAAACCCCCTGTGAATCTCTTTGCGTACTTAGCGTCTTAGCGGTAAAAAATTCCATTATATCTTCTCCTATTTAGGAGAGTATTAATCATTTTCTACGGAAACCACTCAATCCCAAGGCACGATATACTTCATCTTGCCCCATTTCTCTTACCTCTCCCACTTGGAAGCCTTCAATGCTCAGCTTCTCCATAGACCATCTCACCAATCTCAAGGTGGGAAATCCAACCGCCGCAGTCATTTTTCTTACTTGTCTATTTTTACCTTCAATTAATGTTAAAGCAATCCAGGTATCCGGCACATTTTTGCGGTAACGAATCGGCGGATCTCTATCAGGCAAAGCTGGAATCTCATAGGGAATTTTAGCCAAAGCAGGTTTGGTATGGTACATCTTCCCATCCAAATTGATTTCTACTCCCTTTTCCAGTTGACGCAAAGATTCTGCATCTGGTATACCCTCCACCTGAGCCAGATAGGTTCGTTGATGAGCAAATCGGGGATTTAGCAATTGATGGTTAAGCTGCTTATCATCAGTAATCAGCAACAAACCCTCGCTATCCTTATCCAATCGACCTACAGGATAGACTGTTTTGGGAAAATGAAAAAGAGAGGCAAGTGTCTGCCCCTCTCCGCTAAATTGGCTCAAAACCCCAAAGGGCTTATAAATAATAAAGTATCGATTCAAAACTGATTAACTTCCGCAACCTACACAATCAATGTATTGACCACCCGGCTTGGTACCATTCAATACCATTTCCAGATTATGAATTTTGTCTCGAATCTCCATGTCTGCAAACATGTCACCAGTAAGCTTAGCTCTTAGAGCAGTGATTTGCTCTTCGATTTGTTTTTTTTCTATCTCGCTCATAAAAGTGTTTGGTTAAAGGTTGAAGTGATTGGATGAAAATAACAAGAAAGGAAGGTAAGTTCCCAACCGTTACTGAAAAAATTGAGACAAAAATGATTCCAATTGAAAATCAGGGGGATAAAAACTTTAATCAGAAGTAAAATATGTCTCTCTCAGCGGCGATAATGTCTCCCGCAAAGAAATGAAGAGGCAAGGGGATAATGTCATTGATGAGTAATTGTGTAATTGATTAATCGAGTAATTAAAGGGGATCGCTGTAGGGTGTTCACTACACTTCATTATTCATCATTCGATATTCGATGTTCGATATTTTTTGAGCTCCCGAAAAGGATAAAAGAAGCAAAGGCTGAATGGAGCTATGTTTTCTATTCTCTCTATGTGGTTTTTAAAAAGCTCGCGGCGACGCAGCGGCGAATGATTTTATTCTCCCGCAAAGAAATGAAGAGGCAAAGAGATAATCTCATTGATAAGTAATTGTGTAATTGATTAATCGAGTAATTAAAGGGGATCGCTGTAGGGTGTTCACTACACTTCATTATTCATCATTCGATGTTCGATATTTTTTGAGCTCCCGAAAAGGATAAAAGAAGCAAAAGCTGAATGAAGCTATGTTTTCTATCCTCTCTATGTGGTTTTTAAAAAAAGCTCGCGGCGACAAAGCGAAGCAAAGGAAAACTTACTTTATTGATTTTTTATAAATCGCTTTAGCCTCATCTTCCAATGTAGGCTCTAACTTTTTCAACCGCTCCAATAAATTAATGGAAGTATGCCTTATGGTAAGAACGCAAATCGCATCATCGATGATATCACAAATTAAAAAATGCTTTTGAACTGGATACACCATAAATCTTGATGATATAATTTTATTTGATTTTAGTAGCCCTTCATTTTCCTGTAAAAGTTTTAGGCAATCTTCTATTCCCAACATATACTTTAGGGCTGTTGATTCACCCCATTCAGAAATGGAAAATTCATAGATTTCCTGAAGATCAGAAAGTGCTCTTGAAGTAAGAAGTATTCTTTTCACTTTTCAACATCCTTCTGATGTAATTTCAAATCCGCCATCAAATCTCCAGAAAACTCACGAGTTCGTCCATGCAACACGTCCTGATATCCGTCAACTATGGCTGCACGTAAAGACGCAGCTTCTATGCGATCACGCTCATGACGAATAAGGTCCCGAACATACTCACTAGGTGTAGCATATAAAGTACCCTTACCTGATTGACTAGTGATAAATTTTTTCATCTCATCAGTCAAAGCTATATTTAGTGATTCCGTTTTTGCCATGATCTATTCTAGAAATTGATAATTTAAATTTACCGAATACTTCATATAATGTCAATATTTGAAGTATTATACCAAGAGGTACTCTTGTTTTGAAAAGAAATCGAGGAAACTAGACATTAACATCATGAATTCACTAATCCAACTTCGGCATACGCTTCACAAACATCCAGAAATAGCTGGAGAAGAAAGCCAAACTGCCCAGAGAATTCTGGACTTTTTTAAGCCTTTGAATCCAGATGAGACAATTGAAGGCTTGGGAGGAACGGGCTTAGCTTTCATTTTCAAGGGTAAAAACCCAGGAAAACGCCTGCTCTTTCGTTGTGAATTGGACGCCTTGCCTATCGAGGAAAAAGGAAATCCAAGCTACCAAAGCACTGTCTCCGGAAAGGCCCACCTTTGTGGCCATGACGGACACATGGCAATTATCTGTGGATTGGGAGAAAAGTTGGCTCAAGAGAGGCCCGAAAGTGGAGAAGTGGTGCTTCTCTTTCAACCTGCCGAAGAAACAGGAGAAGGAGCTCAGGCAATTCTAAATGATTCCCGATTTGAGGAAATCAGGCCCGATTATGCCTTTGCCCTACATAACTTACCCGGATTTCCGCTTCATCAGGTGGTGCTTAGAAAAGGAACATTTGCAGCAGGAAGTACAGGAATGCGTCTACATTTCACCGGGAAAACCTCCCACTCTGCCCATCCCGACGCCGGAATCAACCCTGCACAGGCCCTAGCCCAACTGATGCATCAGCTTCCCCAATTGCCCAAGGAAATTCCAGGCTTTTCTTTACTCACGCTGATCCATGTTGAATTGGGAAGTTTGGCTTTTGGGACGAGTGCAGGCAAGGGAAGTTTAAGTATGACCCTAAGAGCTTATGACCAAAAAGATCTGGACTTGCTAATTGAAAAAGCACAAGCTTTGGCTAAAAAAATAGCAAGCGAGGAGCGCTTAAAATTGGAAGTAGAATTTGTTGAGAAATTTGCGGTATCGCACAATGATCAAGAATTGTATGAGGTCGTAAAAGTTGCTGCTGTGGAATTAGGGCTTAAAGCCGTAGAAAAAGCCGAGCCCTTCAATTGGTCGGAAGATTTTGGATTGTTTAGTCAGCACTGCCCTTCCTTTTTGTTTGGACTAGGCTCAGGTGAGAATTGCCCTCAACTCCATGAACCGACCTACGACTTCCCGGATGAGTTGATTGAGACGGGGGTGAAGGTTTTTGAGGAGATCATAAAAAAATAAACCCTCCAAATTCTCCTGAGAAAGGAAAAACTTTGGAGGGCTTAAAAATAATATTGAAAGCCTAAAGCTTACTTTTTCTTGCTCTGAGCTTTTTTCATTGGATTGTCACCTACAGAAGCTCCTCTGGCTCCACCTCGGCTTTTGTACAATTCAAATCGGGTTGGCTGATATTGTCTTGGCCAGTAATTACTAGACTCATCGATATCCGCAGTCTCACGCATAGGGTCCAATATAAACTGTACCACTTCTTTCTTCTTCGGGAAAACTTTGGTTACCTGAGTTTCATTGAGCTTCCAGATTTCAGCAGGAATCCGCTCGATCTCAGAGGTTCCGTCAGCATATTGAAATTCAATGATCAATGGCATTACCAAACCACCCACATTTTCAAAGGTGATCTCGTAGAAGTTCATATTGGAATTCAGGAGCTCTTTTTCTTTTGGAGAAAGACTGGCCATAAACTTCTTATACTCTTCCTCGTCTTCAGGGCTCACAGTAAATGGATTGTAAGAATTATAAAAATCTCTGGTGGCAGGATCTGCCTCCACTACTGTTTGGGGCACATCAGCTTTGTTATAATTCTTAGATACATAGCTTTCTTCCAGGTCAAATGCAGCTTTTTGATCAGCTTTTTTCTGAGCCGGAGTTCTGTTGTCTAGTTTAAACCACTTCACATCCTGAATAGCAATATCTACAGGTTCTGTTCCATAAAACCATCCTCTCCAGAACCAGTCCAGATCAACTGCAGATGCATCTTCCATTGTTCTGAAAAGGTCTTCAGGGGTTGGATGCTTAAACATCCATCTTCTAGCATACTCTCTGAAGGCAAAATCAAACAGCTCTCTGCCCATCACTGTCTCTCTCAAAATATTCAAAGCAGTAGCTGGCTTAGCGTATGCATTTGGACCAAACTGAATGATATTTTCTGAGTTAGTCATGATCGGCTCAAGCATGCTCTTATCACTTCTCATGTAAGGAACAATCTTATGTGCAGGGCCTCTTCTGGATGGATAATTTCTATCCCATTCCTGCTCTGCCATAAACTGCATGAAGGTATTCAAGCCTTCATCCATCCAAGTCCACTGTCTCTCGTCTGAGTTGACGATCATCGGGAAGAAATTGTGGCCTACTTCGTGAATGATTACTGAAATCATTCCATACTTCACTGCTTCTGAATAGGTGCCATCCTTGTCTGGTCTTCCGTAATTGAAACAGATCATCGGGTATTCCATACCATTACTTGCTTCCACAGAGATAGCAGTTGGATATGGGTAGTCAAATGTATGTGCTGAATAAGATTTAATAGTATGAGCTACTACTCGGGTTGAATATTGCTCCCACAGAGGATTGGCCTCCTTGGCATAGTAAGACATCGCCATGACATCTTTTCCTCCCTGCTTCACTGCCATAGCGTCCCAGATAAATTTTCTGGAGGAAGTCCAAGCAAAATCGCGGACATTCTCAGCTTTGAAAATCCAGGTTTTCTTGTCTTTGGATTTTCCTTTTTCCAATTTTTCAGCCTCTGCCTGAGTTCTGATAATTACAGGATTATCAAAGGTCTGCTTAGCTTTATTCCATCGCTGCAATTCCGTAGCAGATAATACTTCTTCAGGATTTTGTAAAACTCCGGTAGCTCCTACCATGTGATCAGCAGGCACGGTGATTCTTACTTCATAATCCCCAAAAGTCAAGGCAAATTCACCTCTTCCCAAAAACTGTTTGTTCTGCCATCCTTCGAAATCAGAGTAAACAGCCATTCTAGGAAACCACTCTGCCATGGTATAGATATAGTTCCCATCTTCTGGGAAGAATTCATAACCAGGTCTACCGGAAATGTAGGACATTCTGTCTGTGATATTAAAGGACCAGTCAACAGCAAAAGTGAAGCTCTCACCCGCCTTTAAAGGCATAGGAAGATCAATTCGCATCATGGTCTTATTGACAGCCACAGAAAGTGGATTGCCTTGAGCGTCCTTTACATTCAGTACTTTATAGCCATATTCATCATTTTCCCAGAGGATTCCCTGCAAAGTTCCTAAAGTCATTCGGGAATTGATACTGCTTTCGGCTACCAAAGGTGCTTCGGATTGAGGACCTCTTTGATTTTCTTCCAACTGAACCCAAAGATAGGTGAGTTGATCAGGAGAGTTATTGATATAAGTGATGGTTTCCTTTCCCTTGACGGATTGATTATCATCATTGAGTTCCACGTCGATCACATAATTGGCTTTTTGCTGCCAATACATATGTCCCGGAGCACCAGAGGCAGTCCTGTAGACATTGGGAGATCGTAGCATGGTACCCAGCTGCTCAAATCGTTCGCCGTGGTTTTGCTCTGAACGACGAGCCTGCCCGAAAACCTGAGCAGTCATTAGGGCCAAGAGCATCCAAACTAGTCCTGTTTTTTTCATAGTTATATTTTATTTACCAAAATTTCGTTTCAAGCATCATCATCAAGGAAATCCCGAAAACCATTGCTGCCATAACCAGGGTCCACTCCTTTCTGTTTACACCAGCTATCCCTACCAGGATAGAGGTCACCAATAGATAGGCACCAACAATGATCAATTGTCCGGCTTCCAGACCTAGATTAAAAGCAAGGAGAGGTTTCCAGATAACAGCCTCTTTTCCCAATAGCTCCCGCAGATAATTAGAAAAACCCAAACCATGGATCAAACCAAAAAACAGCGCGAGAAAATAATTCATTTGAATACCTTTGCCCGTAGAAGGTCTTGGCTTCAAGATAGTAGTAAAGGCAGTAATGGCTATGGTGACAGGAATCAGGAATTCGATTACATCGGATCGTACCTGAATAACTTTAAAAGTGGCCAAAGCAAGGGTAAGGGAGTGACCAATGGTGAAAGCTGTCACCAAAATCACGATCTTTCGCCAATCTCTGGCTATAAAAACAGCACAAAGCGCCAAGACAAATAGGATATGATCATAGCCTTGGATATCCAAAATATGCTTCAGGCCAAGACGGAAATACAGTTCAAATGAATTCATAAACTCAGAAAATACCTCGATTGAAGTAAATTGGGGCAATAATACAGGTTTATTCCCATAAAAGACAAGCAATCCCTTTCAAATGCAACAGTTTTACATCTCCTTGATTTCTCTGGGATGGATGGTACTCAGTCATCCTTATTTTATCTCTTTGACAGAAATCCGGCAAAATCCTGAAAGTCAACGATTGGAAATCGCTCAGAAGATTTTTTGGGACGATTTGGAAGAAGCTTTAGGAGATTTTCATGGAGAAAAGGTGGATTTTTTGAATCCTGAGAATCCAGAAAAATTAAATGCTCAAATTCAGGCATATCTACTCCATCACAATAAAATATGGCTGGATGGAAGCCCTGCTACTCTGAAATATTTGGGCTATGAAATCGAAGAAGATGCTGCCTGGTTTTATATGGAGTCTCTTCCTCTACCGTGGAAAGCTAAGATTCGGGTTCAAAACAGCATCTTGATTAAGAATTTTTCTTCCCAGCAAAACATCATTCATGTGTATAAAAACAGCAAAAGTCCAAAAAGCTTGCTTTTGGGCAAAGGGATGGAAAGTGGACAGATAGAATTCTGATAAAGTTTTAATTTTTAGCCCTATAAATTTTAAACAAAAAAAGTCCGACTCCTAAGAGCCGGACTTGGATGATTTAAACAAATTGCTTTCCTCTTATTAAGATGGGTTCTGCACCATTTTGTCATTTGCATTCAACTCCGCAATTGGAATTTTGAACTGCCAGTTAGGCGTACCAGCAGGTTCTTCATATTTAGAGTTGATTACTGTGGCTACATGGTTTGCGCCATTTCTATCCAATGAAAGATTCAAGCGCTTCAAGTCATAGAATCGGAATCCCTCGCCCCAAAGCTCAATTCTTCTTTGAGTCATGATCTCTTCTATCAAAGCTGCACCCGTGTTGGTTGAAAGCGTATACTCAGGATCTCTTTGAGAAGCCAATTCAAATAGAACTTGGGCAGCCTGTGCACCGTTTCCGCTTCTTGCCAAAGCCTCAGCCTCGATCAAAATCATTTCAGATGCTCTCATATAAGGAACATCACCTACAGAAGAAGCATTAGCCTGAGCTACAAACTTTCTGTTCATGAAGTTTCTTTTTGCGAAAGAACTCAAAGTAACCTCATCTATAAATGGATCTCTCAAAGCCGCTGTTCCTGCATTTGGATCCCACAAACCTTTTCTGGCATCAGTAGGAGAAATCTTAGCATACAAAGAGCTATTGATTGCCTTAGGATTACCTCTAATATTGGTAGAGCTGAAATTAACAGACATGTAAGCGAAGAAAGAAGCAAAGAAGGTCTGCTGATCGTCGATTTGCTTGCTTCCCCACATCCATTCTGGATTATCCACATTGTTGAATCCTTCATATAATTGAGAAGCAGACATCAAGTCATAGCCTTGACGAGCCTGGTTTGCCAAAGTAGCCGCTTGAGCAAAGTTCCCTTGAGTCAAAGCAACTCTAGCCTTGATTCCTCTAGCAACATTGACATTGATATGGGATTTAGCATTTCGGCCTTCACCCAATAAAGCAATCGCTGCATCCAAATCTGCATTCACTTGAGTATACACTTCTTCGACGGTATTTCTGGCTCCACCTTCAGTAATTGGCTCCAAAACCAATGGTACGCCTAATTGACCGTTGTTTCCACCTGCCTGATATCGCTCAGCAAATAGCTGTACCAAGTTGAAGTGAGCCCAAGCTCTGTATGCTAATGCCTGCCCTTTGATCTCATCCTTTTCAGTTTGAGGGCCTGCAGCATTGTCAATATTAGCGATGATCATGTTTGCGTTACCGATGATTTTGTAATAAAATCTCCACACGAACCTTACGTCACCACTGTTTTCATTGACGTGGTTTAACCATCTAGACATGGATACAAACCAACCATTAGCGATACCGGTCATTACCACATCTTCGCCCAAAACCTCGCGCATAATCATCACCCCACCTTCACCCGGCTGACCTTGGGAGTCGTAACGGATAAACATGGATCTGTGAATCCCATTAAGGGCTGTCATCGCATTTTGCGTAGTCGTAAAGACTGCATTTTCAGATACCGCATCCGTAGGTAGGGTATCCAAATAGTCCTCAGCACATCCAAAACTTAGAATGGCGCCGAGTAAGAATATTTTACTTAATAATTTCTTCATGGTCTTTTGTAAATTACAGATTCACATTAAGTCCCAGCGTGAATGTTCTCGCCGGAGTGAAAGTATTAGAAGTAGTACCACTAAAGGTTCCAGATACATACATACCGCTTCTTGAAGACAACCAGCCTAAGTTTTCACCGGCTAGGTATACGGTAGCTCCTCTCATTTTCCATCTTTCCAATAAAGTTCTAGGAAGGGTGTAAGAGAGATTGATTGCACGTAAGTTGAGATAAGAAGCATCGGTTAGCCACCTGTCTGATGCGACATTGGTTTGAGCAGCACCGGTTACATCCATCTTAGGAACTTCTGTAATATCTCCAGGCTGTCTCCATCTGTTCAAGATATCCACGTGAGCAGCTCCTCCATCAGGATCAGCACCCATCAAACCTGCATAGATTCCATCATAAATATCTCCACCTACTGCAAAGCTTACTAGGACATTCAAGGATAATCCTTTGTAAGAGAAGGTATTGGACAATCCACCAAAGAAGTCTGGGATTGCATTTCCTGCAAAATGGAATCTTGCATTTTGGAATCTGGTAGTAACTGTATCCTGCCCGATAATTCTGGTAGTTGGGTCATTTTCAGCATACTCTTCAGCTCTATAAAGACCTTCACCAGTTTCTGGATCTACACCGTACCAGTCTCTCAACCAGAAATCAAAGATTGATCTACCAACCACATACTTTTTAGTACCTACAATTTGCTCCTCGAATGGAAGCTCTTTGAATTCATTTTTGAAAGTAGAAACGTTCACATTAGCATTCCATTTGAAAGCTCCTCTTCTCATCACATCTCCACCAATATTGAATTCAATCCCTTTATTCGACATGGTACCGATATTTTGGAATCTGTTCTCTAAACCCGTAGTCAAAGACAAAGGAACTTCGAAAAGCAGGTTGCTAGACTCTCTGTTGAAGAACTCCAAAGTACCTGAGAATCTATTTCCAAATGCGAAGTCCAAACCTAGATCATAGGTATTGTTGGATTCCCACTGTAGATCCAAAGCAGAAAGTGAAGCCTGCAAAATACCTGGCTCAGAAGCATTGTTGAAACCTAGGTCATACAATGCTTGCCAAGGGTAGTAATTTTGAGCGTTATTTGAATTTTGAATACCGTTGTTTCCAACCTCACCATAAGAAGCTCTTAATTTGAATAGCTGGAAGAAGTTAGAATTGAAGAAATTTTCTTGATCAATTGACCAAGCTGCACCTACTGAGAAGAAAGTACCCCATCTTACATCTCTAAAGAATCTGGATGATCCATCTGTTCTCCAAGAAGCAGAGAAAGAGTATTTATCATCGTACACATAGTTTACTCTGGAAAGGTAAGACTCGATTCTGTCCACATCAGTTCTTCCAGAAGCAGAGTTGATAGTAACAAAATTGTCAGGCTCGATATTTCCAGCCAAGATCTGATCCTGCTTAGAGATAAACTGTCTTGTTCTTCTGAAATCATAGTTTTCATGACCTACCAAAGCTTCCACGAAATGCTTGTCGTTGAAAGTTTTTGAATAAGTCAATAACTGGTTGAAGGTTAGAGAATTGATTCTGATATTCTCTCTTCTTGTACGTCCAGCTGGAGCACCATCACCTACGATAGTATTGTCATAACCAATATTCAGCAAAGAAGTGATATCAGTGGCGATGTTGGTTCTGAAAGTAAAGTCCTTCAAGAACTTAGCTTCTACATAAGCTCTGGAAGAGATAACATCTCTGTCAAAACGATCGACGTTCAATAAAGTCTCCTGAACTACATGACGTCCTGGATAAGCACCAGCACCTCTTCTTGGAAGACCAAATTCTTCTAGATCACCTAAATCGAAAATTTTGTTGCCAAATTCATCCAAGATGAATCCACCAGTTTGCATATTTTGAGCAAAAACCGGATAAATAGGACCCATGGATCTAGCAGTAAAGAATGGGTTCACAAAGCTGGAGCTTCCTCCATCTCTTGCATTATTTCCCTCACTCATGGTTGCTGAAAGGTTGATACCAGTTTTCAACCAGTTAGTAGCTTGAGTATTTACATTCAAACGACCAGTGAAACGCTCAATATCAGAATTGATAATGAAACCTTTCTCATTCAAGTAGTTGAAAGAGGTATAAAAATCAGTTTTCTCAGAGCCACCAGAATAAGTCATATTATATTCTTTTCTGTCCCCTGTTCTCTGCAATTCATCAAACCAATTAAGCCCAACAAAATTGTTTACAGCATTCGAGTTTAGTCTACCGTCAGTTCCTACGATTTGATTGTTTGGAACATTGTAGACATTATAACCCAAAATATTGATCAAGTTATTGGATGCAAAAGTAGCTGCGGCATCAGGAGTAGCTCCATTGCCCAATTGGCTATTTCTCAATGATTCCCAAACTAAAGGGTAATACTGGTCAGCATTTACTCTGTCATATTCTGGCAAAGCTCTGCTGGATACACCTTGCTGAACTCTCACATTGAAGGTTGGCTTATTTTTCTGACCGGTTTTGGTGGTAATCATAATTACACCATTTGCCGCTCTAGAACCATACAATGCAGCTGAAGAAGCATCTTTCAAGATGGTCATGTCAGCAATATCTTCAGGGTTAAGGTTAGATAGGTCCCCATCATAAGGTACTCCATCCACAACGTAAAGAGGTGCAGAAGAAGAGTTCACAGAACCAATACCTCTGATTCTTACAGCAGGAGTAGAACCCGGCTGACCTGAAGCAGAAGTGGTGATTACACCCGGTGCCTGACCTTCAATGGCATTTACCACGTTGTTGATAGGACGATTGGCTATCTGATCTCCTTTCAAGGCTATTGCTGAACCGGTAAAGTTTCCTTTATCAGCAGTACCTCCATAAGCAGTAATAATTACCTCTTGAAGATTTTGAGCATCTTCTCTCATGGTAACATTGATTTCAGATCTATTACCGATCTGCTCTTCCACACTGATATAACCGATATAGCTAAATACCAATGTTGATGCATTTGCAGGTACCAAAATGGTGTACCTACCATCCAGGTCAGTTACGACGCCAATGGTCGTTCCTTTCACCAAGACATTCACTCCGATCAAGCCTTCTGGCTCCTCAGGTGAAGTCACCCTACCGGTGATCGTTCTGTTTTGTGCCATGACCGAAACAGCTGTTAAGAGCATGATCACAAATCCCAGTAAAACTTTCTTCATAGGTTAAATTTTAATAGATGATTTGTTTTTCGAATCGGCTAATGAAAAAGCAAATAGCTAAAGGAGCAAATTTGGTAAAACTTAAAAAAGGTTAAGTTTTCAGAATAAAATTTTATTATTTTAATTTTTTTAGAATTTTTTAAATCATATTTAGTGTCCGGACAGTGTTTTCTGATATAGAATTTCTATTTTTATAAATTTTACAATAAAAAATTTTGCTATTTTGATTTAAAATTATTTTAAATTCCGTTTCTTAGTTTTATCCAAAAAATATTAAATTAAATATTTATCATTTTTTTCAATATTTAATTCTGTTTTTGCCTATTGTGCAATCGATTTCTAAAAATAAAGTTTTGCAATGTCCGATTTTAAAATTTGAATCACAGAATTATAAAAACAAAAAATGAAATTATTCAAAATTTAATTTCTCTTTTAATTTTACTTCAATTAGCTCAAAAGGATGATAATCGGTTAGAAAAATAGTAATCCCTATTAGACAAAACTCAAAATTAAATTTTTCTTTCTTTTTTTGTTAAAAGCTAGAAAAACCAAGCTGAGTGGTGTTAAAATTAGATTTTGATTAATTTTTTAATAAAAAATTCATGTGAGGAGACCATTTGCCATTTAACCTTTTCAACAAAGTCAATTCTGAAATCTGGAATTCACTTTCAAGCTTCGCCTCCTTTACTTCCTGGAAAACTGCTTCAAAAATCTGCCTCTTTAAGTCTTTAAAGGCTACAGTCATATGGGGATGATAGTTTCTGTCACTCAATTCATCTGGAAGGTGAACTTGGGTTTTCAGAAACTTTTTTAGATCTGATTGAAAAGTATATAAGTCTTGCTCTGCTTTTATATCCAAAAAAATCACTCTTTTACCAAAAGTATCCACGCCTTTCACTCTCATTCCGAAAGTGCTTTTATTACTACAAAAATCCTGTAGCATGGAAGCTAACTTTTCCTCCTTATGCTCATCATATGAAAAAGGCATTTTCACCGTAACATGGGCAGGGGACTTTAAAGCATACTTTACATTGAATTTTTCACGCAGATGTAACTTTAGCTCCTCCACTTTTTCTAAAAACTCTTGAGGTGGGAGTATGGCTAGAAAATATTTCTGCATGTTTTTCATAGAATCATATTTTTGGAATAGATATAGTTTTAAGAAGTTTCTACAAAGTTTGAACTTCAAATCTATAGGGAATCAATTTTTATTCTTGTGTACAATTCATCTCATTCTGTTACCTTAGAGAGGATTCCTGAGGTAAAAACATAAAAACTGTTTAAATAACCCAAGCAATCTTTTAAATTAAGGCTATTAATCAATAAACGCCCTATGAAGTTTTTTTCCAAAGTGATGATTGGTCTCGATATGACCGAGATGGATGAGATTCTAATCCAAAAGACAGTCGTTTTTCTAAAGTTTTTAGGAGTAGAGAAATGCTATTTTGTTCACGTTTCAAAAAATTTGGCTATTCCGGATGAGATTCTATCCCAGTACCCAAATTTATTGGCTGCAGGAGACGAGTCAGTTGAGGCGATCATGCAAAAGAAAATTGACGCCCAAAATTTCCCAAAGGATATTGAAATAGAGGTATTTGCTGAGGAAGGAGAACATCCTCTAGAAACATTCTTAAGGTGGGCAAAAATCAAAGATGTTGATTTAATCATTATGGGTAGAAAGGAAACCTTGAAGGGTTCAGGAGCCTTGGCAAATGGCGTGGCAAAAAAAGCTCCCTGCTCGGTGATGCTTCTTCAGGAAAAGAGAGCTCCGGAACTACCTAAACAAATTATGATTCCTACCGATTTCTCAGATCACAATCACATGATCTATGATTTTGGAGAGCGGATTGCCGATCAATTAAATGCCAAATTAATACCCGTTCATATCTTTCATGTTCCACAGGGCTATTCCAAAACGGGAAAATCCTATGATGAATTTGTGGAGATCATGAAAGAAAATGCGCGTAAGGATTACAAAAACTTTGTATCCAAGCATAACCACCCAGAATTAGAATGCGATTTTATCCTTGATGAGGGCGAAGATATGGGTGAAACTTTATTGAAGGAAGCTCACAAAATGGATGTGGATATGTTTATCATGGGTTCTCGCGGCAGGACTAAGTCAGCTGCAATCCTTCTCGGTAGTACTGCTGAAAAATTAATCAAAGTTAATAATGTGCTCCCCATGATCATTTTCAAGAAAAAGGGAGAAACCATGGGCTTTTTCGAAGCATTATTCAGAATCTAATCAGCCTTCTTCAATATAAAGAGAGCTTGATCTCCACGGCCTTCCTGATTATACAGGGAGGCTTTTTTATGAAAATCACTCATCTCTTCTGAGGAAAAAAACTCATTTTCATCTACCTCTAAACTATGACCTTGCTCATACAAGGCTGTTCCCCAAAATTGAAAAGCGGTAGAATCAAACTCCATATATGATAATTTCAGCCCTTGAGTTTTAGCCAATGCTTTCAAACCGCTGATGGAAGGAATGACCAAATGTCTTGGAGCATCGAGCTGAACCCAATTAGCTCTTTTGTCTTTCCAGACTTGTCCATCTGTGATTGGAAGCCTAATCAAGAGGGTTCCTCCAGGGTTCAGCCTTTCTTTACAAGCTTTCAGCACACTTTCGGGATTTGACATATGCTCGAAAGAATGATGCATCATAATCAAATCAAAGGTCTGATCTGAATCCAAAAAGTCCATTTTTTGGAGACTCAAGCCTTTCCCAAGCACTTGATCTTTTTCTAAAAAAGGATCAAATCCCGTCAAATTCTTGAATCCCGAACAGTGTAACTCATATAATAACTGTCCATTACCACAGCCCACATCTGCTATAGACTGATTGAATCTTTGAAATACATTTTTTAACCAATACCCATAAACTTTGGGGGCAAAAAAGCTCATCCCTAATTGGAGAAAAAGTTTTGCACGAAGAGCCTTGAAAGCTTTGGATATCAAACTTGAAGGCACAAGAGGGACAAAAGAATAATAGGATCCTGAATAGTAATCGGAAAGATTTTCAGGTATTTGATCAATCTGAAGCGATAAGCAATCCAAGCATTCTAAGTAAGAGAAACTATCTCCTGCTCCAAACATTCGCTCGTAAGCTTGAAACTGGGTAAGGTGGGTACTTTTACAGAATGGACATTGCCTGTCGTTCACTAGTAGGCATTTTCACGGTTGAAAAGCAATTCATGGATTGTCTTGATCATTATGCCCATATCCAACAAAAATGACCAATTGTTGATATAAAAAGAATCCAGCTTTACTCTTGAACGAATTTGATGTGGGTTTTCGATTTCACCCCTGTATCCTCTCACCTGAGCCAAACCTGTAATTCCCGGACGGATTTTATGTCTTGAATTATAACGCTCAATTTGGGATTTGAATGTCTTATTCATCGGGATTGTATGAGGTCTTGGTCCCACAATTGACATGTCACCCAACAACACATTGATGAATTGGGGCATCTCGTCCAAAGAGGAGGTTCTCAAAAAAGATCCAATTCTGGTGACTCTTGGATCATTTTTTACAGCCTGATGGGTGTCCGCATAATCGTTGGGAGTCATGGATCGGAATTTTAAACAATTGAACTCACGGTTATTTACCCCATTTCTTTTTTGGATAAAAAAGATTGGACCTCTTGATTCCAATTTGATCAGGATTCCTACCAAAGGAATCAACCAAGAAAGGATAAAGACGATCACAAAGCTGGCGAAAATGACATCAAAAGCACGCTTCATGATGCTGTTGATCGCATGATCCAGTGGAATTTCATTGACATTGATTACAAAGAAATCCCCGTATCTGGAGAAGCTTAGATTTTTCTCCAATTGTAAGCTGCCTCCCGGAATCATTTTTACTTTAATGTAATTCTCGTCAGCGTAGCCAATAATCTTCTTGACCAATTTGGGTTCTAAATGCTCGTGGATATAAATCAGATCCAAGTCCAATCCTGGAGCTTCGCTAAAGAAATCATCTATCCCTCCACGAGTTTGGTTACAGTCTGCCTGATTGTCAAAATATCCGAGGAAGTTAATTCCAAAGTCTTTTCTAATCTTAAATACGTCTGCGAGTTTAGGGCTTGTTCCTCCCTTTCCGACTATAACTGCATTCCGATAATTATTTCCTTTTACTCTGTACTGGCGAAGCAACATATGTACTCCAACCCGGAATATCCCCATGATCACCAGCATTCCTATTCCCAAAGCAAGAATTGGAATCACCTGTATGGAAGGGGTATTAAAAGGAACCCAAAGAACCGCCGCTGCGCCTACAAACCAGAAAACAGTTCCAGTTAGATGTCGAAGTGTATGGTCATATTCATCAGTTCGGCCGATTTTATAATCTTTCCTCAAAGCAGCAATTAAAAGCCACAGGACTGAGAGTGGAAGTAATGCGTCTAGATCAGCGCCGTTAAAAAGACCAATTTGGGTAAGAAAAAAATTACAAAGAAATAGAGAAACAAGAGAGGCAATAAAGTCACTGCTCACAAAAAGCCAGGGAAAATACTTATCGAATCTACGCTTCATAAAAATCTATAGCAAACAATCATATTTTATCAAAAATCAGGCTAAGCCGATCTTTTCTCTGGTTTTTAGTATTTCAAAACCAAAATTAAGAAAAGAATCGTCAAGCATGCTTACTTTTGATGATAAATTATTATACAAAAAGCCCCAAAGGCGCTCATGAATTTTATCTCAAATCTATTCGCTTCTTCGGAAAACCCAGCTTCTCTAGGGGCAAAATTCCGTCAAAAACGTTTAGCTGTATTTGAAAATCTTTTTTTTCAACACTTCCAAAAAGACCAAGCAATCAAGGTCTTGGATGTAGGAGGAACTGCCTATTTTTGGAAAGGAAGTCGTCTATTAAACCTTCCTCAAATAGAGATTGTTCTCCTCAATTTGAGCACTGAAGATACAAAGCACCCCAAACTTCAATCCATTGCAGGAGACGCTACTTCCCTCCCTCAATATAAGGATGATTATTTTGATCTGGTCTTTTCCAACTCAGTAATAGAGCATTTATACACTTTTGAAAACCAGGAAAAAATGGCCAAGGAAATTTTAAGAGTGGGTCAAAAACATTTCGTTCAGACACCCAATAAATATTTTCCTGTAGAAGCTCATTATGCTTTGCCTTTCGCTCAATACTTTCCAAAAAATTTACTTTTATCTATTCTGACAAAAACAAAACTGAGTAGGCTCAGAAAATGGTCGGAATCAGAAGCGAAACAATACCTGGAAGAAATCAGGCTATTGGATGAAAAGGAAATGAAAAGTCTTTTTCCTAATTCTAAAATATTCAAAGAAAAAGTGGCCGGACTAACGAAGTCAATCACGGCCCATAATTTTTATTAGTATGCTAAAGCTGCTTTTCGTTTAAGCAGTTCGTGATGTATACCATCCCAAAGGATTTTTCTTGCCTCCAATGCATCTTTACCCGCTGCAGTTGCTTGGTCTAAATGCAAATCAGACTCTAATAGCATTTCTACCATTCTCCAAGCCAATGGTCCATGCTCCTCCTCGTCCAGGTGAATATGTCTATCAAAGTAATAAGCCAAAGTTTTTAATTCATCTGGCTGATTTTTGATCAACTCCTGCACAATCTGTCGGAATAAATCCGGGATCAAATCTTCTCTGCCCAAAGTAAAGGAAGCGGCGATTTCATGGGCTTCTCCAAACAAAGCAGTTTGATAATTCACCCGTAAAAACTGCTGTACAAAATCCGGAACTTTAGCCACTTTCATGGCCTCATCCAGTTTAGCTCCAGAGGAAAGAGACTCAATCAACTTCTCTATTCTTGAAGTAGAAGCTCCCGCCTCACTCATGGCTCTTAGATAAAGTTCAAAGTGACTGCAATAGCCACCTTCTCCATCCTCATCACTTTCTTCAGCTAATACGATATCATTGATCAATCGAGCAACCAATGGGTCCGATGCAGGCAACCAAGGAAGTGACATCCCGGTCAATCTATGTTGTAATGCTTTCAGCAGTGACATGAAGTCCCAAACTGCAAACACATGGTACTCCATGAAAATCCTAAAATCATCCAACCCATTCAAATGCTGGTAAATTGGATGCTTCAACAACTCTTCTCTCTCTTTGGCCACGGAGGCCACCAATATTTCCAGTGAATTATTCATAATCATTTCAATTACGGAATATAAACTATCCTTGGATGGTCAAATGTTCAGAAATTTTAATTGAAAATGCCTATGGTAGATATTTAGTTTTCGGCAAACTGAAGGCGTACTAAATTCGCATAAAAGCCGTCCTCCTGCTCTAAAAGCTGCAAATGATTTCCCTGCTCTACAATTTTCCCTTCGCTTAGCACATATATTCTATCCACTTTTCTAATGGTCGCTAATCTGTGAGCGATTATGATTGTGGTTCTACCTTTCATCAATTCATCCAAAGCCTCCTGTACCAGATGCTCAGACTCCGCATCCAAGGAAGAGGTTGCTTCATCTAAAATCAAGATAGAAGGGTCTTTCAAAATGGCTCTGGCGATTGCTACTCTTTGCCTCTGTCCACCTGAAAGCTTAACTCCCCTCTCTCCAACCAAGGTATCTAAGCCTTCCGGAAACTGAGAAATAAACTGCCAAGCATTGGCTTTTTTGGCAGCCATGATTATTTCTTCCTCGCTGGCATTAGGCTTGGCATAAGCAATATTCTCCCGAATGGACCCACCAAATAATAAAACCTCCTGAGGCACCATTCCGATATGGGAACGCAATTGTTCCAGATTCCAACGATTTAGATTCTGCCCATCAATTTTAATCTCCCCTTGGTGCACTTCATAAAACTTAAGCAAAAGTTGTATGATGGTAGACTTACCAGCTCCTGAATGTCCTGCCAAGGCAATTTTTTCACCAGGATTGACATAAAAGCTTAAATCCTTCAAAACCTGAAGCTCCGGTCTGGTAGGGTAGGAAAAAACGACCTGTTCGAATTCAATTTTTCCCTCCAGATTATCCACCCGAAACTCGCTGCTTTCCTCAACTTTTTCATCCAAAATTTCCAAGACCCGCTCAGAACTTCCTATTGCTTTTTGGATCTGACTGTAGATATCTCCCAAACCTGCGATAGAGCCTCCTATAAAAGTGGTATACAAAACAAAGGATACTAATTCACCAATACTCATTTCGCCGGAAGCCACCAAGCTTGCGCCGTACCACATGACCGCTACGATTCCTCCAAATAGTGCAAAAATGATAAATGATATGAATGCCCCTCTGAATTTGGCTGTCTTCAAGGCTACATGCACTACTCTGTTTAGACCTTTTGAATATCGGCTAGATTCATACGCTTCTCCCACAAATGATTTGACTGTACTGATAGACTGCAAAGTTTCTTCTACAATCACATTGGCAGCAGCTAATTCGTCTTGAGTCTTTTTGGAAAGTCCACGAATAAATCGACCGAAAACCATTGCAACCAATACCAAAATTGGGAAGGTCCCCAACATGAAAAAGGTCAATTTGGGGGTGGTGAAAAACAGAAAAGCAATCCCTGCAATCAGCGTAACTACCTGTCGGAATAATTCTGCTAGGGTCACTGAAAAGGTATCCTGGAGCAAACTGACATCGGAAGTGATTCTAGAGATCAATTCCCCTGTTCTTCTTTTGTCAAAAAAGGTCATCGGCAACCTCAAAAGCCTATTGTAAAGCGACTGCCGGATATCCCGCATGGACCTTTCAGAGACAAGTGCAAATAACCATACTCTGAAAAAGGAAAAAATACTTTGCACAGCTAGAATCCCTACTAACATCAAGGCTATAGTATTGATATCAGAAACTATCCAGTCTTCTCCTTGGGCGGTATCTATCAGCTTTCCTGCAACAAAAGGAAACGTCAATAAGGTTAAAGAAGACAGCAGGAGGAAAAATAAACCCGCAATAAAGGTCCATTTATAGGGTAATAAAAACCTGAAAATCCCACTTAATTTCTGAAAACTCTGCTTATTCAACTTCCGCTTTTCGTGCTCTTCCAAAGCAGTTCCTCTCTTCTTGGCCATAGTACTATTACTTCAATCTGCAAAAATAGACCTTTTACTTAGAAAAAAGGGAAAAGACTCGGATAGTCTGAGGAATTAAGCCAAGCTGGCCAAAAGCTGCTGACTCATCTTCTCTCCAATAGCAGCAGAGTGCTTAAATCCATGACCGGAACATGCGGATACCATCCAAGTCATTGGAGAATCAGGATGCTTGCCTATCACAAATTTTGAATCCTCCCTCACAGTGTAAAAACAAACCTCAGATTTGAGAAACTCTTTTTTAAGCCCTTTGATTTTGCCCTGGATTTTTTGATTCCAAAATTCCTCCTGTTCGGTTTGGCTCACTGACCTATTCAAAAAGTCCGGATGTAATGAATCTATGAAAGATTCTGTGGCCACTTTGATCGACTCTCCATCCAAACTGGGAAAGCCATAGATAAAGTCCTCAGCTTGGGGTCCAAATCCCCACATAAAAACGGGAAGATTACCAAAATCCAGAGACTGATCCTCAATTTTTATCCAATGCAAAACCTGTCTACAAATCTTGAATTTATAGGCTTGATTCTCTGGCAGAAAGTCCTTGATCCAGCCACCATTGCATAAAAGGACTCTTTGAGCCATGATCTTTTCTTCCTTGAGTTGTAGACAGACTCCTTGTTCGGTTTGTTCCAATTCAATCAAAGGCGCATGAACTCTCAGTTGCGCGCCTTGCTTCAGGGCCAAATCCAACTGGGTTTCAATTATTTTTTCGGGAAAAAGATAGCCCGCACTAGGTTCAAAATAAACAGCTCCAGTTTTAGGTAAGTCAAATACCCCATAGCGCTTTTCCAATTCTTCGGAACCCAACAATTCATGAGAGATGGAGCGCTTTTGCGCAATACTTTTGGTTCGTTCAAAAAACCCCTCTCCTCCATGCTTGGACCATGGCTGAACTCCAGAATCCAATAAAATTCCTCCACAAGGTATGAAAAGCTGGTTTCCCGAATCTTGCTCCATTTGTTTCCATATCTCCTGAGATCTTTGGGCAAAGTTCACATACTCTTCCCCTTCGCCTACTGCAAGCCGTGTAATTCTGGTTTCACCGTGAGAAGAGCCCATCGCATGAGGTGGGTCAAAGCGATCTAATCCTAGAACTGAAAAACCTGATTTTGATAAAAAGTACAAGGCAGCTGACCCAACAGCTCCCAGACCGACTACAGCTATATCGACTTGCTTCATGCTAAAAACTTTGAACCAAAATAATCATTAGAAGCAGTTGAAGCACTTATGAACTACATTAATTCCGAAATCAAGGATAATTCTACGATCAATCTTTCCCCATTTGGGCGTCGATCAGTTCCCTTTTGAGTTTCCGCTCTCGCTCTAAAGTGTTTTTTCTATGTTGATCAAATTCTTCCTGAACCTCTTCCAAGTCCTTTTGGGCTTTTCGAATCTTCTTGAAGCTCCTGAAATATTGAAAGGAGAAAAATGCTAATGCAATCCCTAATCCTCCAACAAATAGCCACATCAGAGAAGAATAAACGGCCTTATGAATAGCTATTCCAAAAATTGAAAAATTATCCTTCGCTTCTATAGCTTCCTGCTTTTCAGCTTCAGTTTGATCTAGAACCTGATTTAAACTGGAAATGCTATCATTTTTGGAAGTCAGCTGGGTTTTGAGCTCCATTACTTCCGCCCTCATGGTCCTCATTGAATCCAGCATATTGGATCTTAACTTATCCAGATTACTTTTCTTAACTACTTTATATTCCTGATAATTATTGGAAGCATCGTAGATGTATTCAAATTGGGAATCGATGGTACCGGAGTTCAATGAGTTTTGAGATTCTGAGGACTCCTGAGCCTGAATGCTGGCAGAAAAAAAAGAGAAAATGCCAACCATTAAGCTGAGGGTAATTTTTTTCATAAATTAGGTGTTTTACTATTTACTAAGGGCTGAGAAACCAAGAAACGTGCCTCATTTTCAAAATTATGGCCTTTTTTTGGAAAGGCCTGACCAAAAGTTGATTTTTGATCGTAAATCAATGGGATAAAATCTCCGGAATGATATCCCAAAAATGCTGTGGATTTTCTACATGTTTCGAAAAAAATTACCTTGAAAAAAAATCCCGATGATAAAATACGTGTTCATTTTCATTTTAATGTTTGGGTTGGGCATTAGCACCTTCGCCCAGGAAAATGATTTTGATTTAGGAATTCAGGCCTATAATGAGGGAGATTATGAGTCTGCTTTTCTCCTTTTTGACAACTGGTTGCGAGAAAATCCACGAGACCCTGAAGGTTATTGGTACTTGGGTCAAGTTTACGAGCAATTTGATGGAATGAGTGATTTTTTGGCTTTGGAAAACTACAACCAAGCCTTGGCGCTCAATCCTGAGATGACTCCCGTCTATTTGCATAGGGGGCGCTTATTTCTTCGATTAAAAAGATTTGAAGAGGCTGAGGCTGATTTTAAAACCTATAGAAGATTACCTAAAGGAGAGACTACCCGAATTATCTATAAAACCTCCGGTACAGACAGTGGAGTTTCTTCCATTTTCACCGACCAATCCGAAAACCCTTCTCAGATTTTATATCTTTTATCTTTGAGTAAAGCTGGCCAAGGGCAAGTTGAAACTGCCATTTCCCTATTGGACTCTGCTATATACTATAGTCCACTTGAGTCAGATTTCTATGCTGAAAAAGGCAAGCTACTCATGGATGAAAAGCAGGATCAGGCAGCCTTGATTGCCTTGGAAAAAGCCTTGCAAATCAATCCTGATCATTATCTGGCTAAGCAGCGAGTCTTGAGCATCCGTCAGGGAGGGGACAGGGAGAAATTGGAAGAATTGACCAAAGCAATCTCTACGGATCCTGAAAACCCTCTGCCGTGGAAGATTAGAGGCTATTATAAATTTTCCCAATCAGACTTCAAAGGGGCATTGACCGACTTTTCAGAAGCTATATCACTGCATCCAGAGGATGCGGAAAACTGGTTTTACCGAGCAAAAACATATGCCAAACTGAAAAATTGGATCAAGGCTGAACAGGATTTTACCGAAGCTATGTTTCTGACTGAGCAAGAGCCTGAATTGCTTTTGGGGAGAGGACAAGCCCGATATTATCAAAATAAGACCGAATTGGCCTTGGCTGATTTCATACAATTAATCAGTATTGATCCCAGCAATGCCAGCGGATATTATCACAGAGGGATTACTTTACACAGACTGAATCGGGCATCTGATGCCTGTAATGATCTGACCAAAGCAGTGCAACTCGGAATGGAAAATATAGGAGAGGTCAAGCAAAAAATCTGCAATTAATTTTTTAAAGCTCTTTGATAGTATCTACTCTAGAAGCTATAAAAGCTGGCCTCCAAGAAGCAAGCAATGTAATGGTGACGACTGCTAAACTGATCCAAACAAAATCTGAAAGTACAATCCGAACCGGATAAGCATCGACCACAGCAGAGGCAATTCCCAAGGATACTAAACCAAAAGATTGCTGGGCGAGGCAAATCAAATAGCCCATGACCAAACCAATCAAAGCACCTGTAAAGGCTATTAAAGCTCCCTGCTTCAAAAATATTTTTTGAATCAATCGATCTGGAGCTCCCATGGCTTTGAGAACAGCAATGTCCTTTTTCTTCTCAATAGCCAGCATACTCAGAGAAAAGAAAATATTAAATGAGGCTATCGCCAGAATAAACGTGAGCGTCAGGAAGACAAAAAGTTTTTCCAATTTCACTGTTCTTAATAATCCCGCATGCTGTTCATCCGTATTTTTCACAGTGAAATCACTTCCTAAATGGGCTTTTAGTCTTTTTTGAACTTCCGCAACAGTATTTCCTTTTGCTACTTTGATTTCTAGGGAAGTTCTTCGATTTCCGTAATTCAAAAGGTCGCGGGTAAAGTTTAAGGGTGCAATGACATATTCATCATCGAATTGTCTTTCAACAGAGAAGAAAGCTACCGGGTCCAAAACTGCCGAAGCATATAACTGGCTTGGATCTAAGGTGGCAGCACTGCGGGGTGCTTTGGGATAAAAAACTTTTAAAGGAACATTCTGATCATCCAGATTGACTGAAAGAAAAAATCCAACACCTCTCCCCAGAATAGCTCCGGGTCTCAGGTCAGTCCCCAGTGTGGTGTCTCCCCAAAAATATCCACGGGTAAATCGGTCTTGTTCCAGAAAATTATCCGATACACCCTTGATCGTTCCTACCAACTGATTGCCTTTATAGTCTAATAAGGCATTGTCCTCGATCACTTCTGTTAATACCGCGACGCCCTCAATGGCCCTAATTCCTCCAAGCCATTCTTCATCCACCTCAAAACTTTTACCCAGGCTCGCTTCTACTTTTAATTCGGCATCAAAGCTGGCAAAAAGCCCACGGATCAAGTCCTCCAAACCATTGAAAACAGACATGACAATGACCAAAGCCATAGTACCCACTGCAACTCCCACCATAGATATGGTAGAAAGCACAGTGATGAAATTCCGCTTTTTTTTACTTCGGAAATACCGGGCCGCTATAAAATAACTGAGATTCAATCGCTGAAATTAATCTTCGTCTTCCTCTTCTTCTTCCTCAGGTGCAGGTGGAATATCCAGACCGGAAATGACTTTGTCCATATGCTGAGCATAAGAGGCTGATTCATCAGGAAAAAAGGCGAGCTCAGGGATAATTCGAACAGATTTCCCGATTCTCTTGCTCAGATAAAGTCTGATTTCCTTTTTATGATCATTGATCAACTCATAGGTAGACTGAGGATCTGCCAGCAAAAAGCTCAGATAAACCTTGGCTACACCTAGGTCGGGACTAACCAACACCCTGGTAATAGTAACCATGGCTTTACCAACAAGATGTCTAGCCTCTTTTTGAAAAATTTCTCCTAACTCCTTTTGCAGGAGTTTTGCGTGTTTTTGTTGTCTTTTACTTTCCATATAAAGTATTTGTGGTACAAATTTAGCGAAATACTTGGGCAAGCTTTAATTTCGGGGCAATCCTTAACGAATACCCAACACCTTGTATCAATTTTTCAAAGTAAACGATCCTTTCCGACTCATAGGAATATTGCTGTTCCTGGTGATTTGGAGCCTTATTTACATCCTATTTTCGGATTTTCCGATTACTGCTACACAGCTAAATTGGATGTTATTAGGAGAGCGCCTTGGCAATGGTGTTTTTCTTTACCAACACATTATTGATGATACCGGGCCATTATCAGCAGGATTATTTTCCTTGTTGGATTTTCTTTTTGGCAGGAATCCGCTCATGCTGGAAATTCTTGGAAGGATTTTAGTCTTGTTCCAAGTTGTTTTCTGGAACAACGTATTAATCAAATACCGGGTTTATGATGAAAACACCTATTTGCCAGCTATCATCATGTTGGCGCTTTTCCATATCAGCTTTGATACCTTAAGTCTTTCACCCGCATTATTGGGAAGTACATTCTTGGTTTTGGCCTTATCCAAGCTTTTCTCACAAACAGTACTCCAAAAAGACAGCACCGAATCAACCTTGTTGATCGGTATTTATGGAGGACTTGCTACAGGATTTCATCCTATCTACGTGGTTTTCCTTCCCTACATGATTTTAGTAGGCATTGCTATCAGTGGGTTTTCATTTAGACAACTGATGCTTTCTCTCATGGGATATCTCTTGCCCATATTATTGATCTCTGTTTTTTACTATTGGAATAATGGATTAGATGAAGCAATAGAAATATGGCCATTGATCTTTGTATCCGAAAAGTACCTATATCAACCTTATTTGAATTGGTTGATTTTAGGTGCGCTTCCGGTTTTACTTGCTTTGGTAGGTTTGTTTTTCAGTTCAGTCTTTAGAGCTTCCACCATCAATCAGCAAAAACAAAGACAATTGATGGTCATTTGGCTAATTTTTGCTGTACTGAGTATTTTCTTTTCAAAAAGACAGGCAGGGTTTCAATTGGTTATTTTACTTCCGGGACTTAGTTATTTGATTACACCATTTTTTCTGACTGTCAAAAAAAGCATTGCCACCATAGCTTTTTATCTTCTTATTATCGCTTTGCCTGCATTTAGCTGGTGGTGGATGTCTGAGGAAGTAAAAAAAGAATCCGACTACTTCATCAAAGAAAATTCTTCAGCCAAATATGATGGAAAAGGAATGATGATATTAGGAGACGACATCAGTCCTTACCTCATTGGAACCTTCGAAGGACCTTTTTTGAACTTCCATCTAAGCAAGCTATTCCTTGAAATGGATAGAAGCCTTCCGCAACGCGCCAAATTATTCCAGTTGATCCAAAGCCAAAGGCCTTCGCTTATTTTGGATCAGGAGGGAGTTTTTGAAAAGCTACTGAAAGATTATCCAGAACTGGCAAGAGAATATAGACTGGAAAGCAATGGAATTTATAGACTGAAATAAAGAGGCTTCAAAATCCTTTCTATCAATGCCGATTTCTTTCGAATAGAAATGCTTTCAGATTTCTTGTAATAAAAATTGATTGCTAATCTTTACTAGGTATCCGGTAAGGGAAAATTCTTAAAATAAAATCGCCTCAAAACCCTATCCAGCTAAGTCTGCATAGCAAGTAATTAAAAAAGCCACTCCCTTCAAAAAGGAGTGGCTTTACAATTATATAGGCTAGAGATTAGCTGACTTTTTTAGCTTCTTTCTCTTTTTCACTTTCAATCTCACGCTTCATCAAGTCTACTACAATAGGAGTAGCGATGTATACGGAAGAATAAGTACCTACTAGGATACCGATGAACAATGCGAAAGAGAATCCTCTTAACACTTCGCCACCAAATATCAAGAGTACAATTACCACAATCAATGTTGTGAATGAAGTAATCACAGTACGTCCTAATGTCTGATTAATGGCATCATTAAAGATTTTCACAAGCTTACCAGTACCTCTGTTTTCGATATTCTCTCTGATTCGGTCAAATACGATCACGGTATCGTTGATGGAATAACCAATCACTGTCAACACCGCTGCAATAAATACTTGATCGATTTCGAAGGTTGCCCCAAATGCGCTTGCAATAGCAAAGGCTGCAATCACAAATAATGTATCGTGAATCAATGCGATGATGGAAGCCAAAGAGAATTGCCACTTACGGAATCTCACCAAGATATAAAGGAAGATGGCAATCAATGCAGCTAGCATCGCCTCCACAGAGGAAGCTTTGATATCATCTGCAACTGTAGCTCCTACTTTGGATGAACCTGTGATAGCAAACTGTCCTGAAGTAAGATTTTCAGCATCATCTGTGAAAGTCAATCCAGTTACTGATGCAATTCCTGATTTTACTTTTTCCTCTACTTGTTTGTTAGAAGCATCATCATCTTCATTGATCAAGTAGGAAGTAGTAACTTTCAATACATTGTTTGCACCGTATGTTTTCACCTCTACTGAACCATCAAATTCACCATCCAAACCGACTTTCAGTTCAGAAGGAACTACTGGCTCTTCAAAAGCTACGATGTAAGATCTACCTCCAGTAAAGTCAACACCGAATTTCAATCCATTGACAGCAGCAATCCCTAAACCAAGGATAATAATTCCTGAAGAGATCAAATAAGCTATTTTACGCTTTCCTAAGAAATCGAAGTTTAAGCTGCTCAATGTATTTTTTGCAATTGGAGAAGAGAAGCTGATAGAGCTCTTGTCACCTTTTTTGCTCATCCAAGACACAATTACTCTTGTGATGAATACCGCAGAGAAAAATGAAGAAGCAATACCGATCATCAATACGATTGCAAATCCTTTAACAGGACCCTGACCCAAGGCGTACAAAATAGCACCGGTCAAGAAGGTAGTGACGTTGGAGTCCAAAATAGCAGAGAATGCCTTATTGTAACCAGAGTTAATTGCCGCAATCAATCCTGCTCCATTTCTAAGTTCTTCCTTGATACGCTCGAAAATCAGAACGTTCGCATCAATGGACATACCAATGGTTAACACGATACCTGCGATACCTGGCAATGTAAGTGCAGCACCTAACTGAGCTAGAATTCCTAGGATAAAGAAGATGTTGAACACCAATGCAGCAATTGCTACAAGTCCACCTTTAGAATAGTAAGCCAACATGAATAGCACTACGATCACCAAACCGGAAATCATAGAGAACACGCCTTGACTTTGAGCTTCTTTACCCAATGTTGGACCAATGATACTTTCTTCTACGATTTGAGTAGGCGCTGGAAGAGAACCTGACTTCAAGATATTAGCCAAATCCTGAGCTTCCTGAAGGCTGAAAGAACCTGAAATTTCAGATTGTCCTGTAGGAATTTCACCGTTTACTACTGGAGCTGTATATACATAGTTGTCTAGTACAACTGCAATTCTTTTTCCAATATTGGCAGCGGTCAAGGATCTCCATTTTCTAGCTCCTTCAGCATTCATCTGCATGGAAACTGCAGGTCTGGAAGTTTGATCCAAAACCTGACGGGCATCTGTCACCACATCTCCTTCCAAAGGAGCTTCATCTGTTCCTCTTGGAGCCTTGATAGCGTAAAGTTCGAGAACCTCGTCGCTAGTTCCTTCCGGAGTGAATGGTTTTACTCCCCAAAGCAATTTGATATCTCTTGGTAAAAGAGAGTTGTAATCAGGGTTTTTCAATATTCTGTTGATCACAACGGTATCTCTCACCTGATAAGCCAAACCGTAATTTGGATACAACAAGCTGAAAACTGGAGAAACATCTGTGCTAGGATTCAACGGGTCAATCTCTGCCAACTGCTTTTCCAAAGCATTTCTTAGAGAATCTTCCTCAGACATATTTTCTGTGGAAACTGTATCAGCAGCAGCAGGAGTGTTGGAAGATTTGTTGTCAGCAACCCAAGCCGCATTTACTGCTTCCAAAGAACCGCCTAAATCATTCAATTCAGCTACTTCCCAGAACTGAAGTTTAGCTACACCTTGAAGCAAGTTTCTAACTCTTTCCTGATTATCCACACCTGGAAGCTCGATTTGGATTCTTCCAGAACCTTGGATTCTCTGAATATTTGGCTGAGAAGTACCAAAACGGTCGATACGAGTTCTCAAAATGTTGAAAGAACGATCGATCGCATTTTCAACTTCTTTGTCTATGATATCCAAAATTTCAGAATCAGAAGACTCCAAAGAGATTCTTCCTCTGTTCGCAGCTGTTGCGAAAATGCTGCTTAGCTTTTTATTTGGATTATTGGACTGCCAAGCGGAATAGAATAGGTTGACAAATTTATCTGTAGAGGTTTTTGCTGCCTGTCTGGCATCTTCTACTGCTTTGTTAAAGCCTTCATCTTTGGGATTTCCTGCCAGACCTTTGACGATTTCCACCGGGGAAACTTCCAAAGTCACGTGCATACCTCCTTGAAGATCCAGACCCAAACCAAGTTCGGTTTCTTTGATCTCCTGATAAGTAAAATCAGCACCTAGAAAATTGTAAACAGGCTCTCTCCAGATGGAATCCAGATAAGCTCTTCTTTTGGCAAAATCAACATTGCCGGAAGCATCAGTTGCATACTCGGATGCATTTTTCTGAATGCCATTAGATACAAATGTGAATGACAGATAGTACAGACAGAGGCCTGTAATAATCACTGTCAAAAACACAATGACACCTTTGTTTTGCATAGGGATTAGATATTAAATTATTATTTGTGAATACAGAATTAGGCAATGCTGCAGAGCAGCTTGCAGATTTAAATTAGAAAAAAGAGGGTTTTAGGGTCCTTTAGTGGATATAATCCGCTCAAAAAGTATTTCAACCAGCTGATTGGGCTGAATAATGGAAACAGCTTCTGCTACAAAAGATCTGGGCTCGAAGCTGACAATTTCATATATCAAATAGAATACTGTGTGGGTCACCTGAACCGCAAATGGAACTACGGCATCTACTGCAACGCTCAAAAAAGTTTGTTCTTGATCAGAATTGGTATGTTGCTCGGTTTGAACCGACTCGTCCAATGCAGTATATTCTACTGAAGAGATGAAGAAACACAAAAGCAAAGCAAGCAAAACGGTGACCCGCTGCTTCAAAAGATTGCTATTTGTCTTCTTGCTATTCATGGGATGCAAATATAGCCATATTTTGATTCCCAAGTAATTTAGCTATGTTTTTTTGCTTATTTACCAGACTTGGCTCTCAAATAAGTACGGATCACTTCCAGCGCTTTATCGAAACTATGATTGTTTGGAACGATCAAATCCGCCTCATTTTTGAAAGGCTTGATATATTTTTCATAGGTAGGCATGACGTGCATTTCGTATCGATAAAGCACATCATCCAGGTCATAGCCTCTTTCTACTTTATCTCGGATGATTCTTCTTTTGAGTTTAATATGGTCTTTGGCATCGATAAAAATTTTCAAATCTAACAACTCTGCCAATTCGGGATAATAAAGAACAAATATTCCCTCCACTACTACCACTGGAGCTGAATTGAAAGTCAGCATTTTTGGCTTTTTAGCAGCATTATTAAAAGTGTATTCTTCCCTTTGTACAGTTTCTCCAGCTTGGATTTTACGGATATCAGAAGCATAGGCTTCAAAATCAATGCTAAAAGGAGTATCGAAATTATGTATCCCTTGGGCATCTACGGGCTGCAAGTGTCTGGGTTTGTAATAATTATCCTGAGAAATAAGACAAACCTCGCCGGGTTCAAAAGTACTCAATAAACGCTCTAAGAAAAGGGTCTTTCCTGAAGCAGAACCCCCAGTGATCCCGACGATAAATGGCTTTTGCATGGGCACAAAGTTAAATCATTTTCACCCTTTTATCAGAATTTTCTTTGGCTTAGAAATTTAATCAATTGATTTACTGCCTTTCCCCGGTGGGAAATTTGGTTTTTCTCATCCATACTCAATTCTGCAAAAGTCTTCTCATATCCTTCTGGCTGAAATACCGGGTCGTATCCAAAACCTTTTTCACCAATCCGCTTATCAAGTATCTGTCCTTCCGCTATTCCTTCGAATTGATGTTCTTTTCCATCCAGAATCAATGCTATGACAGTTCTAAACCTCGCTTTACGATTTGCTTTGCCTCTCAGATTCTCCAAAAGTTTATCAATATTCCGCTCGTCTGATCGGGGTTCTCCAGAGTACCTTCCAGAGTACACACCCGGAGCTCCATCCAAAGCCTCCACTTCCAAGCCGGTATCATCCGCAAAACAATCTACTCCATAATTCTCCTTGACATATCGGGCTTTTTGAAATGCATTGTGCTCGAGCGTATTTCCAGTTTCCGGTAATTCTTCGTGGCAACCTATTTCCAGCAAAGAAACAATTTGAAATTTATCACCAAGAGCAGCTTTTACCTCTTCTATTTTCTTGGCATTATTGGTAGCAAAACAGATTTTCATAATTCAAAAATAGAAAAATATCTATGGGCTGACACGGTTGAACTTGGGTATGCAGGATCAAAGCTCTAACTTCGAAAACAGATTTTAATAGTATGAAAAAAGTCACCATTTATTGCGGATCCAAAAAAGGAAATTCTTCTGTATTTGAATCTGCTGCAAGAGCTTTAGCTCATGAAATGATCAAAAGAGACCTTTCCTTAGTGTATGGAGCAGGAAGAGTAGGATTGATGGGGGTAATAGCCGATGAGATGCTGGCAGGAAATAAAGAAGTCCTTGGGATAATTCCCCAAAAGCTAGTTGATCGGGAAGTCGCTCATACGGGCTGCACGGAGTTGATTGTGGTAGAAACGATGAGAGATAGGAAATGGCTGATGGCAGAAAGAGGAGATGGATTTATTGCCATGCCTGGCGGAATAGGAACCCTCGAAGAGCTTTTCGAAATCATGACGCTCAACCAGTTGCATTATATTCAAAAGCCCTTGGCCTTATACAATGTCAATGGTTATTATGACAAATTGATTGATTTCTTGAACCATGCGATGGATTCTGGATTCTTGTATCCAGAGCAGGAAGAGCTTCTCATAGTTTCTGATGACCCAGTGGATTTATTGGATCAAATGGCGGCATATCAAGCACGGAGACCCGCTGATTGGTAGTTTTTTCTTTTGGGGTGATTTTCAGACTAATATTTGTTTTTATACGTTAAAACTTCAAGCTTATTCCGAGACTTTCATCAGTTTTTTCTATTTTTGCTCAGTTATTCAAGGCTTTATGATCGAAAAACTCTTTCCATTAGACAAAAACTATATCCTGAGACAGGCTCAGTTTGTGCTGGAGGAGGAACTTTTGGAGCAGATGATTTATGAGCTAAAGCGCTCCTACACATACCTGTACAATCCATTGCAGCTAATGGATCAGACCTATGCTAGGATTCTTGACAGCTTTGAATTTCCAACAGACCGAATCCGTATGATTTACCGCCAGCTTTGTGGAATCTACCGATTTAAGCATGGAGATAATCAATTGGAATTACTTTTTGACGGAAAATCTCATTTCGAAAAGTTTAAAGAGGATTGGGAAAATTCATTCATCAATTACGTGAAGGAGCTGGGTAATCATGAGCAGTATGTCAAAACCATGCTTAGAATGACTGTTCTGTATGACACAGAATCCCGAGCTGAATGGGCTGAGAATAATTGCAAGGCTTTTATCAATCAGTATTTTGACCTGAAAATCGTCAAAAGGCAAGGCGAGCTACGAATGAAAGTAGGGTAAAAGAGGTGTTGAAGAAACTCTTATACTTCAATAGCTATTTTTGAGTTCTGATTTAAGATTTACGAAGGACACAGGGACTTTTGAGATTTTTTATGTCTTAAAATTGAGGTCTGAGTTAAAGGTGGATTGATTTTAACCCAAAAAGACGTGTAGGGAGCAAAGAGTTCGCTGAGAAAATCAGTGTTTTTAGTTTAGAATAGACAATTGAAAAAACACTTTGCCTCTTTGATGGAGATCAAACAAAATTAAAAACCAACTAGCTTCTTTGTAATTGTTTCAGATTTTATTTTATTGAAAGGAGAATCCTACTTTTAAATACTCCATGCGAAAAATTGTATATCTATTAATTTTTGTCCTTTCAGTTTCCGCTTGTGTGCAAGACGGTTTAAATCCAGATCTGAAGAGATTAAGCCCTGAAGTCATAGAGGCGAGAGAATGGTTACAGCAAAATCAAGAAGCCATGGACTTGAAAGCTTTACAAACTAAATCAGATAGATTAGATCCCAAATTTTTGACTCGGGAGTTCAATTGGGAAAGAGCTTTGGTTTTGATTGATTCCAAAAATCGCACAGCTATTGAGATTCCGGTTCACTATCCAAATGGGATGATGTTTGGCGTCACAGGAAATAAAAAGCCCCCTAAATCCGTACGAACCTCTCTAGTTTTGGTAAAAAAACAGGAAAAGGAATATGCACCATATTTTTTAAAAATTAATTCTGAAGACACGGAGCACATCTTTTCAGCGAATAATTTTCACCTGATAGGCTACTTGAATATCCCCAATAATTTTTCTGGAGAATTTAATTTATATAATTGGGATGAAAGCTGGATAGGAACTACTGTATATAGTAATGGACAACCAATCCGTTCTCGATTCCCAAAAGATCAATCTATCGAATGAAAAAATTGATTGCTGTTTTCTTGTTTCTTTTTGGTTTTTCGGGAATTCCAATTGGCTTTTCACAAGAATTCATACCTCGGGCTATAATTGGAAAATGGATAAGTGAGGAAGATCAAAAGCTCATTTGGGAGTTTTCTAACCCTTTCTTATTTCAAAGTGAATATGAGGGCCAAAACGAATCAAGTTCAGGGGTTTTTAACATTCTTGATTGGGAAACCACTTGTAGCGAATACAAGGAAACGGATTTGAAAGATCAGAAGTACCTTCAAATTAAAGATGAAGAGGGATTTGTTTTTTGTTATTATCTGGAAACATTAAACCATGAGCAATTAACTCTCATCTATATGCCTCGTGGAAATATTCTATCTTTTAGAAAATTGAAGCCTGATCAGAATTCTGCGATAATGTTTTAACTTAAAAATGTCAAAACACCCATCAGATTGGTGAAAATTGCGGATTTATGCGCTCAAAGAATCTGCGTTGCGTTTTACGAAATCTTTGAAAAATCTTGCTTCTTTCACTCTTTATTTTTCTAACCTGAAAGCATATTTTAATCGCTTACAAGAGATTGAAAACATAACATGCTAAACTCTTTGCCTCTTCCAGTCTTTGCGAGAGATAAAACCGTTGCGTCGCCGCGCCTCTGCAAGCCATTATTTTTAAACAGCATAGGAATGATAGAAAACATAGCATTCTAAACTCTTAGCCACTTCTTTTCTTTGCGGGATACATTATCGCTGCTCCGTTGCAACTCAGCTAGAGAAATTGAGACTGCCGCGCTCCGCAAGCTGCGCTCGCAGTGACGTCCAAACTTTAAACTTTTTCTTTGCTTCTTAAATTCTTAGCGGGAGACAATATCGCGATGCCGCTGCGCTATTTTCGAGATTAATTTGTACCGCTGAGCCGCTGAAGGCGCAAAGGAGATCGCAAAGTTTTTTTCCAACCTTTCTCCCCTGCTAAAAATGAAAGACCAGTTATTAGGAAATACATCCTTCATCATGAATAATGGACCGCCCTTAATAACTAATAACTCAATAACCGTTGCCTCTGATGCTAAAAGAGTCAGACTTAGAACTCCTGTCATCGGAATAGGGGGACGACCCTAATAACCTATTACTCAATAACCAATAACTTTTCATCTGCGTTTCCGCGAGCAATTTTAAAAACCACAGAGGATACTTAGCCTCTTCCAGTCTTTGCGGGAGAAAAAATGCTGCGCCTCTGCGTCGCCGCGAGTATTTTCTCAAGCTTTCCTAATAACTAATTACCATTAACTTACTCCCCCCACTCGGTATGGAAGATTCCCTCTCTATCGATTCTTTCGTAGGTATGCGAACCGAAATGATCTCGCTGAGCCTGGATTAGGTTCAAAGGTAATCTTCCTGAAGTGAATGCATCAAAATAGCTTAATGAAGAAAATAATCCGGGAACTGGAATTCCAAATTCAGCAGCGTATATCACTGTTTTTCTCACCGCTGGTAGACAGTCCTGCACCTGCTTGACAAAAGAAGGAGATAGCAACAAATTAGTAAGTTGAGGATCCGCCTCAAAGGCCTCAGCAATATCTGCCAACAAACCTGCACGAATAATGCACCCTGCTCTCCAAATTTTTGAAATCTGGGCCAAATTCAGTTCATACCCGTATTCTCTGGATGCCTCGGCCAACTGGTGTAAGCCTTGTGCATAAGAAACTATAAAAGAAAAATACAGTGCCTGTTCTGCTTGGTGGATCAGTTGATCCTTATCCATGGCCACCAAAGCTGGTCTATGATATAGTTTATCTGCCTGGATTCGCTGATCTTTCAAAGCTGAGATCTCACGCATACTTACCGCCATATCAATGGTCGGTATAGGTATCCCCAAGTCCATCGCATTTTGAGAGGTCCACTTTCCTGTTCCTTTTTGTTTGGCTTTATCCAAAATCTGGTCTACCAATCTTCCATCAGAAAACTCATCTTTTTGAAGGAAGATTTCTGAAGTGATCTCAACCAAAAATGATTGTAGCCTATCCTTATTCCAAGAGGCATAAACCTCATGAAGTTCGTCATTCGTAAGATTTCCAGCCTTTTTCAGCAGGTCATAAATCTCAGAGGTTAGCTGCATAAGTGCATACTCAATTCCATTATGAACCATTTTTACATAATTGCCTGCAGACTTAGGACCTAAGTAGGCAACACAAGGTTCACCTTTGTATTTGGCAGCAACCGCTTCAAAAACTGGACGCACATGCTCATAGGCTTCCTTATTCCCCCCAGGCATAATGCTTGGACCTTTTCTGGCCCCTTCAGCCCCACCGGAAACACCGGAACCAAAAAAGTGAATCCCTTTCTCTTGCAAGTAGGTATCTCTTCGATCTGTATCGGTGAAAAATGAATTTCCTCCATCAATAATAATATCTCCTTTATCCAAATGAGGAATTAAATCCTCAATCACCTGGTCAACAATTTTTCCAGCAGGAACCAAAAGCATGATTTTACGAGGTGAGGAAAGGGAAGCAATAAATGTTTTCAAGTCTGAGCTAGCATTTACTCTTTCGGGATTACCGCCTTCTTTGATCAATGCTGAAACTTTCTCGGGATCCAAATCATAGCCAAAGGCTTTGAAATCATTGTCCGCTACGTTTAAAATAAAGTTTCGGCCCATCACGCCCAGGCCAATCAGTCCAAAATCAAATTGCTTTTGCTCCATCTTTTTTATGCTTTCTCGCTTTTTCCAGCTTAATCTATTATTTGCTCGAAGTTTAAAATAAATAAGCCTTATTTTTACGATTCGAATTCAAAATTAACCTATCCTACGGAGCATGCCTGCTTTTTTCCAAAAAAGTATTGAGAAAGATTCAGATTTTTGCTTCCTAAAACACACCCTAATCCCGCTGATTTGATGAAAAAAACCCTAAACCAAATGCTAATTATTTTTGGAGCTTCGGGTGATTTGACTGCCAGAAAATTAATTCCAGCCATTTACAACCTCTACAAAGGCCAGCATTTACCGGAAAACTTTGTGGTTTTAGGAGTGAGTAGAAGTAATATGGGAAGTGAGGAGTTTCGGTCTAAGGTTGTACTTGAAAGCGAGTTTCTTCAGAAAAAAATAGCCAAGGAGGAAAAAGACTTTGTACAGAAGTTTGCCGATAAGCTTTACTATGAAGACCTAGGCACTGATTATGATGCTTCTTACGAAAAGTTAGCCAAAAGAATCAATCAGCTGGATGAGGAACATGGAACAGACGGAAATCTGATCTTTTATCTATCTACTCCTCCCAGCTTATATGAAACCATCGCCAAAAACCTTCATGATGCAGGATTGACCAAGGAAGAAAAAGGCTGGAGAAGATTGATCGTAGAAAAACCATTTGGATATAACCTGAAGTCTGCGAAAGCATTGAATGATGGGCTCCATTATTATTTCAATGAAGGACAGGTATATAGAATTGATCATTACCTGGGAAAAGAAACGGTTCAAAACTTATTGGTAACCCGCTTCTCCAACTCCATCTTCGAACCACTTTGGAACCGACGCTATATCCATCATGTGGAAATCACCAATGCTGAAACAGTAGGGGTAGAGAAAAGAGGTGGATATTATGATAAGTCCGGGGCATTGAGAGATATGTTCCAAAGCCATTTGCTTCAAATTGTTTCCTTGATCGTAATGGAGCCACCGATCAGTTCTGATGCAGAAGAAATCCGAGATGAAAAGGTAAAAGCCTTGAAATCATTGCGCATCATGAAAGATGAGGAAACTATCATTAAAAATACCTTAAGAGGCCAATATGTAGGATCCACAATTGGAGGAAAGAAAGTCAAAGGATACCGGGAAGAAGAAGGTGTAAATCCTGAATCTACCACGGAAACATTTGCTGCCCTCAAATTCTACGTTGATAATTGGAGATGGAAAGATGTTCCGTTCTACGTTCGAACAGGAAAGGCCATGCCTACCAAGGTAACAGAAGTAGTAATCCATTTTAAAACCCCACACCACGAGGTTTTCAAAAGCCAGGATGTCTACAAAAAGGATAATAAGCTTATCATAAGGATTCAACCAGATGAAGGAGTTCTTTTGAAATTTGGAGTGAAAGTTCCCGGTCTCGGATTTCATGTCGAGCAAGCCAACATGGACTTCTATTATTCAGACTTGGATTCCGCCCAAGTCATGGATGCGTATGAGCGTCTTTTATTGGATGCCATGCAGGGAGATACCACCCTCTATGCTAGAGCGGATGAAGTAGAAGCAGCTTGGAGATTTGTAGATCCTATTCTGGAGTGCTGGGAAAACAATCCATCTGTCAATACTTATGGATATGCAGCTGGAACATGGGGGCCTAAAAACTCAGATGAATTGATAGAAGACAGTTTTGGCTGGAGAAACCCCGGTGACTTACTAACTGACGAGTCAGGCTTTTGTATTCTATGCTAATTTAAACCTTACTATAGAGCTATGGAAATTAAAATTCTCGAAAATAAAACAGAAGTAGCCAAGTCTTTTTCGGCTTATTTTGCAGAATTGGTGCAATCCCAAGAGCAGCTATTTGTGGCTCTATCGGGAGGAAGTACTCCAAAAACTGTTTTCGATTATTTAGCTTCAGAATACAGAAATAAGATTGATTGGAGCAAAGTTTTTTTCTTTTGGGGAGATGAAAGATGTGTTCCGCCCACAGATTCAGAAAGCAATTATAAAATGACTGTAGATCATCTGCTTTCTAAGATATCCATTCCTGAAGCCAATGTATTTCGTGTTTTGGGAGAAAATGATCCTGAGGAAGAAGCTTTGAGATATGCGGAGCTTTTGGATAAAACGCTTCCTTTGGAAAAAGGAATACCTCAGTTTGACTTGGTGATATTAGGCATGGGTGATGATGGTCATACCGCATCCATTTTTCCCAACTCCATTTATCTCTGGGATTCATCCAGAAATTGTAAAGTAGCTACCCACCCTGATTCAGGACAAAAAAGAGTCACCATAACGGGTAGAGTAATTAATCAAGCCAAACACGTTGTTTTCTTGGTCACTGGTGCAAGCAAAAAAGAAAAAGTAAGGGAGGTCATTCGAAGAGAGGGAGAATATAATAGTTACCCTGCCAGCATGGTCAATCCCAGCAGTGACTCTTTGGTCTGGTATCTGGACCAAGAAGCTGCTCAAGAAATAAAGTAATTGGAAAGCCATCGAAACCCGATGGCTTTTTACGTTGAAAACTTATCTGTCTCACATCGTGTTCCATCTCAAACCATAAATCCTTTTTTATGAAAACTGTTAAAGCTTATGCTGCCTTTGAGGCAGAAAAACCTCTTGGACCTTACGATCTAGAAAGAAGATCTGTCGGGGCAAAGGATGTTGAAATTGAAATTTTGTATTGCGGAGTTTGCCACTCTGATATCCACACTGCAAGAAATGAATGGGGAGGCTCTACCATGTATCCGGTAGTCCCGGGCCATGAAATCGTAGGAAAAGTAACTGCCGTAGGACAGGAAGTCTCCAAATTCAAAGTTGGTGATACTGTAGGGGTTGGCTGCATGGTGGACTCTTGCCAAAAGTGCCAAAACTGTGAGGCTGATTTGGAGCAATTTTGTGAAAATGGAATGTCCGGCACCTATAATTCTTACTTACAAGACAAGAAAACCATTACCTATGGAGGCTATTCCTCTTCCATAGTTGTCACTGAAAATTTTGTATTGAGTGTTTCGGATAAACTTCCTTTGGAAGGGGTAGCTCCATTACTTTGCGCCGGGATCACCACATATTCTCCTTTACGGCATTGGAATGTTAAAAAAGGGGATAAAGTAGCAGTTGTAGGATTGGGAGGTTTGGGACATATGGCCGTGAAACTTGCCTCTGCAATGGGAGCGGAAGTTACCATGTTAAGTCGTTCGCCTGAAAAAGCTAAGGATGCCGATTCATTGGGAGCTCATCACTTTGAGTTGACTACAGATCCTAAAAATATGAAGCGCTTGAAGGGGTCTTATGATATCATTATTGATACCGTGTCCGCGTCGCATGATTACTCTGCTTACCTGAATCTTCTTCGCACTGATGGAGTGATGGTATTGCTTGGCGTTCCGCCAACTCCTGAACAGATTCACGCTACTTCCTTGATTTTTGGAAGAAAAAGTTTAGCAGGCTCCTTAATAGGGGGTATCAAGGAAACCCAGGAAATGCTCGACTTCTGTGCAGAGCATGGAATTGTATCAGATGTGGAAGTAATTCCTATTGAAAAAATCAACGAAGCTTATGAGCGCACCATCGCGGGTGATGTTCATTATCGATTTGTGATTGATATGGCTTCGCTGAAAAAGTAAAGTAAAAGGCCTAGAGAATTATTCTAGGCCTTTTTTTTTAAAGCTATCTCAGATTTTTAGCTTTCTGGGGTTTTGCCTTGGATCCCATACTCTGAGTATTTGTATTTTGTCTTCAGAATAGGAGTAAAAAATTTTGAATCCTTTCATCACTTTCACTCTCACTCCCTCATAATCTGACTCTATCCCAATAAGTGGGTTTTCAGCGATTATATTTGCTGCCTTGAGAAAAATAGCTTCTAGCTTTTCACTAAATAGTGTGGATTTATTTCGATTCTTCCAATAAGTATAGATTTCGAGCCTATCTTGAATGGACGAAAGGGTCCACTCTATTTCCCTAACCATTCCCTTAACAGCTTTTCTGCTTGCTCAGTGGAATAAACTCGATTTTCTTGGATGTCCTCTAAGCCCTTTTCAATTGATTTCTTTTCTTCTGAACTTAGTATATAACTAGAGACAAGATCTACTTCAAGATCAAGAATTCTATTAATTTCCTCTAAAAGCTTCTCATCATTTAAAGAGGAGACTTTGGAAATTATTGCAGATTTTAGGTTTGAAATACTCATAAGCAAAATTCTTTCAAGAACTTAATTTACGAAAGAAAAGTGATCTTGTTCTTTAATTAAACATCAAACAAACCTCCCATCCTTGGGCTGGCTTGATTTTTAGATGCTTGTATGCCAGTTCAGTGGCCATTCTTCCTCGGGCTGTTCGTTTCATATAGCCTTCCTGAATCAGAAAAGGCTCATACACTTCTTCAATAGTCTCGGCTTCTTTTATTTTAATTATCTTTTGAATTCCTCTTCTTTATAAATCTCCATAAGCCTTTTAACAAGACGTTCAATTTCTAACCTTAATTTTTTATTTTCGATATCAAGTCCGGTAACATCAGTTGCCAAATCTAAAAGCAATTTTTCGAGCTCAATCTTCACAGAAATAACTTCAATAATTGGATCAATATATCTGACATATTCCATATAAACATTGTGAGCAAAAACCCCGAAATTCTGAATTCTTATTGGGTCCCAATGAATCAATACAAGATTTATTCTTGTCTGTAAGCGTTTAATAAGTAAGTAATCATCTTTCCATGGTTTGTACCATTAGATATATTAATGCTATTGCTTTTCCCTGAAATTCCACAAATTATTGAATCCCCCATCTTGCATTTGTTACTATTCTTGGGATCCCACTACTAAGAAAAGCTTTAATTTGGGATGGGGAAAGCCCCTTTGAAATTCCATAAGTAATTGTTCCATTGGAAGTGTATCACCTACTACGGTCTAACTTTTACTGCCTAGCATGGATGCGATTTCGGTGTGAGCCGAATATCTTGTCGATAAACTTAATACCCTATTCCTCAGAGCGTCAGAAATATTTGATGGTAAGTCATCCCTTCTGACTTCTGACCTTCACTGAAAATGGGGGTATCATTCTAGTTTGCTTTGCCAATGCTTCATCTTGGGTAATAGTTAATTTGTCTAAGTATGGATATACTTGCTCATCATCTCTTTCTAAAAATCCAGTTGCGGAAACAAAAATTTTGTTTGAATTGGAAAATGATAGAACAAGTGATTGAGGATAAAGAATCTTTCTTATAATACTTCCATCTAAGTTTTCTTCAATTGCTACATCCCAATTAACAGTAATATTTTCAATAGTTTGTCCTATCGTATTATTCCAAATAAGGGAATTACTCACATCTGTAATTTGATAATTCTCAAAAGGACTGTCTTCATTTATCTTTATACCAACTCCGTATTGAAAAAAGGAACTATCCCATAAAATTTCAATCTTTTTATTATTCTGACTTTGTATCAAAACTGAAAAATCGACTGAATCAATTTGCTTAAAATGGGATTCTTGAAAGGATTTAGATGTAATCATTCTCTCCACCCTAGAATGATAACTTACTGAAGAAACTCTAAGTCCAACTATACTCTCAATGATTTTTTCGAATTCCAAATGCTCTTTCCTTAATTCCATTTTTCGCTTTTAGATAAAATGCCCTTTCCGCTTGAAAGTTGGACTAGTTATGCAGCGATTTTAAAGTTATAAAATTCATTTGGTGTTTTCATTTCTAATGCAGAATGTGGTGCATATGTATTGTATTCATTCATCCACTTCTGTAT